>WBZR01000632.1_pt1 | contig 53044 bp, 40 predicted proteins | sample 5204231 | NCBI WGS metagenome assembly WBZR01 (sample SAMN12412403, study PRJNA552823) | activated sludge metagenome | isolation source: activated sludge from anammox sidestream of wastewater treatment plant... | place: USA: Virginia | collected 2017-08 | reverse complement strand
AAAGTGGCACTTTTTATAAAAGCACAAATGGAGGAATTAATTGGAATCTAATAATTGTATCAAATGAAACCTCGGATTTTTTCGAGATGTCATTTATAGGTGATGTAGGGTGGTTAATAGGATTGCAAAATAGAAAGGTTCATAGAACGATAAATTTTGGACAAACATGGGACAGTATCTCAAGAGTAACTCCTGAACCTGACAATTGGAATGCTGTATCCATTTTTTTTTCAAGTATTAATACAGGTTGGACGTGTGGTGGAGCAGCAAAAGTATTTAAAACAACAAATGGCGGATACAATTGGCTTCAACAAGTTATTCCAGTTTTTACTGCATATAGTTCAGTATTTTTTATTAATGATTCTATAGGCTGGTGTGCTGGAAATACTGGCACAATCTTACAAACAAGTTCAGGAGGGCTTATTGTACCTATTCAACTAACGGGTCATAATTTACCAATAATATATAAAATATATCACAACTATCCTAATCCATTTAATCCCTCTACAATAATAAGGTTCGAAATACCACAAAATAGCTATGTAAAATTAACTGTGTACAATTCTTTAGGTGAACAAATTTCAGATTTAGTTAATCAAAGACTTAATGCAGGAATTTATGAAGTAGAATTTAATGCAGCAAATTTGTCAAGTGGGATATATTTTTACACTTTTTTTACAGAAGAATATAAAGAAACTAAAAAAATGATTTTAATTAAATAAAAACGGGAGGATTAAGTGAAACCGCCATGGATTTATAAATAAACAGATATAATGCAGACTCAAGGAAGAATTCCGCGAACCGCCAAGTTTATGGAATTTACATAAAGTATAATTGCAAGCTTTATACCCCTTTTGATTGCGTTTTATAATTCTATTTGCAGGTTATAAATATTTATGTAAACACTTTTCAGCCAGCAAATTTCTGCAAAGTTAGGCAAATAATAAAATTTTAAAAACATAAATTTTTAACTACTATGAAAAACTTAATTTTAACAGCCTTAACTGTAATTTTGGTTTGTACATTAAACATATATTCACAGCAGCAGTGGGGTTATACTTGCAGCTTCACTAAGACCGGAAACCAAACTTCATTTATTGGTGGTAACCACAAACCTGAAAGAACTGATTTCTATTCAGGAACAAACAACAATAGCGTATTCCCTGTAATTATTGCATTCGTTCAATATTCCTCTGGCGAACCGTATATAAATGATGCAAACTGGCCAGCCGGCTTTCCGCCAGTTGATTTAAATAATTATATAGCAGCAACTCGCAACAATAATTATGGCAGCGAATGGTGGAACGCTTATTCGGAAACAAATGACCGTTAAAGTGATTTCTGGATGGAGGCTTCAAGGGGACGTTTCCACATTATAGGAAATGCTTATTCAATAATTCTACCCCTATCGGCATCTGAATACCAAAGTCTTTATGGAGTTAATGCTACAAGGAAGATAAATGATGATATTTATGCAGGGCTTGAACAATTAATATCAATTGCAGAATGGCCAAATTACGACAAATGGACTAAAAGTAGCGGAACGTTTGTTTATACCCCAGATAATTATATTGATATGATATATATAGTTCACCGCACCTGGTCAAATGTGGGCGGCATGCCTGCTGGCGGTATTGCCTGTCTGGATTTATCGTATTCTCAAGGAACAAATTATACAATAACGAATACAAGCTTAATTATTCATGGAATTGTTAATGATGTAAGCCCTATTGGTTCTGGTCTAAGGATGACACCTGGACATTGGGGAGGAACACCAAAATATCCAATGGATTTAAAGGGTGTTGTGAGTTTTTCAGGACATGAACACGGACATTATTTATATGGAACTGGACATGCACCGTATGGCAAGATGATGGGTTTGGGTGCAGATTTTGGACTGGATGAATACCTAAGCCCGTGGGAATCTATAAAGCTTGGATACATGATACCGGAACTGGTTGATTTCACAAACGGTTTTAACTACAGCATAGATGATTTTACATCACGACACTCATCCAATCAGGGTGAAGTTTTGCAGGTTCCTATCAATGGTACTAATGAGTTCTTTTTAATTGCAAACCGTCAGAAAATTTCAAGTTATGATAAAATTATGTGGGGAGATACATGTCATGACAACCCCTATTTTGATTTAGGGCAGCAGGAATATTATTCGAAAGGTGTGTATATTTATCATACACCCAGTGAGTATAATTGGACTCCTTCTATGGATCAGGAATGTGCTGATGGTTTATGGAACTGGCAATATGTAAACAATCAGGCACCGGATTGGGATCCTACAAATTATTGGCTCCCGTATTTTATAAAAACGGCACCTGTTTTTGATTTTAATGATGCTGGCTCTTGGGGTTTAGCAGCAAGGGATGGTAAAAGTACATTCAGTAATGGGCATTATAAATGGTTCGGTGTTGGTAAAAAACAACTAAATACTGGCGGTACCGGAACTGACAGAATATATACTAATATTGAAGAGCCCTGGACTTCACGTAAATGGATGGGGGATAGGTGGGATGCTTGGAGTGTTAGTTATAATGAAGTATTTTCACCGTATTCTAGTCCTTCAACTGTAAACTGGGACAATCAAAATTCTGGTATTTTTATTTACCTTAATTCAATGTCTGGAAATACAGCAAATCTTGAAATTTATAAAGATGGGGAAGGTGGATGGAATTTAGATGCTATTTTACAAGCAACACCGCCTTCAAAACCAATGCTTTTTAGACCTGTTGAAATTGCTAATTGCAACGGCACTACAGGTAATCCAAGGATTATTTGGGATAATAACCTTGAACCTGATATGGTTAGAACACAAGGTATTTCGGTTGCATTTAAACGTTATAAAATTTACAGGGCTATGTCAACTAATGAAAATACTGCCCCAAATACTTATTCATACTTAGATACTTACGATGATTACAGTCCTGATGATACAGCAAATTACATTGATAATAATCCGTATAATGGAGTCTTAATTGGCTGCGGTTTGGGAGGAAGCAATAACAATACTGATTTCTGGAGATACAAGATTGCTGCAGTTGATAAATATGACGATCAATCAGTTATGTCAGATTTTGTTTCGGTAAAAGGTAATTGGGTCAGTGAGCCGGATAATAAAAATTTAAGCAATAACAAACCTGTAATGTTTAGTTTATTCCAAAATTATCCAAATCCATTCAATCCGGTAACAGAAATCAGTTTTGACCTGCCGCTAAGCACTTTTGTTACTCTTATAGTTTACAATGCAATTGGTAAAGAGGTTGCAAGACTTCTTAACAGTGAATATAAAAATGCTGGCAGTTATTCGGTTGGTTTTAATGCTTCAAATTTATCAAGCGGTATTTACTTCTATAGAATTGAAGCGGGTGAATTTACTAATACCAAAAAAATGGTTTTTATAAAATAAATTTAGATTCATATTTATTATAAAGGGGCTTTGCGCAGCCCCTTTATGTAATTATATTACTTCCCTAATACAAATCTAAAGCCGGCATAAACTTCCCTGCCACGAGTTGGACCCCAGATAAATGAAGTATCAAAATACGGACCGAACGGGTCATTGGCACCAATTATCGGGTTATCCTGCTTAAAGTCCAAAATATTTTCAACACCTGCATACAATTCAAAATATTTAAAGTTCTTGTTAAACTGTGCATTAATTAATGTATAAGGTTTTGACTCGGCAGGAAGCTGATACTCCACCGGATTTAAAGCTGTTGAAGGAAGACGCTGTTTACCAAACCAATTGAGCCCTGCGTTTATTGACCATGATTTGCTTTGAGGCATATATGAAACAGTAGTAAGTACTCTATGCTTGGCAGTAAACGGCTGTTCGTATCTTACACCGTCTTTATCATATTTTAGATCAATAAATTTATATGCAAGTTTAAGTTCAAGGTTTCTTAGTACAGTTAAGTTAAGTTCCGCCTGTAAAACATTACTAAAAGCCCTTCCGTTTAAATTTTCAAAAATTACTTCACGCGGATTTGAATCATAGTCTGGAATAATTTTATTGTTAAATTCTGTTCTGTAGAAATCAACATTAATGCTTCCGGAGTAATCATTTGAGCCAAAATAAAACAATACATCAGCACCGTAGTTAAGAGTCTTTTCAGGGTTAAGAGTTTCTTTTACAACAATATTTCTGGAACTTGCAAGCAGGTTAGAATACTCGCTGAATAAATTTATTGTTCTGTAGCCAGTACCAATTGATGCCCTAAACACAAGTGTTTTAACGGGCTGGTAGCGGAAAAGCGCCCTTGGTGTAACTATCAGACCGTAAGTGTTATGGTTATCAAACCTAATTCCTGTCATCAGAGAAGCCTTATCGTCAAGCAAACTCAGCGAGTTTTCTGCAAACACACCGGGTATAGATTCTTTTTTAATATAATTTCCGGCATAGGTTTTGCTAGTTGTATCATTAAATTTAATTAGCTCATCAATTTTTTGAAATTTATAACTTGCACCAAGTTTTAAATAACTTCTTGTCATAATTTCAAATTCGTAAAAACTCATAGCACTAAATATCTGCTGTTTTGCATCATAACCGGTAATACCGTAGGTTGAACCCTGGTCATAATAACTGGAAGTAAGGTATGCTTTAATTCCGCTGGTTTCAGTAAATTGTTTGCTAAAGCGGGAGTAACCTTCAGCAGAATTTATTTTAATATTCTGTTCATAAAGTCTGTTACCATGAGTATTTATTCCGTGCGAATGATCACTTTTCTGACCGCCATCGCGGTTTTCGTTCCAATATCTTCCGGCAATATTAAACTCTGTTTTGTTTTCTTTATCAGATAGATTCCATTTGTTATAAATAACATATCTTGTTATTAAAGGATTATCAAGGAAACCATCTCCGTTATGATCCATTACATTTGATTTTTGTACGGTATGAAGTGTTAACATATTGCTCCAATTTTTAGAAATCTTGTTGCCAAAGTTAACATTAAATTGTTTTTCCATAGCACCGTTTATGAAACCGTTGACCATTAAACGGTCTGAATTATTGTAATCTTTAAGAATTACATTCATAATGCCGCTGATTGATTCATACCCCTGAATTACAGAATTTGAACCTTTAGAGATTGTAATTTTATCAATCTGTGTGCCCGGAATACTTGATATACCGTATTTAACATTCAACCCTGACATAAGCGGCATATTATCAATTAAAAGCTGAGTATAAGCACCCTCTAAACCAAGGATTTTAAGCTCTTTGGCATCTGTGATAATATCAGTTACGGCAACTTCAACAGAAGAATTTCTTCCAAAGCAGCCCGAAAGGTCACAGCAGGATTCCTTTACAAGCTCCTGCGATGATATCACTTCTGTTTTAGCAGTAAAATTACCAAAGTAACTTGATTTTTTATTATCTTCAACATTAATTGTTGAAGTTTGTGTATTTGGCAGCAAAGTTACTTCTACTGATTGTTTATCTGCTGCATCAACGGTATCGGTTTTATAACCTGTATAGGATACTACAAGCCGTTTATCTGAAATACCGTTTAAGGAAAGAGAAAATTTACCGGTTGGGTCTGTGAGCGTTCCCTTAGTGGTATTTATCCACTTTACAACAGCATCTTCAAGAGCAGTTTTTTTTCCTTCGGATTCGCCATATATATAGCCCGTTAAATTTTCCTGAGCAATAGAAATACTGCTGAAAATTGTTAGTATAAAAATTAGTTTTGATATATGTTTAAACATTGTTAGTCTTCCTTAAATTTAAACAGGAATTTTTCTGTATTACCTGTAAACTTATCCCATAATCAATTGTGTAAAATTGTATTTTAAGGTGTTTAAAATAAACAGGATAAATTTAATTGAATTAATTTTAAATGTTTTAAATAAAAAATATAGATTAATATTTTTCTGTAAATAATAAATTATTACAGAAAAATGCACATACCATTTTAAGCAGTGCAAAGCTAAATAAATAATTACTAAATCCGGAGATTAGAAACCGTAAGGAAAATATTAGAAGTTTTGAATTTGTGGATCACCTGCGGAGATCCAACTATATCAATAGAAGTTAAATTAAGTTCATGTTCTGAAAATATGAACTTAGAAATATCAGCAGTTTTTGTAACTACAGGCATTGTAATATCCTGTTCAACAGTTTGCTCAATATGCAGCTGACAGCATGATTTACTATTATCTTTTATAACAGGAATATCTTTAAAATCTTCAATGCAGGGATTTTTTTTGCAGCATTCCATTTCGCAAGTAATATAACCCTCATCAACAAGGATACAATCACTATGTGCCAAAGCATAAGCAAAATTACCGCCTGTCAGCAGAATAAAAGCTGCAAAAACTGAAATAATATTTCTAAAATACTTCATAGATTTTCAAAAATACTATAAAATATTGCAAAAAGGAATGACATTTATCATAAGTATTGATAACGCAAAATTAAACTTAAAAATTTCGTAAAAATTAACATAATTTAGATGATTTTATTAATTACATTGTTAAAAAAAATAAAAATATTTACATTGCGTAATTGGTGAACAAGAAATTTATAATATTCTGTTTTTACATAACTTTACTAGCGCTTATACCCTGCGGGGATAAATGCATTAATAAACTTTGTCAAACAGAAAGCGGTATTCACATAGAAACCGGTCAAACAGAAGAAGACCATACTGATAATTGTTCGCCATTTTGTAATTGTATGTGCTGTAATGAAATTGTTTCTTTTACCAAGGAAATTACATTAAACAATACAAACAATAAAACCGCATTTTCCAGCTCTTTCATTTCAGAAATTCCTCCAATAAAAATTAAACCAAGTCTGCCGCCTCCCCGATCATAATTTAACAAGCTCCGTTAAGAATTGTGCATAACAACAGCACAATTGATTAATTAATTGTTAAATTTATGATAGAAAAAATTATTGCTTTTTCAATAAAGCAAAGACTTGTTATAGGTTTTTGTACACTGCTGTTAATACTTGCGGGAATTTACTCTGCGCTTAAACTGCCTATTGATGCTGTACCCGATATAACCAATAATCAGATACAGATAATAACATCAAGCCCCACACTTTCGGCATCAGAAATAGAACGGTTTATAACCTATCCGGTTGAGCTTTCTATGAAAAGTATTCCTGATGTAGCAGAACTGCGTTCGGTTTCAAAGTTCGGCATTTCTGTTGTAACGGTAGTATTTGAAGATGATGTTGATGTGTACTTTGCAAGAAATATTGTGTACCAAAAACTTAATGAAGCGCGTGAAAATATACCCGAGGGAATGGGTACACCTGAGCTTGCTCCGTTAAGCACAGGACTTGGTGAAATATACCAATATATAGTAAGACCTGAAGATATTGGTGATACTTCATACTCAATTACACAACTTAGAGAAATTCAGGATTGGATAGTTAAGCGTCAGCTATTAGGAACAGATGGAGTTGCGGAAATAAACAGCTTTGGTGGTTTTGAAAAACAGTACCATATCCATATTGATCCGGGTGCACTTATAAATTACAATATCACCTTGCGTGAAGTATATGATGCCGTATTAAAAAACAACAGTAATTCTGGAGGCGGATATATAGAAAAAAATTCAGAACAATTTTCAATCAGGGGCATAGGTCTTATTGAAAACATGAATGACCTGCAAAATATTGTTGTTAAAACTGTGCATGGCACACCGGTTTTTTTAAAACAATTAGCAGAAGTAGAATACGGAGAAGGTTTACGTGTAGGTGCGGTTACTCAGGATGGCAGAGGTGAAGTAGTTTCGGGGATTGTTATGATGCTTAAAGGAGCTAATTCCAGGGAAGTAGCAAATGATGTTCATAATAAAATTGAGCAAATAAAACCTTCGCTGCCTAAAGGAGTTACCATTGATGAATATTACAACCGTGAGAACCTTGTAAACAGAACTATTTTAACTGTTGAAAAAAATCTGATTGAAGGAGGACTTATAGTAATATTTATACTTCTTTTAATGCTTGGTAATATTCGTGCAGGTTTTATTGTTGCATCTGTTATTCCTCTTTCAATGATGTTTGCATTGATAATGATGAACGTATTTAATGTTTCGGGTAACTTAATGTCTCTTGGGGCAATTGATTTTGGATTATTAGTTGACGGGGCAGTAATTATTGTTGAATCTGTTATTGTGGCATTAGGATTAAAAATTCATGCGGAAAAACGTGCCTTAACATTTGAAGAAATGAATGAAACTGTTTTTTATTCATCTTCATCAATTATAAAATCTGCAATATTTGGTATTCTTATAATATTAATAGTTTACTTGCCAATATTTGCATTAGGCGGAATTGAAGGTAAAATGTTTAAACCAATGGCATTTACAGTTGGGTTTGCACTGATTGGTGCCTTATTGCTTTCGTTAACATACGTTCCAATGATGTGCTCACTTGTGCTGAAAAGGAACATGAATGAAACTGAAACTATAGCTGATAAGCTGATTGGAATTTTAAAAAACTTTTACCTGCCGGTACTAAAGTTTGCACTAAAAAGGAAAACATTGGTTCCGGGTATTGCAGTGATAATACTTATTATCAGCGGTGCTGTTTTCACTCGATTAGGTGGAGAGTTCATTCCAAAGCTTGATGAAGGAGATATAGCATTTCACATTATACGTCCGCCGGGAGTTTCACTCACAGAATCAAATAAAATATCAGGTATGGTAGAAACAGTTTTACGGAAAAAATTTCCTGAAATAGAAACAATTGTTACCAAAACGGGTGCTGCTGAAATTTCAACTGATCCGATGGGTGTTGAGCTTAGTGACGTTTTTGTGATACTGAAAGATAAAGATGAGTGGACAAGTGCAGAAACAAAAGAAGAGTTAATAGAAAAGATGCAGAAAGAACTTTCTGTAATTCCGGGAATTGGTCTTTCTTTTTCTCAACCCATAGAAATGAGATTTAATGAGCTTCTTTCGGGTGCCCGCGGAGATATTTCAGTAAAAATATACGGGGATGACCTTGAGAAATTAGTAGAAATCGGCGAAAAGACGGGTAATGTAATGCGCTCCCTAAAGGGAGCAGAAGATGTTTCTGTTCAGCAGGTTGAAGGGCTGCCGCAGCTGCAGATAAAAATTAACAGGGATAAGATTGCCGCATACGGAATAAATGTTGAAGATATTAATCAGGTAATTGAAACTGCTCTTGGCGGCAAATCCGCCGGATTTATTTTTGAAGGTGACAGAAAGTTTGATATAGTGATAAGATATAATGATGAGTATAAAAAAAATATTGAATCAGTAAAAAATGTCCTTGTAGTTTCTTCAGCAGGATTAAAACTCCCCTTAAGTGAACTTGCAGAAATTGATATTAAAGAAGGATACAGCGAAATTTCTAGGGATGACGGAAAGCGAAGGATACTTGTTCAGTGTAATGTTAGGGGCAAGGATATTGAAACTTTTATAAATGAGCTAAAAACCGGAATTGGAAGTAAAGTTACTCTTCCGCCCGGATATCATATTGAATATGGCGGACAATTTGAAAATCTGGTAAGTGCCCGTAACAGACTATTAATAGCTGTACCTGCAGCATTATTTTTTATTTTTGCTCTTTTATTTGCGGCATTTAATTCAGTAAAACAGGGGCTGCTTGTATTTTCAGGCATACCGTTTGCAATAGTTGGAGGAATATTTTCTTTGCTTGTAAGGGGAATGCCATTTAGTATTTCTGCGGGTATAGGATTTATAGCCCTGTTTGGAGTTGCTGTTTTAAACGGAATTGTAATGATAGCATATTTTAACCGTCTTGAAGAAGAAGGTATAACTGATATACATGAACGTATCATAAAAGGAACAATGATAAGGTTTCGTCCTATATTAATGACTGCATTAGTTGCATCACTTGGGTTTATTCCAATGGCATTTTCAACCGGAGCAGGGGCAGAAGTGCAGCGTCCTTTAGCAACAGTAGTTATTGGCGGTTTAATTTCATCTACTTTTTTAACTTTAATAGTTTTGCCTGTACTGTACGGTATTTTTAATAAACATGTTAATCCAAAATATAATTTTAACAAAATTAAGTAATATGCTTAAATATAATATTATAATTCTGCTGTTAATAATATCAATAATAATTTTTCCTTCAAAAACAATTTCTCAATTCATAAGTATTGAAGATGCTGTTAAAATGGGTATACAAAATAACCCTGAAATTAAGAAAGCAGAACTAAACATACAAAAACAAGAAGCAATCAAGCTGAAGAGTGTAGATATTCCAAAACCTCAGATTTTTATAGAATATGAGGGGATTAAAGGAGGACTAAAAAACTTTGAAAGCAGAAAGATTGGTATAATGCAGGAGCTTGAATTTCCTACATCATACTTTTTAAAGAACGAATTACAGAATACTGAAATACTTAAAGCAAGATCAGAAAAAGAGCTTGCGATAGCAAAATTTAAACACGAAATTAAAAGCAATTATATGCGGATGCAGCTAAATGAGATGCTTTTAACAGAAGCAAATGCCAATCTAAGGATATATGAAGATTTTCTTTTTGCTGCAGAGAAAAAATATGATGCAGGCTCAACTTCAAACCTAGAGGTACTTTCAGCAAAAGTTAACCGAATTAAATTTGAAAATGAAATTCGTACCATAGAGTCAAAAATAAAAATTCACAAAGCAGAGCTAAAAAGACTGCTTAATACAAAAAATGAAATTTCTGCAGCAGAAGAATTTAAAATTATCAGACTAACATTAAATATTGAAGATATAATATCAATGGCATTGAAAAATAACCCTGAACTTGCTATTGTAAGATTACAAAAAGAAAAAAATTCCGGTAAAATTTCTCTATCTAAATCAGAACTGCTTCCTGAACTTTCATTAAAATATTACAGGCAGAAAATTGGCAATGTAAGCGGTTATTGGGGTTTTGAGCTTGGTATCGGAATTCCACTTTGGTTTTGGTGGCAGCCCGCAGGTAATATGAAAGAAGCTGAGCTGGATTACAATATAACATTAAATGAGGAAATTACAGTAAAACAGAAAATTGAAGCAGAAATTAAAATAGCTTACGAAGAATATTTTAATAATATTAGACAGCTTGATTTTTTATCAACCGATGCTATTAGCCAAGCAAACGAAATATTAAGGCAAGCAAGGGTAAGCTATATTGAGGGTTCAATAGATTATGTTGAAATGCTTCAGGCAATTACAACTTCATACGATGTTAAGGTTCAGTATCTTAATGCAGTATTTAGTGTTAACTCTTCGGTTAACGATCTCGAAATGTTAAGTGCAAGCAAGATTTATTAAATATTAAACATAAAAATTTAACACATATAAGTAAAATGAAATTTTTTCAAAATTCAATATTTTTTGTTATTTTAATAATAGCGCTATCCATTTTGAATGGCTGTTCAGATAGCAGCAAAGTAAATCCGGAAAACAAACCCGGTGAAGTGAATAAGGAACATTCAAATGAACATAATGATGAACTCAACTCAGAAGTTCTGCTTACTGATGAACAGATCAAATTCATGGAAATTAAAACGGAAAAGCTGAAACTGCAGAATATATCGGGATATATTAAAGTAAACGGTGAAGTTGTTATAAATCCTGACCATGAGTCAAAGGTAGGCAGTATTATACCGGGAAGAATTAAAAAGATATATGTAAAAGAAGGTGCATTTGTAAGAGCCGGGCAGACACTTGCAATAATTGAAAATCCGGAATTAATAAATGTACAGGTGGAATACATAAACGCTAAAAATGAATATGAATATTCAAAAAAAGAGTATGAGAGACAATTAAAGCTTAACAATGATAACATTGGTTCTAAAAAGACCCTTAATGAACTAGAAACAAATTATAAAAAAGCACTTGCTAATTACAAAACACTTGAAGTAAAGCTTGCTGCATACCGAATTTCCAAGCATAAATATGATGATCTATACAGCGATACAGTTGCCAATCTTCAGCGATATTATAGTGTAACAGCACCAATTTCGGGTAATATTGTTGAACGAAATGTAACCGTAGGACAATATGTTGAACCTACAGGAGATATGTTTCATATTATAAACACATCAAATATTTTTGCAGATCTTAATGTATTTGAAAAAGACCTTCCGTTTATTTCTACCGGACAAAAAGTTTCACTTGAAGTTTCGGTAAATCCTTACGAGATTTACGAAGGCACCATTTCATTTATTAACAAAGTTTTTGATGATGAAAAACGGACAGTAAAAGTCAGGGTAGCTATAAACAATATACGTGAAAAACTTCTTCCAAATATGTTTTTGCAGGCAAAAATATATATAAAGCAGGAAAGTGTTCTTGCAGTTCCAATTTCTTCAGTTGAAAATGAAGGTGAAACGAAATTTGTTTTTGTTAAAACCAGCGAAACAAAGGAAATCGAAGATCATCATGATGAGGAATCAGAAAAAAATCATAATGAAAGCTCAAACAATGATGAACATAAAAAAGGAATCGTTTTCAAAAAGGTAAGGGTAAACACAGGAATTTCTGACGATAAATTTGTACAGATATTCCCAATTGACGATATTTCTATAGATGAAGAGATTGTTATAAATGGATCTTACTATCTTAAATCAGAACTTCAAAAAGGTGATCTTAATCATGATCACTCGCATTAAAATTAAATATTATGGCACATAATCATAATCATTCAATACAAAGTTACAATAAATTTATAATTGCAGGAATATTTCTGAACCTGTTATTTGTATTAATAGAAGTTTTTTACGGAATAATATCTGATTCGATGGCATTAGTATCAGATGCAGGTCATAATTTTAGCGATGTACTTTCATTAATTCTTGCATTAACTGCTTCGTTAATGATAAAGAAGAAGTCTTCTGAAAAATACACTTACGGATTTAAAAAGGGTTCAATATTGATTGCTGCTGTTAACTCATTTTTACTAATAGCTGCTCTAGGAGGAATTACCTGGGAAGCAATCCACCGTCTGTATAATACTATGCCTGTAAAGAGTGAAAATGTAATTATTATAGCTTCAATCGGAATAATAATAAACGGTTTAACGGCAGCATTTTTTATAAAGGGTAAAGATAAAGATTTGAATTTGAAAAGTGCTTTTTTACACATGCTAACAGACGCATTGATATCTGCAGGAGTTGTTGTTTCCGGTGTATTAATGATGATATTTGAAATTTATTGGCTTGATCCGGTAATAAGTCTTTTAATAGTTGTAGTTATATTTATTGGTACGTGGAATCTTTTTACAGAAACTATAAGACTTTCAATTGATGCAGTTCCACAAAAGATAAATCTGAATGAGGTTCGTGAATATATTTTAGGGATAAACGGAATTATTAATGTGCATGATTTGCATATATGGAGCTTAAGTACATCAGAGATTGCCCTGACAGCACATTTAATTATGGAAAGTCCTGTAATTAATGATGAATTTAATAAAGAATTAAAAAATAAACTGCATAACAAATTTGGGATTGAACATACAACAATTCAATTTGAATCAACATCATCAGAAGATTACTGCGTAAACTGTGATAAACCTTAATTAATAATAAAGGCAACTTTAATAATACAGGCAGCTTTAAGGAAAAATATTTTAAAAATTAAAACCCTATACTTCCCGGCGGCGGTTCTCCTGTGGATTCAGTGCTTTCTGTTGGAATATAGGAATGAGTTATACTGCATCTGCGGTTTGCATTCTTTTTTAGAATAAGATCAGTATAAGCGGGGCATGTTTCATTTGCCAATAATCCTGTTACAGAGCAGATATTTGCCTCTTCAACATCGGGCGGCATTTCAAAATATTTAAGCTCCATTGTTGTTTGCGGGTCATCATAAACATACTTCATAAATCTTCCCCAAATAGGTGCTGCAGCTCTGCCACCCTGCCCGTAAGAGCCACCAAATTTAATGCGGGGGTCATCAAATCCAAGCCAGCACCCAGCAACAAGCTGCGGAGTAAAGCCCACAAACCACGCATCAGTATAATCCTGAGTTGTACCTGTTTTACCGGCTGCAGGTCTGTTAAACCAGTTTCTTATACTTGCTGCTGTGCCGTCATTAACAACATCTTCCATCATATCACTCATAATATATGCAACACCTTCACTTATTACTTCGCGAGTTTCCGGAATTGATTCTTCAATAATATTACCATACCGGTCTTCTATTTTAAGTATAGCATGCGGTTCAACCCAAATGCCTTCGTTTGGAAACACTCCGTAAGCTGAAGTCATTTCAAGGGGAGATACTTCTCCCACACCAAGAGCAAGAGAAAGAACATTTGGAAGGTCAGATTGAATACCCATTTTATGAGCGAGTTTAATTACCTGATCAATAGGAGCAATTTCCATTGCAGTTCTTACAGCAACAATATTAATTGAGTGTGTGATACCTTCACGCAAAGATACCATCCCGCCAGTCCCCCCGCCTTTTGGAGACCATGTTTGACCGCCAATAACAACTTTAAGCGGGTCATTAGAAATACTGTAAGCGGGAGAGTAGCCGTTTTCAATAGCAGTTGTATAAACAAAAGCTTTAAAAGATGAACCGGGCTGACGTTTTATCTGTGTAACGTGATTAAGACCATATTTAAAAGGAAAGTTAGGATTTTGTCCAACCATGGCTTTTATTTGCCCTGTTTTAGGATCAATTACACAAAAGCCCACCTGTACAGCAATTTCTCTTTCTTTAACCTTATCTACAAAATTATTATCCTGCTTCAGCTTATTAAATATTTTTTGTCTATCAGCATCTGTTTTTGCTTTTTTGTAATCATCACTCTGTTTAATGTATTTTTCAACAGCATCATTTAAAAGCTGACGGTTTCCCTTCCAGTTCCAAGTGCTGTTAAAGGATTTCTGAAATTCTTTAAGCTGATTTGTAACAGCATCCACAGCATGCTTTTGCATCCTGCTGTTTAGAGTTGTAGTAACAACCAATCCATCTCTGTAAATGTTAAAGCCGTATTTTTCTGCTTTTTTTTCAAGTACCTGTCTGACATATTCACTGAATTGCCCGCCTAAACGGTTTGATTGTTTTGAAATTGTTTTAGGCTGAGCTTTAATAGGATCATTTTTAGCAAGTTCAAATACTTCTTTGGAAATATATCCTTCATCCTGCATATTTTTAAGGACTAGATTACGCCTTTCAAGGCAATTTTCGGGATGCTCTAAAGGGTCATAATATCCTGAAGGATTTTTAACCATACCTATTAACATAGCGCACTCATCAAGAGTAAGTTCAGAAACTGATTTATCAAAAAAGGTTTTAGAGGCAGCTTCAACTCCGTATGCTCCTCTGCCAAAATAAACCTGGTTAAGATATAAGAGAAGAATTTCTTCTTTGGTGTAAGTTTTTTCTATTTGAACAGCAGTAATTGCTTCACGCAGTTTACGTGTTAAAGAAATTGCCTGCCCAATCTCATCACGGTATAGATTTCTTGCAAGCTGCTGAGTTATTGTACTTGCACCTTCTTTAATAGAAAAACTTGTAATGTTTTTAATCATTGCCTTTACAATACGGTCAAGATCAATACCCCAGTGGTTAAAAAATTTCCTGTCTTCAGTGGCAATTAAAGCATTAATCAGGTCTTTTGGAATAGCCTCAAGCGAAACAACTGTTCGGTTTTCAATAAAGAGTTTATCAATAAGCTCGCCATCTTCGGAATAAATTTTTGTTGCAAGATCTGTTTTAGGATTTTCAAGACTTGCAAGTGATGGCAATCCCTGAAAAAGATAGGCACCATAAGCAATTACTCCGATTAAAAAAATAATAAGCAGAAGTGCAAAAACGCTTAGTTTGCGGGTAGAAGATTTTTTCTTTTTATTCATCATCTTCCGCCTGTACTCCCTGTTATTAAAGTACTCTTCGCGTTCTATATTTTTAGCATTATTTACGTTCTTTTTATTATTTCCAAACATCTTTGATATTCTATTCTTTAATTACTTTAATTAATTGTGAGTTTTCTTTACTGTTAAACTTTTGTAATTGAAAAACACCATCAGAATACTCTCCGAAAGTGCAATTGCTTATCCAGTCACCAAGTGTAATATAAAAACCTTTTTTGCTTCCATTAAAAAGTTCAACAAACTGCGGTTTATGCAAATGTCCCATCACAACAAAATCAAATCCTTCACCAATTTTATGTTCAGCAAATTGGCGCATACCGCTTGCACCGTGAGTATTTAAGTTTTTATTTTCGCTGTATGTTTCAGCTTCGCGGGCTCTATCATCAGTATGCAATCGTGATTTTTTGGATGAACCCTGTGCAAGCCATAGACCAATATCAGGATGCCCAAGAGAATATAAAAACTGGTTAACAGGATTTCTTAATATTTTTTTAATTATTTTATATCCAGTATCACTTTTAGAAAGACCATCTCCATGAGTAATAAAAAATCGTTTACCATCAAGAATTGTATCCAAAAAATCGGGGTATAATTTTAACCCAACATCATCCCTTAAATAAGTATTTACCCAGAAATCATGGTTACCTGAAAAGAAATTTACCTCAATACCGTTTTCCACAATTTCATTCAGTTTTGCTAAAGTGCGGTAATACCCTTTTGGTACAGCTTTACGGTATTCTATCCAGCAATCAAAAAGATCACCGACAATATAAATCTTTTGGGCATCATTGCTTATACTATCAAGAAATTTGACAAGTTTCCTCTCTTTTACCTTCTCATTGGCAAAATCTAGGAAACCAAGATGTACATCCGAAAAGAAATAATACTTTTTTTTGCCCAAAAACTTTGGTTTTATTAAACTTAGCTTACTAACAAACCTATAAATCTAACTTTCCATAACTTAAAGTTAATTCTTTTTTAAACTATAGAAAATACAATAAATATTATAAATAAATAAATTTAATTGGGAAATTTAGCTATTATAAGGCATTTTTTAAAACATTAACAATCCTATGAGAAGCTTTACCGTCCATCAGTTGCGGAATTTTACCTTTTTTGTATTTTCCTTTGTAAATGTCTGTCAATTTATTAATTACAATCCGTTCATCCAAACCGCATAAGCTATTTGTACCTAAATTAATCGTATCTTGACGTTCAAATGTGTTACGTAATGTTAAACAGGGAATTTTCAAAAAAGTTGCTTCCTCCTGTATTCCGCCTGAGTCCGTAATTACAAGAATTGAATCCATTAACAATTTAATAAAATCAGTATATCCAAGGGGTTCAACAGTTATTAAATTCTTAATTCCTTTAAGTTTTTTTAATAATGAAAACTTTTCAGCCATTTTTAAAGTACGGGGATGTATAGGCAGAACAATCTTTGTATCAGGATTATAATTTTGGGCAGTTTTGGCTGTTGAGTTTAAAATTGAAATAATTTTATTAAAATTATTTTTGTTATCAACATTTACAGGGCGGTGAATGGTAGAAATTAAATAATTTTGTTTATTTAAACCAAGTTTATTTAATATTTTAGAACTTTCAAATTTGCTGCGGTAATAAATAAGTGAATCAATCATAGTATCGCCCACAAGGTACATCTTTTTTTTATCTATACCTTCTGCTAAAAGATTTTTAACTCCAACCGGTTCAGTAATAAACAGTATTTCAGAAAGTGAATCAGTCACAATACGGTTAATTTCTTCGGGCATTGTTCTGTCAAAACTTCTCAATCCCGCTTCAACATGAGCAAGCGGTAAAGTCCCGCTATTATAATGAATTTTCGAACAAACCAATGCACACGCAATTGTTGAATTAATATCACCGAAAACAATTACCAGATCAGGTTTTTCCTTAAGTACAACATTTTCAAACTCAGTCATTATCTTTGCGGTCTGCTCGGCATGTGTACCCGAGCCTGCACCGAGAAAGATATGCGGTTGAGGCAAGTTAAGATCTCTGAAAAATATACTGGAGAGTCTGTAGTCATAATGCTGACCTGTGTGAACAATTAAATGGGTGAAAAGGTTTTTGTGTTTTTGAAGCTCCAACTCAATAGGAGCAAGTTTCATAAAATTAGGTCTTGCTCCTACAACTGAAATTATCTTTTTTTTTCTTTTCAAGCTTAGCAGATATATCTAGCTTATCTTATGATTTAATGCTCCAAGCAGTGAAATCTTTTCTCTGTTATTTCTAATTTTTCTGGCAGCATTTCTGGTATCTATAATTCTTTTACTGTAAGTAAATATCCATTCATAATCATAAGTTGAATGATCAGTAATAATTACTGTAACATCTGCATCTTTTAAAAGTTTTTCATTTAGCTCCTGCACGCGAAATATCTTATCCATTAGCCGAATATTTCTCATATAAGGATCATGGAAATTCAAATTACCAATACCTTCTTTATGCAGAGATTCTATAACTTTAATTGCCGGAGAGTTTCTGGGGTCATCAACATCACGTTTAAATGTTGTTCCTAAAATAAGTACATTTGCATCGCTAGCTTTTACAGAACAGTTTGCTAACTCGCGCATAACCATATCTTTTACATAGTAAGGCATTTCTTCATTTGACTCAGCGGCAAGTTCAACAAATTTAGTATGGAAATCATATTTTTTAGCAGCCCAGTCAAGGTAATAGGGGTCAATTTGTATGCAATGACCGCCAATCCCCGGACCCGGGTAAAAAGGCATATAGCCAAAAGGCTTTGTTGAGGCTGCTTCAATTACCTCCCAAATATTAACATTACCCATTCTGTCACAAAGTCTTGCCAACTCATTAACTAAAGCAATATTCACACTTCGGAAAATATTTTCAAGCAGCTTTTCCATTTCTGCAGCTCGTGGTGAAGATACCTGATGAACTTTAGTAGAAACTTCCTGCATAATCATAACTGAAAGTTCATGACATTTTTTTGTAACCCCTCCAACAACAATTGGAGTATTACCAGTGTTATACATTTTATTGCCCGGGTCAACCCGTTCAGGTGAAAAGGAAAGATAAAAATCTTTTCCAACTTTCCACCCTTTTGATTCAAATAATGGCTGAATGTAATCTTCAGTAGTTCCCGGAAAAGTTGTGCTCTTTAAAACCACCAGTAAATGGCGTTTCATTCTTTTAAAGATTTCTCCTGCTGAATTCATAATATGTGAAATATCAGGAGTCTTATTTTCTGTAACTGGTGTTGGAACGCAAATAAATATAATTTCCTGATCACTTATTTTATCATAAGTATTTGATGCTGTAAAAAGTTTATTGTTAATAGCATAAAGAAAATCTTTATTAAGAACATCTTTAATATAATTCTTTTTTTGCTGAATCAACTTGATCTTATTTAAATCAATATCAATTCCGTGAACATTGTATCCTTTTCTGGCAAATTCTATTGCTAGAGGTAATCCAACATATCCCAATCCGATAATTCCGATTTTTGCTTTTTTCTGTTTAATTTTTTCTCTTAATACTTCACTCATTTGCTGGTTCTTCCTTTTTAGATGTAATAATGAAATAATTAATCAATAATGTTTTGCAGACTTAAAATTTTATTTGTAAATACTTTCAGCTTCATCTTTGCGTTTTTTCCACCACTGTTCATTTTGCTGATACCACTCAACTGTTTCCTCGAACTGCTTAAACGGGTCATTTGCCGGTTTAAAACCCAGTTTTGTAAGTTTTTGAACATTTAATGCATAGCGAAAATCATGGTTTGGTCTTGGGTCAGGTATATATTCAATATATTCCTCAATGCTTACTCCAAGTATTTTACAAAGCCACTGGGCAGCAGTTTTATTTGTGATTTCAGGATTATGGTTAGCGGCAACATTATAAGCATTTCCGGGCACGCCTTTTTGCAGCAGAAACTCAAGGCACTCAGCAGAGAGCGGAGCAAAAAGCCAATCACGCACCTGCAAGCCTTTTCCCCATAATGGAATTTTATCTCCAAGCAGAATATTTGAGATCCATCTGGGCAAAGCTTTTTCGGGATACTGCCATGGACCGAAATTGTTAGTTGGTCTAAGCACAATTACCGGATAGTTTTTACCGAACTCCATTGCAATATCATCAGCCTGTGATTTAGATTTAGAGTATGCAGAAGTAGCCTGACTATCACCTTGTTTTTTATCATCTTCTGCAAAATAACCGTTTACAATAGAGCCGTAAACTTCATCTGTTGAAATATGTATGAATTTTTTTACACCTGCCCTGAATGATTCTTCAAGCATATTGCGGGTGCCTTCAACATTTGTGCGGTAAAAAAGGTCAGGGTCAGTTTCGCTGCGAGTGTTATGGCTTTCGGCAGCAAAGTGAATTACTTCCTCAACACCGTTTAGTGAACTTTTTACAATATCTGCATCACAAATATCACCGTGAATTAAATTAACTTTGCCTTCAGCAATAAGAGGTTCAAGGTTATCTTTTCCCCCTGCATAAGTTAATTTATCAAGTACAACGGCGTTATAACCTTTTGCGGTAATATAGTAAACAAAGTTAGTACCAATAAAACCTGCACCGCCTGTAACAAGAATTTTTTTCATAATATAATTCCAAGCTTAATAAACTTATTCCTCCATTTCGGCAGAATACTTTCAGAAATCAGGAACGTATGTGTTCTATTATCCGCAAAAAATAATTTTAATCTCTTATAAATAAACCGAAGTTAAGACCAACATTAACAAAAAGCCCTTTTGCTTCAATTCCTTTAGGAAAATCCTTCACCTCAACATCATTATCAACACGCCATTTATTCTGTACGCCAATCTGGTAGCCGCAATCAATTTTAAGATACATAAACTTGCGAAGCATAATTCCAACACCAGCCATAGGCTGAATTGTGTAAAACCTTGACTTAAAAGTCCGTGAAATATTTTCTGTTGAAGAATTATTTTGAAGTTCACCGAAGATACTGCTGTAATTACCAAAATCTTTGCCATACTGATACAGCTCAAGTTTTAAGGTACCAGTAGAAAACTGCGTACCAAAGGAAATATCAAAAAGTTTACTTACCGGGAAAACATACTCAACACTAATGCCGCCCTGCCCTAAAGAATAATTGGCATCTTTGGTTAAGGAATCATTAACATGTTTAGAAATTTTGGAAGTAAATCCGTTTCCAAAGCCGCCGATGCGAAGAAAATTATCTTTCATGGGAAGATCAATAAATCCCCCTCCGCCAAGTGTTAAAAAGCCATTTTCAGAAAATTCCGGAAAACCTGCATTTTTAAGTTCAATATTTAGATTTTTGACAGGGTTAAAATGCCATCCGGCGGTTACACCGCCTGCAAAGGCAAAACTCGGGAGAAATTGGCTATAAGAATTGTTAAAAATACCGCAAAATATCAACAAAAAAACAAATAAATGCAGTTTTCGGCTCATATAATCTATAATTTACAAAATTTAGAGCACAAAAATACCAAGCAATCTAAATAAAAACAATTTAAAAATTTAGTGGGGGAATGAAAGCAATTAACAATTAAAAATCAGGGATTATGGATGACAAGTTTTAAATAATATAAAATAAAATTAAGTAAAACTATGAATAATCTTCCTTAGAGTATAAATTCCATATCTACAAATGTTCAAAATAAGCAAGACTTGAGCCAACCCATGATTTTTCTTTGTTGAAATCAACACCCATCATTTTACCTTTACTTAAGCGCACCAGATTATTGACAAGATATGGCTTACCATTGTTATGTACAAACAACAGGCGAAGTTCTGCTTTTGCAGGATCTTCAGGGGTTTCAATCACTGGCTCATAATTTATTTTTTTCTGCAGAATGTAATTTTCAGGATTTTTTATTCCATCAAGAATTTCTTTTGTTACATCAAAAACAACACCAACTCCGGCAAAACTAAAAAGTGGTTTAAGAACATAATTATCCAAATCATCCGGATAAGTTTCAATATCACACAGAAATTTTGTTTCAGGTACATATTTATTCTTTAGGAAAGGGAGCGAATATTTACTTATACGGTAAAACCAGTTTGGGTGCGGAACCCACTCAACATTAAGTTCATCCTGAAACCTAAAGCTAAAATTCAGGTCTTTTCTTCTATCAAGCTCATCAAAAATTACGCGGTTATAAATTCGTTCTATCTTAGTTTTTTTACCGTTATTGATATAAAAAAGGTTTTTGCCATCTTTGATAATTTCAGTAAGACAAACGGGCTTAACACCAATGTATGTATTGCAGCACTCAAAATCAATACGTGTTTTTTGTTTTTCAGGTTCAATTTCAAGCAGTATTACATTTTCAGGATTTGAATTACCAACAACAACACGCTTTAAAATATCAAGATACTCATCAGGCTTATGGATATTGAATAAACCGCCATATCGCTGGTCAATATAAAAATGCTTGCGGAACATAATATTTTGAAGCAGTTCAAAAAAGAACAATGAAGAAAATCCCTGGAGCTCAATAAGCTTTGGTATTAACTTACCATTTTCATCCTTACAGATTGCAAAATCAATTGCCATCATTGCAGGATACCCCGGGTCATTAGGGACTTCCATACTTTTAGGTATGGCGTTTAATGAAAGCTGTTTATATTCATTACTCATTATAAATGAAGTAATGATATCTACTGCGTTTAGAATTTCATTTTTAAATTCTTTGCCGATAAATATAGGTGTTTCAGCAATACGGAACTCAACAGGAAAATTATAAGCTGTATTAATATCTTTTAAAAATGCCTCATACTTTTCTTGAGTAAATTCTTCATTAAATTTTTTTCTGATTTCAGGTACCATTATAATAATTTATTTTTTTATGGTCTGGTTCTGATTGTAAATCTCCAGATAGGTCCAATTGATTCAGCGCCATGATTATCTTTAGCTTTTATCTTCCAGAAATATGTTGTATTTGGATATGGCAGCATACCCAAATTATATTGAGCAGCTGTTAAGTTAGCCGATATTGGTATTTCACTTAAAGGCAGTGATGTGCCTACATATACATCAAATTTACATGTATCGTTCAGGTCCGGGTCAGAGCTTTGCCAGCTTAATAATACATTACTGCTGTCATCAAGTCCTAAAGCACTATCATGAGGGTTTGGATTTTGCGGAACAGAAGGGGGGTTATTTGAATTTGTATTAACAGATGTATCATCTTTTTTGCATCCGTTAATGTTAAAAATCAATACTGAGCTTATTAAACAACTGAAAATATAGTATTTCATTTTTTTGTTTTACTGCAGAATATCATAAAGATTAATAATTTAAAACATAGTTACAACTTTTTGAATTAAATTAAAAACTTTCCCTCTTTCATAACCATTTCTTCATCAAGCCATATACTGCACTCAACACTTACACAATCAATATGAGTTGTTGACTGCCAATCAGCACCGGTATGTGCAGAATAAGGATGACCGAATGCGATATGTACTGTTGGCAATTTTTCATCCTGCAGAATATTGCCAATTACATGAGTACAGGCAATATTAGTTCCAATTGCAAACTCGCCAACGCGGTTACTGTTTTCATCAGTCATAGTATATTCAGTAAACTCTTCAAGAAGCTCTTTGTTTATACACTCCATTTTGGTAATTCGTGCATCTTTAATCCAAATGCTAAGCGGAGTTTCTTTTAAGTTACCGTATTTTTTACAAAGATAGTCACCAACAACGCCATCAACAACAAAGAGACCGTTTACATTATAGGGTGAAGTAAAAATTTCACCACCGGGTAAATTTCCCCATTTATCCACAGAAATTATTCCGCTGGTTTTAATCCATTTTAACTTTGGGGTAAACGAAGCAACTAAATTAGTACCTGCGGCACTTTTTACAGTTATAGTTTTTGCTTTTCGTGCCTTCTCAATTAGTCTTTGAGATATTTCATCTACTTTCAGAAAATCAGCCCGCATACTTTCAAGCATTATTTGTTTGCTTATATTTACCATGTGTCCATGCCGTATTCTATTAGCATCAACAACTTCAGTCATATCTATTCTGGAGCGCAGCTCACCTGTTTGTGCAACCGCACAGAATATGGAAACCTGACTTTTAGCCAGGTCATCAAGTATTGGCTGAGGCATATTTTTAAGGGGGCGCGGAGCATAATCTTCAATAACAAAGAGACTGAATTCAGACCCTACTTTTTTAATTTCTGCTATAAGTGATGAGGCAATTTCAATGGATTCATTATCGGTTATGATTGTAATTCTTTCAGAAGGTTTTAACCTTAAACAAACATTTATTGCGTTATATGCACCTTCTGAAAGCTCTTTGTCAAAATCTGTGATAGTATGCATCAATTCCATAAAGTAAAATTTAGTTTTTTAAATTATATAATTAAAAAATTGAAAATAAAAACTATTTAAGTCCAATATGAGTTTCATCTATAATATAGTCAACAACTTTTTTAAAGCCTTCCTTTGTGCCGTCCCATTTTGCAATTTGTCTATCGGCACCGGTTCCGTTCTGCAGAATCTGCAAAATATAGTTAACTTCATCCCAGCTGCCAAGATCATCAACTACATCACTAATAAATGAAATTAATTCCATTGCAAGAATTTTGAAATCAACCTCTTCCTGTTTGCCAAAATCAATAAGCTTGCCTTCGGTGCCGTATCTTGCAGCACGCCATTTATTTTCATTTATCAGGGCTCTGCGGTAAATTCTAAATCCAAGGTTTTGCCTCATAAGTTTGTACAGCTTAACAACCACTGCCTGCATAATTGCAGCAAGGCAAATTGTTTCATCAACACGCATCGGAATATCGCACATGCGGAACTCTAATGTATTAAAATACGGATGCAGTCTTATATCATACCATATCTTTTTACCGTTATCAATACAATTGGTTTTGATAAGCAAATTAACATAGTTATCAAATTCAGTAACTGAATCATAATAATCAGGAATACCGGTTCTTGGAAATTTATCAAATACTTTTACCCTGTATGATTTGAAACCGGTATTTCTTCCAAGCCAGAAAGGTGAATTAGTTGAAAGAGCAAATATATGGGGTATAAAGTATCTGACAGCATTCATAATCTGAATTCCAACCTCACGGCTTGGTAAACCTACATGAACATGCAAGCCAAATATCAGATTAGCACGTGCTGCTTCCTGCATTTCATTAACAATTTCTTTATATCTGGGGTGATCTGTAATTGAAACTTCATTCCAGTGTGTGAAAGGATGTGTGCCGGCAGCGGCTATACGAAAACCGGCTTCTTTGGCAAGTGCTGCAAGTTTAGAGCGAAGACCCGTAACTTCATCTCTGGTTTCATTAATATCACGGCATACTTTTGTACCCACTTCAACAACTGAAGCGTGCATTTCAGGCTTAATCTGCTCTTTAAGGAAAACCTTTCCTGTATCAACAATCTGCTGCATGTGCGAAACCAGAGCGCGGGTTTCGGGGTCAACCAGCATGAACTCTTCTTCTACGCCTAATGTAAAAATATGCTTATCCATAAATTATTTTATTACAATCTATATATTTATAATTAATAAAGCAATATATAGCAAAATTCTGAAAATTAAATCAATCTGTTTTAAACCTAACTCTCCTCGCCTCTTAGAAGAGGGCTAGTCCGAATGTTTCCTACGGAGGGGCTTGACTTGTAAAGTTGATGTTACCTACAAATTATTATAATTTATGCTGCCTTACTTTTTTTTGATTTCTTTTCAGGCATAACTTCAACTGATTGGTTTTTTACTGATTCATTTTTTGCTGCAGCTTTTTTAGCCGGTTTTTTTGTTTTTATCTTATTAATGGGCTTTTTTTTTACCGAAGCATCGTAAGCACCTTCGGTAACCGGTTCATTATTTGCAGAGGCATAAATAAAATCACCCCATGTTAAATTATTAAGTCCCTCGCGGTGATTTAAAGCTCTGCGAATAGCCATATTAGCTGCAGCTTCTACAATCCACTCAAAGTTTGCTTCGCCAACGGAATTAACATCAGCATCCGGTGCAGGATTGCAGAAATCAATTGCATAAGGTACTCCATCTCTTAGAGCAAGCTCAACAGTATTAAAATCATAACCAAGTGCACGGTTTATTTTTAAAACTACATCGGTTAGGAATTTATTTTTTTCGGGGGCAACAGTTGTATCTCTTAAATATCTTAAATGGAACGGGTTTCGCGGTTCATACGGCATAACCCAAACATCCTGCCTATCAATACAGTAGCATCTGTAATATTCTTCAAATTTTATTTCTTCCTGAAGCATCATAACAAGCTGGTTTGTTTCGTTATAATTATTAAACAGCTCTTCCGGGGTTGAGCATTTATAAACGCTTTTCCATCCGCCTCCGGCATGCGGTTTAAAGTATGCGGGGAAACCAATGTAGCTGAATATTCCTTCCCAATCCAATGGAAATGCAAGATTGCGGAATGAATTCTGGTTTGTATCAGCTGGTAGCTGATTTGAAGGAAGCAGTACTGTTTTGGGAACAGGGACACCGATTTTTGTCATTAAAGCATTGTTGAAGAATTTCTCATCAGAGCTCCACCAAAACGGATTATTTATAACCGCTGTTCCGCTTGATGCAGCATTTTTTAAAAATGCACGGTAAAAGGGTACGTCCTGTGAAATTCTATCAATTATAACATGAAATTTTAAAGGTTCACCCTGAACTACTTTATCTATCTTAACAGGTTCAGCAGTAATTTCAGCATTCATTTCACGTGCTTTTTGGTTTATTCTATCAATAAACGCCTGGGGAAAAGTATTTTCCTGCCCAAATAATATTCCGATTCTTTTCATTTAATTTTATAACTCCTTGTTGTACTATTATATATATTAATTTTTCAAAATTCGTTATGAAACTTTCAAAAATGTATTAAAAATGTTCAATTTTAATGATTTTTGGGGATTAATTTCCATAGAAGAATACAAATTTACGGAAAATTAAGGAAAGTTGAAAGTTATGAAGATTATGGAAAAATATATGATTTGCACATCTATCAAAAATACAAAATCATTATTGAACAGGTATTATACAAAGTAAGCAAATTCTAATTCCCCTTAGTCCCCCCTTCAATAGAATGGGGGAGAGGTAAAAAAGATATTGATTACCTCACCCACCAACTCCCTCTCCTGAAAGGAGAGGGAGTGCCATATCTACAAATTTTCTCCCCCTCTCCTCTGCGTGTCTTGTAAAGGACTGCCTATGCAGTTCACAGGAGAAGGGGGAGAGTTGAAAAAGATATTGATTACCTCACCCACCAACTCCCTCTCCTGAAAGGAGAGGGAGTGCCATATCTGCAAACTTTGTTCCCCTCTCCTCTGCGTGTCTTGTAAAGGACTGCCTATGCAAAGTTCACAGGAGAAGGGGTTAGGGGGGAGAGTTGAAAAAGATATTGATTGCCTCATCCACCGTCTCCCTCTCCTGAAAGGAGAGGGAGTGCCATATCTACAAACTTTGTTCCCCTCGCCCCTGCGTACCTTGTAAAATTGAGTTCAAAATAATTAAACAAATTCTACCACCCCCTTAGTCCCCCCTTCAATAGAAGGGGGGAGAGGTAAAAATAATTTCATAACGTTTAGTAAAACAGAGTCTCCTGAAAGGGACTCTGCATAAGGATGATTTATTCCACTATTTCAACAACACCATCTTTTTAGTATCAGTAAACGTACCTGCGGTTAACTTGTAAAAATACACACCGCTTGAAAATCCAGCTGCATCAAAATTGAGACTATATTCACCTGCATTCAGGTTTTGATTAAGCAGTGTTTTTACCCTCTTTCCGGAAATATCGTAAACTGAAATATTTACAAACACACCACTTCCCTCTTTACCGGACACCTCTTTGCTTAGGGGAATATTAAATTTAATATTTGTTGAAGGATTAAATGGATTGGGGTAATTTTGGCTGAGTGAAAATTGCTTGGGTATAATGTTTGTTATAGGTTCAATGCCAACCGGGTTTTCAACCAGATCCCGTTCATAAATACCGTTGCCGTGTGTGGTAGCTCTTATATTCCGGCTTGGATAAACTATAGTGAGATCAAACACAAGTGCATACGGCATTCCGGCAGAAAATGTAAACCAGTTTGCACCGCTGTTAGTAGTAACATATACACCAAGGTCATTGCCAACATAAATATTCTGCGGATAAAGAGGATCTATAACAACACAGTGATAGGGCAAATCAGGCAGGTTACCTGAAATATTTACCCAGCTTGCTCCGCCTGTTGAAGAGCGGTAAACATGTCCAGAACCAAATCCGCCAAACACAGCATATACATCCATAGAATTATTTGGATTAACATGTATATCGGTAGGATACCTGTTTGGAATCTGCCCGTTTGATACATCTGTTAAAGTACCGCCGGTAAATTTATAAATTCTGGCATTCTGGCCGTTTGTTACCGGAACTGTACCAATATAAAGAGTATCAGCAGATGTTGCCGAGGCATCCATTGAAAGTGCCCTGGCACCAAATGAACCCATGTTTACCCAGCTGCCTGAACCTGTTGTTGACCTGTAAAGGTTTATTCCGCCTGAATACAAGTAAAGCGGGTTTGAACGGCATGAAATATACGGAGCTGCAAAACAATAGTTTGATGCATTGCCTGCGCCGGGAGGACCTATGTTAGACCATGATACACCTCCATTGTTTGACCTGTATATATCTCCATACGAATATTCAGTATAGCAAATATTATCGTTTTGTGAGTTAACTGCACAAATAAAACCATCTCCAACAAAAGTTTTATACCATGCAGTTGTACCCTGATAAAATGCAGAGCGGTTATCCTGCAAACCGCCAATGCAGTATATTGAATCCTGCATTGAGTTAGCAAATCCGCCATAGAACTGGCTTGTAACAAAACCTCCGTTGCATGAATAAAATGTTTCACCAAAATTATTGGAACGGTACAGACCGCCATCTGTAATACAATATAATTTATTGGGATCTAACGGATTTGAAATATAATAATGGTGGTCGGCATGTGCAAAATTATTTGATGAACTCTCAGGAGCACCCGGCGGTGTTGCACCGGTATTCCATGCAGACCAGTTGGATTTTGTTGTAAAGCTGGTACCGCCATTTATGGATTTAACAAGATCAAGTGTCCCAACAACAATCTGCTCAGGGTCATTTGCTTTTACTAGATGAGCATTATTATACCATCCCTGATTGCCAATTCCAATTCCGGTAGTTTTTAAAATCCAGGTTACCCCTGCATCAGTACTTCTGTAATAACCAACATAAGAGAGATCATTTGAAACGCTAGCATAAACAAAATCCGGGTTTCCCTTATAAAGCTCAATAGTAGTTTTGCCGGTCCAGTTAGCAGGCAAACCACCTGAGAGTTTATTCCATGATGAGCCGGCATTAGTAGTTTTATAAATTCCAACATTGGCATTGGGAACGTTATTAGTTAAATTTCCAACAGAAATATAGAGCACACTTGTATCAACAGGATTTATTTCCATATCCATAACCATCTTGTAGTTAAGCACCTGAAACCAAGTTGAACCAGCATTGATAGATTTCCAAACACCTTCACTTGTAGCAGCATAAACAGTATTGCGGTTTCTGGGATTTTGCAGAACCCGCCAAACGCCACGCTGGTTTTCATAAGACCAATCGAGAGATTTTGACCATGTTGAGCCGCCATTGGTTGTTTTTAAGATGCCAATACCGTACATACCGCGTGTAACGCGAACATCAAGTCCGTTTTCGGAATACTGGTATCCGTAATTTTCGCCTGTACCAATGTACATTATATTTGGATTTACCGAATCAATTGCAATTGAGCTTACAGCAAGCGAAGGGTAACCGGTTTCAATCCTTTGCCAGGCATTTGCACCAAGTCCTCCAGTTACAGATTTCCACAATCCGCCTGATGCTGAACCAATATATAATGTTGCTGTATCGGTTGGGCTGAACTCCATACAAAGACTCCTGCCTCCTATGTTATTTGGACCTATTGAACTCCACTGAGTTGGTGAATCATTTAAAGCATCAATGCTCTGCAATAGTTTTGATTGCTCTAATGCAGTATTATACTTATCTGCGGGAATATCATTTTCGGGGAAAGCCCTGATTTGGTTAAGGAATTGCATTGACTGCATAATACCGGAGGGTTTATTGCCTGAATGTTCTTCGGCTTCACGCTCTTCTTCAGTCATTTTTTCATTATGTTCCGTGGCAGGTTCATATTGCTCTGCTTCTTTTTTACTGAATATATCAGAAAAAAAGTAAAAACTGATTATTGAAACTAGTAAAATTCCGGTAATTAATACAGTATATTTATTTTTCATAAATTAATATAATTTTTATAATAATAATGTATAAAGGCAAAAATTACAATTACATTAATGCAGAATGAACTAACTTTTACAGTTAGTACATTCTAAGGCAAGCTCTTTTAAATAATCCCAGTTATAAAGACCGGTATTATGACCATCTTTCCAGAAAAGCTGAATTGCGTAATTACCAACAATTTCAGCTTTTTGAAGTTCAAAAGAGCTTTGTTTAAGCGGAATTTGGTTCTGTGGCACATATTTATGCAACAGTACTTCTTCTCCGCTGCACATTGCACAGGGGCAATGCGTACGGAGAAAATGTGCTGATAAATCAGCTTCAAAGCCATCATCAAATATTATATGAAAAGATGAATTATCATTATTGCGTTTAAATTTTACTAGATTCATTAATGTCAGCTCATTTCTAACATTCGTTTTAAAGGTTTTAATGCCTTAACTCTTAATTCTTCATCAAGTAATATTTCCGGTTTTCCATCCTTCATACAAAGATAAAGTTTTTCAATTGTGTTTAGCTTCATGTAAGGACACTCATTGCAAGCACAGTTAGCATCAGGCGGTGCAGGAATAAAAATTTTCTCAGGCGAAGCCATCTTCATCTGATAAATAATACCTTCTTCAGTGGCAACAATAAATTCATTTGCAGGGTTTTCTTTAGTGAATTTAAGCAAAGCACTGGTTGAGCCAACAAAATCAGCTTTATTAAGCACAGATTCTTCACACTCGGGATGAGCAATTATCAATGCATTTGGGTTTCCTGTTTTTAGCTCAATAATTTTCCGTTCACTAAATGTTTCGTGAACAATGCAGCTACCTTCCCACAAAAGCATATCCCTGCCGGTTTTTTTAATAATATATCTGCCAAGGTTTTTATCGGGTGCAAAAATAATTTTCTGCTCTTTGGGTATTTGCTCAATTATTTTAACGGCATTTGATGATGTGCATATAATATCGCTTAAAGCCTTAACGGCTGCAGAGCAGTTAATATAACTTATTACAATATGGTCAGGATGCTCTTCTTTGAATTTTTTAAAAATTGGTGCAGGGCATCCTTCAGCAAGCGAACAGCCCGCATTAAGATCCGGCAGCAAAACTTTTTTGTTGGGGTTAAGTATCTTTGCTGTTTCTGCCATAAAATGAACACCCGCAAATACAATTACATCTGCATTTGTTTCAGCTGCCTGCCTTGCTAACTGAAGGGAATCACCTATATGATCTGCAAGATCCTGTATTTCAGACTCCTGATAATAATGCACCAGCAGAACTGCGTTCAATTTTTTCTTCAGTTCAATTATCTCTTCTTCAAGGTTAAGCGATGATAAATTTAAAACGGGTTTTTGTGTTAATGTATCCATTGTTTAAGCAGTCATAGTTAATATTTCTTTATTTCGGGGTCAATTCTGTCATGCCAGGCATAAATTCCGCCAAGCAGATTTTTTACATTTGTATAGCCTGCATTTTCTTTTAAGTATAATGTTACATGATGACTTCTGCTTCCTGTTCTGCAGTAAACTACAATTTCAGAGTTTTTATCTTTAGGAAGTTCATTTATCCTTTCTGGAAGTTCGTTCATAGGAATAAGCACTCCGCCTATTGAAGCTACATTAGATTCATAAGGCTCTCTTACATCAAGCAGAAAGATTTTTTCTCCTGCATCCAATCGTTTTTTATATTCTTCAACAGTAATTTCCCATTCGTGGTATTCAGGCATAGTTTCCTTTATAGTATTATTTGAATTATTGCAAAATTGTTCGTAATCAATTAGCTCTTTTATCAGCGGTTCTTGAGAACAAACCGGACAGTTATTATCTTTAGTAAATTCAACCTCAAGGAACTTCATATTAAGTGCATCAATAATCAAAAGCCTTCCATTCAGTAATTTTCCTTTACCTAAAATATATTTAATAACTTCGTTTGCCTGCATAGTGCCAACAATTCCCGGCAGCACGCCAAGCACACCGGCATCAGCACAATTTGGTGCATCTTTTGAATCAGGCGGCTCGGGGAAAAGACACCTGTAACAGGGTCCCGTAACAGGTTCAAAAAAAGATACCTGCCCTTCAAAACGTAAAATACTTCCGTAAACAAATGGTTTGCCAAGTATAACACATGCATCATTAACAAGGTATCTTGTTGAAAAATTATCAGAGCCATCAGCAATTACATCATAATCTTTAAAAATGCTCAATGCATTATCAGAGGTTAGCTTTTCATTATACAGTTTAATATCAATTTCAGGGTTAATGCTGTTAAGCCGGTTTTTTGCAAGCTCTGTTTTTAGTAAACCAATATCACTTGCAGAAAATAATATCTGCCTTTGTAAATTAGATAAGCTCAGGATGTCATCGTCAATAATTCCAATTGTACCAACCCCTGCAGCAGCCAGGTACATAGAAACCGGAGAACCAAGTCCGCCAGCACCAATAATTAATACTTTTGCATTTTTTAACTTAAGCTGTCCTTCAATTCCAACTTCAGATAAATTAAGGTGTCTGCTGTACCGCTCGAGTTCATCTTTAGAAAGCTGCAATTTTTCTGCAGTTTCTGTATTTTCTATAAGTTTCACTTTCAATTTGACAAAATTAAAAAAAATTGTACTATAATTAAAGGAATATATAAATTTGAGTTTTCTTTAATATTTAAAACTATTATAATTTAAAAATAGTTACTAATATTAGAATATTTATCAATTAAAATTAAAACTATATGAAAATACTGATTATTATGGCTTTAGCAACAATAATTTTCACGGCAGCAGTTTATTCACAAGACTCTTATAAAATAACATATAAATACAGCGAAAAAGAACATCCAAATACAAAAAACTTTATACTTGAAAAAAACGGAAATAATTACAAATTCATAGGTGTTGATACTTATGGAAATGATGTTATTATGTACATTAATAAGGATGAACGAAAGATATATACCGTAACCAAAAACGGGGATCTAACCATTGGCACAAGATATAAAGGTATTGACTGCTCTTACCCCGGGATGCATTGGGGAGTTTACCTGCTTGACCTTGATAAATGCGGATATTTGATGCAAAGTGTAACAGCTTCGGGCAGTGATACAATTGCAGGTAAAGAATGTACTATATATAATGCAGCACAGCAAGGTAACCTTAGGACAGATTACTATATATATAACAATCAGATTAGTCTTAAAATGTCATCACCATCAACAACAATAGAAGCAATATCGTTTGATGAAAGTCCTGTTTTTTCATCAACTGAATTCACACCACCTTCAATTGATTGGATAGATCAGAACTAAATTCATTATTTTTCAGATTTTACTATATATAGAAAACAAAGATAAAAATCATTATTTTTGCTATTCTATAATAATTTAAAGTTCAAAGTATAATATGTCAAATCAAAATGGTACTAAAAAAAGTCCATTGCTAAATAAAAGTTTATCAAAAAAACAATGGCTTGAAACTGCAGAAAACATGCCTGTAACTGATATGAAATTCACATCTTTAAGCGGAGATGATGTTGACATTTTATATACTCCTGAAGATATTGAGAAAATAGATTATAACACAGAAATAGGATATCCGGGCGAATTTCCATATACGCGTGGAATACATCATAACCTTTACCGCGGGAAACTTTGGACAATGCGTCAATTTGCAGGATTTGGCTCACCGGAGGATACAAATGAACGATTTAAATACCTGCTTGCACACGGACAAACCGGTCTTTCAACTGCTTTTGATATGCCAACACTTATGGGCTGGGATTCTGATGATACACTTGCCGAAGGCGAAGTTGGTATTTGCGGGGTTGCAATTTCTTCACTTGAAGATATGCAGATTCTTTTTAACGGCATTCCGCTTGACCGTGTTTCAACTTCAATGACAATAAACTCTCCTGCTGCAATGATACTTGCATTTTACCTTGGTGTAGCTGAAAACCAGGGGATACCATTTAACAAGCTGCGCGGAACAATGCAGAATGATATTCTAAAAGAATACATTGCACAGAAAGAATTTATATACCACCCAGAGCCATCTATGCGAATTATTGTTGATATGATTGAATACTGCAGAGATAATATTCCTCAATTTAATCCGGTATCAGTCAGCGGTTATCATATCCGGGAAGCAGGCTCAACTGCAGCTCAGGAGCTTGCCTTTACACTTGCAGATGGTTTTGCATATATTGAAGCATGTATTGCCCGCGGTATGGATGTTGATTCATTTGCACCCAGAATCTCATTCTTTTTTAACTCTCATTTAGATTTCTTTGAAGAAATTGCAAAATTCCGTGCAGCCAGAAAAATTTACGCAAAACGTATGCGTAATAAATACGGGGCAAAGAATCCAAAGTCGTGGACACTCCGCTTTCATACACAAACAGCAGGGTGCTCACTTACAGCGCAGCAGCCCGAAAATAATATTGTCAGAACTGCAATAGAAGCACTTGCAGCTGTTTTGGGCGGAACGCAGTCACTTCATACTAACTCAATGGATGAAACCCTTGCTTTACCATCTGATAAGGCAGTAAAAATTGCATTAAGAACTCAGCAGATTATTGGATATGAGCATGGCGTTATAAATACGGTAGATCCGCTGGGCGGCAGTTATTACATAGAATCATTGACAAAGAAAATGGAAGATGAAGCAGAAAAATATTTTGAAAAAATTAATGCATTAGGCGGAGTTATTCCAGCGATTGAAGCAGGATTTTTTCAGAAAGAAATTGCAGATGCGGCATACCGCTATCAGATGGAGCTTGATAAAAAAGAAAAGATAATTGTTGGAGTAAACGAATTTGTTGAAGAAGAAGAAAAGATAGATATTCCGATATTAAAAATATCAAAAGAAGTTGAGCTAAAACAGGTTGCAAGACTTCGTGAACTTAAAGCTTCCAGAAACAAGGATAAAGTTAAAGAATCTCTTGATTTGTTGCTGCAGGCAGCAAATGACGGTACAAATTTAATGCCCAGAATACTGAACTGTGCCAGAAACCATGTAACATTAGGCGAAATGTGCAATGCTCTAAAAGAACCCTTTGGCATTTATGAAGAACAGGCAGTATTTTGAAAAAAAATTATATGATAAACTTAGCTATTCAGTTTGACATTGAGGAAAGCCGAATTTTTATTGAACGCGATTCCAGTTTAAATTGATTTCATTCTTTTGGAAATACAAAGTATTTCATTTCTACTCTAAGAAAAAAAGTTTTGCTCAAAAATACTGATAAGCATATATTAACAATTATTATCCTTTACATAGTTATTCAGGCAGCATATTTAATTACAGAATACAATATAACCGGCGGTACATTTGGCGCACCTCTTGATGATGTATGGATACATTTCCGTTTTGCAGAAAACTTTGCACACGGATATTTTTATCAGTATAACCCGGGCGAGCCAACACCCGGAACAACATCACCTTTATGGGTAATTATACTTTCAGTTCCTTTTTTATTTTCACAGAACTTTATAATCCCATGGGCACTATTTATTAGTTCATTATTTTTCCTTCTGGCACTCCTTCAGCTTTATAAACTATGTATAAAACTAGGTTTTGATGGAAATTATTCTCTGATAATAACATTTATTACTTTGGCAGCCGGACGTTTGCTGTGGTCATCGCTCTCGGGAATGGAAATTACATTATTTATACTTTTATGTGTGATAGTTTTAAGTAATCATATTAAGGAAATTTCAACCGGAAAGCTTCTTGTTGTAAATGGATTGCTGCTGGGAATTGCTGCAAATACCAGACCTGAGACATATTTATTTGCCGGTCTATATTATCTAACCACAATATATTTTCTGCGAAATAAGTTAAAGGAAAATTTTACAAAGCTATTACTTTCTGCAATTATATTTTCCTTACTCATTCTGCCATATCCGGTATTTTGCTATATCCATACCGGCAGTTTACTGCCCAATACATACGAAGGGCAGGTTGGCTCTGCAAAATATCTGCCAAATTTTACATATATAATAGAGACTTCCAAAATATTTATTAAAGATAATTTTGCAATATTCATTTTATGGGGATTAAGTGCAGTATATTTTATATGGTCTGTTGTAAAAAAGAAAATTGAGAAAAATTTTCTTTTACTTAATTTGTGGATATTTCTTTTGCCGGTAATTTCATCATTTATAGCACCAAACTGGCGTCATCATGGCAGATATTTAATTCCGCTAATTCCATTTATTAACATTTCTGCAATATTTATATTGCGTAAGTTATACCGGTATTATTCGGAAGGAAAATTGGCACGGGCAGAGCTTTACCGCAAAATTGCATTGGCAATTATAATAATTGCCGCAATTAACAGCAGTATAATGTTTGCAAATGTACTTGGATGGAATGTTGAAAACATTAACAATCAGCAGGGAAAGATTGCAAACTGGCTTAAAGAAAACCTGCCTGATGAAAAGGCTTTTGGCATGAATGATATTGGAATAATCACATTTAAAACCAAAAAGTATGTAGTTGATATGGCGGGATTAGTAACTCCCGAAGTTTTTAAATTTCAGAAAATGAGTTATGAAGAGGGTTCAAAGGCACTGTTAAAATATTTAAAGGATAAAGGTGTTAATTACATTATTATATATCCCGATTGGTTTGAATATATAATGTCAAATTATTCAGGTGCATTAACACAAGTACACAGCCAGCGGCTAGTAAAAAACACTATCTGCGGGGGAATTGAAATGTTTGTTTATAAAATAAACTGGGAAAAAATTGAATTTAAATAGATCAATTTTTCTTATTCACCTTTTAAAAATTAATAAAAATTAATGATAATACATCTAATAAAATTAATTCGTCCAAAACAGTGGATAAAGAATTTTTTTGTCTTTGCTCCCCTGCTTTTTTCACGGCATATTTTTGAACCGGCGTTTTTACTGCCTTCAATTGCCGCATTTTTTATATTTTCACTGGCATCAAGTGCAGTATATATAATAAATGATATACTTGATGTAGAGTCAGACCGTGTTCATCCAAAAAAGAAGTACCGTCCAATTGCCTCGGGTGAAATATCAGTTAAACAGTCAGTAATTTTCCTTGTTATATTAATACTTGCAGTTATTTCAGGGTTAATTTTTTCTAATACATTATTTGCATTAGTAATTATTCTGTATCTTATAACAAATCTTTTATATTCATTAAAAGTAAAATCAATCGTTCTGCTTGATGTATTTTTTATATCATTTGGATTTATGTTAAGGGTACTTGGCGGTGCTGCTGCAATAAATGTAAATGTATCAAGCTGGATGATACTTACAACAATTTTTATTTCACTTTTTCTTGCAATTTCAAAGAGACGCAGTGAGCTCTCGCAAATTGTTAATAAAGATAATATAGATAAGCAGCGTAAAGTTCTTAAAGATTATTCAGTTGAGTTTGCAGATCAGATAAACACAATTGCAGCAGCGGGAACAATTATATCTTATGCACTATATACTGTTTCTGAGCGAACTGTATTTACATTTGGTACTGAAAAGCTTATTTATACAACACCGTTTGTGATTTACGGAATTTTCCGCTATATGTATCTTATGCACCAAAAAAACCTTGGGGAGTCTCCAACATCAATAGTTACCAAAGATATTCCAATAATACTTGATGTGCTGGCTTGGTTCATATTTTCATTAATAATAATATACCGACAGTCAATTCCATATCTTCCTCAGCTTCTGCAAAAATTTTATCCTTAAGTAACATTGAAAAGATTTAAAGCTGAACTGCTTTTATTTCTAACCGCTACCATTTGGGCAGGTACATTTCCGGTTGTAAAGGTTTCAATGGAAACTATTCCGCCGTTTTATTTTGTAGCTATCAGGTTTTTAATTGGTGCATTACTTTTTACTGCAATTTTTTTCAGAAAGCTGAATTTTTCTGTAAAAGGGATTATAAAAGCAGGCATATTACTTGGATTATTTCAGTTCGCAGGTTTTGCTACACAGACAATTGGGATGATATATACCACAGCATCAAACTCAGCCCTTATAACAGGTATAACCATTTTATTAATACCATTTGCGCAGTATTCCATAACAAAGAAAAAAGTCCATGCAGAAAACTGGATTGGAATACTGATAGTTTTTGCAGGGTTATACCTGTTAACACAGCCAAATGCAAACGGGCTGAACAAAGGCGACTTGATAACATTAATTTGTACATTTTGCTGGGCTTTTTATATTATTTACGTTGATGTTTATACAAATAAATATAATGTTTATACACTTATTTTTCTTCAGCTATGGTGTGTGGTAATTTCAGCAGGCGGTATGGGATTTATTTTAGAAGACTTTTCAGTAATTACTTTTTCACAAAACCAATTACTTTCATTTTTATATATGGGTGTGATGGCAACATTTGTTACAACCATACTTCTTAACAGATACCAAAAAGAAACAACACCAATACGCGCAAGTATAATTTACACTTGGGAGCAGCCTGCTGCTGTATTGCTTTCGGTTTTATTTATTAATGAACATTTTTCAGCCTGGCAGTTTATTGGGGGTGGATTGATGATTGCAGGTATTTTGTTTACAGAAATGTATGAGTATTTTAAAAAACAAAATATACAAAATTGAGAATTTGGACACAATTAAAAATTCAGGAATAAAAATTACCGTTTCGGGCAGAGTGCAGGGCGTTGGTTACAGGTATTTCATAGCACGTTATGCCTCAGAGCTTAAAATTACAGGTTATGCAAAAAACCTTTTCAATGGTGATGTTGAAATAATAGCTAATGGAAGGCATGAATATTTAGAAGCATTGGTAGAAAAGGCAACATTGGGTCCGCATGGTTCAGCAGTTAAATCCTGTAAAACAGAGTGGCTTGACTTTAATAAAAAATACGATAATTTTGAGATATTATAGGTAAATTTAATCAATTTTCAATTAATATAACCAAAAAAGCCCCCGGAAAATTTCTACTTTCACAGTTTTAATTTCACAATTAATAATTTTAATTACATGCTTAAAAAATTTGTAATACCCGCCTTATTTATTATTACACCATTATTTCTGAATGTTTACTCACAGACAGAAATTCCCGCATTTGATTTTTTAAGGGTAGAAACCGGAGCAAAAGCATCATCACTTGCAGGGGCATTTGATACCTATACAGATGACCCGAATGCAATGTTTTATAATCCGGGCAGTTTAAGCACAATAACAAACAGCAAAGTTTCAGCGGGATTCGGGAAATATCTGCTTGATATAAAATTTGGCACACTTGCTTACGCTACAAAATATAAAGATCTTGGCTGGTTTGGTGTTGGCATAAAATACTTTAATTACGGCTCATTTGAAAGAGCGGATGAAAATGGTATAACAAACGGTGAAACTTTTAATGCCAATGATCTGATGCTTTCTGTTGGATACGGCAATTTTATTTACGATAAAATAAATTACGGAGTTACACTTAAATATATTTATTCAGGCATTGCTGAGTATAAATCATCCGCATTGGCATTAGATATTGGTGTACAGTATCATTTGCCAAAGTCACAATTTTCATTAAGCTTTGGAATAAATAACCTTGGTGCGCAGCTAAGCTCTTATATAGAAACAAAGGAAAAACTTCCGCTTGATGTAAGGGTTGGAGTATCAAAAAGATTAGAGCATACACCTGTACGGCTTAATGTTACATTTTCCAAACTTAATGAAAGCCGCGAGAAATTCCTTCAGCATTTTAAAGCATTTTCAATTGGTGCTGAGTTTATTTTCAGCGATTATGTATCAGCACGATTAGGATATGATAATGAAAGCAGGCAGGATATGAAGTTAGGAACATCGCTTGGTATTTCAGGGTTTTCTACCGGACTGGGAATCCGCTTTGCAGAAAAATATGTTTTTGATTATTCGCTTAATTCCCTTGGCAAAGTTGGCAGTACACACAGAGTAAATTTAGGTTACATTTTTAAATAATTAAAATAAGGAGAAATCAAAATGTTAAACGAAGAAGGAATTGCAGGCGGCGCAGGTATGGAAGGTGCTGCAGGCGGTGCAGGTAAAACTGAACGCACTTATATTGTTCAGGCAGGCGATACTTTAAGCAAAATTGCTAAAGAGTATTACGGAGATGCAGGCAAATATATGGATATTTTTAACGCCAATACTGATAAGTTATCTGACCCTGATAAAATTCAGGTTGGGCAAGAACTTTTAATTCCGTAGTAATTTTCAGGATTCCCGTTTTATACCATATTGGGAAAAAGGCGGGAATCTTTTTTTATTTTTCAAAATCTATTCTATTTATGCAGTATTATTTATTACCAAATGCGGAAAAATTATTTATTTTTAGTTAAATTCCTCTTATTAGTTGTTATTTTAATAATTTATTCATCCTGCGGTAATGATAATACTACTGGTCCTAATCCAAATCCCCCAGAAAATGTTGATACATCAAGCTTTCAGTATCCATTTACAATTGGAAGCAAATGGTTTTATACGGTAACTTTAAGTGCAGAAAACATTCGCCCAGATTCTATCCGCCATTATTTCAGTTCATACCCTTTAACAGGTTCGGGATACAGTGAAATTCTTTATGATACAATAGTACCAATAGGCGGTCCGGTTAGAGTAATTTATGACAGGGTTATATACGGAACTGATACTATAGCAAGCAGATATTATTATACTAACACAGAATACTCAATGGTTTGTTATGGTTACCGGGGACCAACAACTCCTGCATTTCCATTTAAAAAATTTAACAATAAAGAAACTCCGGTGCCCGGATTATTTTCAGTTGGTCAGCAATTTACCGCTTCACCTGATTCATTTTACGCATTCAGCACAATTGTAATAAACTTAAAATATCCCGTTGTTAAAAATACTGAGTGGCAAATGTTTGACTTTGGAAATTATACAATATCAAAAAAATATTTATCCTGGGAAAATTATCATTTAGATACATCTGTGATTCCTTGTATTAAAACACAAAGGATAAATACAATAAGTTCAGATTATATTTTTTATGATTATTATTCAAAGTACGGGCAAATGAAAAGAGATAACCTATATAAAAATAAACGTAAAACCAATGATTTGGGTTTAACAATAGGGTTTTATGATTACAGAGAATTAATAAATGTAACTTCTTTTCAAATAGCAGCTGATAACCGCTAATAGCTATTTTAGGGCATCATCTTTAAGTTTTTGCGCCTTTTCTTTTGAGTTTTCAACATCCCGCATTGCAAGAACCCGGTCATAAAATTTAATTGCTTCTGATTTATTACCCTTCATTTCATAAATTATCCCCGTTCCAAGTACAGAAAATACAAAGTAGGGAGATTCTTCACCTGCTTTATCAAGTGTTTTACATATCTCAATTGCAGTTTCATAATGTTTTAGTGCCCCATCAGGATCACCGGTTCGGCTTAGGCATACTCCAAGATAATAATTAAATTCTCTGCGCATATAATTATTATTATAACCAGAATAATTACTATCTGCTTTTTGGATCATACTGCTGTATTGCTGCGCCCCTGCGGAGAAATTATTAGTGCCGACATAACATTTACCAAGAAATCTGCCAAAAACAGGATTATTCGGATATCTGCCCACAAGCACATTAACATATTTCATTGCTTCGGTGTAATTCTTTTCATAAGATAAATGAATATAGGCAAGCGTAACTGCAGCTTCAGTTTTGGAATATTTGCCATTTTCAGCAACATCACGAAGCTGTGATAAACCAAGCTCTTTATTTCCTTTTGGGAAAAAGAACAGCACAGCTTTAAGAAACGGATATCTTTCTACAACATAGTCAACAGCATAGTTGTAAATTCCAAGTCCAAGTACAGCATCTTTATTAGAGGGATTAAGGTCATAACTTTTCTGAATAAGATTTAAACCCTGTTTACCGTCATCAATAGCTTTAAGCCAGTTATCACGCATAACATTCATAAATCCGCGGTAGCCAATTACTCCCCCTAAGAGAAAAGTTGCCCAATCATCATTTTCGTTTTCATCAATACGTTCTTCGCAAACTTTTATGCATTTATCAACTTTTGAAAGATAATTATCGTCATTTGAGCGGTCATCTTTATTAATATAAATATGCCACCATTCAGTCATTGCCTGAAAAAAATAACCTGTGGGGTCACGGGGATCAGAATTTATAAAACCCTGAAAAATAGCATTTGCAGAATCAAATTCAAGTTTATAAACGTGATCTATCCCTTTATTTATTAATTCATCTTTAGTTTGTGTAAAAATACAAACAGGCAAAAATATTGCAATAAAAAGAATTTTCAGAAAAACTTTCATAAGTAAATATTTCTTAGATATAATAACAAAAGACTTCGTGATATAATTTCAAAATAAATAAAAACCCGCATCTTAACAAAAAGATACGGGTTTGGTTAAAATATTGTAAAATTTAAAAACCAATACCATAATACTTAAAACCATTTTTACGCATAAATTTTGCATCATAAATATTCCTTCCGTCAAACACAACAAGTTTTTTCATCAGTTTTTTCATTCGTTTAATATCAAGCAGGCGGAATTCATTCCATTCAGTAACAAGAATTAGCCCATCCGAATTTTTAAGTGCAGAATAATTATCTTTATAAACTTTTACCCCTTTAAATTTTTTTCCATACATCATTTTAAAATTTTCTGAGGCAACAGGATCAAATGCATTAATCTTTGCACCGCACTCAGTTAGTTTTTGTATAATTGTCAGTGCAGGTGCTTCACGCAGGTCATCAGTTCTTGGTTTATAAGATAACCCCCATAGAGTAAAAGTTTTTCCTTTAATATTATTTTTGTAGTGCTTCAATATTTTTTCAGCAAGAATAAGTTTTTGGCGGTTATTTATTTGATCAATGGCTTTAAGAATCTTAAAATCATATCCAAAATCAGCGGAAGTGTTCAGCAAACCTTTTACGTCCTTAGGAAAGCAGCTGCCTCCGTAGCCAACCCCCGGGAAAAGGAAACTTGAACCAATCCTTGAATCAGAGCCAATACCCTTTCTAATCATATTAATATCTGCTTTAACAATACCGCTTAAGTTGGCAAGTTCATTCATAAAAGAAATGCGCAGTGCAAGCATAGAGTTTGCGGCATATTTAGTAAGCTCGCTTGAGCGTTCATCCATTAATATAAATCGCTCAGATACTCTCATAAAACTGCTGTACAGTTCCCGCATAATTGCAGCAGCTTTTTTACTTTTAGTGCCAACAACAACTCTATCGGGTGACATAAAATCAGGTACAGCTGCACCTTCTTTAAGGAATTCAGGATTTGAGACAACATCAAACTTATTTTTAGTTTTTAAGGCAATAAGCTTTTTAAGTTTACCGCAGGTGCCAACAGGCACAGTACTTTTGCTTACAATTACCTTATAACCGTTAATATACTTTGCCATTTTACCAGCTGCATCAAGCACATGAGTTAGGTCAACAGAGCCATCTTCAAAAGGCGGGGTTGGAAGGCAAAGAAAAATTACATCACTTTTCTGCACAACATCTTTCAGACTAGAGGTAAACTCTACTCTTTGCTCAGCCAGATTTTTTTGCAGCAGTTCTTCTAGTCCGGGTTCATAAATAACAGGGTCACCTTTTTTAAGGCGGTCAATTTTCTTTTCATCAACATCCATGCAAATAACGCTGTTGCCGTTTTCTGCAAAACAAACCCCCGAAACTAACCCAACATAACCGGTACCAATAATTCCAATTTTCATACAGTTCACACAGCAGCAGACTGCTGCTTAATATCTGAAAGTTTATAATTATATTTAAAAAAATAAAAAATTCCGGCAATCAAAAAAAGAAGGAAGCTCATAGCATGAGTTGCCGTACCGTAACCAAGCGCAGCAGGTTCTGTTACCATAAACATATTTACAAGTGTAACTTTGCAAATGTAATGATACGGACCTGTAGCTGCCGGAGAAGGAATGAACATTGCAACATTAATTAAAACAAGAAGCAGATTTGCATCCCATAAACCTTTTAACAGATTTGTGCCTTCACCAGATGTTAATATATTAAACGAATAGAACGGAATATAGGTGCTAATAAGATATGCTGCCCATAATAAGACAGAATAAATTGCAATCCTTAAAAATAAAGAGGGTTTTTTTAATACTTCAAAGCCATGCAGCAGAGATGTAAAAATATTATCCACTTTTTCATGCAGTTTTTGCGGAAGAAAGCGGGTGAAAAATTTAACAAGTCTTAAGCTTTGCCCGGGTTTTATCATCATAAATAATATCCATGCAAGCAAAATAAATATTGCTGCCGAAAGTATTATAACCGCTGAGCCAATTGATGGGATTGCGTTTGTAATTTTATTTTTAAAATAAATTAAGGCAATTCCAAACATCAAAAGAAACATTACAGTATCTATTATCCGCTCAACTATAATTGTTGCAAATGCAGAGGCACGTGAAATATTTTCTCTTTTACCAAGCATATACGGACGAACAACTTCACCTGAGCGGGGAAAAAGATTGTTCATCATATAGCCAATTATTGTAGTTGCAAACAAACTTGAAAAAGGAATATCTTTTTTAACAGGCTCCATTAAAACACCCCATCTTACAGCCCTTACAGCCGATCCGCCAAAGACTCCAATAGACATTCCTAAAAATACATAAAGGTAGTTTGTGGTTTTTAAGATCTCAAACAATTCATGAAAGTTGACATTTCTGAATGCCAGATACATAAAAAATGCCAGCAGCAATGTGCTGATAATTATATTAATTTTCCTGCTGCGGCTCAAGTATTAGCTTTTTTATGATTGTACTGATTATCGCATATCTATCACTTCTGTCCCTTCAGGCGGAGAGAATGTGAACTTGGAATTTGCAACTCCAATATTAGTCTGAATATTCTTTATAGAATATGTTGATGATGATTCATCAGTTAGAATATAAATCTTCTTTATTATCCAGTCATCTTTGCCCACCCAAAGTTTTGCGGATTTTACATAACCGCTCTCCCTTGGTTTAAGTGATAGAACATAAACATCTTTTCCGCTTAGCTTTTCAGTACCTGTAAGGTCACTATAAAAGTTTTCGGGATATTGGAAAAGATATTTGTTAGGTGAAAATGTATTGCCAGTTTCCTTGTAGTAATCTATTACAACTTGCTTTTTAGATGGTGTATATGACCAAGAAGTGCTTCCATCTGTAACAATGGTTTGTGAACCTGTTTCAATACGGTACTTGTTTTCCTTTTTAATATAAAGTGTGCCGCTTGAAGATTGCGCTTTGGATTTATTATATTTTATTGTTTGCGAAAATGATGCCTTGGCATCTGAAATATCCTTATATGCATTCTGCACATTTTGGATTACATCTTGAGCTGTAATATCTTCCTGAGAAAAAAGGTTATAATTTATTAAAAATATTGCCAAAATCAGCAATTTGGGAAGAAAAAACTTAGTCATTTTTGCTCCTTTTAGTTATTATTATACAAATTTACACTAATTTAATGTAATAAACAGTGAAAAATATTTTGTCATTCCATAAAAATATTAAATATTTGTAAATAAACCAAAAAGGGAAAATTGTTAATTTTCCCTTTAAACCGCTATGCTATAAAAAAATATTATCTATTTTGATTGCCATCCTGCTGATCATTTTTTTCAGTGTTGTTTTGTTTTACCTTTTTATGCTTTTGCAAGTAATCTTTTGTATTGCCAAACCTGAATGATAAATTTAGCGAAAACTGCCTTGAGCTCCAATCCTGATCAGAAGTCATGTTGTATGCAGATGTATTTACATATTGTCCAAACTTTACAGTATTGAAAATATCACTAACCTTTAAACTGATAGTCAGAGCATCTTTTAAGAATGATTTACTGAAACCGATATCAAAATTCTGAGTAGGTTCTTCTGTACCCTGAATATTAATTTTTTTGCCGGTATATGAATAATAAAGTTCAACATTAAATAAACCGGTAAAAGTGAAAACAGACCGAAGATTTGCTTTCCATGTAAATCCATCTTCAGCAGCATAATCAGTCAGTAAGGGATCAGAATCAAATTTAGTATTATAGAAACTGAAAGTACCGTTAAGGTTAAGCCATGGGAAAGTATATGAATTAATCAAGAGATCCATTCCATAAGATTTTGAGCCGGCAGCATTTTTATATGTAGTAACCGTAATGTTTGAATCCTGCAGGTAATTATAAGAAGAAATTACATCATGATTTTGCCTGTAGAAAAGCAGCGGAGTTACTGTTGCAATATTATTAAAAAACATAAAACTTAATTCGTATGAATCAGTGTATTCAGGTTTAAGTTCAGGATTCCCAACCATAGCAAAGTTTGGGCTCCACTTTCTGTAAAACGGGTTCAAACGCCAAATATTAGGTCTGGTTATTCGCCTGCTGTAACTAAGCTGAAGCTGATGCCCTGATCCAATTTTTTGAGCAAAACTTAGTGAAGGAAAAAAATCAATGTAGCTTTGTTTGAAAGATGTATTGTTTGTTAAAAGCTCACCTTTTGCATTGGTTTGCTCAAACCTTACACCCAACTTATAGCTAAAATTCTTTATTGAGCTGGAAAATGTTCCGTAAACTGCATTAATAAATTCTGTAAGCTTAAAATGATTTTGTGTTGCGGTATTGGTTACAAAATTATTTACTGAATAATCTAATGAATCTGAATTGAAATCATTATCATTACTCCGGTATGTACCTTTATAACCTGTTTCGATTTTTGAAATCTTATTTAAAGGATGAGCATAATCAGTCTGAATATTGAGGTTATAATTTTTTTGTGTTGTAGTATCTCTTTGGTCTAAAGGAGTATTATTAATCGGAAATGAATTAGCATCATAATCCTGTTTAAAGAGCTTCATGTTAAAATCATTCCTATTTCGTGAAAATGTAATATCCCCGCTCCACTCCTGCCCAAGATCGTTAAATTTATTATTAAAATAAATGCTGCCCGTAAGATTTTCCCAAAGACCGTCTCTGTTACCGCCTTGAGTATAATAGCCTGTTAAGCTATTGAGCGAATTAAAATTCTTTGCGGTACCGTTATCATTGTTAAACCATTTTCCGTTTCCAATACTTCCTTCAAAACCAATGGATTTTCCATGTGCAAGCTCGTACTCAGCACTAAACTGTCCCCAAAGCCAGTACCCGTTATTTCTTCCTGAACTGCTTGATATCAAAGATGTGTTATCAGTAAAATAGTTTGTTGTACTGTTATTGCTGTTATTATTGTTCCATGTACCGGAATAAAAATTAACAAATATACCGGTTTGCTTTTTCTTTAAGCTTAAATCCAGTCCGCCCCACCCAGAAAACCTTTCGGAATAGTTACCGCCTCCATTAACGCTGCCCTGAAAACCAATGATCTTATTTTTTTTCATTACGATATTTATCAGCCCTGTTACACCTTCAGCTTCATATTTTGCAGGCGGATTAGTAATAAGTTCAATACGCTCAATTGCATCTGCGGGAATTTGTTTTAAACTGGCATATCGGGAAGGTTTATCATCAACAAGTATCTTAACGTTCTGGCTTCCCCGCAATGTAACATTATCGTTCAAATCAACATCAACAAGCGGAGTTTTCTTTAAAACATCAAGCGCTGTGCCCCCTTTATTGAGGGCAGATTTATCCACATTGAATATTTTTTTATCAGCTGTAAGCTGTATAAGTCCTTTTTCTCCCTCAATCAGAATTTCATCAGTAGTTACAGTTTGTTTAGAAAGCTTTAATGTATCAAGCGTTACTGAAGATGATGAAGATACTTTAATGTTATCTATGTTTAATACAGAATACTCCATTAAGCTTATTTCAATCCTGTAATTGCCGGCTGAAATATTATCCAGGGAAAATTCACCTGAAGGCAGGCACTTTGTGCCTTTTACCAGGGTTGAATCGCCTGAGCTAAACAACTTAACATCAGCTTCAAGCGGTGTGCCTGAACCCTGTTCGGTAACTTTTCCTTTAATAATACCCTGGGCAAACAGAGAAATACTGAAGCTGAATATAAACAAAAGCACGAGGACTGCTTTAAAAGTTAAGTTCATTAAGTTTTGTTTGTGTTTAGTTATATTGTTAGTATCAATATAACGGGATTTATTACAAATTATATAAAATTAGATGATTTTAAACGGTAAATGGTTGCAGAAAATAAGTATAAAAAGCACCTTCTATGTACTGTATAAACAGTAATTTGCAAACTTGTCCAAAATTATTCATCAAATTTTTAAACTGAATAATTTATTGATATTGTAATTGAGTAATGTAATTTTAATAGAGAAAAATTTGAGTGATGTAATTTTGCAGGATGAATATAAATTTTATATCAACTGCTCAAGCTGTGCTTCGGATTCTACAAGTACTTCACGTGCTTTGGAGCCGTCGAAGGGTCCGACCACATTTGCGGATTCAAGCTCATCTACTATGCGCGCGGCGCGGGCATAGCCAATTTTTAATTTGCGCTGTAATAAAGAAACTGAACCCTGCTGGTATCTCACAATAATTCTTGCTGCTTCTTCAAACAATTCATCACGATCTTCATCATCATCAAATGCCCCTTTTTTCTTTTTCTGGTTTACGGAAGGCAGTTCATAATTTCTGGCAAAACCTTTTTGAGCACCAATATATTCAGCTACTTTTTCAACTTCTTCGCTTGTAATAAAAGGACACTGTATCCTAACTGGTTTTCCAACTCCAGGCGGAGTGTATAGCATATCTCCCTTGCCAAGCAATTGTTCAGCTCCATTCATATCAAGTATTGTACGGCTATCAACCTTACTGTTAACAAGATATGCAATTCTTGCAGGAAAGTTTGCTTTAATAACACCTGTAATAACATCAACAGAGGGTCTTTGCGTAGCAAGAATCAGGTGAATACCAACAGCTCTGGCAAGCTGAGCAAGTCTTGCAATAGGCTCTTCAACTTCACGTGCTGCGGTAATCATCAGATCGGCAAGCTCATCAATTATCACAATTATATAAGGCATCTTGCCATGCTTAATGTTCTCATCATCTTTAAGGCGTCCTTCTTTAAACTTTTTGTTGTAATCAGCAATATTACGCACTGTTGCATTGGCAAGCCGCTCATATCGTTTTTCCATTTCTATCTCAAGACCTTTTAGAGCAAGTACTGCATTTTGCGATATTGTTATAATTTTTTCATTATAGTCTTTTGAATTTATCAGATAATGATTACGCAGCTTATCGTAAAGATTTAGTTCAATTTTTTTGGGGTCAATTAAAATAAATTTCAGGTCAGTAGGATGAAGTTTATATAATAAACTTGTAACAATGACATTAATTCCAACTGATTTACCAGAACCGGTTGAGCCGGCAACAAGCAGATGCGGCATTTTAGAAAGGTCATCAACAAATACATCACCGGAGATTGTTTTGCCAAGTGCTATAGGAAGTGCATAGGTTGATTCAGCAAACTTTTTTGAGCCAACAACACTTCTTATCTTAACAGTAACCGGGTTATAATTAGGTATTTCAACACCAACAGTACCTTTTCCGGGAATGGGAATTATCATTCTGATACCTTTTGCCTTCATAGCAAGTGCAATATCATCCTGCAGACTTTCAATTCTGCTAAGTTTAACATCTTCTGCAGGAACAAGCTCATATAAAGTAACAACAGGTCCGGGAGTAGCAATTACTTTTTCAATCTTAACGCCAAAATTAAGAAGTTTTGCCTGCAGCAGCCTGCCGTTTTCTTTAAGTTCTTCATCACTTATAACATCAAGTTCTTCTTTTAATGGCTCATCAAGCAAGTCAAGTGATGGCAGGCGGTAATCATCAAGGGTTTCAACAGGGTAAGTAAAATCATCCTGAATTTCATCGGGAATAATATCACCAATTTTGGGAGATTTATTGATTAACTTTCCCGGAGGAACAACTGTTTCAGTATTATTTTCAGCATTGGTTAAATCTATTGCAGTAGATTTTTCATCTTCCTTTGTAATTTCTTCAGCTGGTTCTCCCTTAATTATTGTTGATTTATCTTTCGGTTTTTCTTCAACTACAAGTTCATTTTCAACCGGTCGGTTAATTTTTGTATCTTTTATATCGGGCTCAGTGGTAATTTCATCATCAGTTTTAACAAGCTTTTTAGTTTTAGAGATCTTTTCCCGCTCATTGCGTATCAAATCACGTTTTGCCTTAAGATCATTTTCTTCTTCACGCAAGCGGTTTTCTTCAACTTTCCGTTCTTTCATTTCTTCCATTGATGAGCGGAATTTATCGCGGAATGATTCATACAACAATTTTAGCCGCGCAAATGAACGGGCAATATCACGGTCAATAAGCAGAAATGCAAATACGCCAACAAGTCCAAAAAGAAGGATATAGCTTCCAAGTGAACCAAGAAGCAGATTAAATACAGAAGAAAAATATTCACCGCTAGTGCCAACCAATGTATAAGGTATCTTATCAACTCCTAAAGTAGTTCTAAATAAACCAAATAAAGCAGAAATAAAGATCATAAGGAAAAGCGAATAAACAGAAAACTGCATGAGTTCCATAAGACTGCGTTTTCTCATCATCTGAATTCCGAAAACTATAAATAAGGCAGGTATTATCAAAGAGAAATAACCAAAAGCACCGCGGACAAAAATCCCTGAAATAATTACACCGATAATTCCCAGCCAGTTAGATGTTGTATAGTTTGCTGTTTGATTTTCTTTTTTAAATATCTCAGATATACTAACAGAATCAAGTCTGGTTTCATCTGAAGCAGAATAAGAAACAATACTGAGGATAATAAGGATACTAAAAAGTATAAGAAAAAACCCAAGGATTTGCTTTTTATTAGATATTGGCAAACCTTCTTCAAATTTTCTGGAAGTACCTTTGGAACTGCGAGTACTTTCACGGGAAAGTCGGTTTTTTTTATCCTTTAGTTTACTGATGGTAAAATATTTAAATTGTTAATAAATGGAACTGAATATATTAAAAAATCAAATGATAAATTAAACTTAATTAACTAACTGATTTTTGTGATACTTTTTTCATCTTCAGCTTTGGATCTGAAGCAAATGCTTCTATAGATTTAATAACACCGTTTTTTAAAACAGGCAGCAGGTTATACTTATCAACTTCTGCACAAGCAAAAAGATCATCCCCAAACCCAAGAGAAACAAGATACTGCCCGTGTTCTGAATCATTCATCATTTTCAGAAGGTCATTTTTATAAGCAGAATACAGCATAGCAGCACCCAGAGAGGAATCTGTAAGTATATACTTATTTTTACTATCATGCTTTCTAAGCCTGCTAACAAGCATGCCTGCACAGACTGTATCTTCAAGAGAAAATTCGCCGTTTTTGCCGGCGCATAATACAATAAAATCCTCATTTAATTCATGAAGATAATTTACAACACGTTCCATATTAAGAAAACTTGCTAAAATACAATTGCTGGCAAATTTTGATTTCATTAACGAGGGGGTTCCGTTTGTGCTGTGAAAAACAAGAATCCTACCCTTAACATTTTCTTCGCTGTATTCCTTAACGGAGTTTCCAAGATTAAAACCTTCAATTAACTTTGCATTTTTTTCTCCGCAAAGCAGCGCGTGCCCTTCTGAGTTTCTGCCAATCATTCCGGCTGCTGCAATACTTTCGGTAGGAATAATTTCTTTAGCTCCGTTATTCAATCCGGTTAACATTGTGGCAGATGTTCTTAAAACATCAATAACAACAACATTTTTATCTTTTAAAATAAGCTCGCTTTCAATATAATCATGAGCAAAAAATAAACTTATCTTAAGGGGTTTAGTTTCCATATTGTTTTTTATTTAATATTTCCATTAATGAAATTTAGTTATCCATTTATAAAAAATTATAGATGTGGATTATTTATTCTTTACCAATAAACGGAGTTTTTACAATTTCCGCATCAGCAAAATCGCTGCGGATTTTAATTTTAATGTTTGTGCCGGGTATAGCAAATGCTGATTCAACATATCCCAATCCTATATTTTTATTAAGGCAGGGTGACATGCTTCCGCTGGTTACGGCTCCAATTTTTTTATTGTTACAATAAATTTCATACCCCTGTCTGGCAGGAAGCCTGCCTGCAACAATAAATCCAATAAGTTTTCTTTTAGAACCGTTTGCAAGCTCTGCTTCAACTTTAGATTTACCGTTAAATTCACCTTTTTTAGGTTTAGTAATCCATCCAAGTCCGGCTTCAATGGTGTTGGTTGATTTATCTATATCATTTCCATACAGGCAATAGCCAGCTTCTAGTCTTAAAGTATCACGAGCACCAAGTCCAATTGGCTTAATGTTGAACTCCTCACCGGCTTTAAAAATTTCTTTCCAAACTTTTTCGCTGGTTGTAATATCAGAAGAAATATATAATTCAAAACCCATGGCTTCACCGGTATATCCGGTTCTTGAAATAACTGCATCAACTCCGGCAATTTTGCCTTCGGCAAATGTATAATATTTTAACGATGAAAGATCAGTATCGGTTAATTTTTGCAGCGCAGGTAATGAATTTTTACCCTGCACAGCAAGCAGCGAAAAATCATCACTTCGGTTAACAAGCTCAGCATCAAATCCGGTTTTATTGGAAGAAAGCCAGTTAAAATCTTTTTCAATATTAGAGGCATTAACAACAAGCATATATTGGTCACCAAAGCAGTAAACAAGCAGGTCATCAACTACTCCGCCATCTTCATAACACATAGCTGAATACTGAATTTTACCAGTTGATAATTTTGAAACATCATTTGTTGTACATTTCTGTAAAAAAGCGAGTGCATCTTTTCCGTTTACAAAAAATTCACCCATGTGAGAGACATCAAATACGCCAACGGAATTGCGGACAGCCATGTGCTCAGAAATTATCCCATCATATTGAACAGGCATTTCAAAACCGGCAAAATCAACTATTTTTGCATTGTATGATTTGTGAAGATCGTAAAAAGCTGTTTTTTTAGCCAAAGATTATATAG
>WBZR01000594.1_pt1 | contig 53148 bp, 46 predicted proteins | sample 5204231 | NCBI WGS metagenome assembly WBZR01 (sample SAMN12412403, study PRJNA552823) | activated sludge metagenome | isolation source: activated sludge from anammox sidestream of wastewater treatment plant... | place: USA: Virginia | collected 2017-08 | reverse complement strand
GCAGCAATATCTAAAACGGTGTTTACAAATTTTTCTCCCTTTGTGTTTTTATAATCGATTCTTTTTTCAAAATCAATGTCACTGAATCCTTCAAGAAGATTAATCCATTCAGCCGTAATTTCTGTTGATAGCTCAATACATTTCTGTGTTGAATATTTTTCCCACGGATTAAGATAAATGTCTCTTAACAGAGTTCTGCTTAACCAAACTTTTTGCGACGAAATAATATGCGAAAGAAGCTCGTTTAATCTTTCATCTTTTTCTTCAAAACCTATAAATGATTCTGCTGCTTTTTTTGTTGCCCAATCGTTGTATTTAAACTGATGTATAAAATGATCTTTAAGCATTTTGCTTTAATCTAATTTATTATTTTTCCCGCAGGTAATTGCCGTCTGCTATTTTTCTCGCTGTTAAATATACAAGCTTAACTATGCTTTTATATAAAGACAGATTAAATGTTTCTGGCAGGTCAGTTGGAAGATGCAAGTGATCATAGCTGTATCGGGAAACGAAATATAATCCTGGAATATTCTTTTCATAAAACGGAGTGAGATCCGCTCCACCGCCGCTCCAGGTATCGTTAACCATAAGATTTGAATTTGTCCGGTCAATTTCATCCGCAAGTTTCCACAATTCCGGAGAACTTTTTCCGTTGCCGACCTGAATACTGTCTCCATATCCAATACAATCGAGGTTCAACATTGCAATTATTTTGCTGGTATCAATCCCTGCCTTTCCGGCAGGCAGGTTTAAATTCTCAACAAAAAACTTTGATCCTAAAAGGCCTTGTTCTTCTGATGCAAAAAGAACAAACAAAATATTTCTTTTGGGTTTCAATTCGCTTTTCATAAAAGCTTCAGCAAGCTGCAAAACACCCGCTGATCCGGAAGCGTTGTCGTTTGCACCCGGAAATAAAAGCCCCGCCTGCGAACCGACATGGTCAAGATGTGCGCCTATTATCAGATACTCTTCTTTTAGTTCCGGATCCGTTCCCTCAATGAGTCCGACTACATTCATAGTTTTTGCATTCTTCTCATAATTTGCTTTAACTTTAATATCCACTTTGCTTTCGGTGTGAAAAGAAAATTGTGCTTTATTACTATCAATCTTACTTTGACATTCATTTATTGATACGCCTGTTCCGGTCAACAAATCATTTGCAAGATCAATTGAAACATGTAACTGCGGAAAATCTTCGAGCTGATCTCCGTCTCCGTGCAGTACGCTTCCTATAAGCGGTTGCGGTTTGGAGTCGTTTGGACGAGAAACAAATAAAATTCCTTTTGCTCCATGTTTAAAAGCAACCTGTGACTTTTCTCTTGGATTTTCATTTCCCCATTGTTGATCGTTTATTTTCCAGGAAGGATTTTGTTTGAAAACTAAAACTACTTTGTTTGTTACGTCTATATCATGATAATCGTCATAACCAAGATCCGGTCTTGATATACCATATCCACAAAATACAACCGGCAGGTTTAGATTTCCCGATCCGGTAAATCCTCTGAAGACATAATCTTTTCCATGCTGAAAAAAATAAAGTTCCTTTGCTACAACCGCTTTAAAAACAACCGGCGTATCAATCTGGTTATATTCTACATTTAAATACTGAAAATATTTTTCATCTCCCGCGGGGATTATTCCTTCTTGTTCAAACATTTCCGCTGCAAACTTTGCTGCTTTGTTGTATCCTTCACTTCCGGGAAGTCGCCCGTCAAATTCTTCTGAACAAAGTATTCTAACTGTTGAGATAAGTTTATCCGCTTGAATACTTTCATATCCAGTATCCGTAATTTGACTATACCCGTTTTTGTTAATAAGGAAAAGTATTATGAAAAAAGTTAAACTGCTTTTTCCAGTTGAAATTATAAAGCTTGATACGTATGATGATTTCATAATTTTTCAGATGAATAATAAAAAAGGGACTTCGCCGGGTCCCTTTTTCAATAATAATTGTTTGCTATTATTGTTCTTCTCCGTTTTCGTCTTCGGGCACAACTTTGGCGATATCAGCTATAGAATCTCCGTCTTTCAGTCTTATTACTCTAACCCCCTGGGTAGCTCTTCCCATCACACGAATATCTTTCATACTTTGTCTGATAACCATTCCTTTTGTTGAAATAATTACCAGCTCATCGTTGTCATTTGCTTCCATCATCGCAATCAATTTCCCAATCTTGTCACTCGTTTTTACTGTTATTACTCCTTTACCGCCGCGGTGAGTCAGCCTGTAATCGTTTACATCAGATCGTTTGCCATATCCCTTTTCAGTAACAACAAGTACGCTCATGCCCTGGCGTTTAATAACAAGTAATCCAACAGCTTTGTCACCTTTTCCAAGACGAACTCCTCTTACGCCTGTGGCTGTTCTGCCCATATTACGCGCATCTTTTTCATGGAATCTTACAGCAAAACCGTTTCTTGTTCCAATCATAATATCGTTAGTTCCATCTGTCATCTTTACTTCAATTAGTCTGTCATTCTTCTTCAGGTTAATCGCATTTATTCCGCCCTTGCGAACATTTCCGTATGCAGAGAGAACTGTTTTCTTTATCGTTCCGTGCTCAGTTGCCATAATAAGAAATTTGTCATCGCTGAATTCCTTAACGGCAACAAATGCCGTTATCATTTCTTCTTTTTCTTTTTGAAGAATATTCAGGATGGATCTTCCACGCGCTGCTCTTCCGCCTTCCGGAATTTCATGCACCTTTAACCAGTAAACTCTTCCTTTGTCTGTGAAGAAAAGAATATATTGGTGAGTTGATGCGATGAACATATGTTCTATGAAATCGTCTTCTTTAGTTCCGGCACCAGTAACACCTTTGCCGCCTCTTCCTTGTTTTCTGTATCCACTAACAGGGAAACGTTTAATAAAACCGCTATGAGAAATTGTAACAACAACATCTTCTTCTGCTATTATATCTTCGAGTGAAAAGTCTTCATAATCGTAAACGATTTCTGTTCTTCTTTTGTCCGCATATTTTTTCTTTAGCTCAAGAAGTTCTTCGGTGATGATAATATTTCTTCGTTCTTCGCTTTTTAATATGCCTTTTAATTTTTCGATGAGCTTTATGGTTTCTTTATATTCATCTTCTATCTTTTGTCTTTCAAGTCCGGTCAGACGCTGCAATCTCATATCAAGTATCGCTTTTGCCTGAATTTCGCTCAGCTTGAATTTCTTCATCAGATTTTGTTTTGCAGTCTCAACATCTTTGGATTTTTTGATGGTCTGAATTACGGCATCAATGTTATCCAGCGCAATGATGTATCCTTCAAGTATGTGTGCTCTTTTTTCTGCGGCGTCAAGCTCGAATTTTGTTCGGCGAATCAGCACGTCCATTCTGTGTTCAAGAAAATGCTGAAGCATTTCTTTTAGATTGAGAACTTTTGGAACACCTTTAACCAGCGCAAGCATGATAACACCAAATGTTGTCTGCATTTGTGTGTGAACGAATAGCTGGTTGAGAACTATCGGCGGCTGGGCGTCTTTTTTTAATTCGATTACAACACGTAATCCGTCTCTGTCTGATTCGTCTCTTATATTACTAATGTCGTCAAGCTTTCCCGCGCGAACAAGCTCAGCCATCTTTTCAATGAGGTTGGCTTTGTTTACCTGATATGGAAGCTCAGTAATAATAATATGTTCGCGACCATTTTTCTGTGTTTCAATATTTGCTTTTGCGCGTACAATGAGTCTTCCCCGACCTGTTAGAAATGCTTCTTTGACTCCTGCATAACCATAAATTATTCCTGCCGTTGGAAAATCCGGGGCGATGATGTTCTTCATCAGTTTTTCTATTGTTATGCCGGGATTTTTTATCAGCGCGACTAAACCATCAACTACCTCGCCAAGGTTATGAGGAGGAATATTCGTTGCCATTCCAACAGCGATTCCGCTGGACCCGTTTATTAATAAATTTGGAAGATATGATGGTAATACGGTTGGCTCCTGCAGGGAATCATCAAAGTTAGGAACAAAATCAACCGTATTTTTGTCAAGGTCACGATACATTTCTTCTGAAATACGTGCAAGCCTTGCCTCTGTATATCTCATTGCTGCTGGTGAATCGCCATCAACGGAACCAAAGTTACCCTGTCCATCAACAAGCGGATAGCGCAACGAAAACTCTTGTACCATTCTTACCATAGAATCATAAACTGCTGTGTCTCCATGTGGATGATATTTACCAAGAACTTCTCCAACGATTCTTGCAGATTTTTTATATGCTTTGTTATGAAACATTCCGAGTTCGTGCATTCCATAAAGCACTCTCCGATGAACTGGTTTTAATCCGTCTCTTACGTCTGGTAATGCACGTGCAACGATCACTGACATTGCATAATCTATGTAAGAGGATTTCATTTCCTCTTCAAGAGTAACGGGTACTATTTTTTCAAATATTGTTGCCATAAAACTTTATTTCTTCTTTTTTATTTGCTTTCTGATTTCTTCTAAAAATTCTAAATCTGCTAAATCTGCTAAATCTGCTAAATCTTTTTTACGTCCTGCTGCTTTTTTCATAGCTATAAGATTATCAAGAGATGGAACAAACACCTGAACTTTTTCTATTTCTACATTCACCTTGGTTTTCCATACTTTATTAAAATTTACACCTGCTACGAATGGGTGAATATCTGTATCTAAAACATATTGACGAAATAATGTTTTCTTTTTTGTCAGGTCGTCTAAAGTTAAATCTTCAAGTCCTTGATAACCGACACTATAATGCTTTTAATAGTCTTTTAATATTTGTATTCGTTGGTTCATAAAAAATATCTATGTCATACGTTGATCGTGCATAACCATGTGCAGGAAAAGCCAGTGCACCAATGACCATAAATTTTACTCTATGATCTTTTAATGATCGAAGGAGTTTTTGGATAGTCATATTTTTTAACTGTTTCCATTGTTCGCTTTATAAGCATCATCATTCTTTTGTATCGCTGCTTTTCTGTTAGGCTTAAATTAAACGCAACTTCAAACTCCAGCTCTCGCTTTGGATCGTCCTTGTCAAGCTGCAGGATATATATTTTTCTTCTTTTCATATTTAATTAAACATCCAGATTAGCGTACTTAGCATGTTTTTCAATGAATTCTTTTCTGGGTTCAACATCGTCGCCCATAAGAGTTTCAAAAATTTTATCCGCGCTTGCTGCACTTTCAAGTGTCACCTGAAGTATTGTTCTGGTTTCCGGATTCATTGTCGTTTCCCAAAGTTGTTCCGGGTTCATTTCCCCCAAGCCCTTGTATCTGGAAATAACAATTCCCTTAATTTCTTTTTCTTCTGTTATTTCTTCTCCAGCAGTTTCTTCTGTTTTTTCTTCGACTTTCTTTTTGTCTTTTTCCTTTCCATCAACCTTCAGTCTTTTTATTATCTGATCTCTCTCTTTCTCGTCGTATGCATAAAATTCTTCTTTCCCTTTTTTAACTTTATAAAGAGGTGGTTGTGCAATATAAACTTTACCAGAAGTAATCAGGTCTTTCATGTGCCTGTAAAGAAAAGTGAGAAGCAGCGTTCTGATGTGGCTTCCATCAACATCGGCATCAGTCATTAAAATTACTTTTCCATACCTGGATTGAGAATGGTCGAACTCGGCGCCAAGTCCTGCCCCTATTGCTGAAATGATTGCCCTGATTTCATTATTCTCGAGAATCTTATTCATCTTGGCTTTTTCTACATTCAGAATCTTTCCTCTCAATGGAAGTATCGCCTGAAACTTTCTATCTCTTCCCTGTTTTGCTGATCCGCCCGCAGAGTCTCCTTCAACAACATATATTTCACAATGTTCCGGATCGGTAATACTGCAGTCTGCGAGTTTCCCCGGGAGATTCATATTGTCCAGCGCATTTTTTCTTCTGGCAAGGTCGCGAGCTTTTCTTGCTGCTTCTCTTGCTTCTGCAGCGCGCATACACTTTTCAATAATTTTTTTCCCAACAGGTGGGTTCTCTTCAAGAAATTCCGCAAGCTTTTCACCAACGAGTGTTTCAACTGCTGACTTTGTTTCGCTGTTACCAAGCTTGGTTTTAGTTTGTCCTTCAAATTGGGGTTCTGCAACCTTAACGGAAATTACTCCTGTTAATCCCTCCCTAAAATCATCTCCGGTCAGGGTAATTTTTCCTTCTTTAACAAGCCCGTTTTTATATGCATAATTATTGAGCGTCCTGGTAAGAGCAGTTTTAAAACCAACCAGGTGAGTTCCTCCTTCGTGCGTATTAATGTTGTTTACGTATGAAAAAATGTTTTCTGAATAGCCATCAGTATATTGAAAAGCAATTTCAACAGGGGTGTTGTCTTTTTCGCCTTCAATATAAACTGTTTTGTGCAGCGCCTGTCTTGATGAGTCAAGATACTTAACAAACTCAATCAGACCTCCCTTAAAGTGAAAAGTTTCCTCTTCGCCCCCGTTTCTATCGTCTCTGATTTTAATTGTAATGGTTTTGTTGAGGTATGCAAGCTCTCTCATTCTTTCAGCAAGAATATCAAAACGGAATTCTGTTGCTTTAAATATTTCCGGATCGGGAAAGAAAGTTGTTGTTGTGCCTCGTTCACCGCGTTTAGTTTTGCCTATTTCTTTGACAGGTTTAACAGGAATTCCTCTTTTATATTCCTGAAAATATATCTGCCCATCTCTTTTAACTTCCACTTTCAGCCATTCGGAAAGAGCATTAACCACTGAAACACCCACGCCGTGTAAACCACCGGAAACCTTATATGAGCTTTTATCAAATTTTCCGCCGGCATGCAGAACGGTCATTACCACTTCCAGAGCAGATCGTTTTTCAACCGGATGCATATCTACCGGAATTCCTCTGCCGTTGTCTGCTACCGAAACAGAGCCATCTTTATTAATTTTGACCTCTATCATATCACAATATCCCGCCAATGCTTCATCAATACTGTTGTCAACCACTTCGTTAACCAGATGATGAAGACCCCGGCTGCTTACGTCTCCGATGTACATTGCTGGTCTTTTTCGTACAGCTTCGAGTCCTTTAAGAACATTAATATTTTTAGCACTATATTCTTCTTGTTTGCTTTTTTTTGTCATCTGTTATCCAATAAATCTTATTTGATTAATTCTTTGTTCATTAAAATGTTTATTAATGTTTTCTATTATTTCAAATTCTTTAAATTTAAGTTCGTTTCTCCATGCCGGATTTTCAACTTTTAGTTTTAAAATCTTTTTCTCGCATGATAATGGAACCGCTATCTTTTCCAGGTTGGGAAATATTTCATAGAATTGCACAATTACATCCGAAGATTCTACCAACTCTCTCATACCAGCAAGAGATATTTCCTTCATAAAAACATCCTTTAAGCTTCTAAAACTATTACGCATACGATATGTCTCCTGTGTCGAATAGTTTTATAATTCTGCTGTCCTTTCCCATGCTCAAAAAAGAAAAATTTCCAAAATCTGTTAATGTTATAAAAGCTTGTTCTACTTCTTCTAAGTAGTAGCTTATTGCTGATGCACGTTCAGCGTCCAGTTCTCCAAAAACATCATCAAGAAGAAACAAAGGTGATTTTCCTGTTCTGTCTTTCAAATAAAAATATTCTGCAAATCTTAATATTGCCTGAAAGGTTTTGTTCTGTCCTTGTGAGCCATAGTTCTTAATACTTATTCCATTAATACTGAATATGAACTCATCTTTGTGCGGACCAACTAAACTTGTGCCCCGACGTATCTCTTCGTCTCTTCGTTTCTCCAGTAAATCATAAAAATCTAATTCCTTGCCTTCTGAACTTTTTCCTTCAAGAAAGTAGTAATGAATCGCTGGTTCTTCCTTTTTATGAAGAATTCTCAAATAAGAGTTTTTTATATATGAATCAAAATTTGTCACAAAATTTTCTCTGTGTCTAATTATTTCAACGCCGGACTCAACCAACTTCTCGTTCCATGCCTTAAGCTCTTGTAAATCATTTCTATTACTTTCTCTAATTCTATTTAAGAGAAAGTTGCGTTGTTTAAGAGTTCTGTTGTAATCTATCAACAGATTTAGATATGTTCTGCTGGCTTGAGATATTACAGAATCAACAAACTTTCTTCTTTCTGCTGAGTAACCTTGCGTGATCGAATGGTCAGAAGGAGAAATCAACACAACAGGGAATTTTCCTATAATTTCTGAAAATCTATTAATTAGTTTTCCGTTCAATAAATATTGTTTTTTATTATCACTAACAGAATAAGTAAGCTTTGTTTCGTCTTCTGTTCTTCCTGCAAAATGTCCTTCAATTGAAAATCCTGGAGCTCCAAATTTTACCGCCTCCGAGTCCGTGGATGTTACACAGCTTTTTGTTGTGCTTAAATAATGAATTGCTTCCAGGATTGTTGTCTTTCCAACACCATTTCCACCAACAATATAGTTCAGCTTATCAGAAAAATCTATCCGGGCTTCGGTGTGTTTTCTAATGTTTCTCAGGCTAACAGAGGATAAAGACATTTTAAGTGTTTAGTCGCACCGGCATCAATAATAACATCAGGTCTTCTCCTTCCTGTTTTTTACCTGGTTCAATAATGCAGGCTTTAGTTGGAGAATGTAGTTTAAATATTACCTCTTCATTTTCTACATGAGATAAAATATCGCTCACATATTGTGTGTTGAACCCAATGTCCATTTGCTCTCCATTATACTCGCAGGGAATTTTTTCAACTGCATTTGAACCTAAATCTATATCCTCGGCAGATACTACAACAAGATTTTTGCTTATTGAAAACTTCACCTGTTTGGAGCTCGAAGAAGAAAACAACATCATTCTTTTTATAGTAGATTGCAATTCGTGTCTTTTCATTTTCAATATGTTTTCGTTTTCTAGCGGAATGACACTGCTGTATGCTGGATATTTTTCTGCGATAAGTCTTGAGCTGAATTCAACATCTCCAATAATAAATGAAATATGAGATTTGCCGGGATAAATTTTTACATCGGTTTCACCAAGAAGTTTAGACAGAACTGAAATCGCTCTTTCGGGAACGATGTACTGTTCTTCAGAACCAGATTTAATATTTTTATATATTAATTTTACCAGCCGGTGTCCGTCTGTTGTAACAAACCTAAGCCCCTCCGAAGTAAATTCGAGCAACGTTCCTGTCATAGCTGGTCGCATATCTTCTTTACTCATAGCAAATGACGTTTGATCAATTGCTTTTTTTAAATCTTTCCCGCTCAATATTATTTCTTTGCTCTTTGATATTGTTGGCAACTCAGGAAAATCTTCTGAAGAAGAATAGGATATATTGTAAACACCATTTTCTGTTGTCAATTTTAGTTTGTTGTTTCCGTTTGTACTAAAATTTATTTGAACATCTTCCATTGACCGTATAACGTCGTAAATCAATCTTGCCGGTATAACTAAGCTTAAATTCTCAGTAGCAGTGACGTTTATTGACGATTTGAGAGAAATTTCAAGGTCAGTTGCATAAATAACCAGCAATCCACCTTTTATTTCAAACAAAAAATTCTCCAATATCGGCATTGGAGTTCTTGCTGGAACGGCCGGAATAATTTTGGAAAGTATCTTATCGAGTATTTTACTGTTTACTTTTAATTCCATTAATTGCTCTCCTATTAAAGCACAGAAAAATACTAAAAAAGGAAGGTAATAACAATAATTACAAGCACACCAAAGTGTGCTTGTAATCTAAAAGAAAGTTAAAAACTTAGAGGAGAATAATAATTATTTTTGTCTGATCTAAGGAATCGGATTAGGAAGACCGCCCTCTGTTAAATCATCAGAGGTGGTAACGCTTGCATAGATTGTATATGCACCTTCTTCACTAATAACACTTGAGTATATAATCAAAATCTTTGTGCCTGCGTTTAGAATCAAGGTTCCTGTCAGCTCACCTTCAGAACTAAAACTCGTTGATCCGGCAGGAATAGAAAATACCGTTTCATATTCGTATTCGCCTTTGTCTATATCTTGTAACTCAACTGTTTGACCACTTGGAACACTTATCTCAGTGCCTCTAAAACTCAGATACACATCACCAGCAGCCTTGTTTTGTAAGGTAATTTTATTGATCGGTCCATCTGAGCAGCTTAATAAGCTGAGTGATAAAAGAACCGCAGCAATGAAAATAGCTTTATGTTTCATAATTTCTCTATGGATTGTTATTAATTATATTGGCTTGTAAAATCAAAAAATAGACCAAAATGCTTTAGAAATCTTAAAATGTTTCTTCTCAATTTATCAGATATGAACACACAATTAATATATTAATAGATAATTTATTACTTATTAATAGTAAATATTACCGTGTTAGTATGTTAATTATACAATAAATGTTGTTTTTGTAAATACTTATAGAAAGACCGAAGTAAAAATAATGTTAATAATTTATTGAAAAGATCAAAATATAAATACAATGGTGTATATCGTAAAGTTTTCAACAAAGCAAGGCTCAGAAACTAACATGTTGCTAACAGATTAAGAAGCAAGTTCAACCTTGTTTCTTATATCTTCCAAAATATTATTAAAAGTTGCGTCCTTGCTTTTCATATCTTCAATGGTATTACATGCGTGTATTACAGTAGAATGATCTCGCCCCCCAAAATGAAGTCCAATAGTTTTAAGTGAAGACAAAGTAAGCTCCTTAACAAGATACATTGCAATTTGTCTTGCAAGAACAATTTCCTTTTTTCTTGTTTTATCCCTGATTTTATTATCGGCAACACCAAGTTGTTCACAAACAACTTTTGTTATAGTCTCAATAGTCAAGGTGTTTGTTTTTCGGTCTGTTGCAATTTCTTTCACTGTCTTTTTAGCAAGCTCAAATGTTATTTCTTTGGAACTAAGGGAAACGCTGGCTAAAAGTTTTATAAGACAACCTTCGAGTTCCCGGATGTTTGAAGTTATGTTAGATGCGATATACTCCAATATTTCATTTGATACACCCATCCCGTATGTTTCAGCTTTTCGTTTGAGGATTGCTATTCTTGTTTCCAGTTCCGGTGGTTGAATATCTGCCGTCAAACCCCACTGAAATCTCGAGATTAATCTTTCATCAAGACCTTTCAGATCTTTTGGCGGTTTATCACTGGATAAAATAATTTGCTTTCTGGATTGGTGAAGTGTGTTAAAGATGTGGAAGAAAAGATCCTGAGTTTTTTCTTTTCCAATTAAAAACTGTATGTCATCTATAATAAGCACATCCATACTTCTGTAAAAATTGGAAAACTCATTTACCTTATTTGTCTGAATTGATTCTACAAACTCAACAGTAAATATATCTGAAGAAAGATATATAACTTTTTTTTCAGGGAAGTTCTTAACAATTTGGTTTCCAATTGCCTGAATGAGGTGAGTTTTACCGAGACCAACACCGCCGTACAAAAAAAGCGGATTGAATGATGTTCCACCAGGATTATCACTTATAGCTCCTGCAGCAGCCCGCGCAAGCTGATTTCCTTCGCCTTTGATAAAATTATCAAAAGTATATCTTAGATTGAGGTTAGACTCAAAATTATGTTTTGGCTTTTGCTTTTCTGCCATCACGCTAAGAGATGCAGGAATCCCATTGCTTTTGGTTTCAACTATCGGAATGTCTTCCGCAATAATGTAAGAAAGCTTTGCCTCCTTGCCTAAAACATCCGTAATGGAGCGCGTAATGAGACCGTTGAAATGTTCATCTATCCACTCCCAAAAAAATTGACTTGGAATTTGAACCTTCAAAGTAGAGTCGCTAAGTTCAAGCGGTTTTATGGGTAAAAACCATGTATTATAAGTCATCATAGAAACATTTTCCTTGATCTTAAGGAGACATGATTTCCACACGTTTAAGTGGCTGGTTATAGCTTCCTTCTCTTTAATTTCTAATTGTTCCAATGACACTTATCCACAGAGTTTGGTTTAATAAAACATAATATTGATACCGCATAATTTAATATTTATCCGGGTTAAAGAAATTCTACACACAACTTATAAACATCAAACAACTTGCGATAAACTCTTGTAAATTAAAGCGTTTTAGCTTTTAGTAATAAATTTATGCACATGATTTACAAATCAAAGTTGAGATTTAGCATAGCGCCATTTGTGAAACGTTTCCACAAACGACGAAAATTCACAAGTTATCAACATTTTGAAAAGCGGGCCGCTCACTCAAAAAATAACAATTGAATATGTTCAGAACAAATTAATTTTACATCTTGTAAAAATCTTTTTTACAAAGAAATTCACTAAAAATAATTTTCTTGATAATAACACCATATCGGGTTATTTTTGGGCTCTTTTTTAATGAATATGGAGAACCAAAATGAAAAGAACTTATCAACCAAGTAATACAAAAAGAAAGAACAAACATGGATTTAGGGAAAGAATGAAAACAAAAAATGGGAGAGCCGTTCTTTCTAAAAGAAGAGCGAAAGGAAGAAAAAAACTGACAGTTAGTGACGAATAATAATTACATGTTGTTGTGAAAGTAAAGGGAAAGAATTTTGAAACGCTGAAAAGAAAAACGGATTTTGAACTTGTTTATAGCAAAGGTAAATCGTTAAAATTAAAAAGTGGTTTTGTCAGAGCCTCTTACGTATTTATTGTTGAAGGTGAAAAAAGAGTGATGAAAGTCGCAACAACCGTTGCATCAAGCCTGGGTAACAGTGTATGGCGGAATAGATTTAAGAGGTTGATCAGAGAATCAGTTAGACTTGAGATAAAAACCATTTCGGAAATTCTAAATAAAAACAAAACAAACCTTCTCATTGTTTTTTCACCGCACAAGATTAGCCAAAAGAACAAAAAAAAATTATTGCTTAATGAAATTCAGTCGGATGTTGGTATCATTTTAAAATATATTACTTCAGAAAAAAGTCATTGTTGACTATATACTAAATTATATAAAAGGTTAGAAAAGAGACAAAGGATCTTGGATAAAAATACAACAATAGCATTTGTACTTATTGGAGCCATATTAATAATTTGGCTTTTTCTTAATACTCCAGAGCAAGAGAAACAAACACCTGGTACAATCGACACAACAAAAGTAATAGATCAAAAACCAGAAGAATTACCTAAAACACAATCCGAAGAAAAAACCCGGCAACGACAACAGAACACAACAGTCGAAGATTCATCTCTTGGTAGATTTTCCAACGCATTTACAGATACCGGACGCATAATTACAGTAGAAACAGATCTTGCTATTTATGAAATATCAACGAGGGGCGCCAATTTTCATAAGATATATCTAAAGAAATTTAACAATTGGTATTCAACCGAAGATAATAGTAATAACTTTTACAAGAAGTCGGTACAGTTGATAAACTATTCTTTAGAGAATGCATATAACATATCGTTTGTCAGCACCGAAGGAAAAGCTATAAATACGTCAACACTAAATTTTAAGACCACGTCTCAAAGCAAACTTACGGTCAGCGGAAACGACTCTCTGATAATTAATTTCAGGATGGAATTAAATGCTTCTGGCGCGATTGAAAAAAAATACATATTTAATGCTGGTAGTTATTTAATAGGAAGCGAAATAACCTTTGAAGATTTTAATGGGATAATTACTGATAATGTTTATGATATATCCTGGGAATCCGGATTAAGATCTGTGGAAAGGAACAGCGTAAACGAGGCGGGGTTTTCAAGTGCAGATGTTTATTATGGTGACGAAAAAGTTGTGGTAGATGCACCCGGCGATGGCGAAAAAATAACAAAGGACTTTAATGGCAAGGTTGACTGGTTAGCGGTGAGAAATAAGTATTTTACTGCGATTATGATTCCATCTGACCCCAGTCAAGTAGAGGGAGCCTATATAGAAGGGCAAACATTTCCAACAAAAAGTTTAGGACTTAGAGAAATTTATAATGTACACCTCGTTATGCCTTTTAGTGGAAACAAGCTTGAGAAAAGATCGGTTAGTATATATGTCGGTCCTGTTGATTATGACCTGCTGAAAGAAATAAACACAAATCTTACAGCACTTGTTGACTTCGGAACATTTTTTGGGCTTAAGTTCATAGTAAGACCAATAGCAGAATATCTTTTACTTCCGTTGTTCAAGTTTTTAAATGACTTCATTCCAAATTATGGGTTTGTAATAATTGTATTCTCTTTAATAATCAAGATTATCGTTTACCCGCTGACAAGAAAAAGTTTTCAATCGATGAAAAAAATGCAGCTACTGCAGCCGAAGATAACCGAACTTAAAGAGAAATTTAAAGACGACCCACAGGCAATAAATAAAGAAACTATGAAACTTTATTCAACATATGGAGTAAATCCCGCCGGAGGTTGCCTGCCGATACTTTTGCAAATGCCAATTTTTATTGCATTGTGGGGATTGTTCCAGGCAGCGATTGAATTACGCCAGCAGCCATTTATTTTTTGGATAAACGATCTCTCGGTTCCCGATGTTATTTTCGATCTTGGTTTTAAACTTCCACTTTTTGGTGTTCGGGAGATTAGTGGACTTGCATTGCTAATGGGAATTACAACCTTTGTTCAGCAAAAGATGTCTATTAAGGATCCAAAACAACAGGCACTTGTTTACATGATGCCTGTCATGTTAACCATTTTGTTCATGACGTTTCCTTCGGGATTAAATCTATACTATTTTATGTTCAATCTTTTTTCGATTGCTCAGCAATACTACATAAATCAGAAGAAAGATAATGTTGAATTAGTTCCGGTAGATCCTTCTAAGAGAAAGAAAGGTTTTATGCAGAGACTAACGGAAGCGGCTGAACAACAATCAAAGCAACAGCAAAGGAACAGAAAGTAAAAGAAACATAAGGGCGCTCCAAAAGTTACCTCGTCTTTAAAATCCTTTTCATAACTTTGAATCGTGAATATTTTTAAGAAAATATTTTCTGTCGTTTTCTTACTGCTTCTTACTAACCTGAACGCACAGGAAGTAAAAATTATTTCGCTTCATACTAAAATTAAAAAGCTTCCGTATGGACTTTCCCAAAAAATCCCATCATCATACCCGGAAATAGGAATTGCGATGAGCGGCGGCGGTGCTCGCGGTCTTGCTCAAATAGGAATTCTCAAAGCGCTTGATGAAGCGGGGATAGATATATCCCTTTTAGCAGGAACAAGTATCGGAAGTATTATTGGCGGCGCATACGCTTCCGGCTATTCTCTCGAGGAAATGGATTCTATAGTGATGAATACGGATTGGGACCAATTGCTGTCATTTAACAATCCTTCGGAAAGAAGAGAACTCTTTATAGATCAAAAGATAAATGAAGACAGATCTCTTTTTACTTTGAGACTTGATGGATTTAGTCCGGCTCTACCAACATCATTTAATGAAGGACTTCGGCTTTCTAACTATCTTACATTGTTATGTTTATCTGCGCCGGTGATTCCTGTAAATAGTTTCGATGATTTGCTGATAAAGTACAGAGCAGTATGTACAAACCTGATCGATGGAGAACCGGTTATTCTTTCTGATGGATCTCTGGCGAGGGCAATGAGGGCAAGTTCAAGTGTATCGTTTCTTCTCGCACCTGTAGTTATCGATTCAATGACACTTGTCGATGGTGGGTTAGTTGCTAACATTCCGGTTAACATCGTGCTGAATTTAGGCGCAGACTATGTAATAGCTGTAAACACAACAAGCGACCTGAGAGACCAGAACGATTTGGAAGTTCCCTGGAACATTGCTGATCAAACAGTAAGCATTCCAATGAAAAGGCTTGAACAAGCGGAACTCTCGAACGCCGATTTTATTATTAAGCCCGATATTGATAACGAGACAGCAACTGATTTTACCAACATTGACTCACTAATTGCAAAGAGCTATTCATATACAAAAAAACTTACACCCGCTATAAAGCAGCAAATTGACTCAATAATGATTTCGAATACAGCAATGGATTTGTTCTGGATAAAAAAACCGCTTCTTCCGTTAAATCCCGGAGAATATGAAAAAAAATATTTAGACAAATATTCTATGATGGATTCCGTCTCGAGCTTTGAAATTTTCAAAGACATGACGGAGCTTTACAAAACAGGATATTTTGATTCGATGTCGGTTAGAATTGAAGAAAACGAAAACACAAATCAAATAATATTTCAATATTCAGTTAATTCTTTAATTAATGAAATTGAAATTGTTTCAAATGGAATTGTTGATTCAGCAGGAGCATCTTATCTGATTAATACTCTCCGCGGGAAACCATATTCGGGGAAAATTATTTATAATGTTGTAAGAAAGCTGATTGTTGATTTTAAAAGAAAAGGATACGTCCTGTTTGAATTGAAGAGCTATAACTTCGACACAACTTCCGGGAGACTCATTCTTGAGTTTGATGGTGGGATTATTTCCAAAGTGAAAATAGGCAGCGAAACAAGCAAAACGGTTATTAACCGGGAGTTTAATATAAAGGAAGGCGATTATCTTGTTTATTCTGAACTCGAGAAAGGTCTGACTAAGCTCAGAGCAACGGGTTTGTTTGACGACATTAATTTAACGGTAGAAAAAAATAATTCTGAAACAGTTCTTAATCTTGATGTTAAAGAGAAAATTTCCAGCTTGTTGAAGATAGGTTTTTTGGTTGACAATGCTTACAATGCACAACTTGGTGTTGATATAAGAGACGTCAATCTTTTTCACACAGGTACAGAACTCGGGCTTTTTCTTTTCGGAGGCACAAGCAACAGAGCCTATATTCTCGAACACATATCATACAGAATCCTTGATACTTATTTTACTTATAAACTAAATGCATATTATAAATTTAGTGATATAGATGTTTACTCTCATAAATTTTCAGAGACAGGAAATACTTTTTCAAGCGATTACAAAGGAAAATACAGACAAATATTTTATGGCGGATCTCTTTCGATCGGCTCACAGCTTGAAAAATTTGGTAAGCTTATTTTTACAGGCAAATACCAAATTGATGAAGTCAAAAACAAAGAGGGCAATACCATAAGCCCATATCAAACTAAAATAGTAAGCCTTAAAATAGAGGCTATCGTTGATAACCAAAATAAATATCCTTATCCAGAAGATGGGTTGTACTTTAATGGATTTTACGAAACAGCTCAAAGTTTTTTAGGCGGCGATGAAAGTTATCTATTATTCAATTCTGAATTGAAATACTATATTAAGTTATCTGATCAACATGTCCTTTCACCAAAAATACAGATTGGTTTTGGAGACAAAACTCTTCCCATCAGCGAGCAGTTTATGCTTGGTGGACTATATTCTTTTTTTGGAGCCAACCAAAATGAGTTCAGAGGCAGACAGATATTTTTAACTTCAGTTATGTATCAGTATAAGCTTCCTTTCAAAATTTTCTTTGATACATATACCTGGTTTAGATACGATCTTGGTTCAACCTGGGACGTACAGGAACAAATAAGATTCAAAGATTTAAGACATGGAATTGGCGGAGCAATTTCATTTGATACACCAATCGGGCCAGCAGATTTTGCTATGGGCAGAAGTTTTATAATTAGTCAGGGACTAACCAAAGATTCCTTTGTGTGGGGAGACATCATGTTTTATTTTTCTATAGGTCATGCAATTAACTTTTAACTTCGCTTACTTTTTGCAAGCTTGTAGAGCTCAAGATACTTTTCCGCAGAGCGCGTCCAACTGAAATCCAGTTTCATACCATTTGTTTGAATTTTTTTCCATGTATTTCGATGTTTAAAAGTATTAACAGCACGCTCGACAGATTTAAATAATGCAAAGCCGGAATAATCGTAAAAAGAAAATCCGTTACCATCTTTAAAGCCAAAATGATTTTGTTCGTCCCAATCTTTAACCGTGTCGGCGAGTCCGCCGGTTTTTCTAACAATTGGAACGGTACCGTACTTAAGACTATAAATTTGGTTGAGCCCGCAAGGTTCATATCTGGAAGGCATCAGAAACATATCAGCCCCTGCTTCTATCAGATGTGAAAGTTCGTTATTATAACCTACGTAAGCGCCAACCTTTCCGGGAAATTGATTTGAAAGCCATCTGAAAAGCTCTTCAAACTTATCCTCGCCGCTTCCGAGAATTATCCATTGCGCTTCAAGATTCATCAAATCATTAATTGCATCAGAAAAAATATCAAACCCTTTTTGAAGCACCATTCTTGAAACAATTCCTATCAGAGGAATATTAACATCAGGCTTAATTCCAAAGTGATTGAGCAGGTATTTTTTATTGAGATATTTTCCTCCAAGATCATTAATAGAATAGTGATATGGAATATGTTTATCGGTTTCCGGATCCCAGATGTTATAATCAACACCATTAAGTATTCCGTATAAATCTTCTTTTCGCTTTTGCAACGTAGTTTCTAACCCCGCACCATACTCGGGAGATAAAATTTCATGAGAATAAGTATTGCTTACAGTATTTAAAATATCGGAAAAGGAAATTCCGGTTTTTAAAAACGACACTCCGCCGTTCTGTTCAATTGGACTGCCCGAATAAAACAATCTTTCCCTGATCTCTGCGCTGAACAAAACTGATTTAGAAAACAATCCCTGGTAACCAATATTGTGAATTGTAAGAAGAGAAGCAGTGTGATCAAAAAATTTATCCCAGCTATAATTATCTTTGATAAATAACGGCAGCAAACCTGTTTGCCAATCATTGCAGTGAATTACATCCGGCGCCCACTGAATACGCTGAAGAGTTTCAATTACAGCCTTTGAGAAGAGAATAAACCTTTCGTCTTCGTCCGGATCATTTGTGTAAATGATGTGCCTGTAGAAGTAATGTGGACAATCAACAAAATAAACATCAATTTCGGTTCCCGGTAATTTGCTCTGATGAATATGTACGGACCTGATAATACTATTTATCCGAATCGGCATTTCGCCAATATCCCAGTTATATTTTAATCCGTGTCTGTTCTCATCAATAAGTGAATATTTCGGAATGAATATCTTTACGTCACATCCAAGCTTAACAAGCTCTGCTGGCAGCGAGCCAGCAACGTCCGCCAAGCCACCGGTCTTTGCATACGGAACACATTCTGTTGTAGCAAAAGCAATTTTCATTTAGTCACTTTCATTTATTCTGAAAGAAAAATTTTAAGATAAAAGTAATTTTTTACGATATGAATAATAAGATATATTGAATTAAATTTCATTCTGTATTATCAACTTTTTTTGGTGTGATCATGAAAAAAATCATTAACGATCTTGCTGTTTTTATATCAGGGGAGGAGAATTTAAAATCAATAATTTTTGTTCATGGGTTTCCTTATGATCATCAGATGTGGCAACCGCAAATTGAAGAATTAAAAAAAGATTATTTTTGTGTCTCCTATGATATTAGAGGTCTCGGTGAATCACCTGCTAACGATGGACAATTTACAATGGAGTCTTTTGTTGACGACCTGGAAAGAATAGTTGATGAATTGAAACTTTACAAACCGGTTCTTTGCGGGCTCTCAATGGGAGGTTATATTTCATTGAGAGCTATGGAAAGAATTCAGAACAAATTTTCAGCGTTGATTTTATGCGACACCAAATCTGAAGCCGACAATAACGAGGGAAAATTAAAAAGAGCCTCCGCAATAAAACAAATAAACTCAGGTATGTTTGGTGAATTTGTAGAAACTTTTGTTTTGAATTGCTTTGGCGAAAAGTTTGTAAGAGAGAACAACGCAGAATATAGAAAGGTCGTTGACCGTTCTAAAAAAAATAGTCCAAACGGAGTAAAAGGCTGTTTGCTTGCAATGGCAGGAAGAACAGACACAACCGAAAACTTAAAAAATATAAAATTACCGGCGCTTATTATTTGTGGAAGCGAAGACAAACTCTCGCCACCCTCTGTGATGAAATCAATGTCAGATAAAATTCCCAACGCAAAATTCGTGATCATTAAAGAAGCTGGTCACATGACACCTATTGAAAAACCTTCGGAAGTTGGCAAAGCCATAAAGGAATTTCTTCTGGAAAATAATTAAATGGTACCGGCTTAATGCACCATCACAACCATTCTGATTTAATTGTAATTCTGATAGATTCTCTTGCAGACACGTATCTGATGATACCGGTTCTATTTATTCTGTATTTCTTTCTTGAATATTTCTCACACTCAAAACAACTCGATGTAATTTCAAAGCTTAAAATATCCGGCCCTCTTGGTCCAATAGCCGGCACATTACTTGGAATTATTCCGCAATGTGGAATGTCAGTATTTGTAACCACATTATTCCTTTCAAAAAGAGTTACGCTTGGAACTCTTGTTGCAACGTACCTGGCTACATCTGATGAAGCAATCCCGGTATTATTGGCCCACCTTGATCAATCGGAAATGATTTTATATATAATAGGACTAAAGTTATTAATCGGATGTGTATCAGGGTATGCGGTAGATTTTATTTTTGGCAGCAGATTATATGACGGGCCATTACCAGAAGTTAAATCTTCTCATGCAGTAGAAATTAAAAACGAACTGGAAAAGACGATTTATAAGGAAATAACATTTCATGCATTAAAGCGGACAATGCGAATATATTTTTGGGTTTTGATAATAACGGTTGGCATATCGTTCAGTCTGAGTTTTATTGACACAGAACAGTTTATTAAATCGATGCAGAAACATCAGAACCTTCAGATTCTCATTACAGCAATTTTCGGATTGATTCCAAATTGTGCGGCATCAATTGCAATAACAGAAGCATTTTTGCACACAGGATTATCTATCGGCGCAACCATTGCCGGACTCAGCACAGGTGCCGGTTTTGGACCAATTGTATTATTTAAAGATGGAAAATTTAATGTTGCGCTCAAAATTTTATTGATATGTCTTGCTGTCGCGGTACTATGGGGTTATCTTATTAATTATTTTCTCTGATTTACGTTTTTATTCTTTCGCAATCGACCAATGTGATAGAGACAGGGATTTAAGGCGATGAATCGTCAATAAAATGAAACAGAATAATCAACAAACTTCCCGTCTTTATAATTAAACTTTGCACTAAAAAACTTTTCTTCAAACAACCACGGAATAAAAATTTTATCACCATCCCAAAGATTAATTTCGGTTAGCCTTTCATTCGGAATCCATTCCAGTTTTCCTTCCGGAGAATCTATCAGTTTTCCGGTAAAATCTTCTGCGATAAAAAGGAAAACGTACCAATCATCTTTTCCATCAAACAAAGGAAAACTAATAAATCCTTTCATCTTTAATGAATTGACTTTTAATCCACATTCTTCTTCAATTTCTCTGATTGCACATTCTTCGGGTGATTCACCGTGTTCAAACTTTCCACCGAGCCCATTCCACTTTCCTTCGTGGTAATCATTTTTCTTTTTATTGCGAAAAATCATCAGAGTTGAATTGTTTTTTTTGTCTAACAGATAGCAGAGGGTTGCAAGTTTCATATTCCACCAAATTAAATATTTTTGCTGTCCCAAAATAATGCTTTGAATGAAAAAAGCATTTGCAGATTTAAATAGAAATTTTATTTTAGCTCGTAACAAAAAAATCATTTGCAAATAAAAACAATATTGCAAATATTAAATTGTAAATTTGAAAACAACTTGAACAAATAATTTTAATGCGGGAGAAAAGCCAGATGGCGCCGAATGAAAAAGTATTATTAGAAGAAACTCTTGAGAACGAATTTGTAAATCTGCAACTTAGTCTCGATGATGACCCATATACTCTTAATGCAGCAAAGCGTAAAAAGAAAGACGAAGACGAGGACGATGATTTTGACGATGAAGAGGACGATTATTATGAAGAAGAAGAAGACGAAGACGAAAATCCTTTTGATGCAGAACCTTCCGAAGATGATTTAACAGAAGACGAATTTCCGGACGATGAAGATGATCTGTTCGACGAAGAGGATGATGAAGATTCTTATCGGTAAAAGTTAATCTCCAAGATACGGTTTCCCAAGTAAATGGTTTTTCACATAATCAGTAACACCTTCCTCCAGACTGCGGATCGGGGCAGTGTAACCGGCTTCTTTAATTTTATTCATATTTGCCTCGGTGAAGTACTGATATTTTTCACGCAAGTGTTCTGGTAAATCAACATAATCGATTTTAACGGGTTTACTTTGCGCTTTGAAGATGGACATCACGAGATCATTCCATGTTCTTGATTTTCCTGTCCCAAGATTGAATAAGCCATTAACTTTTGGTTTATCAAGAAAGTACAAAGTCATATCAACAGCATCTTTTATATAAATAAAATCCCGCAACTGTTCTCCGTCCTTGTATGCCGGATTCATTGATTTGAAAAGCTTAACTTTTCCTGTATCGCGAATCTGTTCAAAAGCTTTGTGTACAACCGAGCGCATATCTCCTTTGTGATATTCATTTGGACCGTAAACATTAAAATATTTCAAACCGACGATCTTATCCAACGCCCCGGTCTTCTTTGCCCACAAATCAAAAAGTTGTTTTGAGTAACCATACATATTTAACGGACGAAGAGTTTCAAGATTATTTTCATCATCAGCAAATCCTAGCGATCCATCTCCATAAGTAGCTGCTGATGACGCATATATAAATCTAATATTTTTTTCGAGACAATATTTTGCAAGTTCTTGTGTGTAGAGATAGTTATTTGAGAAAAGATGATCGGCATCTATTTCTGTTGTTGAAGAGTTTGCACCCATATGGATAACAGCAGAAATTTCAAACGAAAAATCCCGCTCAATGATCATAGAGATAAATTCATCCTTATGAATAAAATCATCAAACTTTAACGAGACAAGATTTTTCCATTTATCGTCTTTACCCAACTCATCTACTATTATAATTCTGTTTTCACCGAGCTGGTTAAGTTTCCAAACTATTGCGCTTCCGATAAATCCCGCACCACCAGTAACTACTATCATTTATTAATATCCTGAATTTTTGAATAACATAATTTAGCCATATTTACAGGTGTTTTAAAAAATCTTCACAGGAAAAACATGGAGATATTGTTTACTCCATTGACAATACTACTATTATTTATATATTTGAACCACTTTTAATTGTTCTTATGAGCACAAAGCTCGTCAGGCGAAGCCTGATAAAATATAATTCTTATCAAGAACGGCGTAGGGAACAGGCCCGCTGATGCCGTAGCAACCGATCCGGTAATTGCAGGATGTCAGGTGCTAAATCCTGCCCGGCAATTGCCGGGAAAGATGAGATGAAGAATATTTTTATACCTCTTCATTTTATCCGAAGAGGTTTTTTGTTTTAAATCTTATCCTGAACTTGTTTCAGGATCTTGATCATATTGGAAATTTACCATATAAAAAGAGATGCCGAAACAAGTTCGGCATAATAAAAAATGAAACTAACAGTCAAAGCATTCAAAAAGTTATTACAAGAAAAAATTCTCGTTATAGATGGCGCAATGGGAACGATGATACAACGTCATAAATTAACAGAAAAAGATTTCCGGGGCGCAAGATTCAAAAATCATCCGCACGATCTTAAAGGCAACAACGATCTTCTTTCTATCACTCAGCCGGAAATTATAAAAGGGATTCATCGCGCATACTTTGACGCCGGTGCCGACATAATCGAAACAAATACTTTTAATGCCAATACAATTTCACAGTCTGATTATAACCTGCAGGAAATAGCGTATGAAATAAATTTTCAATCTGCAAAAATTGCAAAAGAAGTTGCGGAAGAGTTTGATAGAAAAGACAAAACAAAATATCATTTTGTTGCCGGAGCCCTTGGACCGACCAACAAAACACTTTCGCTTTCACCGAATGTTAACGATCCCGGATTTCGTGCTGTTACTTTTGATCAGGTTGAAATTGCGTACTATGATGCCGCCCGTGGATTGGTTGATGGCGGCGCTGATATTTTATTAATTGAAACCATATTCGATACTCTCAATGCTAAAGCAGCAATATTTGGTGTTGAAAAATTAATAAGTGAACGATCACTTGATATTCCGGTTATGATTTCCGGAACTATTGTTGATCAGAGCGGAAGAACATTGTCGGGTCAAACAGTAGAAGCCTTTTATATTTCTGTTTCTCATGCAAAAAATCTTGTAAGCGTTGGTTTAAATTGTGCGCTTGGTGCTAAACAGATTCGACCCTTTGTGCAGGATCTTCATAATGTGTCTGATAAATTCTTATCGGTTTATCCTAATGCAGGCTTGCCAAATGAAATGGGTGGTTACGATGAAACACCAAAAATAATGGTAGCGGTTCTTGAAGATTTTTTAAAAAGCGGATTTGTAAATATAGTCGGAGGCTGCTGCGGAACAACCCCGGATCATATAAAAGAAATTGCCAGCATTGTGGGAAATTATAAACCCGGAATTCCAAAAAAGCTGGAACCATATTTACGATTGAGCGGACTTGAACCCGTTGTTCTTCGTCCCGATTCCAATTTTATGAACATAGGTGAGAGAACAAACGTAACCGGTTCAAAAAAATTTGCACGCCTTATCAAAGAAAATAAATTTGATGAAGCACTTTCTGTTGCCCGCGATCAGGTTGAAGGCGGCGCACAGGTTCTCGATATTAATATGGACGAAGCGATGCTCGACTCAGAAGTATCAATGATAAAGTTTCTTAATCTTCTTGAAGCGGAACCAGAGATAGCAAAACTACCGATAATGCTTGATTCATCTAAGTGGACAGTGATTGAAACCGGATTAAAATGTCTTCAGGGAAAAGGCATTGTTAACTCAATTTCACTGAAAGAGGGCGAAAATGTTTTCAAAGAACAGGCGAGAAAAATTTTAAATTATGGTGCGGCGGTTATCGTTATGGCTTTCGATGAAAAAGGTCAGGCGGATACTTTTGAACGAAGAATCGAAGTTTGCAATCGTGTTTACAAAATCTTAAAAGATGAAATTGGCTTTCCCCCGCAGGACATAATATTTGATCCAAATATTCTTGCAATTGCAACCGGAATAGAAGAACATAATAACTATGCTGTTGATTACATCGAAGCAGCAAGATGGATAAAACAAAATCTTCCTTATGCAAAAGTTAGCGGCGGCGTAAGCAATCTTTCTTTTTCTTTTCGTGGTAATGATGTTGTTCGCGAAGCCATGCATTCTGCATTTCTGTATCACGCAATAAAAGCAGGGATGGATATGGGGATTGTTAATGCTGGTCAGCTTGAAGTCTATGAGGAAATACCTAAAGAACTTCTCGAAAAAGTCGAAGACGTAATTTTTAACAGAAAACCGGATGCAACCGAAAGACTGATTGAATTTGCCGAAACGATAAAGAAAAAAGATCGTTCCTCAATTGATGGAGAAGAAAAAAAAGATGAGTGGCGAAAGCTTCCCATTGATGAAAGACTGAAACATGCTCTGATAAAAGGAAATGTTGATTACATTGACGAAGATGTTGAAGAAGCCCGACAAAAATATTCTCAACCTATTGAGGTAATTGAAGGTCCTTTAATGGCAGGTATGAATGTGGTTGGCGATCTGTTTGGCTCAGGAAAAATGTTTTTACCGCAAGTTGTGAAAAGTGCAAGAGTGATGAAGAAAGCGGTTGCATATCTCATTCCATATATTGAAGCAGAGAAGACTAAAAATTCTAATCCTCGAAAACGGGGTCGTGTACTGATGGCAACAGTTAAAGGAGATGTTCACGACATTGGTAAAAACATAGTTGGAGTTGTGCTTGGTTGTAATAATTATGAAGTTATTGATCTTGGAGTTATGGTTCACACCGAAAAAATTCTTCAGACCGCTATCGATGAAAAAGTAGATGTAATAGGAGTTAGCGGACTAATCACACCATCGCTTGATGAAATGGTTCATGTAGCAAATGAAATGGAAAGAAGAGGAATGAATCTCCCTCTGCTTATCGGTGGCGCAACTACATCGCGCGTACACACTGCAGTTAAAATTGCACCTAAGTATAGCGGACCTGTCATTCATGTTCTTGATGCTTCACGCAGCGTTCCTGTTGTATCGAACCTTCTGAATAAAGATGCCGGCGTAAAGGACAAATATATCCAGGCATTTAAAAAAGAATACACTCAACTAAAAGAAGATTATGAAAAGAAAAAATCAGACAAAAGTTTTATCTCCTTAGAAGAAGCACGAAACAACCGGCTTAAAATAGATTGGTTAAAAACAAAAATAAAAAAACCGAACAAATCAGGATTAACAGTTCTTAAGAATTATGATCTTTCAATCCTGAAAAATTATATAGATTGGACACCATTTTTCATGACATGGGAACTGAAAGGGAAATATCCTTCTATCTTTGAAAGTGAATCGGTTGGAAGCGAAGCCAAAAAATTATTTGACGATGCTAACAAATTGCTTGAAAAAGTAATTAATGAAAAACTTCTTACGGCAAATGGAATAGTTGGTTTGTTCCCGGCAAATTCAGTGGGTGTTGATGACATTGAAGTTTATTCTGATGAAACACGAAGCGGAGTTAAAAGAGTTCTTCACACGATAAGACAACAAATGCAAAAGTCGGCGAATGAACCAAACATTGCCCTTGCAGATTTCATCGCACCCAAAGAAACCAATGTTAAAGATTACATAGGAATGTTTGCAGTTACTGCCGGGACAGGAATTGAAAAGTTGATTGAAAAATTTGATAACGAACACGATGATTACAATAGTATTATGATAAAAGTAATTGCTGACAGGCTCGCCGAAGCATTTGCTGAACATCTTCACGAACTTGTCAGAAAAGAATATTGGGGATACGCTTCAGATGAGAACTTTTCAAATGATGATCTGATTAAAGAAAAATATTTTGGTATCCGCCCGGCGCCAGGTTATCCAGCACAACCGGACCATACAGAAAAGCCCATTATATTTTCGCTTCTAAATGCAGAACAAAATTCAGGAATAAAATTGACGGAAAGTCAAATGATGTATCCTGCCGCAAGTGTTTGCGGAGTGTATTTCTCTCATCCGGAATCGAAATATTTTACGGTGGGAAAAATCAGCAAAGACCAGGTGCTTGACTATCATCGTCGAAAAGGAATGAGTGTTGAAGAAATTGAAAGATGGCTGAGCCCGATTTTGAATTATTAGCTCTTGCCAAATCACCCACGGTAGCGGGACAGTATCATTTTTTAAGACTGGCGTTTCATAATCAGCGTAATTCATTGCAATGTCCGAACGTGAACGAATAATCAAAAATCTTTTTGGCAAAATCGCTTTCCTCGCATAACTTTGCTCTTAAAAAAATTCCAATTAGAACAGGGATCATCCGTATGTCAGAAAACTCTCCCGATAAAAAGCCAGGCATTTCTTCCTTCTCTAAAAACTATTGGATAGTTATCCTGATGGAATTTTTTGAACGAGGCTCATACTATGGAATGATGAGTATCCTGTCTGTTTACATGACTGACCAGCTTAGCTTTTCAAAAGAAAGTGTTGGAGTTATAAAAAGCACGATTCAGCCGTTGCTTTATATTCTTCCAATACTGTCTGGTGCGATAGGGGAAAGATTTGGTTACAGAAAAACTTTGATCTTTGCGTTTATCTTTTTAGGAATTGGATATTTTCTTACAAGCCAGACAACAGAATATGCAATGGTGTTTGCAAGCTTGATAATTATGGCTGTTGGTGCCGGCGCATTTAAGCCGATGATATCAGGAACTATTGCAAGAGAAACGAATGAAAGTAACAGCACGCTTGGTTTTGGAATATTTTATTGGTCAATTAACCTCGGTGCATTTTTATTCCCGCTGATTCTTGTTCCATACATAAAAAATACTTTCGGTTGGCAATATGTAATGGTTGCTTCTGCAATTGCAACAACGGCAATGTTAATACCAACACTTCTCGTTTATAAAGAACCAAAAAAACCAGAAAACACAAAAACTATTTTAGAAGTTTTGAAAGGAGCAGTAATGGTTTTGTCCGATGTCCGCTTCATCGGTTTGATTATTATTTACTCCGGCTTCTGGATTCTTTACTTTCAGCAGTTTGATTCCGTTCTCTGGTATGTACAGAAATACGTAGATGCAAAGGCACTGAATAATTTCATCAATGGTATTTTTTCTTCAGTTGGAATAAATCTCAACTGGAAGTTTGATGTTGAACACGTAACCGTAATAAATGCCGGGACAATAATCTTACTTCAGATTTTAGTTTCAAATATTGTGAAGAACACAAAGGCACTTCCTACAATGATTACAGGCATTGCAATGGGTACAATCGGGATGGCAATTCTTGCTATTGATACAAGTATCTGGGTTTTTATGCTGGGGATAATAATTTTTTCTATTGGCGAAATGACAGCACATCCAAAATACATAAGCTATGTTGGATTAATTGCTCCTGAAGACAAGAAAGCACTTTATCTGGGTTATGCGTTTTTATATGGTGTGCTGGGAAGTTTTATAGGCGGAATTCTTGGCGCAAATCTTTACGTTCATTTCGTTGATAAACTAAATCAGCCAAGAACATTGTGGATTATTTTTTCTATGATAGGGTTTGTTACGATTATAGGATTACTTTTATACAATAAGTTTTTTGCACCGAAGAAATACTGACCATAAGTATGAGTTCATCATCGAAAGGTTGTTTACCATTTAAATTTTTAAGGAGATTATTTATGAATTATCCACACGCAAAAAATCATTTTAAAGTAGAATGGGGAGGAAACAACATCGGGTTTATGGAAGTCAGCGGACTTTCAATCGAGCTTGATGTAGTTGATTATCGCGAAGGCTCATCACCGGAAAGTTCTGTTAGAAAAATGCCGGGATTAAAAAAATTTTCAGATGTGGTGCTGAAACGAGGAATAATTAGAAACGATGCGGATTTTTATAGATGGATTAATACGGCAAATTTTAACCAGGTTGAAAGGCGCGATGTTGTAATTTCTCTTCTGAATGAACGGCATGAGCCGATAGTAATTTGGAAACTTAGAAATGCTTTTCCCTCGAAGCTTGAATACTCTGCACTGAATGCTCATTCAAGTGAAGTTATAATCGAGTCTCTCACCCTTACACATGAAGGGCTGATCGTCGAGTATATTTAATCCGGAAAATTTTTTTATGGTTTGAGGTCAGACACATCAAACAACTTTTTATTTCCGAAAGGATCTTCTCTGTCTTGATCGAAATTAGGACGATAGAAATCCTGACTTTCCATCTCCTGAATCCAGCCATTTTCTAATTCGTACTTATCAAGCAGATCTGCAACACGGTCAAACTCAGAATTTCTCACCGCCCGATTTAAAAGAATGTTTTTTTCTGCACGATTAGTTGGGAAATATTGAGCCATCAATGAAATATGAATTTTAGAATCCAGTTCAGCGATGAACTTAAAAACTTCTTCTGAATCGGCTAGGCCATTCGGAAGAACAAGGTGACGAATAATTAATCCTCTCACAACAACTCCGTTTTCATAAATAAGCGCACTGCCAACCTGTTCGTACATTTCTGTAATTGCCTGACTAACCTTGTCAAAATAATCAGGCACTTTTGAATAACGTCTTCCGTAGTCATTATTACCATATTTGAAATCGGGCAGATAAATATCTACGACATCTTTGTAAAGCTTTAGTATCTCCACCGAGTCATATCCGTTTGTATTATAAATTATCGGAAGTGTTAAACCTTTATCGATTGCAAGTTTAATTGACTTGAGAATTGGAACGGCAAAATGAGTTGGCGATACCAATCCGATGTTGTGGCAGCCCATAGTTTGCAGCTCAAGCATAATTTCAGCAAGTCGTTCATGTGACACTTCGTTTCTAATTTCAGTTTTTGGATTCTGACTGATGACAAAATTCTGGCAATAGTCGCAACGAAGGTTGCAATTACCAAAGAAAATATTTCCCGCACCATTCGTTCCTGATAAAACAGGTTCTTCGCCGAAGTGTGGTGTGTACGATGAAACAATTGGTAAATCTCTGCTTTGGCAAGTCCCGAGCTCATCGTTAGTTCGATCAACAAGACAATTACGCGGACAACTCGTACACTTTTTTATAATTTCGTCTGCACGAACAAGTCTATAAGAAAAATTTTCAGAAGAAATATTTTTGTAAGACGGAACGAATTTCATTAAAAAACTCTTTGTAATTGAGGTTATAAAATTAATACGTAGAAAAAATATCGCAGAAAAATTAAGTGAAGAATATCAGCACGACAAAAAGATTTCATCAATATTTATATAGCTGTGGCAATATGAAAAGCCCGTTAAAAAAACGGGCATTAAAATCGGATTTAGAAACAGATTATCGTTGTCTGTAAGAGGATAAGATGGATTGTATTGAAGGATTATCCATAGGAATCCCCTGGATATTCAACACAATGATATCCATTGCATTAATCAACTTAACATATTTATTGAGCTGATCACTATAGAAATCATCTATCCTTGAAACTATATTGCCGATAGTCGTAGAACCAATATTTGAATAGGACCTAAAAGTACTTAAGACTTTATCATTATAATCAGAATCATCCAGTTCTGAATTTTTTAAAGCATCTCCAAGCACTCTGTCTGCCCAATCAACTCCATTCCAAAATGCCGTAGCATAGGCGATTTTTTCATTATAAGATAATTCTTCCCAGTATGTTCCATCGCGTGCAGTTTGAGATTGGACAATAGCTGAGGAAACAAAAATGAGAACAAAAATGGTAAAAAAAAGATCCTTCATATATCCACTTTCTATTAGTTTAAAATATTTAGAATGATATTACTTAACTAATTTTTTAAAGTCAATTTGTGATTGAAAATATTTTCATCAGTTTTTCGTAAAGAAGGTTCTTTTTAACAGATTTAATTTTATACTGACAACTAATATACAAGCCATGAAAAAGATTATGAACGATAGTTAAATGTAAATTGAAATTAATTCGGTTAACTTGCTTTAATCTTCTTCTAGTACAAGCTCTTTTATCTTGTCGAGCTTTTCCAGTACTCGGTTTAAGTTAGCTCCATCGAGCTCTATTGTATATTTTTCCAGGACAGAATATTCTTCTTCACTTAATTTTTTCTGATCTATACATTCATCTTCTTCTGAACAATATATTTCGATAGCGGCACTGTCATCTTCTGCATAGTCAAAATCAACATCTTCAAAGTAACATACAAGAGTCGAGATATCATCATAAATAACCAGTGCTTTGTGTTCGGTATCTATGTTGAAAACAATTTTATGAGAATTGTATTTGCTTAACTGATCGTTTACATAATCAAGATTTTCTCTCAGAGATTGTGAGAATGAAATTGAAGATATAAAAATCACAAGAAGATAAGTCAGAAACATTGATTTCATTTTTCACTCATTATTTGATTGAATATTATGATAAAAAGCGCAACAAAATTCTCGTTTATAATTATTTGTTCCCAAACAATCCGCCTAGTAAATCAATTCCTTTACCCATAATATCACCTTCGGGAACTTTACCATCCGGGGTTAGCTTATCAACAACGTCCGGCAGCAGTTTTGAAAGCTGTGAAGTCAATGCACCACTGTCCATTCCAAGTTTTGACGCGAGATTACCAATTGTATCTTTTCCTAAAACATTCTGCAGTTGATCGCTGGTAACGGGAAGATTTTTTCCCGTGCCAACCCAAGAACCAATTACATCATCCAAACCCTTTGAAGAAAACTGACCAATAAGATTTTGCAATCCACCCTGCCCGCCGAGCAGTCCCAAAACTGTTGACATCAGGTCATCTTTTTGGTTTTCGCCTCCAAGTGCCGATTGAATTGTGTTTAATATATCCATCTTAAATTCCTTTTTTTTATTATACTGAATATTGCAACGTAATTTATACATTTTGAGATAAAATATTTGCTTTATTGTCAACAGCAAATCAGAAAAAATTCACTGGAATCAATACCTGGTTAAAATTCTTCGATTATTAAAAGCCATTGAGTATTTTTAATTATTGATTTCAAATATTTTCGCAACTTAATTATAAATTTAAATGAGCATTAAAATAAACTGGACCAAAATTGACGAAGCCCCACAGCTCGCAAGTTATAGTTTACTGCCAATACTTAAATCCTTCACCAAAGGAACGGGGATTGAGTTTGTTGAAAAAGACATTTCGCTTGCCGGAAGAATAATTGCAAACTTTCCCGATAATCTAACTAAAGAACAAAAAATTCCGGATAACCTGGCAGAACTTGGAGAGTTAACACAGGACTCAAGCGCAAACATTATCAAGCTTCCCAATATCAGCGCTTCAATCCCACAGTTAAAAGCAGCGATAAAAGAATTACATGATAAAGGATATAAAATTCCTGATTATCCGGAAGAACCAAAATCAGAAGAGGATAAAAAATTAAAAGAGAGATTTGCTAAAGTGTTGGGCTCTGCTGTCAATCCTGTGATAAGAGAAGGAAACTCAGACAGACGGGCATCCACATCTGTTAAAAAGTTTGCACAAATGCACCCGCACAAGATGATGAAACCCTGGCCAGCATCCGGTTCAAAATGCCGCGTAGTAAGTATGAATCAAAAAGATTTTTACGGCTCAGAAAAATCTATGACTATTGATAAAGATGATATTGTGAAAATTGAGTTTGTTGATGCAAATGGAAACGTATCCCTTTTGAAAGAAAATCTTAAACTTCTGAAAGGGGAAGTGATTGATTCTGCAGTAATGAACGTTAAAGAACTGAGAAAATTTTATTCACAGCAAATTGAAGAAGCAAAGAAAGACGGCGTTCTGCTTTCACTTCATCTTAAAGCAACAATGATGAAAATATCCGATCCCATAATGTTTGGTCACGCAGTTTCTGTTTATTATAAAGAACCACTCGAAAAACATGCTCAAACTCTTAAAGAAATCGGTGCAAATGTTAATAACGGGTTGATGGATATTCTTGAAAAATTGAAAAAACTTCCCGAAGAGAAAAGAAAACAAATTGAAGACGACGTCAACAAAGTATATGATTACCAGCCAGAACTTGCAATGATTGATTCAAGAATTGGAAAAACAAATCTTCATGTTCCAAACGATGTAATTGTTGATGCATCAATGCCAAACGTTGTGCGAGATGGCGGAAAAATGTGGAACAGAAAAGATGAGCTCCAGGATTGTATCGCAATGATTCCGGATCGCTGTTATTCAACAATTTATCAGGCAATTATTGAAGATGCGAAAAAAAATGGACAGTTTGATCCGGCAATTATGGGCGCAGTTTCAAATGTAGGATTGATGGCGAAGAAAGCCGAAGAGTATGGATCGCATGATAAAACATTTGAGATAAAAGCAAAAGGAGTAGTGCGCGTCATAAATGCAGAAGGAAAAATTTTGCTTGAACAACAGGTTGAAGCCGGAGATATTTATAGAATGTGTCAGACAAAAGATGAAGCGGTAAAAGACTGGGTTAATCTGGCAGTAAATAGAGCAAAAGTTTCAAACACACCGGCAATTTTCTGGCTTGATGAAAACAGAGCACACGACAGAGAAATTATCCGAAAAGTTAAAAGGTATTTATCAGAACACAACACAACAAACCTTGAAATCAAAATTCTCAAACCGGTTGATGCAATGAATTATACTCTTGAGAGAACGAGAAAAGGATTAGACACAATATCAGTTACGGGAAATGTACTTCGCGATTATTTGACGGATCTCTTCCCAATACTTGAGCTTGGCACGAGCGCGAGAATGCTCTCAATAGTTCCATTATTAAAAGGTGGTGGTTTGTTTGAAACCGGTGCCGGAGGTTCTGCACCAAAACATGTTGAACAGCTTCTGAAAGAAAATCATTTGAGATGGGATTCTCTCGGCGAATATTGTGCGCTTGTTCCTTCTTTAGAAATGGTTTATGATAAAACTAAAAATGAAAAAGCAAACATTTTAGCAAAAACACTCGACAAAGCGATTGGTAAGTATCTTGAGAATGGAAGAATGCCTTCGCGTAAAGCTGGCGAGATTGATAACAGAGGAAGTTCGTTCTATCTCGCAATGTATTGGGCAGAAGAGTTATCAAATCAATTGCAAGATGCAGAATTTAAATCACGCTTCAAAAAAATTTACAATGAACTTTCAAACAATGAGCAAAAGATTGTAAGTGATTTGATCTCTGTTCAGGGAAAACCTGTTGATATCGGCGGATACTATTTGCCGGATGAAAAAAAAGCTTCTGCAGTAATGCGTCCTAGCGAAACATTTAATAAAATAATTGATCAGAGTTGATTCAACTGCGTCGAGACAAACTATCCTTAATCTGTCATTGATAAGAAAAAAAATTTTTTCTTAAAGAAGCACAAAAAAGCATCAAATGCTCAAAGAATTCTATCTTGAGTACAAAGCATTTTTCTCTGGATGACCAATCTTTTCTTCAATTCTATTTCCAACTCAAATAAAATTTCTGCGAAAACGAATGAAAATCAAGCAAAATGAATTAGTTACTTGACAATATGCTATTATTATGATATCATTACAATAGCATTTTCAAAAAGGAGTAAAACAATGGAAAAAATCGTAGAAAAGTCAGCAAACAAACTAAATGGATTTTTGATGTTATTCATTTCCATCGCATTGCTGGCACTTGCAGTGTATTTATTAATTAGCGGAATTCAAAATGAAAATCCCGAGGTGCTGTGGATATTCATTCCGCTGCTAATCATATTTTTCTTATTAACATCCGGGTTTATGGTTATTCAGCCAAATGATTCGCGCGTTCTGATATTATTTGGAAAATATACTGGCACAGTCAGACAATCAGGATTTTTCTGGGTCAATCCCTTTACAGTTCGGAAAAAAGTTTCACTACGAATTAGAAACTTTAACAGTCAGAAAATTAAAGTGAACGATCTTCATGGAAATCCGATTGAAATCGGGGCAGTAATTGTATGGAAAGTTATTGACTCAGCAAAAGCAGTATTTGATGTTGAGAATTATGAGCAGTTTGTTGACATTCAAAGTGAAACTGCGATTCGTCAGCTTGCATCAGAATATCCGTACGATGTTGAAGAAGAAGAAAAGTCTTCACTTCGCGGAAGTCCGCAGGAGATTGCAGAAAGTCTTCAGAAAACTGTTCAAACTCGTCTTGATGTTGCGGGTGTTGACATTATCGAAGCACGTATTTCATATCTTGCTTATGCACAAGAAATTGCGCAGGCCATGCTACGCAGACAACAAGCGCAAGCTATCATTGCAGCAAGGACAAAAATAGTTGAGGGCGCAGTAGGTATGGTTCAAATGGCGTTGAACGCATTAAGTGAACAGAAAATTGTTACACTCGATGAAGATAAAAAAGCAACAATGGTTAATAATCTGATGGTTGCACTTGTTTCAGAAACCGAAGCTCAGCCAGTAATTAATACGGGCACGCTGTATCAATAATAAATTTGACATGAAAAAGTTTTCTGAATACCTGGGCGAAGATCTAAAGATTTTTCAAAAAAGTATCTGGAAAAGAGATTTTGAGCTTCGATCCGGCGAAGAATTAATTGCAAGATTATTTTATCCAAAATTTTTTAGTGATCTGGCGGAATTAAAAATTGGCAACGAAGAATATGAGTTTTACAGACCTAAATTTTTTAAACGTGATGTTGACATAAGAGTAAAAGGATATCAAAATCCAATTGCCAACTTTAAAAATAATTTTTGGGGAAGGAAAGGTGTGTTAGTACTCCCCCGTGGAATCAGACTAACATTTAAGTTTGGTTTTTTCAGAAAGCAAATCGAGATATATCTTGGCGAAAGTAATTTACTTGTTACCATTCACGGCAGCATGTCAATAAAAGAAAGAAGCAAAGTAATCATAGAAAAACGAGCTGAAATAATAGATGAATATCCCTGGATAATTATGCTTGGCTTTTATCTTGCACAGCTAATGAAAAGGAATTCAGCGGTTGGGAGTTAGTGATCAGAAAGAAGGAATGTGATGGCTGAAAAGAAAAAATTTCTGTTAAGAATTGATGAAAATATTTATGCTGCTCTTGAGAAATGGGCAGCGGACGATTTACGAAGCATCAATGCGCAGATTGAACATCTACTAACGCAGGCACTTAAAAACTCAAACAGACTGAAAGTTTCAAACAATGGCGAGCCGACAAATCCTCCACAAAACGAACCTGGCGAAAATTGAACTTATTTTCTTCTTCTTGTTGAACCGCCAAGCCCGAGCACACCAAAAATTCCTCTTGCTAATTCTTTTATAACAGTATTACCGATTTGTCTTGTTGTTGTGCTTGTTAATACTTTCTCGAACGTGCTTTTTTCTTCCTTCGATCTTCCGCGTGGTTGTTTGGGAGTTTCGTACTTGGGCAATGTGAAATCTGTGTCCTTTGCAGATGCTTCAAGTTTTTGATTCAACATCTCATAAGCGCTTTCTCTATTAATCAATTCGCCGTATTTTGAAACGAGTCTTGAATTTTTGACTAATCCATCGATTTCATCATTAGTAAGAACATCCATTCGTGATTGAGGAGCCCGAAGAAGAGTTGCAGCAAGTGGAGTTGGAATCCCTTTTTCGTTTAAAACAGATATTGCTGCTTCACCGATTCCGAGAGATGTCAACAACTCGTCCGTTTTATAATATTCAGAAAGCGGATAATTCTCAGCGGTAAGTTTTATCATTTGTCTGTCTTTTGCAGTGAATGCTCTGAGAGCGTGCTGAACTTTTAATCCAAGCTGCGATAGGACGCTTGCCGGAACATCAGTTGGATTTTGTGTGCAAAAGAAAATTCCCACACCCTTTGAACGAATTAATTTTATAATCGTTTCTATTTGCTCGAGCAGAGCTTTTGAAGCCTCCTTGAAAATTAAATGAGCTTCATCAATAAAAATGACAAGTTTTGGCTGCGGCAAATCCCCTTCTTCTGGAAAAGAGGAATAGATTTCCGCAAGTAGAGAAAGCATAAAAGTTGAAAACAATTTTGGTTTGTCCTGTAAGTCAACCAGACGAATTATCGAAACAACCCCTCTGCCTTGTTCATCAGTTCTGACAAGATCATCAACCTCAAAAGATTTTTCTCCAAAGAATTTATCTGCACCCTGCTGCTCAAGTTCGATAACTTTGCGAAGTATTGTCCCCACAGAAGTAGTTGAAATGCTTCCATAATGTTTTTCAACTTCCTGTTTTCCTTCGTTAGAAATAAACTGTAGTACCCGTTTAAAATCCATTAGATCAAGCAGGGGAAGCTTGGTATCATCACAGAATTTAAAAATCAAAGACACAAAACTTGACTGCGTATCATTTAGCTCAAGAATTTTGGATAAAAGCACCGGTCCAAACTCCGAGACAGTTGCACGCAGACGAACACCTTTTTCATCGGAAAGAGAAAGTAGTTCAACAGGAAAACCAACCGGATTATAAGATAAACCAATTTTGTTATGTCGCTCTTCAATTTTTGGATTGATGGACCCTGGTTTTGCAATTCCGCTGAAGTCTCCTTTTACATCCATTACGAGAACCGGAATACTTTTAGAAGAAAGCTGCTCGGTAATTACCTGCAGAGTTTTTGTTTTCCCGGTTCCTGTGGCTCCGGCGATCAAACCGTGCCGGTTCAAAGTTTTAAGTGGAATGTTTATAAATGAGTTGATTATACATTCGCCTTCGAAGATTGTCCCGCCAAGAGTGAAATAATCTTCTTTAAAAGAATATGCGGTTTTTATTTCTTCGATAAATTTTTCTTTTGTGTTCATTGATTGAAAGAATAATAGATAAAAATTATTTACTTAAATTTATTAAATAAAAATTTGTCAATCGAATGAACTGGTACATAGAATTAGTAACGACTCATCCAATTATTACAGCAATGGCTCAATTTGCCGTTCTCGGGACATTTGGCGACATTATTTCGCATTGGATAGTCAAACGGAAAATAATTTCTCCGTATAATTTTAAAACCCTAATGCTCAAAGTTATTGAGTGGTGTATTTTGGCGGTACTGATAAAATATGCATTCGTGGGCTTTCAAGGATTTGTTGATGAACTGATTAATCAGAACTATCTTCCGCATCTCAGCGGTTTTAGCAGATCATTTGCCGTTTCAACTTTAATGAATTTACAATTTGGTCTGTTCCTGGTAATAATGCACAGACTGCTGGATAACATTATTGCTGGAAATTCAAACTGGAAAAACATTGATAAAGGATTTTATTCCTTGCTCTGGTTCTGGATACCAGCACACACAATTACGTTTATTCTTCCGAAAGAATTTCAGATTGGATTAGCTGCGCTTTGGTCACTGGCTTTAGGAATTATCTTAGGCTTTTATAACAGGAAAACAACATAGACTAAATATACAATGGTAGAAAAATGAAAATTATTAAACGCTGCCCCTGGACATCAGATGACAAATTAATGATTAAATATCACGATAAAGAATGGGGAGTTCCTCTTCACAACGACAGAAAACTTTTTGAATTTTTAATACTAGAAGGATTTCAGGCAGGATTAAGCTGGAAGACAATTCTTTATAAAAGAGAAAACTTCAGAAAAGCATTTGACAGCTTTGATTATAATAAAATTGCAAAGTATGATAAAAGAAAAATCAATTCTCTTTTGAAAGACGCCGGAATTATCAGAAACAAATTGAAAATTAAAGGTGCGATTGCAAATGCAAAAGCATTCATACAAGTACGAAAAGAGTTCGGAACATTTAATAAATACATCTGGGGTTTTGTCAATGGGAAACCAATTCAAAATAATTTTAAATCATCGACAGAGATTCCTGTCAAAACAAAACTTTCAGACCATATCAGTGACGACCTGAAAAAAAGAGGATTTAAGTTTGTCGGCTCAACAATAGTTTACGCGCATATGCAAGCAACAGGAATGGTGAATGACCACCTGAAAGGTTGTTTCCGAAGCAGGCAGCTCATTAAATAAAAGCTAAATAAAAAATTATTGGCACAGCACTTGATTTTTTTTTGGATATTTATTTACTTTGCCAGTGAAATAACTCCTGGCAATGCCGGGAACAAGTATTAGTTGAATCTGCAAAGGAGTTGTGGGAGATGTGCCTGAACTATTTCACTTTTATTAACACACATTTCATTGTTGTGTTAAATTGCTTTTCTTTTGGAGCCTGCTATGCATAATCAATTTCTTTTAATATTTGTAATAATTTTTAATTTGAGTATGTATTCTCAGGTTGTAATAAAAGATGAAATTATTCTTTATGAAACAGAAAACCCAGATGCAGAAACACTGACGATGCCATTTTATGGGAAAGTGAGTGGCGGCGTAAATTGGGGTGCAATCTGGTGGGGCTGGTTAAAACAAGTTAAAATAGAAGCTGGTGGACAAGTGGTTATCAAAAGTTGTCCGGTTACTTGTGCTGCTTGCTACGTTACAGCTAGTTGGGCGATAAATAATTTACCACTGGGAACGCCGGTTACAGTTACGGTCTATTCTCATTGCATAAATGGGCAGTTGGTAGAAGCAGAAACCAGATTAGTAAATACAGGTATGAATGAATACAACATAGAATATTATAATCCCAATCAACTGCAATGGTATATTGCTACCTCAATTAAATTTATACCAACCACTCCGACTTTTTGTGGTGAAGTGCCAGAATGTGAATATTCTTCATTGCCTAATTTCTTTTTTAACGAAATTGAGAGTAATACATACACTTTACCCGGAACCCAAACAATTGTAGAAACTTGCACAACCGATATTGCAGGAGGACAAGCAGGAGGAATGAAAATGACTCCGTGGCATGTTCCAGAAGGGTATATTTGGAATGTTAATCCTTGTGCGAATCCGGAAAATGGGGATATTAAATTCCCATTTGAATTTATCGGTGGTGGAAATACTAGTGTTGTCCCTTATGTTTATTTAGTCGGATTGTGTGATAATAATAGCTCACATCAAGTTATAAAGAGTAGCGACAATATGATGGAACAAATGGAGAATGGTGAAATTGAATCTGAGGACTATTGTAATTTACTACATGATATTTGTGCTCATTATGGTTCAGATCCAAATAATCCTGGTTATATACCATTGATAAAATTTGTTCTTGAGGATGTTGTATTATCTCATGAAAGAATGCACTTTGAGAGATATGAGAGAGAATTTCAAGGACTATTACCGCAATTACAAGCAACTGTATCGGGATTAAATATGTCTTGTCAACAATTTAATGAGTATCCAAGTGAAGAAGAAGCTATAAATGTAGTTAAAGGATGGTTGAAAAATATTTTTGAAAGTTTTGGCAGTCAAGTCGAAGCAGAACTTAATATATACGGTAGAGATAATATTGAAGAAGAGATATTAACTTCTAGAGCACAATGGGATTTAATAATTGCTTACTATAATAGACTTACAGAATATTTGGGCCTCAATTATTGTCCGCAAATTGACGCTTGTGATAACCTAACAAGGGCTTTTTGATTGAAAAAGTATTACTTAATGAGGAACAATGAAATGAAATTATTAATTTTTGTTTTTTTACTGTTCAGTTTCGAAATTTTTTCACAATCTTTACTTGATAAATTGGACAGTGACAATTTTGAGGAAAGGTTTGAGGCACTAGAAATTATTAAAAATCAACAACTAATTGAATATATACCTGAATTGGAAAGTAGAGTGTTTAGCCAAGAAACATATTTACTTCAATATAGTTTTATCGAAGCATTAGACGCATTAGAAGCCCCAAACACTTATGATCTTATATTAACTTACTATAATAATATTAATACATTTGAACCATTACCACCTTACAACAGCTTGGAGAGCAAATTAGAATCAAAAGTAAGAGCAATGTGGTTATTATTTAAATTTGGTGACTATTCTAAATCGGAAGACGTATTTGATTATTTGAATAATGAACCAAACTCCAAAAGATATATGATAGTTATAAATGATCTAAAATTCATTTATGAGAATGTTCCTGCGTATCAGTCTCAAGCTCTCGACTGGATTTTAAACATTCTAAATAATATTTTAAACGAATTTACGTTTAGAAACACAGCTCTTGTGATTTTAAATCAAATTAATTATTCTGAAACAGATGCCCTTTGTGTAAGTATATTAAATGATTCAAATGAAAATCCAGATTTAAAATACTCAGCTCTTAAAATACTTTATGATAGAAACTATCCAGAACTAAGAACAATACTTAGAAATAAAGTCTTAAATGACCCAGACAATTTCATAAGATTTAAAGCCGGCAGTGGTTTACTTCAAGTATATGGCGTACCCTCAGACCTCAAATTGATAATTGATTATTATCCAACAGAGCCAGATGGAGATACGAAAGGATTATTTCAAATAGTAGTCGCAGACTTCGTCCCCCCAAAACCAGAACTAAATTGGTCTGAATTAATAACAAAACTAATTACTTATACAAATGAAATGTACTCGTATCAATGGATAGCAAACACACAATCGAGAGATTATTATATAACAAAATTGAATTTGCTTAACAGTCAAATTACATCAGGACGATATAAAGATGCTTGCAACACGCTAAATAAAGACTTACTTGTCACGATAGATAAAGATCTGACAACAAATAAAATTACAACAGAGGGGTATAAATTTCTTCACTATTACTGTGTATATATAAAAGAAGAGTTTCCAGGGCCATTACCTTGTCTGTAAGGTATATAATAAAGGAGATGCTATGCTGCTTAAAAGATATTTTCTATTTGTTCTTGTTTGTTCTGTAGGTTATTCTCAAACAGTTTATGAACTATTACCTGGCTCAAAGAATAATCTGGTTGAATTAAGTTTTTCAAATAAATTAAAAAGTGAAAATCAATCAGTAAGCGTTATTGTTCGGCAGACACCTGAATGGATAGAGTTTAATAATGATCAGGTAAATATTGAGAACTTAAAAATCTTACAGAAACAAACAGCACAGTTTTCATTTAATGTTTCAGAGAATGCAAAAGTTGGTGAAGAAGGAAGCATTACATTCAGAATTTCGAACGGTAGTGGTGGGGTAATTACTAAAACCTATAATATTAGAATAATAGCACCAGAAGTTTTTGAAGTCTATCAGAATTATCCAAATCCATTCAATCCGACGACAACAATAAAATACTCAATTCCGCAGGATGCGTTTGTCTCTATAAAGATTTTCAACGTGCTTGGTGAGAAAATAACAGAGCTTGAAAACAAAGAAATGAAAGTTGGGATACACGAAACAGAATTTAATGGAATTAATCTCAGCAGTGGATTTTATTTTTACATAGTTGAAGCAAAAGGAATGGACGGCACAAAATATTTTGATTTGAAGAAGATGATTTTACTAAAATAATTGCTAGTTCAGGTATTGAAAAAAGAAAGCGTCACCTTGTGTGGCGCTTTTCAGTTTTAAATTGAATAATATAACTATTTGAAAGAATATAAAGTCGAAGTATTAATAAATTAAAATATTTCTGGCACAGCACTTGATTTTTTTTTGGATATTTATTTAGTTTGTCAGTGAAATAAATCCTGGCAATGCCGGGAACAAGTATTAGTTGAATCTGCAAAGGAGTTGCAGGAGATGTGCCTGAACTATTTCACTTTTATTAACACACTTCTTATTGTCGTGTTAATTTGCTTTTCTTTTGGAGCCTGCTATGTTTAAACGATTTCTTTTATTATTTGTAATAATATTTAATTTGAGTATGTATTCACAAGTTATAATAAAAGATGAAATTTATCTATCCGATAGTTCGGTGATGCAGGAAAACACAGATAATCCTGTTACAGTAACATCACCATTTTATGGTAGGGTTTACTTTCGGAAAGAATGTATGTATAATTGGATATCAAAGGTAAAAGGAGAGATAGTTGTTGGTGGAGATTCACAACTATTTGGCAATTACAATTGTGATTGTGAAGGTGGCGCCTCTTGTTTTGGTTGCATTGGTTACTGGTTTCATAATTTTTACAATAAGCCAATGGGAACAGATGTTACGGTAAGCATTCAATACTGTTATGATCATCAATGGATTGAAGTCCCGCTACAATTTGTTTATGTAGGAAATGATCAGTATGACTTATATGGTATGAATCCTATAGGGGGGTTCCAATGGGAATCTATGGGATATGTAAAGTTTATCGAACAAACACCGCCAGATTGTCCAAATGCAGACGGAAATTTTTGTGATGATCTATTTTATATTGAAAATCCGGAATTTGAAATTCTTGAACATACTTCAGCGTATACTTCTCACGAAAAGTTATGTGATGAACCAACAGATGTTGCATATACTTGGTTAGTGAACACCCCTGCAGCTAAGGTTTCAAATCTATATTCTTTTACAAATGACAGCTTGATGGTTTGTTTTAACAGAAATCTCCAGAGATGGAAATTTCAATTGAACCCAGAAAAGATAAATTTAAATATCGTAATTGATTTGTGCTACAGTAAAATTATTGATAGAGGTTGGGTTATTGTAGATGATACATCCGATTTGAACGAAATAGTTTCAAATGGTGATTGTGAACTGGCATTACAATCCTTTGAAGGTCATAAATATTATGGGTACAAAATACCAGACAAGGGTTATTTACTTAAGGAAGTAGTAATGCTTCACGAAGGAATACATAAAATGAATTACGACAAATACGTTCAAGATTACAAATATTTCTTTTACAATACTATGTATGCTTTGCAAGATTATCCTTGTTCCTATTTTAGTAACCCAACTCAGGCTAAAGATTTCGGTAAAATATTTTATGAAACAGGCTTTGCTGATTTTTGGGACAAGCTTGATGAGCAATATGATATGTTTTATGGTCTTGCGGGGAAGACAACTTTTTGGTCGAATAAAAAACTTCGAAAAGAAAGAGAAGTAAATGATTCCAAGGAAGTACAGGAAAAAATCAAGGAATATATTGATCTATTAAACCAAAAATGTAATAATTTAAAAGGATAATATTAGATGACTTTTAAAATTAACATACTAAAATTAACACCGCTCTTTGTTTTATTCTATAGCCAGGTAATAGCCCAGACATCTGAAGAATTAATAAATGCTCTCTATAGTGAAAACCCATTAGATGTTACATTCGCGATTGAAGCAATAAGCGAGCAACAAATTTATGAAGCATTGCCAGCAATAAATGAATTGTTTGAGAGTCAGCCCCCCTTTCTTCAATTGGCCTTTTTACATGCCCTACTTGTTTTGGATGATGCAGATGTTGAAACCAAGGCACTCTATGTCATTTCGATTGCAGATGAATATGCAAATTATGACCCACCATTCAAGTACGACCCACTAGATGCTAAGGCGAAGGCAACACTTGTCTTGATTGAAATGCAAAACTATTCAACTGTAAATTACATTTTTGAAAGAATAGAGAGAGACCAACCAAACTATGATGGGCTTTCACTAACTGTCTTGGAGATAATATTAAATCAGTATTATCCATATGAAATGCAAGCTCGAACAGAACTGGAAAATATATTGAACTCATTGCCTTACTCTTCTAGCGAAAAATATGAAGCATTTTGTATATTGATCGATAAATATGGATGGCAATTTCAAGATCAAATCCTAGATATTTTTGTCAATGCGGACTATTTACCAATTAAGTTGAAAGCATTAGAGTATTTAATTCAATTCAATTATTCAGAATTGAATTCTTTGCTAAAAGAAAGAATAGAAACTGAAGAATATTGGTCACTTAGAGTAGATATCGCAGATAGTTTGCTTCAAAAATTTGGAGAACCATCTGACCTAAAAACTGTAATCGATTACCAGCCAAACGAACCCAATGAAACAGCCAAGTCTCTTATTGGTTTCTCGATAGAGGAATTCATTCCTCCTAAACCAGCATTAAACTGGTCTGGATTAATAACAAAGTTGATTTCATATACAACAGAAATGTATCAGTACGGATGGGTAGCAAACACACAAACAAGAGATTATTATATCACAAAATTGAATTTGCTTAATAGTCAAATTACATCAGGACGATATAAAGATGCTTGCAGTACTTTAAATAAAGCTTTGCTTGTACAGATAGAGAAAGATCTGGCAACAAATAAAATTACAACTGAAGGATATAAATTTCTTCACTATTACTGTGTGTATATAAAAGAAGAATTTCCAGGGCCATTGCCTTGCTTGTAAGTTTTTCAAAAAAAAGGAGATGCTATGCTGCTGTTAAAATATTTATTATTTGTTCTTGCTTGTACAGTAGGTTATTCTCAAACGGTTTATGAACTATTGCCCGGCTCAAAGAATAACCTTGTTGAATTAAGTTTTTCTAATAGATCAATTGGTGCAAATCAATTAGTAAGTGTTGCTGTTCAACAGACACCCGAATGGATAGAGTTTAATAATGATCAGGTAAATATTGAGAACATAAAAACCTTACAAAAGCAAACGGCACAGTTTTCATTTAATGTCTTAGAGAATGCACCAATCGGTGAAGAAGGAAGCATCACATTCAGAATTTCAAACGGTAGTGCTGGAGTAATTACTAAAACATATAATATTAAAATATTAACACCAAAGATTTTTGAAGTTTACCAGAACTATCCTAATCCATTTAACCCAACCACTACGATAAAATATTCAATTCCACAGGACGCATTTGTTTCGATAAAACTATTCAATGTGCTTGGTGAAAAAATAACAGAGCTTGAAAACAAAGAAATGAAAGTTGGAATACACGAAACAGTTTTCAATGCAAATAACCTGCCTGCCGGCAGGCAAGGCCTCAGCAGTGGCTTTTACTTTTACATAGTTGAAGCAAAAGGTTTAGACGGCACAAAATATTTTGATACTAAGAAGATGATATTGCTAAAATGAAAAAACATTTGAGAGCAGACTTTATTTAAAACAAATTCTTCACCAGCCACTTATGCAACGGAAGCATTTCTTTAAATATTTTGTAAATAATATCTACAGCCTTTCCGCCGCTGATAATTTTCAAGTTAGAACTTTCGAACCAGGCATAAATTCCTTCATACAATAAATATCCGGGATAAAGTGTGTTCGTACCATATCCCTTCGGAGTCTTCTTAAATTTTTTGCCGCCGATTGTGTAACCTTTCTTTTCGAGAGCCCGCACTATTTGGTGAAGCTCTTTTACTGAAGCAGAGTTAGAGACCACATCACGATATTTTTTTAATAACTGTGGAGAGAACATATAAATGCCAAGCCCAACTCCGAATTGTCTCGGCTCAAGATGTAAATAAAATCCGCTGGCATCCATCTTCTTCATTTTGCCATTCCAGAAATACAGTCCTGCATTTGTTTTGTATGGAGTTTTATCTTTACTGAAGCGAACATCTCTGTGTAGCCGGAAAATTGATTTATCAACTTTTGGAATAGCGACAATATCGGGATCAATATCCTGTAATTTATCTCCCATCTCAACAACAAACTCAAAACAAGGTTCAAGAAAATCTGAATTGTAAAGATCACGGTTAGCTTCAAACCATTCTCGGTTATTGTTCTTAGAAAGTTTGTTCAGAAAAGCAGTGGTTTTTTTAGGAAAATCTTTTAATCCGGTTTTCATTATAGCTCCTTGTGAGTTCCACGAAAAAATAAAAATGAATGTTAAATTTAAGAAGACACAGCTAAAATTATTAAAGAATCTGATAAAAAATTGAAAAGAAAAAGGTTTTAAAGAAACGGATTATTTTGAATTAAATATTTTCTTGCTAATTTATAAAGAGACCAACTAAAATACTCTTCAACAGCACACTTGCCTAATGATTTAGTTGGTAATGAAAAAATTATCAGATGCTGCCAAAGCAATCCGTTCCCATCATCTGATAAATTCTCAACCGGATTAGCTCTCCGGCGAATTTTTCGCTTATAAATGGTTTATAATTTCGACCAATCCATGAATTGAAATATTTTATTAGTCGGTGAAAAAGTATAAACCTGAATCTCAAAAGAATTGAATGCAGTAAATTACAAGTATGAAAGAAATATGGAAAACCTGTCTGCTAATGGGCAAGGTCTGCCAAATGAAGTTTGCTTATACCGGCTGTCAACTGAATTATTTACAAAAAAAACAAATGTTATTAGTAAAATGAAAAAATTATTATTCTTCAGTCTTCTTTTTCTTGGACCAACTAGTAATTTATTCTCACAGAGTGGATGGACCGAGTTAACAAATCCAACTGACCAACCGTATTTCGGAGTTTACTTTCTTTCTTCCAGTATAGGTTTTGTATGTGGAGCCAATGGTGTTCTCCTGCGAACATCCAACGGCGGAGATAGCTGGGATATAATTCAACTAAATTCAGATATACTTTTTTACAAGATAGGATTTAAAGATGCTAACACCGGTTTTGTTATTGGAAGCTTTGGAGTTGCATATAAAACAGAAGATACCGGACTGACATGGACTCCGATTTTACCGGTTAACGGGATATTATCTCTTCATGATATATTTTTTCTGGATAATAACTATGGATTGATTGTCGGGAGAAGAGGTGTAGCATTAGATAGCGCTTTGATTATGAGAACTACGGATGGCGGTAATACATGGCCGATTCTTGATACTCCATTTCCAAATCAATTATTTGCAGTTAGTTTCCACAACTACTTCGATGGATTTGCAGTGGGTGATAATAACTTAAGAATAAAAACAATAAACTCCGGACAAACCTGGTCCGCTCTTCCAAATGATCCACCGGCACTTTTTTTTGATGTATCTGCCGTTTCATCATCAGATGTCTTTGCAGTTTCAACAAATGGTATTTACCTTTCAACCAATGCTGGTCAATCTTGGAATCTTAACTTTACCGGCGGGTATTTGCAAACAGTAACTTTTCTAAACAGCTCAACAGGATTTGCCGGCGGAAGGGATGGCAGAATCTGGAAAACAACAAATTCAGGGACAAACTGGTTAAGCCAGCAGCTGGATTTTTCAGAAGAGATTATGGATATCTTTTTTGTTGACAATGATACGGGTTATGCAGTTGGAAATAAGAATAACCAGGGGATAATTTATAAAACCACGACGGGTGGAAACTCAACATCGGGTGTTTCAGAATTTTCTTCAGAAATTCCCGATGAGTTTTTTGTTTATCAAAATTATCCCAACCCATTCAATCCGACTACAACAATTCAATTCTCAATTCCTGAACTATCATTTGTAAAGCTAGAAGTATTCAACACACTTGGAGAAAAAGTAACAACACTTGTTTCTGAAGAATTATTTGCCGGTAATTATAGATATGAATGGGACGCAACTAATCTGACAAGTGGTGTTTACTTATACAAAATGCAGACAACTAATTTCTCAACGAGCAAAAAAATGATATTTTTAAAATAATGGAGGTATTGTGTTTAAATATATTTTCTTTTTCGTGATTGGACTATACAGCACGCTATCTTTACCACAGGGTTGGGTACAAACATCGTCAACGCCAGTAGGCGGAGGAGTAACCGATTTATTGGTGAGAGAGAATGGAGATATTCTAACAACCGTAGGATCATTTAGCTGGCCAAGTGTAGCGGGAGGAGTAAGAAAATCTACAGATGATGGACAGACATGGCAAAACGTAGCAAGCGCATACAATGGGAGAACGATAGAAGAAGCATTTGATGGAAATCTGTACGCAAGTATCTGGTTCTATCCGCAGAACGAAGGACTATATCGTTCAACAGATGGAGGAGATACATGGAATGGACCAATTTACTCGGCGGGATCAAACAACAATATCTTTTCAATTTCAGTAATGGAAGAAAGTCCGAACTATACAATCTTTGCAGGAACAAGAAATGGAGTTATGCGTTCAACGGATTCTGGGGCATCATTTCAAAATGCAAGCAATGGGATGCCCAACAATTCGTGGGTTAGAGATCTTGAAATTGATTCATCCGGAATAATAGCAGCAGCAACAACAAACGGATTATTTACTTCTACAAATAATGGAGATTTATGGGAACAAGCGACTGGAATTCCAGCTTCCGATACAACAGTCACACTATTATTTGATTATCCTCTGTCAAATCAGGATGGCAACGACTCACGGCTTTATACAGGAAGCCAGAACGGATATATTTATCAGTCATTTTTTGAGAGCAGATACTTATCGGCGGTTATTTTAACGGTATTTGGTGATGGAGAGGTTGCTTCATTCTTTGGTACTTATCTTTTGATAGAGAGCAAGAAGATTAATGCCGTAGCAGTCTATCCAACAGGAGGAGACGTAGGCGGTGTTTACGTTACAAATGATACAAGATCTGGATTTGTAAAAGAGAATGAAGGTCTTCCATCAAACCCAAAAGTTTCAGCACTTTCGGGAAGAGTAGTTCAAACCCGGAGTGGCGAGGAAGTTGAAATGTATACGGGTCTATATGAAAACAGCAGCACCGGAGCAAAAATTTATAAACGCACTTTTGTTGTCAGCGTTGAGGAACTTGATTCGGAAATCCCTGTGGATTATAAGCTTGAACAGAACTTTCCCAACCCATTCAATCCGACTACAACAATTCAATTCTCAATTCCTGAACTATCATTTGTAAAGATAGAAGTGTTCAACACACTTGGAGAAAAAGTAACAACACTTGTTTCTGAAGAATTATTTGCCGGTAATTACAAATACGAATGGATTGCAGAAAACCTGCCGAGTGGAATTTATTTTTACAAAATGAAAGCTGATAGTTATGAACAGACAAAGAAACTTGTTTTGCTGAAGTAAAAATTTATTAGAAGGTTTGATCCCCGTGTTCTGCATATTGGATGCGGGGTTTTTATTTTAAATAAATCATCTTTTTTATTTCTACGAACTCAGCAGTCTTAAGCTGGTAGAAATAGATCCCGGATACCAGCGGTCGTATTCCTGTTAATGCGTTGAATTCAACTTCATATTCCCCGGCAGATTTTTCTTCATTAACAAGAATTGCAATTTCATTTCCAAGTACATCATAAACTTTAAGGGTCACTAAAGTCCCTTCTCCTTTGGAGAAGGGATTTAGGGATGGGGCAGGAATTGTAAATTTTATTGTAGTTGAAGAATTAAACGGATTGGGATAATTCTGGTATAAAATAAATTTATCTGGAATCGTTAACTCGGATTTTACATCAACAAGAGATGGATCTAGTTTTAGGATTACTCCATTCTCACCCACAGCGAAACCGGTTCTCGCATCAATAAACTGCAGATCATAAACCGTAGAGCTGTCCGGAGTTTCAAACTCACTCCATGAATTTCCATGGTCAGTTGTGAGCAAAAATTTATAACCGGAAGCTGACCATCCTTCATTATAAGTTCGAAAATCAATTGCAAATGCAAGCCCGAAATAAGGCAAATCACTAAAACTCCACGACTCACCTGCGTTGGTTGTTTTAACATATCCGATAGGAAACAATCCCTCGGGGTCTCCAGAAAGAGTAATTGCATTTAATGAATCGAATATGAAAACATCAAAAATTTCATCTACACTTACACCCTGTGCGGTCCAGTTAAATCCATAATTTGTGGTTTTCCAGATAACGCCTGCGACATCAATACGTCCGCCGCAAGCATAACCAAACTGGCGATTAAAAAATTTGAATTTATGAACAGGAAATTCTGAAACCATATTAGAATCAATTTCGGATTCACTCCAGCTATTTCCGCCATCAGAAGAGAATAAAATATCTGAACCCCCGGCAAATCCGTTCAGCGGATCAAAGAAGAAAATTGTTCTCACTACTCCAAGAGAATCAGGGAGATCATTTACTGTCCACAAAGTTCCACCGTTTGTTGTTTTCAACAATACCGAATTGAATGGAAACTGATCACGAATTGTCAGAGCCCAGCCATTATTATTATCAATAAAAAAGATATCCATTATAAAAGTCTGGACAGTGCTGTTTTGAATTCCCCAAAATTCTCCACCGTTGGTTGTGTGGATTATAGTTCCGGCTTCACCGGCTGCCCATCCTGTAAGACTATCAATAAAGGAGATAGATCGCAAAGTTCCTGTAACCGGGGATTGCATTTTTTTCCATGGCTGCGTTTGCGCAAACGAAAAGCACAGTAGTCCTAGCAGAGAACAATTAATTATTATTAGAAAAAACTTGTTTGTCATCTTTAAAAAATTTTAGCTTAAAATAAATCAATAAAACTTAGCCAGAATATCCTAAAGATAATAAGAGACTTCTGAATTATTATAAATGTGTTACTCTTTTTAATTTTAAAACAAGATATTTCACTCCTGCCTCGCCGGCAGGCAGGTCGTTCAATATGACAAATTAGAATTTTCAGAAGTCTCCTAAAGATAATATGCTAATTTACGCCCACCTTTCTAACGACGAGATTGCTTGTAAATATTACACCTAAAATTATATCGACTATAAAAAACAAATTGAAAAGTATTTAGTTTTTGCAAATCATTTTTCTTTTTTGAATTTTCAGCAGTAGATTTTTCTAAATTAATATATTCACCGGAGGAGTTGTGAAAAAGCTTTTATCAATCTTGCTATTATTAATTATCGCATTTGGTTTTTATGCTGGTAAAATAATCGATGACAAGGCAAAAGATTTATTAAAGACAATAAAACTTTCAGAGAATGATGCTAAGAATACCATATTTTCAGATATATCTTCAGGCTCATCGTTTTACTTTCCAGGTCTTAGAGAATTGAAAAACATAGCTGTAAATGATCGCATATCAAAGGTTGAAGTTGTTGGAAATTACGTTAAAGATTTCACAAAGACCGATGATTTTAAAAAAAGGTATAATGAGTTTCGTGAATCAAGAAAACCAGCTCCGCCGGAAAAACCTAAAACATCTGCAGAATTAAAAGAAGAAACTCGTGCCAGTTTAAATCAGAGTTTGGAGGAAATGAAAACTGCAAAATCGCAAATGGCGGCAGATCAGCAGGCTATGTATGACGAGACGATTAAAATGCTGGAACAGCAGCTAAAGGATGTTGATAATCCGGACAATCCGATGTTCAGTCCGCAAATGGATGAATATTCAAAAATGGCATACGATCAGCAGTTGGAACAACATAAAAAAGATATTGCAGATTGGGAAGCAAAATATCCTGTAAATAATCCGAAGCCGCTTATCAAAACATGGCTTGAATCATTTCTTGAACAAACAAATGGCGTTGATTTTAATGCTCAGACAGCCATTGATAAAGATCTAACCAAATTTGTAAAACAAGAGTACGAATACAAAAATTATTTATGGAAACAATGTTACAGAGCCGGAAAAGAAACAACCGAAGCTAGCCGGGAGTTTGCACAGAATTGGCTGAAAGAGCTAAAATGATTTTCTTTCTGATTGATCAAATTTAATGAGCCAAGTGAGATAATATTCTGTGGAGTGGATTGTTTTAGTTGTCTGGCTTCTGATTATCAACGGAGGGCTTAGCGGTCAATATCTTTTAAACTGGATGGGGAACCAACCCGATTTTACCGGAGGAAAAAAAATTGATGTCTCTCCCGGGGTTATGACCTGGTGGAGAGAACTATCAAAACTTGCCTGGGCAGCAGTTGCAATAACAATAGAACTGCTTCGTGGGAAAAAAGCTAAATTCCTTTGGCCGGGTTCTTTGTCGCTGGTTACAATTATTATCTGCGCGTTCACCGGAGTAATTGAAAATATCGGTTTCTTTTATTTACCACGATATTATTCACCACATGTATTTGCGCCGTATGTAAGTATTTATCTTGCATTTCTTCCATTCTTTGGAAAACTTTTATTTAATGCGCCAATCAGAAAAGAACACTGGATTGGAATTACGCTTGTGATAGCAGGCTTGTCAATGCCATATTTTCCATTTATAGTCGGGTTAAGCGAAAGCTCGAAAAATGTTTTTGATGAAACTGCGATTATCTGGATAATAGTAATTAATGGATGCATGCTTTCACAACACACTTTGAACAATAAAACAGTACAGACAGCTCTACCAGGCGTCGGACCGAATGCACTTGTTTTCTGGAGAGAGATCTGGAAAATGATATTTATTACCACAGCAATTTTTATAATGCCGATAATCGGAAATGTATTGAATGCAAATATGCCTGCTGTTGTGAACAAAGAAGAGTTTGAAGAAAGAATTCTCGCCAACACAGTTGGACACGAAAAAGAATCACTTTTGAATTTTTATACATTGTCCAACTCAGAATATACGTTGAGAGAAAATATCAGCAATGATGAAGAAGAATCGATTAAAGAAATAATCAAGTCAACCGGATACAGCAGGTTTTTCTCTTTGTTCGAAGGAAGTATTATTCCGAATAATTGGCTGCCAATTTTGTTTGTGGTAGCTGCAGGATTAACAGGATACATTTACAGTTTTGGATTTTTCAAGCTTTCGAAATTTGCTGCACATTTCTGGGTTCCATATACTAACATATACCTTGCAATCTTACCTTTTATAATGATATTGTTCGGCAGAGAAGTAACCGTTTATCAGATTATTGGGGCAGTAATCACTACAGCAGG
>WBZR01000630.1_pt1 | contig 53279 bp, 50 predicted proteins | sample 5204231 | NCBI WGS metagenome assembly WBZR01 (sample SAMN12412403, study PRJNA552823) | activated sludge metagenome | isolation source: activated sludge from anammox sidestream of wastewater treatment plant... | place: USA: Virginia | collected 2017-08 | reverse complement strand
CCAGATAGAGGCAAGATAGATCCAGGGTATGGTGATCAATACCAGGATAAATATCCAGCGAAGTGTTTTCTGTCTTTTCATGCCTATCTCTTTTTGGATTTGAATTGCATCAGCCACTTCATGATCTCATCAACAACGGTTGTATTCAAAGAGTAATAAATATACTGACCTTCTTTTTCTGTCATCACCAGGTTTGCCTGTTTCAACAGGTCAAGATGATGTGAAATGCTGGGCCACGAGATTTGAAACCGCTCTGCTATTTCACCGGCAGTCATATCTTTCTCTTTCAGCAATTCCAGGATCTTTCTCCGGGTAGGATCATTCAGCGCTTTGAAAATAATATTCATCCGGGAGCTTACGATTGTATATTTAGACAAATATCTAAATAATTACTGAAAACAGCAAATTTTTCGGGCTAATTAATAATTTGAGGTGCTAGGAGTAGTACCTGGCTAACCGATACAAGAAGAAGTCTTTATCCCTTACGCCATAGTTAGCTGTGATAAATCGTTGTATTTTACTGTTCATTGCTTCAGCCTTAGCATTGGTTTTCCCGGTTTTAAAATAGTTCATGATTTTATCTTCATGGCTGCCAATGAGTCGGACAAGGTTTTCTATTTCTGGTAGTTTTGCTTGCTCAGCACAGTCGTACCAATGAATGAGTTGTTTCTCAATTTGCCATTCATATCCACCTACATTTTGCTTATCTAACCATTGTCGGATTTGCTGAGCAAGTTCATAAACCAGTTTGAGTTGCGGGAAGGTTTCAAACAGAAGTCTGGCTCTTCTTTGCTGGGAAACTGTCCAGTCTTTTGATTGCTTAAAAAGAATATAACGGCTTCGGGTAAGCAGTTCTATTCTGGATTCTCCATTTATGAGCCTGGTTTGTTTCTCATATTCCCTTCGTTCTTTTTTGGTGGTAGGCAGTAGTGCAATTTCTTCCTGCTTTAAACGCAGCCGCAGCGCCTGTACAGCTTCAACAATATGTTTCACCACATGGAACTTATCGGCAACTATGGTTGCTGATGGAAAGGTTTGTTCGCAAAATTTTTCATAAGTGGGACTAAGATCCGCAGTTATCGTTTTTACTTTTTGTTTTGCATCCCCTCTTTTATCTACAAGCCTGTTTAACTCTGTTACAGTAAGGGTTTCTGCCAGCAGGGATATCTTAGCCGTGTCCCGGTTAGTCATCACTGTATAAAATTCTTCACCAATCATTTTTTCATCCACACTCATTTGCTCCCCAAAATTTTCCGGCTTTAATACAGCTACCGACTTTTCCCGTTTATCGCCTCCCGTAAAATTGTGCGCACCCCATTCTTTACGCTCCACCGCTTCGGGGTATCCACTTAAATAGCTGCGATACCAACTGTAAACAGTTTGTGGCTTTAGTTGTAAAAAAACCGCCAATGGTGGTAAAGTTCACCGGCTTGTCATCCACCAATTTCTTTTAAAAAATCCCGAAACTCTTTGGTCGTTTTCATGCCGGGTATATGAAGATTATATTCATTACTGTAATGCCTGGTTGTGCCTTTCTCTTTCCATCGTCGGCGTATAAGACGCAGGTAAATTTTTTTTAAGGAAAATGCATGGGTTAATATATCTATCTCATTGTTATAACCATCCAGTACTGCCTCCTTGCCGGATAGTGCCGGCGGAGTCCGGTCGATCTTTTCTACCAATTCAATCACCCATTCTGAGGGATTATTCTCAATATGATTGACTTCAAAGTCTCGCAAATATTCTTCCGGTATTAAGACCTTGTATACTTCTTCAGACAAATTGGCTTGACGAGGATGGGGCATAATTTTTTTATAAAGTTACTCCTAGCACCTCAAATTATTAATTAGCCATTTTTCGTTCACCATTTTGTCCGCTTTGTACGAAACCGTACACCGGGGCTATGAATGGTTTTAAAAAATGTCCGGCGGTTGCATTCTTCAACTTTTGTTAACGGTGTTTAACACGGGCACCCATTAGTCATAATTCACTTGACCCAGGCTGTAACCTCCGCTACCTTTGTTACGTCAAACAAGACAAATACAAAATTTTAAAAACAATTATAAAAATTAAAGTCATGAAAAAGATCATCTTATCAATCGCAATGTTTGTAACATTCGGCACCATGAGTGCTTTCGCCGATTCGTCTAACGTAAATCCAAAAGTGCTGTCGGCATTTAACAAGGATTTTAAAAATGCTCAGTCGGTAGAGTGGTCCCGGGGTACCAACTATTACAAAGCCTCCTTTTCTTTCAACAGCAATTACGTTTTTGCTTTTTACAGCACTGACGGAGATCTCCTGGGGCTTACCCGCAACATTAGCTCCCTGGACCTGCCCATGAATTTGCAAAGAAGTTTAAAGAAAGACTATTCCAATTTCTGGATCACCGATCTTTTTGAACTTTCCAACGGAAACAATACCAGTTACTATATCACTTTGGAAAATTCAGACTCCAGGCAGGTGTTAAAGGCAGACGCTAACGGAGAATGGAGTTCCTTCTCAAAAGAAACTAAAGAATAAGGCGTTAGTTTTAGTGTGAGTCAATAACAGCCCCATCATAAGTGGGGCTTTTTATTTTGGGTATATAGGTAGCAGTAAAGGGGCTATTATGCTTTTTAAAAAATTATCAGTAATGGTTGTAACCCGTATCATGAACTGTACGTCACAGGTTATGTAAATGAAAAACAAAAAATAAATTATAAAAAGTAAAGCCATGAAAAAGTATTTTTTATTCTTAGCATTTGCACTGGCCACCGGCATAAGCGGTGTCTTTGGTGCCGAAGGTCCGGGAATAAGCCGGAAAGTACAGCACTCGTTTGAAAAAGAATTCCCTAAGGCTTCTGTCATTGCATGGAGAGATGATGAAGGTTACATCAAAGCTACCTTTGTGATGAACTACAGCAGAATGGAAGCATGGTTCAATGAAGAAGGAAAATTGCTGGGAACGGTACGCAACCTTTCTTTCCGCCAATTGCCTTTAATTGTGGTGAAAGGTATCAACAACAGGTATCCTTCTGCAAACATTATTGAGATCCTGGAGATCACTAATGAAGAAGGCACAACTTACAGGGTGACCGCAAATGAAAAGAACAAAACGATCATTTTAAGTTCCACTCCTGAAGGGCATGTGGTAAAAACAGGACAGGTCAGAAAGTAAATTATTCCTGCGGGAACTAAAGTAAAGCTCTGTTTCAAAACAGGGCTTTTATTTTTTCAAATCTGTATTTTTGCGCAGCAAAATTTTTTATAACCCGATAGAGAACATTTAAAGGAAAGTCAATATGAACAAAGGCCCTGTTTCTAATTTTATCCGGCATCATTACCGTCATTTTAACGCTGCAGCATTAATGGATGCGGCAAAAGGATATGAACAACATCTGCTGGATGGCGGAAAAATGATGGTAACACTTGCCGGCGCCATGAGTACTGCTGAACTGGGAATCTCATTAGCGGAGATGATCCGGCAGGGTAAAATTGATATTATCACCTGCACCGGCGCCAACCTCGAAGAAGATGTGATGAACCTGGTTGCTCATTCACATTATAAGCGGGTGCCTCATTACCGTGATCTGACCCCCCAGGAAGAATGGAACCTGCTGGAGAATCATTACAACCGGGTTACCGACACCTGCATTCCCGAAGAAGAAGCATTCCGGCGTTTGCAAAAACATTTGGTTCGTCAATGGAAAGAAGCTGAATCAAAAGGAGAGCGTTATTTCCCGCATGAGTTCCTATATAAGGTTGTCCTGAGTGGTGACCTGAAACAATATTATGAAATTGATCCCAAAGACAGCTGGATCATTGCAGCGGCTGAGAAAAATATTCCGATCGTTGTCCCGGGATGGGAAGACAGTACCACCGGAAATATTTTTGCCAGCTATGTGATCAAAGGAGAACTGAAAGCTTCCACCGTAAAAAGCGGAATTGAATATATGGTTTGGCTGGCAGACTGGTACCGGAAAAACTCTTCCGGCAAGGGAGTTGGGTTTTTCCAGATCGGCGGTGGCATAGCGGGGGATTTCCCGATATGTGTGGTGCCGATGATGTACCAGGATTTGGAATGGCATGACGTTCCTTTCTGGAGTTATTTCTGCCAGATCAGTGATTCCACCACTTCTTATGGTTCTTATTCAGGAGCAGTGCCAAACGAAAAAATTACCTGGGGAAAACTGGACATTCATACACCCAAGTACATTATTGAAAGTGATGCCACCATTGTGGCTCCGTTGATCTTTGCCTGGATACTGGGTTGGTAAAAAGAAGACCGGAAAAAAAATATACCCCGCCTGAAAATGACGGGGTATTTATTTATAATAAAAAGGTAGGGATCAGGTTTTCAGAAGAAGGATCGTCATCTCACAGGTACTTATATGCCCAAGCGGATAACGTATCAGTGACCGGTAATGTTGTCCGTCGTTTAACTGAAATAAAAAATTCCTCCGGATGTGGAGGAATTTTATCAAATTTTTTTGATTTGTCTTATCTTCCGGGTACATCCAGTTTCAGGTCCCTCTTCAGCATATCATTGCGGTTTGCCATATCCCAGGCAGTATAGAATACCAATTGAGCTCTCCGGGCAAGCAGGTTGTAATTGATCTTATCAGGTGTATCGGTGGGTTTATGATAGTCGGGGGCCAGCATTCCATCGAAGTAAAAAATAATGGGAACTCCTTTATTGGCAAAATTAAAATGATCGCTGCGGTAATAAATGCGGTTCGGATCCTTAGGATCGTTGAATTTATAATCCAATTCAAGTTTAGTGTATTTCTTATTCACCGATTCACTGATCTTTCTCAGGTCAGTGCTCAGCTTATCATCCCCCACCACATAAACATAGTTTGTGGAATCTCCGATCTTACGGCTAGGATCAATGCGGCCGATCATATCAATATTCAGGTCAACAGTGGTATTGTCCAGAGGGAAAACAGGGTGATTAGTGTAATATTCGGATCCCCATAGACCTTTTTCTTCACCACTTACCGTCATGAACACCATCGTACGACGGGGGCCTTTCCCATCCTCTTTTGCTTTGGCGAATGCTTTGGCAATTTCTAATACACTTACGGTTCCCGAGCCATCATCGTCTGCACCATAATAAATTACTGTATCTCTTTTTCCCAAATGATCATAGTGGCCGGTGACGAAAACGTATTCATCTTTCAGGTCAGTCCCTTCCAATACGCCCAACACATCGCTGCTCTGAAGTTTCAACACAGCTTTTTCAAAGTTGAGCATCACGTTGGCATTATATATTTTAGGTTTTATGTTTCCTGCTTTTGCCGCATCATAATCCTGCCCCATGATCGCCCTTGCTATATCTTCTGAAATACTGAACTGATTAAGCCTGATCATCGGGTGATAAGCGTTGACATACATAGCGCCTTTGGGATTTGTTTTTGTTGTGTGCGGAAAATTAGTTGCAATAACCATGATCGCTGCTGCACCGTTCTTTTGTGCCGCATCTGCTTTTGCAAAAAAGCCTCCGAAGCGATTGCCGCCCTGGCCGGGCATTCTTCCTCCCTGGGGCTGACCACCCAGCATCAAAACGACTTTACCTCTTACATCAAGCCCTTTGTAATCATCCTGCATGGAGTCACTGATCCCGTTTCCGACAAAAACAACTTCAGAAAAACGATATGTGGCACTGTTGCTTTGTCCGGGATTTATTGAAAAATCCTTATCCAATTCATAAGATTTACCATTTACTTCAACCCCTGAATTTGTCAGCGAATCTTCAAATACGTCGAAGTGCAGTTGATACTGACCGTGATTCCCCGGTGTAAGACCCAATGATTGAAACTGGTTTTCAATATAAGCTGCTGCTCTTTTTTGTCCGGGCCTTGCCGTTTCCCTTCCTTCCATTTCTTTAGATGCAACAATATAGAGCTTTTGTCTCATGTCATCGGCTGTGATCAGGTTTGCGTATTTGGTAACAGGATCCTTTTTCTGTGCTCCCGCAACAACAGTTACAGAGGTAAGAAAAATCAATAAAAATTTTTTCATTTGTGTGAGTTTAAAAAAATATTTCAAACTTAAGGGAATTAAGGCAGGGCACAATTCTAAATTGATAAACGGTAAGGTATATAATAATGAGCTTTCAGGAGCAGCGGACTTTTTCTACCCGGAGCCGGTGTCTTCCGCCTTCAAATGCAGTATGCATAAAAATATCAACCATTCTTTCAGCGTCTTCTTCCTGTACAAAGCGTGCCGGGATGCAAATGATATTGGCATCGTTATGCTCTCTTGACAGTTTTGATAACTCTTCTCCCCAGCAGATGGCTGCACGTATGCCCTGGTGTTTGTTGGCTGTCATGGCTACTCCGTTTGCACTTCCGCATAAAAGAATGCCAAAGGCCACTTCACCTTTTTCAACTGCCGAAGCAACCGGGTGGGCAAAATCAGGATAATCAACTGAATCTTTTGAATAAGTGCCATAATCGGTATAAGAGAGCCCGTTACCTTCTATAAAAGAAATGAGGTTCTTTTTATATTCAAAACCTGCATGATCGCTTCCGATAGCTATCGGTTTACTCAAATCAAAAGGGGTACCCATAAGAAAAGATGTTGAAAAAATCCTGAATAATAAATCGCTGTAAAGTTACAGATCTCCCGGATCCTGCTCCCGATCTTTTTCTTAGCTCCATTCCTGTTTCGCTTCTTCACTCTGCCGTTTATTGATGCGTGTGGCGAGGGCAATACTTGCTTCATAAAGGGCATACAGGGGAATAGTAACAATCATCAGGCTGAAAGGATCAGTGGAAGGTGTGATGATGGCTGCAGCAGTAATAATGATCACAAAAGCATGGCGCCGGTATTTTTTTAGAAAACTTGCTTTCAAAAATCCGATCCTGGCCAGCAGTGAGACCAGCAGTGGCATTTGAAATAATATGCCTATACCTACAGTAGTCCAGACAAGGTTTTCAACGTAATCAGAAAAAGTGGGCATGATGGTGATCATCGGACTCAGTTTGTAACTGAAATAAAAATTGACCATGAATGGCGTAAGAATGTAGTAACCGAATGCCACACCAAGAAAGAATAAAAACGAAACCCAGAAAATGACGCCTCTTGTTTTCCTGGCTTCCTTCGGGGATAAAGCAGGCTTTACAAATCGCCAGAATTCCCAGAACACATAAGGAAAAGTAATGATAAACCCGCCTACGAAAGCAACTGTAAAGGTGGCCACAAACTGTTCCGTCATGGCAGTAGAAAGAAATTGAGCTTTTACTGACCCGAAGCAAAGTGTATTTCCCAGTCCGAAAAAGTGGCCCATTTTACAAAACCATGAGTAGGTGATAAAGTTTTCATGTGCAGGACCCAGTAAAATTTTGTCCACCACAAAATTAGCATAGGCAAATACAACGACGGCACCGATTAATACGGCAATTACAGCCCGGATCAGGTGCCAGCGAAGTTCTTCAAGATGGTCAATGAATGACATTTCCGCCTGCGAATCCTTATTTCTCTTATTAAAAAAATCCATTAATGCCATCAGCCATTAAAATTGAGGGGCAAAGATAAGAACTAAGGGATTTTGAGAGGATGTGTTATGCAGAAATACGGACATGCGGCAATGGAATTTTTTGGGAACTGATAAAACGGGGGCTATTTCAGTTTCTTCATTTTCACCATTTCAATACGGGTATCGCCGACGCTGACAATCTCAAACTCATAATCATCTACGATAATGCGCTCCTTTTGCCGGGGAATTGTTTCCGTATAATTGATGATATAACCCGATAAAGTTTCTGATTTTTCTCTTGGGAATTCGAAACCGTATTTTTCTTCAAGATAATCCAGTTCCAGGCGGCCGGAGAAAATATATTCATTATCGGCCAACTGTTTTTCTATGAATTTTTCTATATCGTATTCATCTTTGATCTCGCCGAACAGTTCTTCCAGTACATCTTCCATTGTTATAATACCTGCCGTGCCGCCGAATTCATCCACCACCCAGGCAATACTTTTTCGTTCCCTGCTGAATTTACTGATCAGGTCACTGGCGCTCATGCTTTCCGGAACTGCAGGTATCGGCTGTAAAATGGTTGTGACGGCAGCAGGTTTTTGAAACAGGTCCAGTTGATGCACATAACCTTCTACATGGTCAATGTCGTTTTGATAAATGATCAGTTTGCTGAGTTTTGTTTCGGAAAATTTTTTTCTCACTTCCTCCATCGGAGAACTGATATCCATTCCTATTACTTCTTTGCGGGGAACAAGGCATTGCCGTATCCTGATTTTGGATAACTCCTGGGCATTTTCCAGCAGTTGTGTATTGCGTTCCTGTTTATCTTCATCCATATTCTGGTGAAAAAGATTTTTCAGGTCGCTGCGTTTGAATGCTTCCCTCGTTTCATGCACCCGAACATTAAATATGTATTTAAGTATCCACTCGGAGAGGCCGATAAGGCCGGAAGCCAGCGGATAAAACATCTGGTAAAAAAAATCAGTTACATAAGCCAGCCTGATCAGCATTGAGGTACTTCTTGCCCGGAAAATTGCCCGGGGAATTAATTCGGTGAACATCAGTACAATGAAAGTAGCGATAGTTATTTCCACCAGGATATGAACGAGGTTAGAACCGACATGCAAATAATTCCAGATAGGGCGCAGTACACTGCTTACCTGTAATCCGAAAAATACCAGGAAGATGTTAAAACCAATCAGGGTGGTGCCAAGAAAGCGTGCCGGCGATTCCACAAAGCGGGTGAGTATCTGGCTGCCGGTGCTGCCTTGTTTTTTACGAAGTTCAATGTTTAACCTGTTGGCGCTGTAAAAAGCCATTTCAATTCCTGCAAAAAAACCCATTAAAAGCAGCGTCAATATAAACCAGATTAATGTTTTCCAGTCGATCATGAAGTAAAGATAAAAAAGAGTTTATGGATCAGGGAGTGTAGTTGTACTTAGCTAAAATCTCAGAGGCAATTTGATCATAAAATTACTTTTTCATTCCAAAAATCTTTCTACATTCTGTTTGGCTTCTTTACAGGCTTTTTCCAGGTCGTCATTGATGATAATGAGGTCAAATTGATCGTGGAAAGATAATTCGTAGGCTGATTTGTTCAACCTTGCCTGCAATGTTTCGGCTGTTTCAGTACCTCTTGATTGCAGCCTCTTTCTGAGTTCATCAATGGAAGGCGGTTGAATAAAAATGGAGAGGCAGTTGTTTTCATATTGTCTTTGTACATGAATGGCGCCTTTGACATCAATGTCCAGCAACGGAGTTTTGTTATCATCCCAGATGCGCTGCAATTCACTTTTAAGGGTACCGTAATATTTTCCTTCATATACCATTTCCCATTCTGCAAATTCGTTGTGCTGGATTTTAGCACGGAATTCTTCAACGCTGATGAAATAATAATCTTTACCGTTTTGCTCATAATTTCTCGGCTGGCGGGTAGCCGCAGAGACGGAGAAAGCAAGTTGTTCGGGGAAGGTTTTTAATAAATACCTTGTGATAGAAGTTTTGCCTGCGCCTGATGGAGCCGTGATGATGATGATCTTATGGCCGGATGGGTTCATTTTTTAAAAAGTAGCGGCAAAAATAAAGATTAATTGCTGCAAACCTGCTCGCCGGCCAGGCCGGAAATCAGGAAATTCAAAAAATATAAAACAGCCGGTATATTAATATTGCCCCGGAAAATATTTTTTTGCTAAAGTATTTTCACCGGTTAAAAATCGGTGCAATAATTTTCCGGGACTGAAATTTTTTCAGCACGATGAAGAAGTCTTCAAAAAATGATGACAACGCTAAGCGAAACGAACCGGCTTTTTATAAAGTACCATAGTGTGCGATTATTGCATTTTTTTAATCTCGACACGCCTGTTCTTGGCCCGGCCTTCTTCGGTTGTGTTGCCTGCGATTGGTTTATCCTGACCGTAACCTACGGTTGATATTCTTTCGGCTGCAATTCCTTTTTTGACCAGTGCCTGTTTTAAACTTGCAGCACGTTGTTCAGAAAGTAACTGGTTTGCGGCTTTGGTTCCGGTATTGTCCGTATGCCCTTCAATGATTATTTTTAAAGAGGGGTTTGTGTTCAGCATTTTATATAATTCATCTACGATATTTAGAGATTCATTACGGATGACTGACTTGCCTGATTCAAAATTAATATAAAGGGTTAGCGGTTCTCCTGAATTTACTTTCTCAAACATGGCATTTGCAGTGACATCCTGTTTCATCGCTTCCATTTTCACAATGGTTAATTGAAACCCAAGGCAGGCATCAATATCATTGAATTCATAGAGTGTAAGCCAATAGGTGCTACCGTTATTATTCATTTTAAATGTTGCCCCGGTAAAACCGTCGTTATCCGGTTTGCTTGCCAGGTAAACCTTTTCACCGCCTTTGGTTAATACGGCATTTTCATAATTTTTTATGATTTGAAAAGCGCTGGGCCGTTTGCTATCTTCATTGATAATGTTATAACGGTAATTAGAAACAGTACCTTCCAAAGCCTGTTGCTTACCAACGCCTGTCACTATTTCAAACTGGTTGAAATTTTCTGAACATTGATCAATATAATATCCGGGAATACGGCTGAACAGCGGATGATCTTTACATCCTTCTGCATCCTCCTGCGCAAAAGCAAAGTTGACAGCGAATGTCATTGCCGCCATGATTAAAGTCTTTAAAATTGTTTTTCTCATATTTCCTGGTTTTTGTGATGGTTAAACTCCTTCCCGTTTGAGGAAGGATTCAATTTTATTTATCATGTAAATTAGGATATAATGCGATTATCCTCCAAAAAATTGCATGACTTCAATACTGCCTGAAAGGAAGTGAAAGAGGGCACTGCATTTCTGTACCGGATAAAAATTTCCGGGAGGTCAAGCTAAGGGTTTCTGCTGAACAGACCTGAAACCCTGCTGAATTCAGCGTGTTCTATTGATCAGCTGTTTCCGGTACCCGTTACATTAGCAGGTTTTGTTACCTTAGTAAAAACTTGCTTCAATGAGATCCATTTTTTTATTTACGGCGCTGGCAATGGTGATATCTGCAACTGCTCAAAAAAATAAAACCATTCAGGCGCTGGACTCGGCGCTAACGCTTCTCTATAAAACCGATCGCTTCAATGGTACCGTTCTTTATGCTGAAAAAGGTAAAATATTGTACAAAAAAGCTTTCGGCATCACTGACTGCCGGACCTCTCAACCACTGACAACAGAGTCTTCTTTCAACCTTGCATCTGTAACCAAGCAATTTATCGGTATAAGTGTTTTAATATTACAGGAGCAGGGGAAACTGAAAATTGATGATGATGTTAAGATTTATATTCCCGAATTGCCATACCAGCATATCAGCATCCGCAACCTGCTGACGCATACTTCCGGCATACCCGAATACTTTAATATTTTCCAGCGGTATCGCAGCCCATTGGATACGCTTACCAATGGCATGATGATACAAATGTTTGAAAAATACCGGCCTCCTCTTGATTTTAAAACCGGCACACAATGGGAATACAGTAATACCAATTATGTATTGCTGGCAGGAATAATTGAACGAGTGTCGAAAGTACCCTTAAAAGATTTTATTGCGGATCATATAACAGCGCCATTAGGCATGAAAGACACCTATGTATATACAGACCTCATGCTTTCAGTTCCTCAAAATCATGTTTATGGTTTTTCTGAAGTTGATGGAACAAAAAAATTGAATGACCTTACTAACATGGATGGTGTTGCAGGAGATGGTAACCTTTATTCTTCGGCAGAAGATCTTTTCAAATGGGATCAGAGCCTTTATACGGAAAAGCTAATAAAAACAACAGCTTTACAACAGGCGCTGGCTCCTGTACGTCTGAATAATGATTCCACCTGTCCCTACGGATTTGGATGGTTCATTGATAAAGAAAATGAGATCTATTCCCATTCCGGCGGATGGGCAGGTTTCAGGAATCTAATTTGCCGGGATGTAAAAAATAAAAGAACACTTATTATATTAAGCAGTGGAGAAAATGCACTTGGCATTCAAATAGGCAAATCGGTCTTTTTAGATAAACAGGTAAATATTCCCTCCACTTTCCTGATTACAAATATTCAACTAATTGATGGTACAGGGACGCCGGTACGAAAAGCAGCAGTACGTATAGAAGGAAAGAAAATTTTTGCAATCGGTAATTTAACTCAATTTGAAGATGAAACAGTCATTGATGGTAACGGCAAAGTACTCGCCCCCGGGTTTATTGATACACACAGTCATTTACTTGGTTCACTCAAAGAACAATACAATGCTGTTGCTGCGCTCAGCCAGGGCATTACGACCATAGTTGCTGGGCAGGATGGGGAAAGTGATCCTATAGACAGTATAAAAGCATTCCTGCACACTACGCCTGCGGCTGTAAATGTGGCAACCTATACGGGGCATACCACTTTGCGGGAAATGGTAATGGGGGAAAAAGATCTTTACCGGATCGCCACTTCCGTTGAAATTGAAACTATGAAATCATTGCTGAAATCAGAACTTGTCAAAGGATCTCTCGGCTTATCAACAGGGTTGGAATATGAAGGCGCTTTTTACAGCAACCGTGATGAAGTTATTGAACTGGCAAAAACCGCAGCAAAAGAAAAAGCAAGATATATCAGCCATCTGAGAAGTGAAGATATTAATCTGGGTGATGCTATAGATGAAATTATTGCTATCGGAAAAGAAGCAAAATTGCCTGTCCAGATCTCTCATTTCAAAATTGCATTAAGAGATGATTGGGGTACTGCACCAAAATTATTATCCCTGCTTCAGGCTGCCCGGGATGAAGGAATTGATATCACTGCCGATTGTTATCCTTATGATTTCTGGAACAGCACTATCCGTGTGTTATTTCCTAAAAAAGATTTTACCAGCCTTGCGGGAGCTCAGTTTGCATCTGATCATTTATACGATCCGTCCGGTTCTGTTCTGGTACGGTTCCTTCCGAATCCAGGATATGCGGGTAAAACAATATCAGCCATTGCCGCTATGAGAAATGAAACTCCTGCACAGGCATTACTTGATCTTGTTGCTCTTGCTGAAGGGTATGAGAAAAAACATCCGGGAGAAGATGCGGAAGGCATAATGGGCAAATCAATGAGTGATGATGATATTTCGAAATTACTTTCCTGGCAGCATACCAATATCTGTTCTGACGGAGCTATCGGAGGTCATCCCCGTGCTTATGGCACGTTCACCAGGGTACTCGGAAAATATGTTCGTGAGAAAAAAATAATGTCCCTGGAAACAGCTATCAATAAAATGACAGCCCTTGCTGCAGAACATACCGGCATCAGGCAGCGTGGAGTCATTGCTGACGGATTTTTTGCAGACCTCGTATTATTTGACCCTGATACCGTTACCGATAATGCAAATATTGATAATCCCAGAGCACTGTCCGATGGTATACTGAAGGTTTGGATAAATGGAGTACCGGTGTATGATAACAAGCAACTGACCGGAAAATTTCCCGGAGTTTTTATTGAAAGATGAGGTTGATTCATGATATCTGTAATGTTTTATTTGTTTGCGATTTCCTTTTGGCGGCACATACTTTAGAAAAAAATCAATAATGGCCGGCAAAACGCTTTTTAATACTTTGCACTTTGAAGCAGTAAATTCCCGTTCTTGCATCTGCAGGTATTTACATTTAATTTTATAGGATCCTGCATCAAAAAATCCTTTAATTATGAATCTCAAAAAAAATGATTACCTGATCTCGTATCATTCATTAAGACAACTTATCGGCATCCTGGGCATACTGTTACCATTCCTGTGCTGGGCCATTAATACTTTTGTCAATCATCTTGGCTTGCTTGATAATCCATGGTTTGTTGATAAGAGACAAACGGCAGAATATATTGCGGGGCCGGACCTCAAACCTTCCATCAGCCATTTTTATTATACGGTTGCGGGGCCTTTGTTCACCGGCATACTGATCACCGTGTCTGTTTTTCTTTTCTGCTATACCGGTTATCCGAGGAATGAAAAGGAGGATCGCTATGCATGGCTTACCGATAAAAGGATCACGGCTTTTGCTGCATGCTGTGCCCTGGGCATTGTTATTTTCCCGACAGATTCAGCTCAAAGGATCACCGATAATATTTACATATTTGTATCATCTGAAAAGATCGGGAGGTTGCACCTGGGCTTTGCTGTCTTGTTTTTCTTATCCATGGCGGTAATGAGTATTATCAATTTCCGGAGGCATCCCAAAAAGAAACTGATCAATAATGCGAAAGGCAGGCTATACCTTGTTTGCGGCTGGGGCATTATTGGATGCATCCTGCTTCTGGCCCTGTACAATTTTTCACCGTCAGGCAGCAATTGGTTATGGGGTAAGTTTGTTTATATTATGGAAGTCCTCATGCTTCTCTTTTTCGGTATTGCCTGGCTTACGAAAGGGAAATCAATTCCTACAGAGTATATCTTAAAAAAAGTTCATTCATGGAAAAAATATCACCTGAAAGAAGAACTGGCAACATGAATGGTATGAAATTTACGGAAGCTTTTTGATCCAGTACTTTAATCACCATATATCTTACCCAGGAAGTTGAATAACGACTCTCCTGGGGGAATGTCTTTTAATTTTATTTTCAAAACATTTGTTATGGCTTCAAAAGCTTGGGATACCCGGTCGTCATCGCAGTTTGAAAACAGGACGACTATCAGTTTTTTTTGCGGGTTGTGGTAAACGATATTATGAAATCCTGTACTCTCTCCCGAATGGAAATAACCCGTGCTGCCGTCAGCTTCCCGGGCAATGAACCACCCATAACCGTAATCCAGCCCTTTTTTTATGAATGCATGAGGCTTCAGAGGATTCAGTGTGCTGTCGGTAAATGAAATTTTCCATAAATGGCGGATCCACTTTCTGTATTCATTAAGTGATGTATAAACAGAACCATCGCCCATGGTAGCGCTGGTGATACTTTGATCGGCAAATTGCCATTGGCTGTTATCTTTGTGATAACCATAAGCTCTTTCAAAAATCCCACTGTCTTGCTGGTAAATGGTTGAATGCTTCATTCCAAGGGGAATAAAAATATTTTGTTTGATGAATTCAGGATAAGAAAGTCCCGAAACTTTTTCAACGATCTGTGTCAGCAGGCAGAAACTGGTGTTGCTGTATTTAAATCTTGTTCCGGGTGCGAAATACAAACTGTCGGATTTGCTGACGAGCTGCAATACATCAGCATCGGAGACCTGTACCTTACGGTCTTCCGGTATCAGGGATTCATAGTCAGCAATTCCTGAACTGTGCGTCATCAAATTTTTGATAGTAACTCCTGAAGCAAACGAAGGAAGTGAGGGAAGATATTTTATTGCGGCATCATTAATATTGAGTTTTCCCTGCTGTTGCAATATCAGGATGCACATGGCTGTAAACTGTTTGCTTACTGATGCCATCCTGTAATGGGTATTGGCTGTAATCTTTTTGCCGGTTTTTAAATTGGCAACACCGAAGCCTTTATTGATAAAAATTTTGTTGCCTTCGGAGACGAATAAAGCAGCCCCGGGATCTTTTAAGGTAAAGAGCTCTTCAGCTATAGTATTTAATTTTTCAGAAACAGGTTGTGCATTGCTGCCGGTGGTGAATAGCATGAGAAACAGAACAGTGAAAAATCTGGTTTTGCAAGTCATAAAAATATTTTTGAAGATACTAAAATTTGTAAAACCGGGTACGTTGTGTAACAAAAATTGATCTGCCAAGAGTTTTGGAATACTTTCATGCTCAAAAACCGGAAGCAATAGAATTAGTTTTCGGAACTGTAATCTTCGGAAGGTCGGTTTTCAGAAAAAAGAAATTATCTTTTAAGCAAGAATTCACCAGGGGGCAGAAAATCTGATCATGAATTCGTTTCGGATGTCCGGGAAAAATTCAGTAAATAATTGAATAGATTAGTTTCCGAAGAGATTTTTAATTTTTTTCTTAACCGGTAACGGCTTATTTCTACACCTCTCACTGAAATATTCAGAAGCCGGGCCATTTCTTTTGTACTTAAATTCATTCGCAGATAAGCACACAATTTTATTTCATTGGGGGTCAGATCGGGGTGTTTACTTTTTAAAGCGGTAAAAAAATCATTATGCACTTTATCAAAATGAATGGTGAAATGCTCCCAGTCTTCATCCATTCGCTCATCTTCACCTAATGTTTTGATCAGTTTTTTCAATACTTCTGCGGCCTTCCCGCTCTCGCTGATTTTGGAAAGCAAAGACAATTCGTCTTTGACCTTTGTGATCAACTCTCCTTTTTTTACCAAGTGCATTGTTGCAGAAGCCACCTCTCTGTTCTTATGCTGTATTTCTGCTTCCAGCTTGTCATTACGCAGCTTAACGATTTCTTTTTCATTTTTTTCCAGTTCAAGCTGGTAAAGATTTTGTAATTGCCTTTGCTTTTCTTCGAATTGCTTTTTTTGACGGGCTAATTTTTGTTTTTGCTTTCTGTAAACTATATAAAGGGTATAAAGAACTATAGAAATATATAATAAATTTGACCACCAGGTAAGGTACCACGGCGGTAGAATAGTGAATGAATAAGTGTATACCTCTGATATATTTCCGGGATTATTTCTTGCCCGGATATTAAACTGGTATTTTCCGGGAGGCAGAGACAAAAAATCTCTTTCTGCTTTGTTGTTCCAGCCCGACCACTTCTTATCATGCCCTTTTAAAAAATAACTGTATTCAATATTTGATTGTTGCTCATAAAAAGGGGAAGAAAATTCAAAATGTATCGAATTCCATTGATGTGGTATTTCAGGAATATTCTTTTGTTGTTGCACCTCATTCACATTATTGAAGTAGCCGTTGAATAAAAGACTGTCTCTTGTGCCGGATATTATCACTTTGCTGAATTGTACCTGTAGTTTGGGGTGGTATGCCTTATACTTGCTGAAGTTGAGATGGAAATATCCTTTTTCAGCCCCGATAAAAATATTTTGTTTATCCACGGGATAAACCTGTTCAAAGATACTCACCAATTTCTGGTTGAGTTCATTGATATACATCAGCACCGGTTTCTTTCCCGAATAATCAACTACTCCAAGGTTTTTATCAAATACAAACCAGATATTTCCATAAGGGTCTTCTTTCATATACTGGACTTTGATTTGCCCAAATACAGACATGAGATCAGCAGAAAGTTCAAATCGCTCGGTATGCTCGTTAAATTCATAAATACCACTATCATTAGTTACGACAATTCTATTTCTAATCTTAAAGAGGCGGTTACCAAAAATATTCGAACCTAACCCGTGATTTTTACCATATTCTTCTATCCGGGGAGAACCGCTGGCCTGCAATTGTATCCGGTATATCCCTTCATAGGGATGAGAAACCCATATATTATTATTAGATATAACTATGGTTCTCGCAGACCCGAAGTCTGCAGCAATATGTTTTTTGCTGAACTGCCCGTTCTGATAAGGATAGAATCGAAGCCCATCATAAGTACCCGCAACCATCATAGAAGATGGCTGTACCTCGTTATATGGTAAAGTTGTCCAGAAACCGACACTTTTGTCTATCAGAATAGCTTTATCATCCTGTATCTCATAAAGGCCTTCATAATGGCCTGCCAGTAATTTTCCGTTTATTTCAGACAAACTCCAAACCTGCCCGTTGATATTTCTTATCATTTTAAACTCACCCTCAACCTTGCTCAGGTCCTCTTTTTTACTAAGAGGCGCATAGTAAACACCATCGGCAGTTGCCAGGTATAAATTGTTTTTATAGATAATTGCAGAATAACCTGCATTTTCATTTTTTTTGTTGGGGTAAACATGTTTAACGGCGCTGTTGTAAGCAATAAAATCAATTCCATAATCGAGTCCGAGCCAAAGATTTTTTTGACCATCAGAAAAAATACTCAGTACCTTATCATATTGCAGGCCTTGCTGACGGGAATATTGCTGGAGCAGGTTTCCTGCTTTATCAATAATGAGGCAACCCATTTTGGTGGTGGCAAGTGCAAAGTGATCGTCATCAATAGCAATGGCGTTATTAATATCGTCGCCGGAAATCTTTTGCAAAGCAGGGGCAGAAAAGGGAGAAAGCCTGCCTTGAGTATAGAGATATATTCCATGTTTCTGGCTGGTGATAAAAACACTGTCCTTTCCTGCAGGTAAAACAGAAGTAATGACAAAGTCACCGGGCAGCGCATCTGTACCTTCCAGTGGAACCCAGATGTCTTTGTCGAATTTAAGTACTCCCTTTTGTGCATCCTGGGCAATGAGAAAATCTTTGGTAGCCCCCAGAAAAAGCCATGTATTTGAAGGATAAACTGAAGGGTAAACGGTAATATGATTATCAGAATACTTAAAAATGTATTTGTTTGATCTAAAAAAAATCTGGTTACCCACGCTGGCAACACCCCACACATCATTGAAAGAGCGGGCATTTGCCGGGATAAGATTTTTTAAAGAATGATAGGATAGATAACCTTGCGCATCAGGCGAGAAATAGCCAATCTCGTCCTGGCCCCCGGTATATAAATTATTATCTGCTCCAATAATGACGGAACGCACAATTGTTTTATTGGGCAAAGGATAAATTTTCCAGTATATCCCGTCAAAGCTTAGCAATCCTTCATTGTTGGCAAAATAGACCAGCCCCTTTACATCCTGGCAAATACCCCAGTTTTGAGCACCTCCATGGTATGATTGCCTGGAATAGTTTATGATATTAGGTATCCCAATGGTTGTTTGACTAATGGACGTCTGAAATAACAGCAGGCAGGAGTATAGCACAAACGTTTGCCTCATAATAAAAAACGAATAGTACTAAAGTAAGATTTTTTGTTTGATGTATTAATGATGTAGTCATTTATAAGGGCGTTTTAGATTTAGGGATTTCTCTGATGTGGTAATGATGTAGTGAATAAATATCCCAAGTGGTTGTGTGAATATAGATTTGTTAAGTCTTTTTCCTGACTGCATTTAGAAAGACAATGAACTAATTTCTGCCAACCAAACTGCCTATTTATGAATTTGAATTATCCCCCTCGGGCCTATTTCGGTCCCCTGATTATTAAATATCCGAATAATATATTACTTACACAAAATAAGCAGGCTGTTAAAATAATGCTTAGCATTTCTTCTTTTCATTTAATCAGGAAAAACTATTCTGGGTGTATCAAAAATTTAGACTGGTAAATACCCATTTAATGAAAAAAATGTTTGCCCTTTTCTATATTAATAAAAAACACAAGTATGATGATTACAAAACTAAAACTACACCAGGCAAGGTATCTATTCCTTGCCCTGATGCTGCTTGGCAGCTCTCTTGCTTTTTCACAACAGCGGACGGTTTCCGGAGAAGTTAAAAACAGTGGGGACGGCCTGCCTGTTCCGGGAGCCACTGTTACCATTAAAGGCACTAAAAAAGCTGTTGTTTCAGATGCCAGGGGATCCTTTTCTATTTCGGTTCCGGATGACAATGCCGTGTTGATCATTTCTTCCATTGGGTATAACAGCCTTGAAATTCCGGTAAAAGGAAGAGCAACTATTATGGTCCAACTTGTTCAGAGATCTTCCTCATTAGAAGAGATCATTGTAACGGGTTATAGCACGGAACGGAAAAAAGATATTACCGGTGCAATTTCTTCCGTAAAGGGCGATGATATTGTATCTATACCATCGTCCAGCATTGCGCAGCAATTGCAAGGGAAGATCAGTGGTGTCACCATTACTACTTCAGGAGTTCCCGGTGATGCAGGAAGAATTCTTATCCGGGGTATTGGTTCTTTCAATACCAATAATCCATTAGTGATCATTGATGGGGTACCCGGAAGCCTTTCCGATATCAATGCAAATGATATTGAAAATGTCAGCGTACTGAAAGATGCATCTGCTGCTTCCATATACGGTGCACAGGCCTTTGCCGGGGTAATCCTTGTAACCACTAAAAAAGGGAGATCCGGAAAACTGACGGTGTATTATAATGCAAGCTATGGCATACAATATCCGGGAAAAGGTTATGGAATACTTTCACCACAGGAAATTGCTGACTGGACATGGACTGCAATGAAAAACGGAGGAGTGACACCGATCCATCCTCAATATGGTACCGGGGCAAACCCTGTATTGCCAGACTATATTCTTGCAGGAAATAATTATGGCTTAATGACCGGTGACCCAAGGATTAATTTTGACGCTTATAATATAGATCCGGCGTTAGGGCCTGTTTACCAGATTGTAAAAGGAAATAAAGCCGGAACAGACTGGTATAAAGAAATAACCCGAACTGCTCCTTTGACGGATAATTCCCTTTCTCTTTCGGGGGGGAACGAAAATGCGAGGTACAATGTTGGCTTAGGTTATACTAATCAGCAGGGTGTAGTATTAAATTCCTTCTTTAAAAGATACACTCTTCGTGCAAATACAGAATTTAATATCAAGAGCCGTGTAAAAATTGGAGAGAATATTCAATTAATGTTAAGAGAGAATCCGGGATTCCGTAATCAATATGAAGGGAACGCATTGGCCATGTCTTACAGGGAAAATCCTTTTATCCCGGTTCATGACATTAACGGAGGATGGGCCGGAACAGCGGCTCATGGATTTAATAACCCGTCAAATCCTGTAGCTGATCTATACAGGGCAAGAAATGACTGGAGTCGTGATTTCGGAGTTTTCGGGAGCGTTTTCGCAGAAGTAAAACTTCCTTATTCTCTTACATTCCGGTCAAATTTCGGAGGTAACTATGGCACCTATTATTATGCCAGCTATACACAGAGATCGTATGAGAATTTTGAGAACAGCGGAACCAATGGCATGTATGAAGGTTCCGGATATAATTATGATTGGGTCTGGACCAACACACTGAGCTTTAACAGGGCCTTTGATAAGCATAATGTAAAAGCACTGATAGGTACGGAAGCCCTCAGCGGGCAGGGAAGAAATATAGATGGCTCCGGTGTAAATCCGTTCAGCCTTGATCCCAATTATTTAATGCTTAACACTACTGAAGGAGGATCATCAAGACAGGTAAGTGATGGTGGCGGCCCCTATGATAATATTTATTCAATTTTCGGACAGGTGAATTACAGTTATGCTGATAAATATTTATTCAGCGGAACTATCAGGCGTGATGGTGCAGCAGTATTTGGTCCTAATTTCAAGTACGGTGTTTTCCCGGCAGCTTCTGTAGGATGGCGTATATCCGGAGAACCATTTATGAAGAATCTGAATTGGGTCAATGACCTGAAGATAAGAGGAAGCTATGGAGAGATGGGCAATTCTAACCCGGTTCCGTTGACTAATCAATATTCAACCTATGCTCCCAATATCAGGATAGCTTCTTATGATTTGAATGGCACCAGTAATAGCTTGGTCGAAGGTTTCAGAGCTGCCAGTATTGGCGAGCCTAATGCGCACTGGGAAACGAACAAAACAATTGATGTTGGTTTTGATGCAACATTATGGGGGAACCTCAATATTGTGGTAGATTGGTACAAACGGACCACTGAAGGTTTGTTGTTTGCTGTCCGGCTTCCTGCAACTTTCGGCTGGCCGGACCGATTCCCAGTGATCAATGTGGGTTCTATGAAAAACACTGGAATTGATCTGCAAATAGACAAACGTGGAAATATTAACAAAGACTGGCGGTATGTTGCCGGATTAAGATTTACCAGCTATAAAAATACAATTGTAAAAATCGCAGATGGCATTGATTATTTTGACGATGAAGGCAGCGGTTCAAGCAGGCTTAATAGCCCGATGACCAGAAATATGGTAGGACATCCCGTATCTGCATTTTTCGGATATAAAGTTGTCGGTTTATGGCAAAGTCAATCTGAAATTGATGCAGCAAATGCCGGAGCACAAAGAGCGCTTGGTGATCCTGCTGCCACTTTCCAGGATGGTGATTCCAGGCCGGGCGAATTCAAATATCTTGATGTAAATAAAGATGGTTACATCAGTGCCGATGACAGAACCTTTATTGGAAACCCTAATCCGGATTTCAATTACGGGCTCAATTTTTCGGTAGGGTATAAAAATTGGGATTTGAATTTTGAATTTTATGGGGTACAGGGGGCGGATATCTTTAATTATACGAAATGGTACACCGATTTCTATAACTCTTTTCCCGGCGCTGCTATAGGAACAAGAGTGAGAGATTCCTGGACACCTCAACATACAAATACCAATATTCCCATTTTTACAACACGAAATGTACTGGGAACAAATTCAGTTGTCAATTCTTATTATGTTGAAGATGGTTCCTATCTGCGTTGCCGCAACATACAGCTGAGTTACACATTCGGTGCGGGAAAACTTGCTAAGGTAGGAATTGAAAATCTCCGGATATATGCTCAGGCTGTCAATCCTTTCACAGTTACAAAATATACAGGATTAGATCCGGCAGTTGGGGGCGGTGGCATTACCAATTTTGGAGGTGACTACGGTAACTATCCAATGGTAAAGCAGGTCATATTTGGCATTCATCTGAATTTCTAACAAACAAAATATTTAATGCTATGATATTTAAAAAATCATTGATCATATATGCAGCCATCAGCATGGTTGTTTTGGTCAACTCTTCATGCAGAAAAAGTTTTCTTGAAGTGAAACCATGGGGAGCTTTAAGTAATGATCAACTGGAAACTCCGGCAGGAATAGAAAAGTTACTCGTTGCCGCTTATGCAAGTTTGGGCGGACAGTTTATTCCTGATCACCAATGGGCGTTTAGTGTGGCTACGGAACCGGAAAACTGGTTATGGGGAAGCGTTGTAGGGGGCGAGGCACACAAAGGGTCGGATAACGGTGATATTACCTCTATGATGGCAATTGCCAGGTATCAATGGGCTCCGACTTTTAGTGAATTTGATGACAAGTGGACCTGGCTTTATGATGCTATATTCCGTTGTAATACGGTTTTGAAAGTATTGCCTAAAGTAGAGGGTTTGTCGGATGCTCAGATAATAAATACAAATGCTCAATCACGTTTCTTAAGAGGTTTATATGCTTTTGAATTAAAGAAAATGTGGAATAATGTTCCCTGGATGGATGAAACAGTTACTGATTACAAAGTGCCCAATAATGTGGATATCTGGCCCAAAATCGTAGAAGATTTTCAATATGCTTTTTCTAATCTTCCTGAAACGCAAACTCAGGTGGGCAGGGCAAACAAATGGGCAGCCGGAGCTTATCTTGCAAAAGCTTATATCTTTCAGAAAAAATATACCGAAGCATTACCCTTATTAAAGAATATAATTACAAACGGGAAGACAACTAACGGGCTCCCTTATGACCTGCAACCACGATTTTCCGGCAACTTTACTTTTTCGGGAAAGAACAGTGCAGAGTCTGTTTTTGCAATACAAACCTCTCTCGGAAACGGAGCAGGAGGATATCAGGCTAATATTTCCGCTTTACTCAATTTCCCTTCCGGTGGATACACTGGTTGTTGTGGATTTTTTCAACCAAGTATAGAACTTGCTAATTCTTACCGTACAGATGTTAACGGGTTACCATTGCTGGATGGAAGTTATAATAGCGCTTCCAGTTCGGTTAAAAACGATATGGGAATCGCTTCCAGTGATCCGTTCACTGCAGATGCAGGCAATCTGGATCCCCGGATCGACAGGACAATGGGAAGACGTGGCATACCCTATTTTGATTGGGGCATAATGGCGGGAAAAGATTGGGTGCGCAACCAGGTTGATGCCGGCCCTTATATTCCCAAAAAAAATGTTTATCCAAAAAATGAGGAAGGAGTGGCAGGCGACAATGCGGCTAATGAAACCTGGGCGCCAACAACAGCACTTAACTATTCGCTCATTCGTTTTGCTGATGTATTGTTGTGGGCGGCTGAGGCAGAAATAGAAGTGGGTACATTGGAAAATGCCAGGGCATATATAAACAGGGTGCGGCAAAGAGCGGCTAATCCCGCAGATTTTGTTCAGAATGGCGGTAGCCCTGCGGCTCATTACTTAATTGGCCTATATAATACACCATGGACGGACCAGGCCTATGCCCGCAAGGCTGTAAAGTTTGAACGCAAACTTGAGTTGGCAATGGAAGGACACCGGTTCTTCGACCTGGTAAGATGGGGTGATGCAGATGCGGTGATCAACGCATATACTGCGTATGAAGGAGCTATTACCAATGATATTCCCGGCGCAAGATTTACGGCAGGAAAAAATGAATATTACCCCATACCGCAGGTGCAGATAGATATGACCGGGGCAGATCTTCTAAAGCAAAATCCCGGATACAGGTAAAAAATGTTTCACTGAGGGCAACATTAACAGACAGTGAAGTACACACAAGAATGTAACCGGAAAATTACCGGTTACATTCTTCTTCCAGCTAACGCCTCCGGATAAGCTATGTGCAATGGCGGGGGAGGGGAGGCGTTACTTCGAAGTAAAAAATTAATTAAAAAATACAGTGACCTGATAACCGGTTGTTGTGCGGGTAATATAAAACAGGCCCTTTCTTTTTCAAAAAATCTGATTAAAATAAATCGCATCTATATTACTGAATGTAGTTTCTTCTTTTACATTTTTTTAGAGCCGGTATTTTTCCTGAGAGTTACTTCTTCAAACTGTTTTATTTTGTTTCATTATTACATCGTGCAAAGCGATATAGTAATCCACCGATACTGGAAATTGTAAAGAGATGTGACAAATCCCCTGCAGGATAATGAAATTGCCCGGGCGCAATAAATTTCTTTCATCACCCGTTAAACTTTCATTATATTAATTGATCTGAAAATTTCATGAAGTACCTGCTTTTTATTTTCTCCTGCTATATGCTGATCATTTCCTGCAAAAAACCGGAAACAACAAACCCGGTTCCACCACCGGCAACAGATAGTTTTACCGTGGCAATAAATAACGGTTATGGCAGCGGCAGGTACAAGGCCGGTGATACAGTTCATATTTTCAGCCAGGCTTATTCTTCTTCACAGTTATTTGGTTCCTGGTCGGGTAATGATGTTTCATTACTGAATGCCCCGGATGAATGGCACACATGGTTCATCATGCCGAAAAAGAATGTGAATTTTTCCGGTAGCTCACTAAACATATCTTCGTTCACGTTGAATTTTGAAAAGATAAAAGGAAGAGACAGGTTAAAGCCGGTATATTACTATTTTCCGGCGGGACATAAAGGTATTGTGTATTTACTTCATGGCACCGGTGGCAATGCTGCTTTTCTGGTAGCTGACTATGAATGGCAGTTGTTGATTAACGACCTGGTGAATAATAAGTTTGCATTGATTGTTACCGAATCAGAAGAAGCAACTACCAATACCGATCTGAACAGCGACGGTGTCTTACGGTGGAATACAACTCCCTGGGATACCGTATCCAATATTGACTATGCCAATATCAGGATTATTACCGATACATTTTATAACCGGGGGCTTACCAGCAACTCTGAACCAAAGTACAGTATTGGCATGAGTAATGGCGGAAATTTTTCTACAGCCCTTTCCACTATTTATAATTTCAGGGCAGGAGTAAGCTATTGTGCTCCTTCAGGAACACCAATTGCACAGGTTACCAATACACCGTTACAGTTTTGCATGGCAAGATTTGATAATAATCCCAGTGTAGGATCGGCGGGTAATGCAAATGCGCTCAGCAATTCTCGGATGATGACCGGCCGCGGTATCTGCAGTAAATATTTTACCAAAGAACGCTCTCCGCTTTACCCCGAACGGTTTGCCCGGCGGGGTGATATCAGCGTGTCTCAGTCCGCTGCCGTATTCAACGAAATAAAAGCTGCTCATTTACTGGATGCAAAAAATTATTTCATCGGTTATTCGGATGCGCTGAAGTCCGCTTTAAATGCAACCCCATCAGCCTTTCCTCAATTAAGCAGCCTGAATGTATCACAACAGAATTTTGTCATAACCCAGATTGATCTGGCTGTTTCCGATCACAAGATGTACAGTGATTTCAACAGGGCTACTTTACTGTTTCTTACCAAACAATGTCAATAGGATTTTTTATGTCCCTTCGTTATGCTGCAATGTCTGTTTTGAAATAAGTACTGCAAAATATTTTTTAATTTTTTGATACTGCAGTAAAGATTTTTTTAAGACTTTGAAACTGCAAATATTAATGAACCGGGGTTTTCTTTTATGTTTAGTACCTTTAACTAACTAAAAATTTATTGTCATGAAATATTTTCTTGCTATTAACTTCTTGCTTTTTATTTATAGCAGTAAAGCGCAGGAGATTCTTCCCGCTGACATACAGATCAAAACGGCATTGCTGGCGGCTCCCGATGATCAGAAAGAAAATGCAACTGTTTGGGGATATGACAAGGCCGGTAAACTGATTACTTTAAGAAAAGGAAGTGGTAACCTTGTTTGTCTTGCCGATGATCCGGGAAAAAAGGGTATCAGCGTGGCGTGTTATTCTGTCAACCTGGAACCTTTTATGGCAAGGGGAAGAGAGCTGCTTGCGGAAGGAAAGACTGAAGAACAAAAACAGGAAATTCGTTCAAAAGAAATAGATGAGGGAAAATTAAAAATGCCGAAAGAGCCGAACATACTTTATGTGCTGAGCGGTACCGATGAGAATTATGATAAGGCCACCGGGGAACTGAAAGATGCAAATATGCGGTATGTGTTTTATGTTCCTTACGCCACGCTTAAATCTACCGGGTTGTCGGCCAAGCCTTCCATTCCGGGTATGCCGTGGTTGATGGAACCGGGTACAGCCAAAGCACATATCATGATAGTGCCTCCGAAAAAATAGGAGGCGGGTGATCCGGACTTTTGTATTGCCGGAAACGATAAAATGATATTTCAGAATTGTAAGTTTCGAAAAGTAGTTTATTGATTATTCTTCCCGGACTAAAACCCTCTTTCCGGTCTTAAAAGTGGGATCGCCGATGAGTAGTGTGTCTCCTTTAATTATAAATTGACGATGTTGATCTGTTCCAATATAATCTAATACCGAACCGCCTTTGACATGGTGAGTTACCATTGAATTTGTACTGTCAATTGTATAAGTTCCGAAATAACCGGCGGCATTATCCAAGAGCGTTCCCAGAGTAAGCTGCTTTGTATATTCTGAGTCCGGAGGAATTACTAACGGTTTTTCGGCTGAAATATTTAAGTTTACGATGCCGCTGTTTGTATAAGAAAATTGCCTTTTGGATGATCCCCGTAAGGATGTTTCCACATACCCGAAAGACTGTCGAAGTCAGAATACTCTATTAATCTCTATGTACCTGCTAGTCCACTCTTGCTTATTTTATTATTTTCCGTATTGTCCCATCTGCAGGAAAGAAATAAGGTCATTCCAGTAATCAGGAAAAGTAAATAGTGCTTTTCTTTTTTCATATTACATGGTTTGTTTTTTTCATTGGTATCCTGCCTTAATACAATTGTTCTAATTATAAATTTATTTTTCAACCCCGGCGAATCTCATCGGGCCGGTATTTTATATTAAGATAGCCATGGCATTAAAGAATGATTTGTATAGCTTTAATATTTTATCACTTCATGCGATGGCATAATACTTCTGACCTGCAAATTTTGAAGATCAGGGTATTCCAAAGAGTAATGTATTTTTTTGAAGACGGCACTTTCTTTTATCCCCAGAAACAATGATACTTGTCTTCTTCAACTATTCTCACAAACTCCTTTATTGTTTTCACTGTTGATTTTGGAGCGTAACGGTACCAGTTCAAATCCGACCGCATCCAGAATATTTTCCAGTGATTTTGTGTTTTTACAAATGTAGTTTTTGCAACAGGATATTCCCTGATCACTGCTCGATTATTCCACTGAGGCCTGATTTCTAATATGAAGATACTTTGATTCTCAATTTTATACCCGATGTCAAGTTCATGCCTGATATGTTTTGGTGGTCTTTTCCTAGTAAGGAAATTTTCCAGTGCTTCAATCGCATCCAAAGTAAGAAGTACATCAATGGACATTTTACTTTCTTTTTTATCGTTTCCGGCTACAGGTGATAAATTGAGCATCAATCTTATCCCTGGTTAATTGCTCCGGATACTGGTTGAACGGAAGTGTTTTTGAAATAAAGGTATTTATTAAAAGCTAAGGTAAGTTGATTCTTTTTGCATTCCTTCGGATGGACTGAAGGATCCCCAAAAAATTATTTTTTGAGCGATTAACTACACTCTTTTAATCTCCGCACCCAATTTTCTTAAACGTTCATCTATGAACTGGTAACCTCTGTCTATCTGCTCGATATTCTGGATTACACTTTTCCCTTCGGCGCTGAGTGCGGCAATTAATAAAGCGACTCCGGCTCGTATATCAGGAGAACTCATGGTAATGCCACGCAAAGGCTGTTCTCTTTCTAAACCGATTACCACGGCCCGGTGCGGATCACAGAGGACAATTCTTGCTCCCATATCAATGAGTTTATCAACGAAGAACAACCGGCTTTCAAACATTTTTTGATGAACAAGCACGGAACCTTTGGCCTGTGTAGCTGTTACCAAAACAATGCTGAGCAGATCCGGGGTGAATCCCGGCCAGGGATGGTCATACACGGTCAGCACTGATCCGTCAATGAAAGTCTGTATCTCATAAATATCCTGTTCAGGAATATGAATATCATCTCCGGAAAAGTTCATTTGGATACCGAGTTGCTGAAATTTTTCCGGGATGATGCCGAGATGATCAATGCCGGCATTTTTAATAGTGATATTGCTTTGAGTCATTGCTGACATTCCGATAAACGACCCCACTTCGATCATGTCGGGCAACAGGCGGTGTTCCGTTCCGCCAAGCGATGTCACCCCTTCAATAGTTAATAGATTACTGCCGATGCCGCTGATCTTTGCTCCCATCTTGTTCATCATGCGGCAAAGCTGTTGCACATAAGGTTCACAGGCTGCATTGTAAATGGTGGTCGTTCCTTTGGCCATTGCAGCAGCCATGATAATGTTGGCGGTGCCCGTAACGGAAGGTTCGTCCAGCAACATATTTGCTCCGTGCAGGCAGGAAGCATCAAGATGAAAAAAACCATCTTCTTCTGTGTAATTAAAAGAGGCACCAAGTTTTTCAAATCCTATGATATGAGTATCTAATCTTCTTCTTCCGATCTTATCACCCCCGGGCCTTGGGATATATGCTTTCCTGAATCTTGATAGCATTGGCCCTGCCAGCATCACCGAGCCCCGGAGCCGGCCTCCTTTTTTTCTGAACGTTTCACTACGCAGGTAGTCGAGGTCCACATCATCTGCAATGAAAGTGCAGGTATCTCTTTGCGTCCGCACCACTTCCACGTTCATTTCTTTCAGCAGTTCAATGAGAAGATTTACATCGAGAATATCGGGAATATTGCTGATGGTAACTTTTTCGGAAGTCAGCAGTACTGCGCAGATCACCTGCAGCGCTTCGTTTTTTGCGCCTTGCGGAATAATTTCTCCGGAAAGTTTTTTACCGCCGGTTACTTCAAATGAATGCATATTGTCCCCCAACTCCTGAAGGGGAGTTTAAAGTTCCTGTTCAGAAACATATTGGTTAAAAAAAATAAAGAACATATTTCAATTTGCAAATCCTTTGCTTTATTGAAAGTGCAGAATTTAATGATACAAATCTAATACAGGTAAAACAATTATCTAAGCTCCCTTAAGAAGACAGGTGTTCAATATCTTTTCTTTTTGTAACCTCCGCCATTGCGGTTGTCATTTCTTCTTCCATTGCTGCCCCGGTGTTGAAACTTTCCTCTCTGCTTGCCATATCCACCCCTGTCGCGGCTGTCCTGCTGCGGGCGGAATGCTTTTACAAAAGGAGTGGTGGTAAAAGTGAGCTGATGGTCTGTTATATTGCCTAATTCACTCTGAATAGCATCATCATGAACCATTTCTTTGTGCCAATTGCTGTATGCCAGTTTCATATAATAGGCAATGGCGTTGGCATAGCCCAGTCTTTTATCGGGGTTTTCTTCCTGCAATGCTTTTTTGATTACCAGTTCCAGGTTCTTGCCCAGGTGAGAAAATTTTGGATGACGTTTGGGATAAGGAAGGCTCTCCGGTTTTGATTTTAGCGTTTCTTTTGTTGGGATAGGATAAGGAGATTTTACTTCCAGTTTGAAATCGGAGATAAGAAATAAATGATCCCAGAGTTTATGACGGAAATCTTCAACATTTTTGAGATGAGGATTTAAAAAGCCCATGAGCTCGATCACCGCTTGTGCATTACGCTGACGGCGTTCCGGATCTTCAATAGATAAAAGATGTTCAATCATTTTTTGTACATGGCGGCCGTATTCACGCATCATTAGTTGATTTCTTGTAGTGTTATATTCCATGAAAGGGTAATGTAAGGCAACAAAAGTAGAAAAAGTGTTGAATAGTTTAAAGAATGTTTTGAAATGATGCTCCGGAAAGACTGTAAAAAGAAGGGGCTCCGAACCAGAGCCCCTTTTACAAGCCACCATCCTCTTCCACCTAAGAGGTCATTTTATAAATAGTTGACTGACATCAGACATCCTGCTTGTATTATCAGTTACTTTCAGCCAGTACATTCCTTTTTGCAGCACGGTCAGTTGCCTGTAAGAGGACCCGGCTGCATCAATTTCTTTTTGCAGGATCTTTTGTCCCTGTGTATTGAAAATCTGAATCGTCAGTTGGCCGGTCTGAATATTATCAAATTTGATACCAACAGGCCCTTCTGAAGGGTTGGGATACAAAGTAAATTTTGGTGATGTTGATCTTTCGAGGTCTATATATTTTATCTCGCTGAAACGGGTGTATCCGTTGGAGTATACCTGCTTTAATCTGAAAAAGTATTTGCCGGTGGCATTTTCGCCCATAACATATAAAAATCTGTAATCAGGGCTTGCAGGATTGACCGGCAATGAACCTACAGAAGAGAAATGATAACCATCCTTGCTTACTTCTACTTCATAATGATAATTGGAATTGGGATCATCCAGGCTGGTCCATTCAACAGATGCACGGTCATCTCCTTTTTTGGTCACTGAAAAGTTTTTGATATTCAAAGGAAGAACTGCGGTGGGGCAGTAGCAGTATTGCAGTTTGTAATTCACACTGCCTTGTGTGGATACGCCGAAATTGTAATCTCCGCTTCCTGCTACATTTGCACTTGCATTGATCTTGTAAGTATAATTAACCGAATCCACACCATAGAAAGGCACCAGGTCAATAGAATCGGTCAGAGTGATACAGATACTTACAGACCTTAAAACAGTGTCAGGCCCAATCGTCATATAATCAGGTCCTGAATTTGTTGTTCCGTCTGATGCCGCAAGGAGATATGGGCCGTAATTAACCGTAATATTATTTTTCATTGGGGAACTTAATCCCGGACCCGTTAACGTATCATTTCTGTTATAAGTGATATTATAAGTTGTTGGAGCGTTCACATTATTTTCGAGAAACATGGACACTCGTCCCGTGATGGTAAGACAAAGTTTGACGCAGGTCACCATCCCGTTTGACGGATCAAATTTGGGAAAACTGAATACAGTGCTGTAATTACCGCTGCCGGTGGAAACAGTAGTATCATAAGCCACATCTCCCGGTATCACACTACCATGGCATTGTGCATTCAATGTCTGGCTGAAACATTGAAGCAGGGCAGCTGCCAATAGCAGGAAAAAGATTTTTGAGTAGATTTTTATCATAGGGTGGATTTTTGAATTTTCACTTAGAAATAATTAATGATAAAATTAGTAAACGGAGCCTTCGGAAACAATTGTAAAACCGCTTGTTTTAATTACATAAAAATTTGAATAAATGAAGGCAAATGTTCTTGCAGATTAAGCAGTGAAAATTAAGAATAAAACATCCTGCGCCTGGGAAAAACAGACCTCGAAAAATGTTGAATCCCCGAATGATTTTGCAGGAATTACTGCCTTCAGATTCCGGTAAAAGCCATTTTTTACAGCAAAATGAGTCAGGTTAAAAATTACCTTTGAGCTTTTCTGATGAGAATAGCTGTTAATACAAGGTTTTTGCTGAAGGATTACCTCGAAGGATATGGACATTTTATTGAGGAAATATTCCGGCGCATTGTCAGGGATCACCCGGAGCACGAATTTATTTTTATTTTCGACCGCCCTTATGATAAAAAATTTGTTTTTGCCGGGAATGTCACGCCGGTTGTGGCCGGACCTGCGGCCCGCCATCCCCTATTGTGGAAATTATGGTATGATGTCAAGATCCCGTCAGTGCTCAGAAAATACAAAGCGGATGTATTTGTTTCCTGTGATGGATTTTGTTCTTTGAACACAGGTATTCCTCAATGTTTGGTGTTGCATGATCTTGCTTTTCTTCATTATCCTACGTTCAATAAAAAGTCACATGTGATCTATTACAATAGATATACGCTGAAATACCTGAGAAAGGCGGCTTCCATTGCAACTGTTTCGGAATTTTCAAAAAAAGATATTCTTGCACATTATGGAGATATTCCTGCGTCAGCTATTGATCTGGTGTATAATGGAGTGAATGAGGATTTTCGCCCTGTTGATGATGATACAAAGAAGCGGATCAAAGATAAATACACGGAGGGAAAAGAATTCTTCATTTATGTAGGTTCTGTTCATCCGAGAAAAAACCCCGAAAACCTGCTGAAAGCATTTTCTGTATTTAAAAAAAGGCAGCAAAGCGGAATGAAGCTGTTGCTGACCGGGCGGCTGGCCTGGAAGTTTGATTCTTTTATGGAAAAATTAAAAACATACAAATACCGGGATGATATAGTAATGACAGGTTACCTTGAAAATCCTGAGTTGTGCCATGTGTTGGGTTCTGCTTATGCAATGGTGTACCCTTCATTATTCGAAGGATTTGGGCTGCCGGTGCCCGAAGCAATGCGTTGTGAAGTGCCGGTCATTACTTCTGCAAATTCTTCAATGCAGGAGATCGCCGGTGCAGCAGCACTGTATTGCGATCCTTCTGACTTTAATGACATAGCAGATAAAATGATGCTATTATATAAAGATGAGAACCTGAGAAGAAAATTGATCCGTCAGGGAAAGGAAGTTGCAGTAGCATTTACCTGGGATAGGTCTGCAAAAGCTCTTTGGCAAACAATACTGAAGGCTGTCGGGTGATTTCGGCTAACTTTGCCGTGTTTAAAAATTTATTATGAGTAAATCTACAATAACCGTTGATGTAACATTGGATAATAACCGTACTCCGCAAACCATAGAATGGACGGCAAGTGATGTCAGCCATGATGATGTCCGGCATGCAAGGGCCATGTTGCTGTCATTCTGGGATGGAGAAGATAAGACCGCTCTGCGCATAGATCTCTGGACAAAGGATATGTTGGTGGAGGAAATGGCTGATTTTTTTTACCAGACATTTATGACGATGGCCGATACTTACAGCAGGGCTACCCGCTACAATGATGAGGCTGATGAAATAAAAAAATTTGCAAAAGATTTTTTAAACAAATTTCAGCAAAAACAGGCTCAGCAAAGCAAAGTTTAAATTTCTTTATTATGAACCTCGAGCAAAAAACAATGGCAGAACTGAAAACTGCCATGTTAGCTAAAGACGAAAAAGCTACCCGTGCATTAAGAGCTATCAAAGCTGCTATCATACTGGCAAAGACTGCCGAAGGGGCCGGGGGTGAACTGAAAGAAGCAGATGAGATCAAAATGCTTCAGAAAATGGTGAAGCAGAGAAAGGATTCATTGGAGATTTATCAGCAGCAAAGCCGCAGCGACCTGGCACAGAAAGAACAGGAAGAAATTGAAGTGATAGAAAAGTTTTTGCCGAGGCAGTTTACAGATGAAGAGTTAAGATCGGAGATATCGAAGATCATTCAGCAGACCGGCGCTTCCTCCCCGGCCGATATGGGAAAAGTAATGGGAGTTGCAACAAAACAGTTTGCAGGAAAAGCTGATGGTAAAACGATTTCTTCCGTGGTGAAAGAGTTGTTAAATAAGTAGGAGCAGGAATAACAAAGTAAAATTTACCTCTATTTGTTGCGTTCCTGTTTTATCCATCAACTCATAAACCTATGCTCCTTGATATCATTTTTGCACTTGTAATAATTGCTGCAATGATCAAAGGTTACCGGCGTGGGCTCATAGTGGGCGCCTTTTCTTTTATTGCGCTTTTTGTGGGACTTGCAGCAGCAATAAAACTTTCCGCTGTAGTAGCAGGGTACCTGGGAAAATCTGCAAAAATTTCGGAACAATGGCTTCCTTTGCTGGCATTTGTATTGGTGTTTTTGATTGTAGCTTTGTTGGTTCACCTTCTTGGAAAATTCATTGAGAAAAGTGTGCAGATCGTAATGCTGGGCTGGTTGAACCGGTTAGGCGGCATGGTGTTTTATATTGCATTATATGTAACTATTTTTAGTGTTATTCTCTTCTACCTGGAGCAAATGAAAGTAATACAGCCTGCTACTATCAGCCGGTCTGCTACTTACAGTTTTGTGCAGCCCTGGGGCCCAAAGGCCATTAACAGTTTATCCTCAATTGTTCCCGCTTTCGAAAATATGTTCAGGGATCTTCAGGATTTTTTTGGAAACCTGTCTCAGAAAATGGCTTAGAAAGCCAAATTTTGCCTTAGCGATAATCAATTCACTAACATTATTGAAGCAAAACGTTTATTTTAGCAGCAAATAGGCTTTGCTATTGAGTTTCAAGTTTGAAATAAAAGAACAGGATAAATTCAGGTTCGTTGAAGAAGGAACCGGGGAGCCGCTGCTATTGTTGCATGGGCTATTCGGGGCTTTAAGTAATTTTTATGGATTAATTAATTATTTCCGGAACTATTACAGGGTGATAGTGCCCTCGCTTCCGCTTTTTGATCTCGACATATTACATACTTCGGTAGGAGGTCTGGAGAAATTTATCAATCGTTTTATAGAGGCGAGAGGGTATAATCAGGTTCATCTTCTTGGAAATTCATTAGGGGGCCATGTTGCCTTAAAACATGTGCTGAAACATCCCGGAAAGATAAAATCCCTGATACTGACCGGCAGTTCTGGGCTCTTTGAGAGCGGCATGGGAGACAGCTATCCTAAGAGAGGCGACTATGAATACATAAAAACGAAAACGGAATTGACCTTTTACGATCCGAAAACAGCAACAAAGGAACTGGTTGATGAAGTGTTTGCAATTGTGAATAACCGCATGAAGGCCATAAAGATAATTGCATTGGCAAAAAGCGCTATCCGAAATAATTTGGGGGAAGAACTCAATCAAATCAAACAACCTACGTTATTAATATGGGGTAATAATGATACGATCACCCCGCCATTTGTTGCAAGAGAGTTTAATAAACTTATCCCGAACAGTGAGCTCTATTTTATTGACAAATGCGGCCATGCGCCGATGATGGAAGTGCCGGATGAATTTAATACTATCTTGCACAGGTTTTTGAAAAAACTGGGTCAGCCTGCAACGATCACCTGACTCAGAAAGTCTAAAAATTAAAGCCGCTATCCATGTTAACAGCTAAATTACAATCCCAGTCGCTTCCCTATCTTCATCTTCACGACAAAGTCCATCTTGCATTACAGTTGATGAATGAAAATCATGTTACCCATCTCCCAATTGTAGAAGCTGGCAAATATATCGGCATAATCAGTGAAGAAGATTTGTTGCAATCTGAAAATGATCATGCGGAATTAGGAACACTAAGACAATCTTTTTCCAGTATTTCAGTAAAAGGCGACGAACATTTTTTGAAAGCGATCCGTATTGCAGGAGAAAACGCACTGAGTGTTTTGCCAGTAGTGGATGAAGAAAACGAAATAACCGGCGTAGTCATTTACAGCGATCTGCTTAAGCATGCTGCTGAGTTTATGAGTTTGACCGAACCCGGTGGCGTAATCGTTTTGGAAATTGAGAGCAAGCAATATTCTTTTAATGAGATCAGTAAACTGGTGGAAGCTAACGATGCCCAGATTGTTCAGCTGAATACCACCACTAACCCGCAGTCGGGAGTAATGCAGGTAACGATCAAAGTAAATAAGCATGATATCTCTGCACTGGTAGCCACTTTTCAGCGGTATGAGTTTGAGGTCATCTACTTCTCCGGTGAAGAACATTTTGAAAATGAACTCCGCAACAATTATGATAACCTTATGAATTACCTGAATATCTGACCGGTAGATCCATAGCTTTTTTTGACAGGAAAGAAACTATCTTTAATTTTCTTATTGCTTTACAGCTTTTGAAACGGAGGGAAACAAAATATGGTTTATTGCTGCTCTTTATTTTGCTGTTTGGACACCCGGTTCTGAAAGCACAAAACTCTGCTGTCTTCAACTCTCCGATTGAATCAACCCTGGTACCCGATAGCCAGGCTGTTCATCGTCCATCAGAAAACCTTTTTGTTATCAGGAATATTTTTATTGTCGGAAACAGAAAGACAAGAGCAGATGTCATTTTAAGAGAGCTCCCTTTCAAACAGGGAGATAAATTTTTATTGCAAGAAATCGTATCAAAGTTTCAGTTGGGCCGTGAGCAATTGCTGAATACCTCTCTTTTCAATGATGCGATTGTAGCGCTGAAAAGTTTTGAAGGTTACAATGTGGATGTTCTGGTTGAGGTGAAGGAACGGTGGTATCTTTTTCCGCTTCCTTATTTCAAGCCCGTGGACAGGAATTTCAATCAATGGCTGGTGGAACAAAAAGCAAGTCTTCAGCGGGTCAATTACGGGGTGAAAGTTCTTTATAACAATGTTACCGGCCGCAACGATAAATTGCGACTTTGGTTTATCACCGGCTATACACACCAGTTTTCTTTCGGGTATGACCGCCTGTATATTGATAAAGCGCTTAAGTGGGGAATGGATGTACAGTTTGCTGCCGGCAAGACAAGAGAGGTTAACTATAATACGATAAATAACGTTCAGGCGTTTGTAAAAGACAGTAATCAATACCTGAAGAGTTTCCTGGATGCAACTTTTGAGCTTACTTACCGTAAAGCTATTAAAACAAGACACCGGTTTGGTATCGGATATCATGTTCAGAATATAGAAGACACTATTGCAAAACTGAATCCATCTTATTACCCGGCAGGGAGAACCCAGGTTAGCTATCCCGAGTTTTTTTATACCATGAATTATTTTGATGAGGATTATATACCTTATCCTACCAAAGGATATGCTGCAGAACTTACTTTCAGTAAAAAGGGCTTTAACAGCGTAATCAATTCCTGGCAATTGAGCATACAGGGATCAGCAAACTGGCATCTGAGACCTAAAACGTATCTCAATCTCCGGTCGTTTGCATCCATTAAGCTTCCATTTGATCAGCCTTTTTTTAACCGTGGGTTATTGGGTTATGGTGACATATTTATGCAGGGATATGAATATTATGTCATTGACGGGGTGGCCGGTGGTTACCTGAAAGCAGGACTCACCAAAGAATTGATTTCTGTCTATGGCAATTTTCTTAAAAGGCAGAGAAACCAGCCGGTACGCATTCCACTCCGTGTTTTTGCAAAAATTTTTGGTAATGCAGGCTATGTATATAACCCGCAGCCGGGAAACAACTCTCTTGAGAACAGGATGCTTTATTCTGCAGGCGCCGGAATAGATATTCTTACTTATTATGATTTTACTCTCAAGCTTGAATTTACCTTTAACCAGTTAGGTAAAAACGGGTTATTTTTACATCAAATGTCTAATTTTTAATTCATGAAGGTTGCAGTTTACAGCAGGATAATGGAAGATGATCAGCAGGCGGATGTGCAGCTTTTTTTTGATGAGCTGGGAAAACAAAAAATTCAACCGGTAGTTTTTCAGCACTATTTTGAGCAAATCAGAGAGAAAGTGAGCCTGCCCTTTGGCACTACTACTTTTTCCCTTTCTGATGAATTGACTGATGAGATTGAGTTTATGATCAGCCTTGGGGGCGATGGAACTTTATTGGATACCATTACGCTTGTTCGCAATAAAAATATTGCAATTCTGGGTATTAATTTCGGGCGGCTGGGATTTTTGGCCGGTATCGGGCATGATGAAGTGCAGACTGCCGTAAAGGCAATAGTAAACCGGACTTTTATTGTTGATAAGCGAACCATGATCCACCTGGATGCAAGCACTCCCCTGTTTGGCAATGTCCCGTATGCTTTGAATGAATTTTCAATTCATAAAAGAGACACTGCATCCATGATAAAAATTCATACGTACCTGAACGGAGAATTTTTAAATACCTACTGGTCGGATGGATTGATCGTTGCGACTCCAACCGGCTCTACAGGGTATTCACTGAGTTGCAATGGCCCGATTGTTTTTCCGGAAACCGGTAGTTTTGTAATTACTCCGGTTGCTCCGCATAATCTTAACGTCCGGCCTATCATTGTACCGGACAATAATATTATATCTTTTGAAATTGAAGGGCGTACCGATAAAATCATTTGTGCTCTTGATTCCAGGAGAGAGATCGTTAATAAAAACATTCAATTGGCCGTAAGAAAAGAAGCTTTTTTACTGAACCTGGTTCGCCTTAGTGAAGACAATTTCCTGCAAACACTCCGTAATAAATTGACCTGGGGATTAGATAAGCGGAATTAATAAAAAGAACGACAGTTTGGCAAGAAATTGATTATTTTTCCGTTCTATATAGTTCTGAAACTTTTTTGGGCGTATGATTAAGAATCTTGTAGTTATTGTTTCTACTTTGTTCATTACCATTGTTTCCTGTACCGTGAGTTATGGACAGTATGCAATTCACCAGGAAGGTGAATTTGGGGTGGGCCTTGGTGCAGGTCATTATTTTGGGGATCTGAATACAAGGGCAAGGATCAACAGGCCTAAACTTGCCGCTTCCATGTTTTTCAGAAAAAATCTTAATAATTACATAGCGGTACGTGTCGCAGCTACTTATGCCCGTTTAGGATACTCGGATATTTACAATAAGTATAATGAATTTATGTACCGGCGAAACCTGAGTTTTAACAGTAATGTATGGGAGTTGTCATTACAGGGGGACTTTAATTTCTTCAGATTCATGCCCGGCGATCCTACACAAAATTTTACTCCTTATATAACATTCGGGGTAGGTGTATTCAGCTATGATCCGTATGCATATTTGCAGGGAAAAAAGTATTATCTGAGACCATTGGGTACAGAAGGACAGGGAAGTCCTTTATATCCTGACCGGAAACCGTATGGTACCACCGCCCTGTCTGTGCCAATTGGTTTTGGAATCAAATATGCCATAAATGACAGGATCAATATCGGTCTCGAAATTTTACACAGAATAACTTCTACTGATTATTTAGACGATGTGAGTAAAACTTATGTTGATCCGGCTGCTTTTCCTCCCAAACCTGACGGCAGCCCTTCTGAAGCATTCTTGTTGAGCGATCGTTCTTATGAAATGGGAGAGCCTATCGGCCTTCCCGGCCGCCAGCGCGGCAATAGTAAACAGAAAGATCAATTTGCCACGGCAATATTATATGTCAGTTTCAACCTGCAATCTTATAAATGCCCCAGTGCCAAATAGCGAAAATGATACAACGGGGCCTGGTATTCACCTCTTATAATCCCTGCCCGATATATTAAATCTGCAATAACTTTGCACACTTCCAGGCTTAATGAATTAAATAACCGGTATGCCACAATTGCTCGAAAAAATAAATAAACAATATCTTCCCAGGCATATTGCAATCATCATGGACGGGAACGGGCGATGGGCCAAAGAACACGGGCAAGATAGATTGTTCGGGCACGTACATGGTGTAGAAAGTGTACGCAATATTGTAGAAGGATGTGTAGAATTAGGAATTGAATACCTGACATTATATGCTTTCTCCACTGAAAACTGGGATCGCCCCGAATATGAAGTTGTAGGCTTGATGGAACTATTGGTAAACACCATCAGGGACGAAGCCGAGACTCTTAATAAAAACAATATTAAACTTCATGTGATAGGGGATATGAGCATGTTGCCGGAATATGCCCGGAACGAACTGAAAGAAGCCCTGGATATCACCAGCGAAAATACAGGGCTAAACCTTATTATGGCATTAAGCTACAGCGGGCGCTGGGAATTGCTGAATGCCGTAAAAAATATTGCTTATGAAGTAAAAAAAGGTAAAATGGAAATTGAAAATATTGACCAGGATACCCTGCAGCAATATCTCTGTACCAGCGGATTTCCCGACCCCGAACTAATGATAAGAACCAGTGGTGAATATCGCATCAGTAATTTTTTACTGTACCAGCTGGCCTATGCGGAACTTTACTTTACCAATGTCCGCTGGCCGGATTTCAGGAAAGAAAATTTATACGAAGCCATCCTTGATTTTCAGGGGCGGGAAAGAAGGTTTGGCAAGATCAGCGAACAAATCTCCTGATTCATATATTAAGTTCACACAATAAGGCTGTTTTAACAAAGACTTTCGATATTTTCCCTTTAATTTGCCGCCTGAAAAAATCAGATCCTTTTATAGTAACGGGAAAATAAATTGATTGCATTCCTGCCTGGGCAGGATAAGATTGTTCAGAACAACCAAAAATGCGAAGATTTCTTTCAAGACTTTGTGCTTTTGTAGCAGTGGTGTTAATCTCCGCTATTTCGTTACATGCCCAGGATACTACACATCCCACTTCTATTGACCCTAAATTATTGGCCTGGGAGAATGCCAAAATTGTAAAGGAATACTCAGTCGGGGGTATTCAGATTACCGGCATCCGGCATTTAGACACGGCCATTGTACTTTCCATTTCCGGGTTGCAGGTTGGCGATAAGTTTCGTCATCCCGGCGAAGATATTTTTGCTAAAGCCATTAATAATCTCTGGCGGCAAAAACTGTTTTCAGATATTCAGATTTTTATAACTAAGATTGAAGGCGACAGAATATTTGTCGAGCTGAATGTGCAGGAGCTTCCCCGGCTCGGGAATTTTAAATTCGTAGGAATAAGGAAATCGGAAGCAGAGGATCTTCAGAGCAAAATACAACTGGCCAAGCAAACGATCATTTCAGAAAATACAAGGAGAAGAATCAAAGAAGTAGCCACTAAATTTTTTACAGATAAAGGATTTCAGAATGTTCAGGTATCACTTGTTGAAAAGCCCGACACTTCTTTTACAAATTCAAACTCACTCACCATTTACATCAATAAAGGAAAAAAGGTTCATATCAATGATATCATTTTTTACGGGGATAATAATGTTGACGGGAACAAGCTGAAAAGGCAAATGAAGGGAACGAAAGAAATGAGCCGGTTCACTTTGTATCCGACCAAAGATTCCACCCGGTTCGGGATAAAACAAAACCCGAAATTCAATACTTATCTGAAAGACTGGGGATTTCTTTCGTTTTCGAAAACAAAATTGCTGCTGGATCCTTATTTCCGTTTTAAGCTATTCAGTTCTTCAAAACTGGATCCGAAAAAATTTGATGAAGACAGGGATAAAATATTGGAATACTATAATTCACTCGGGTACCGTGATGCCCAGATCCTGGACACTTCGGTCTCAAAAGCCAGCAACGGAAACCTTGACATAGCCATTAAAGTGGAAGAGGGGCATAAATATTATTTCGGAAATATTACCTGGAAAGGGAATCAAAAATACCCGGACACATTGCTGAATACAATCCTGGGTATCACAAAAGGTGATGTTTACAACATTGATATTCTAAACAAGCGCTTAGGCAAACAGGCATCACAGGAAGGTGGTGATATCGGTAGCTTGTATATGGATGACGGCTATTTGTTTTTCCATGCCGATGCGGTAGAAACAGCCGTATATAACGATACCATAGATCATGAGATCCGTATTGTGGAAGGGCCCCAGGCAAGAATAAAAAATATTACCATTTCCGGCAATGAAAAAACGAAAGATTATGTGATACGCAGGGAACTGACAACCGTTCCCGGAAATCTTTTCAGCCGTGCCGATCTGATCCGTTCACAACGTGACCTGGGACAATTGCAGTATTTTAACCAGGAGTCCATCAACCCGGGAGTAGTACCCAATGCCGAGGATGGAACCGTTGACATCAACTGGAAGCTTGAAGAAAAGTCATCCGATCAGTTAGAATTATCAGCAGGCTGGGGCGGAGGCATTGGCCTTACCGGAACGTTAGGTGTTTCATTCAATAATTTTTCCATCTATAATATATTTAAAAAATCTGCCTGGACCCCTCTGCCGCAAGGCGATGGACAAAAATTAAGTCTCCGTATTCAATCTAACGGAAGAGCGTTCCGTTCTTATAGTTTTTCATTTACCGAACCGTGGCTGGGGGGTAAAAAGCGAAATTCATTGACCATAGCCTATAATAACAGCAAATATTCAAACGCTTTTGACCCTTATACGGGTTTTATTGATAAGAGCAGGTCAGATTCAAGCTATCTTAAAGCAAACAGTTTTTCAATATCTCTCGGTAAACAGTTGAAGTGGCCCGATGACTTTTTCAACCTGATCTATACATTGAATTTTACTCAGTATAAACTGAAAAATTACCCGATCTTCCAAAACCTGAGTAACGGAGTATCCAACAACTTTAATATTCGTATCGCTTTGCAAAGATCATCAGCCGGCCCCAACCCCATCTATCCGGTAAGCGGATCGAATTTTCTTGCCAGCGTTCAGCTAACTCCGCCTTATTCTTTACTGGACCCGGGATTAGTTGATTCTAAAAATCCATATAAGAATCCCGAATATCATAAGTGGCGTTTTAATGCAGAATGGTATGTACCGATAGGGAAGCCTATGGGCGCCGATAAGAGTCGCCAGTTTGTATTGAAGGTAGCAGCTAAATATGGTTTTATGGGGAGATATAATAAGAGCCTTGACTTTTCCCCGTTCGAACGATTTCAGTTGGGTGATGCGGGACTGACCAATAATTACGGGTTGTTAGGATATGACATCATTTCTCAAAGAGGATACCCTGTGTATCAATCGTCCGATCCTACGGTCAACCCGGATCAGCAAAGTGCTTCCCAGTTTTTTACCATATTCAATAAATACACATTGGAGTTGCGCTATCCCCTGGTTACAAACCCGGGAAGTACGATTTATGGCCTGGCGTTTTTTGAAGCGGCTAACGGATGGTATAATTTTAATGATTACAACCCATTCCGCTTACGCAGGAGCGCCGGAGTTGGGATGAGATTCTTCCTGCCCATGTTTGGCTTGCTTGGATTTGACTACGGTATAGGATTTGACCGCCTTACTCCCGGTACCCGGCTTAAAGACGCTTCACGCTTTACCTTTATGCTTGGGTACGAACCGGAATAGCATTTAACTGAGCTTGGCTGATATTGCATAAAAAATTTATTCAATAGTTCACCTTTCAATACGATAAAATCAATAGTTCATCACTAAAAAGAACAGGTATGAAAAAATTAATATTGGTACTAAGTCTTTTTCTTTTTACCACAACTATGATCCGGGCTCAGAAGTATGCGATCATTGATACACGCTATATCCTGGACAAACTTCCGGAATATGCACAATCGCAGAAGCAACTTGATGTTATTGCTGCCGGCTGGCAAAAAGAGATTGATGCCAAGCAGGCCGAGTTGGATAAAATGTATAAAGATTATGATGCAGAGCAGGTCATGCTCAGTGATGATCTCAGGAAAAAAAGAGAAGACCAGTTATTTCAAAAAGAAAAAGATCTCCGGGATCTGCAACGCAAGCGTTTTGGTTTTGAAGGAGACCTTTTTAAGAAAAGGCAGGAACTCATCAAACCTATACAGGATAAAGTTTATAATGCCGTACAGAAGATCGCCACACAACGGGGCTATGATTTTGTACTCGATAAAAGTGAAGGAATTACTGTTATCTTTGCCGACCCAAAACTGGACAAGAGTGAAGACATACTGAGAGAACTGGGAGTAAAGAATTAAAATTTGTTAAAATAATCAGGCAGGCAACACATTTTATATTTTGTAAATCATTAAATGAAGATCACAATCCTTTTTTAATTTCAAACGGAGTAGTGACCAATAAAAAAATAAAAATTTAGAAATGAAAAAATTGAAAGTAGTAGTAGCCGCACTGGGTTTATTCATTGCAGGTACCGCCGGGGCCCAGGTAAAAATCGGTTACATCAGTGTGGATTATATGGTAGGGCTGATGCCCGAAACAGCGAAAGTAGATTCTATGGTACAGTTATATCACACAGATTCGCTGCAACCAAGGTATAATTACACCTTGTCTGAGTATCTGCGCAAAGACAGTATTGTCAATGGCAAGGATTCACTGAAAACGCCAGCAGCAGTACGGGCACAGATCCGCCAGGAAATGCAGAACAGCGCTTACGAATTACAAAACTGGCAGGCCATTGCACAGCAGGCGATAGAAAATAAACAAAATGAATTGCTGGCGCCCATTTATAAAAAAGTCGTTGATGCTATTAAAACGGTGGCGCATGAGAAAGGATATACATACGTCTTTAATAAAGAAGCTTTTCTTGTAGCGCCTGATGCCGATGATTTGTTGCCCTCAGTGGCGCAAAAGCTGAATGTAAAATTACCGCCTCAGGTAAAACCGGGACTGAACTCACAAGCAATTCAGCCGGCAGGGGGTAATAATTAATATAAAATGATTTTTAAATTTATCAATGGCCCCGGTACTAACGGCCGGGGTCATTCTTATTTTTGTATATGCAAACCCCGGGGCCTATAGGTGTTTTTGATTCCGGTTATGGCGGATTGACGGTATTAAAAGAAATCGTCAGATCACTTCCGCAATATGATTACATATATCTGGGTGATAATGCCAGGGCTCCTTATGGAAACCGCTCTTTTGAAACAGTGTACCGCTATACACTGGAATGCGTGAAATGGTTTTTCAGTCAACGTTGTTCTCTTGTTATTCTTGCATGTAATACTGCTTCGGCAAAAGCATTAAGAACTATTCAGCAAAATGATCTGCCGGTGATTGCACCTGATAAAAGAGTGCTGGGAGTCATCCGTCCTACCACAGAGAAGATAGGGGAGTACTCCGAATCAAAAAGTGTGGGGATCATGGCCACAAACGGAACTGTTTCTTCCAATTCTTACCCTATTGAGATTGAAAGGTTTTTTCCCGGGGTAAAAGTGTACCAGGAAGCCTGCTCTATGTGGGTGCCATTAGTAGAGAATAACGAATATCAAAGCCATGCTGCCGATTATTTCATCAGAAAAAATATCCATAGCATATTTGAAAAAGGAAATGATATTGATGTCATACTGCTTGCCTGCACTCATTATCCTCTTCTGAAAGAAAAAATTGAAAAATATTTACCGGTGGGAGTGAAGTTGTTGTCGCAGGGAGAAATAGTGGCAAATAGCCTGAAAGAGTACCTGCATCGGCATCCTGAGATTGAAACTAAATGCAGCAAAAATAGTTTACGGTCTTTTTATACTACCGACTCTGCCGGGGATTTTGATAACCATGCAGCCAGGTTCTTCGGAGAAGCTATACTGTCTAAGCATATTGATTTATAAGATATTATTTATCTTTTTAGTCTTCTGCCCGGTGATTTCAATATTCTGTTATTTAATTCCTGTAATCTAAGTTACATCTCTTACCTTTGCCGTCCTTTCACAGGCAGCAGGTGTGGTGACCTGTTGTACAATTGAAAACTGGCCCGTTCTCCCGGTCCGCATTTCAAGATCCTCCTGTGCTGATGCTTTGGAGGATGAACAGTGAAAAAGTAAAATATTATGAAACGTACATTTCAACCTCATCGTCGTCGCCGTAAATCCGTTCATGGATTTCGTAAGCGCATGCAAACGGCAAACGGCCGCAAAGTACTGGCGAGCCGCCGTAGAAAAGGCCGAAAAAAACTGACGATCTCCGATGAAAGGAAATTAAAATGATTCTCCCTTTGAAAAAAAGGATGGGTTAGATGATTGAATGGTTCCGCCTGAGGCGGGACTATTTTATTTTTGCAGCATGGCCGGGAAATTTACATTGGGAAAAGAAGAGCGCTTGAAAAGCAGAAAGCAGATCGGGTTGCTGTTTCGTGATGGCAGGAAGATCAGCGTGAGCCCTTTTTATATTTATTACTTGTTGAGTACTGCTTCTGATGTCAAAGGCAGTCATCTCCAATCAGGTGTCAGTGTGCCGTCAAAGAATTTCAAAAAAGCTGTGGACAGGAACAGGATCAAGCGATTGATCCGGGAAGCTTACCGTTTGCAGAAGATCCCGCTGCAGGAAAAATTGAAAGAGAAGAAAACAGGAATGATGGCGTTTTTTATTTATACAGGAAAAGAACTTCCCGGTTTCGACCTTGTTAAAGAGAAAGTGGGTGTAGTTTTAAATAAACTGGAGAAGATAGTCAATGAAAATAGTTCTTCGGATACTTAGCCTTCCGTTTATCGCATTGATCAAATTATATCAATGGATCATTTCTCCCTGGATAGGACCGAAGTGCCGGTTTACTCCCACCTGTTCTCATTATGCGGTGGAAGCTTTAAAAAAGCATGGACTTTTCAAGGGATTATGGCTGGCCCTGAAAAGAATTTCACGATGTCATCCATGGGGGGGCAGCGGTTATGATCCAGTTCCTTAAAAAATTATTACTAAGAAAGTTAAGGAGTTTTTCTGTTTTTTAAATTCTGGCTGCGGATCCTACTCAGTGATTCGGGTGTGATGCCAAGGAAAGAAGCAATATACTTTAATGGCAAGCGCTGTTCCATTGACGGGTATCGTTCAATAAATTTGCAATAGCGTTCGTCAGCAGTAAGGCTCATTGATTCAATAATCCGGCTTTGGTTTGCAATGAAAGCATTTTGTATTAATAAGCGGAAAAAACGTTCGAACTTAGGAATCTTCCGGTAAAGAGTCTCCATGTAAGAATTGTCTATGCAAAACAATTCCGAGTCTTCAATTGCGTCAATATTCATTTTTGCCGGTGTTTGGGTAAGATAGCTGTAGATATCGCCTGTCCACCAGCCTTCAATAGAAAATTGAATGATATGCTCCTGCCCTTTTTCGTTAATCATATAAGTTCGCAGGCAGCCCCGGTTAATGAAATACTGGTATTGGGCAACCTCGCCTTCCTGCAGTAAAAATTGTTTTTTCCGGAGTTTTTTTACTTTAAGCGATGAAATGAAAAAATCACGTTCTTCACCGGTCAGTTCTATAAAGCGGGAAATATTTTTTAAGATCAATTCGTACATGGAAAGGCATGGTTAAACAACGAACCGCCCCGGTTAAGGACGGTTCGCTGCGGAAAGAAAATTATTTTGCAGATGCAAAACGTTCTTCAATCTTTTTCCAGTTTACCACGTGCCAGAACGCTGCCAGATATTCTGCCCTGCGGTTTTGGTATTTCAGGTAATAGGCATGTTCCCATACATCTGCGCCCAGAATGGGAATACCTTTTACTTCGGCTACATCCATTAACGGGTTATCCTGGTTGGGTGTAGAAGTTACTTCCAGTTTTCCGTCTTTTACAATCAGCCATGCCCATCCGCTGCCGAACCTTCCTGCACCTGCTGCATTGAATTTTTCTTTTAGAGAATCGAATGAACCAAATGCAGCATTTATTGCATCGGACAATTTTCCTGAAGGTGCATTATGACTGCCGGAATGTTTTGCAAGGCTTTCCCAAAAGAAACTATGGTTCCAGTGGCCACCGCCATTATTGCGGACAGCTACAGATATTTTACCTGCATGTGCAACCAGGTCATCTAATGATTTTCCTTCGTTCGGAGTGCCTGCAATGGCTTTATTAAGATTGTCAACATACCCCTGGTGGTGTTTTCCATGGTGTATCTGCATGGTCAGTGTATCAATGTAAGGTTCCAAAGCATCATGCGCATAAGGAAGATGTGGTAAGGTAAATGCCATAAATATTGATTTTTTTGATGATGAAAAGTTTTAAGAAATAACAAAATTAATATGATGAAGTTTAAATAAACTTCATATTTAACAGGAGCGTCCTGTTCCGGCAAGTACTTACATTATATAAATTATTGTAATGAAGGGTCATTAAATGTGTCTCCCTTGTTCATATCGCCTGTCTGGAATCCTTTTTTAAACCAGTAAACCCGCTGGGCAGAAGTGCCATGAGTAAATGATTCCGGAACCACGTATCCCTGCGCTTCTTTTTGCAGCCGGTCATCACCGATAGCATTGGCTGCTGCCAACGCTTCATCAATATCCCCCGGGTCAAGAATATTTTTCATTTCCTGGGCATGATTTGCCCAAACGCCGGCAAAGAAATCTGCCTGCAATTCCATCATTACAGAATATTTGTTGTATTCTTTTTCGCTGAGCCGCTGCCGCATACGCTCCATTTTGTCTGCAATGCCGAGCAGTTTTTGTACATGATGTCCCACTTCATGGGCTACCACGTAAGCCATCGCAAAATCTCCGGGGGCTTTAAACCGGTCTTTCAGTTCCTGATAAAAAGAAAGGTCAATATACAATTGTTCATCCCCGGGGCAATAGAATGGACCGGAAGCTGAACTGGCATTTCCACAGGCAGACTCTACCGCATCACGAAACAAGACCAGGGTAGGGTGCCTGTATTGTTTTCCCTGTTTTGCAAACAGATCACCCCAGACATCTTCTGTGTACCGAAGAACTACTTTTACAAAATGTGCTCTTTTATCGTCGGCAGCTTTTTCCTCAGGCGTCATTTCCTGAGTGGTGGTCATCTGTTGGGTTATTTGCTGGGTGATATCCGGGGCATTGCCCGAGCCCCCAAGAAGGAGCTTTATAATTAAAAAAATAATCCCGATGGCTCCCCCGCCGATTGCTAAACCTTTTCCGGCAGACATTCCCCGCCGGTCATCTACATTGCTGCTTTCCTGTTCTCCGTCTATACGCATAATAAAAATTTATTTTTGTGAAAATAAGTAGTTATCTCTTGCTTTTAAAAAAGTCTTTGATCAACTTAGCGCAGTCATCTTTTAATACTCCGCGGATCAGTTCTGTTTTCGGGTGAAAAGGCCAGTTGGTACCGGCAGTCTTTTTGTATCCGTTTTTTTCATCATCGGCTCCATAAACAATTTTACTGATCTTGCTCCAGTACAATGCTCCCGCACACATCAGGCATGGTTCTACCGTTATATAAATGGCTGCTTCGGGGATGTATTTTGAGCCCAATGCATTAAAGGCCGATGTCAGTGCGATTATTTCAGCATGCGCAGTAGGATCGCTTAGCCTTTCTACCAGATTATGACCCCGGGCAATCACCCGCTCATTCATAACAATGACGGCGCCGACCGGAACTTCACCGTCTTCCAGCGCTTTTTTTGCTTCTTTTATAGCCTGCATCATATAGTATTCATCGGTCATGCCATACCGAAGTTAATTTTTTTTACCGGGTAAAACAGCGTTTTGATGCAGCCTTTTGTGAAAGAATTAGTCCTATATTTACCGCCCCGCAAACAAGCCGTGCCGGAAGCATGGCAAAAGGGGATTTAAACAATTTAATAAACCAGAGTATTTATGAAAAAATTTCTTTTAGTTTCTTTTCTTTCTGCCGGATTGTTTTTTATAGGCAATAACGCCAGCGCCCAACAGCTGAAAGTCGGGGTATTTGATCTGGACCTGATGGTTCAGGCCATGCCGGGTTATCACCAGGTGGACAGTATGGTACAGATTTATGAGAAGGACTCATTAACGGAAGAATATAAATATTATATGAATGAATACCAGCGCCTGGACAGCACTTATAAATCCGACTCGGCATTGGTAGCGCAGGGAAAAAAATCAAAAGTACAACTGGATATGACAGCTTCTGATCGCCAAAAGTATGCAATGAACCTGGTGTACTGGCAGCAGATCTCGCAGAACAAATCAAACAATAAAAGAGGTGAACTGGCGCAGCCGTTATATAACCAGGTGGCGGAGGCCTACAAAAAAATTCTTGCAAGAAAAAAATACTCACTTATTCTGAGGCCCAATACTTACGAAATGGGATTTCCTATTGATAATATTTTTATTTCTGTTGCAAAAGAACTTAAGTTAACCCAGCTTCCGCAGGATCTCTTATATCTTGGCGATGACCCGGATGCAGTAGTGAAACAACCGGCTACCAAACCGCCGGCTGCGGGAGTGAAAAAACAATAAAATTTACATTACTCAGTATAAAGGATGCTCCCATAAGCATCCTTTTTTTATTTCTGTCTCACCGGGATTTATTCAGGTAAAAGGGTAATGATACCTGAATGGTATGCTTTATAAAAATATCTTATTGTCATTACTATTTGTAAATTACAGTTATCATTACAGCAATTATGGTGGATGGATCTTTAAATAAAATGAGGCGGTATTTTGAGTCAGGCGCCACTCAGAGCTATTCTTTCAGAAAAAGACAGTTGGAGAAACTGAAAGCTGCTATTCTGAAATATGAAAAGGATCTGTATAAAGCATTACATGATGATCTGAAAAAAAGCCCGGAAGAAAGCTGGGTTACGGAGCTGGGGCTGGTGCTTTCCGGGATCAGGATTACTGTTAAAAAACTACGGCAATGGATGGAAGCTGAAAAAGTGCCTACCAATCTGATGAACCTACCTTCATCCAGTTATGTCATGAAGGAGCCAATGGGAGTAGTGCTGATTATTGCTCCGTGGAATTATCCTTTTCAGCTTTTGATCAACCCGCTGGTAGGAGCTATTGCAGCCGGCAACTGTGTTGTTTTAAAAGCAAGCGAGTATGCTCCGGCAACAGATGCGGTGATGGAGAAAATGATCGGAGAAACATTTTCTGATGAATACATTCTGTATGTGCAGGGCGAGGGCACTAAGGTGGTGCCGGAGCTGATGGGCCGGTTTACGTTTGATTTTATTTTTTATACCGGGAGCACAGCCGTAGGGAAGATTATTTATAGAATGGCTGCGGAGAAACTGATCCCTGTTACTCTTGAGTTAGGAGGAAAAAGCCCCTGTGTGGTTGAAAGCGATGCTGATATTAAAGTGGCTGCAAGAAGAATCGGGATAGCAAAATTTTCTGCAGCAGGTCAGATGTGCGTGGCGCCGGATTACGTATTGGTGCATGAATCAGTGAAAGAAAAATTCATTGGATCGCTGAAGGAATCATTGCTCAGGTTTTTCGGCGATAAGCCTGAATCGAATTACAATTACTGCAGGATCATCAATGAAAAACAGTTTGACCGGCTTGCCGGTTATTTGAAAGACGGTCGTGTGGTGTATGGCGGCAGAACGGACCGGAGTAAATTATTTATTGAGCCCACTATTTTAGATCATGTTTCCACAGATGCCCCGGTAATGAGAGAAGAGATCTTCGGGCCCATTTTACCGGTAATTCCTTTTCATACAATGGAAGATGCAAGACAGGTTATTAAACGTAACCCGGATCCTTTAGCTTTTTATGTTTATACTTCCGGCACCCGAAAAGAAAAAGAATGGCTCTCTTCTGTTCCTGCAGGAGGGGCCTGCGTGAATAATTCGGGATGGCATCTTACCAATCATCACCTGCCATTTGGCGGGAGAGGATTCAGCGGTATCGGGCATTATCACGGGAAATATTCTTTTGATACCTTCAGCCATAAAAAAGCAGTGATGAAAACACCGACATGGTTTGATCCGGGCATTAAGTACCCCCCATTCAAAGGGAAACTGAAATTGTTTAAAAGAGTGATCCGGTAATTTACTTTAATAAAAGTTCTGAATGAGTACGATAAATAAATATCCCGGGGTGAAGAAGATACTGATCTTGCTATTTATGCTCCTTCTTGTTTTTTTCGGATATGTGGAATTGGCGACTTTAAATTCAACGCACATGACTTACAGGCAGAAAATATTAAAGACTGTTTACCCGGCATGGATGTGGTGGAGCCGTATCGTTGGAAACAATTCAAGTGAATTGGCAAACAGTAATGCAGAACCGGTAGTTCCGTTTTATACATTAACTGCCATTCTTAATAACGGAAACGAATTTGATTTTGCAGCGCTGAAAGGGAAAAAAGTATTGCTGGTAAATACTGCCAGCGATTGCGGGTACACTGATCAATATGCAGAGTTGGAAAAACTGTATGAGAAGTACAATAAAAGCCTTGTGATCATCGGTTTTCCTTCCAATGATTTTAAGCAACAGGAAAAAGGCACTGATGAAGAGATCGCCGCATTTTGCAAACAGAATTACGGGATTACCTTTCCCCTGATGAAAAAATCGGTGGTAATCAAAAGCGACCGGCAGAATGAAGTATTCAAATGGCTTACCGATCTGTCATTGAATGGATGGAACAGCAAACAACCTTCCTGGAATTTTTGTAAATACCTGGTGAATGAAAAAGGGATGCTGACCAATTATTTCGGTTCAGCGGTATCTCCATTAAGCAAAGACGTACTCAAAGCCATAGAAAAATAATGAACGCACATGTCGTACAATGAAATAGTGGGAACCATTGGAGTGGGCCTCATCCTGGCTGCTTTTTTCTGCAACACCTTCCGGCTGATACCCGGTGAAGGCAAACTGTATTTTGCTTTGAATGTTGCGGGGGCTGCGCTGGCCTGTTATGCTTCGTGGTTAATTCAATATTGGCCTTTTGTGATCCTGGAAGGCATCTGGACCCTGGTTTCCTTTGTGGGGCTGATGCAGAGATTCAAATGAACTTTCAGGTTGGAAAAGAATTTTTAATATGCTCTTCGAAACTTGCAGTTTCTAAGGTTTGTTTTATCGCTTCAAGCGATATAATAATGATGCGAGACAGGATGTCACGCATAGCCAGAACAGAAATTGTCTAAACCATGATGAAGCAGATTTAATGATTGCGCTGATTGAATTTTGAATTAATAAGCCGCTTAAATTCCAAACTTTTACTGCCAAAATTTATCAGCAAACCAATTTCAATATTATATGCTTCCAGATAATTGATGGCCTGGGCAAGATGCACATCTTCCAGTTTTATTACCGCCTTCAGTTCAACAGATATAACTTCTTCCACCAGGAAATCAACTCTCCTAGTGCCTATCTGATGTTCCCTGTAGTAAATGGGCATCTCAAACTCCCGCTTAAATGCTAAGCCATACAAGGGCAACTCTATCTCCATTGCCCGCTGATAAATCACTTCCTGAAAACCATTGCCCAATACCTTGTGAACCTGCATGGCAGCACCAATTATTTTTCCCGTTGTCTCTTTGTATTTATATTCTTCAACCATATTGCTTTTTCATCTGCTCAATCTGCTTCATCTACTTTAATCACAGTTCAGACATTTTCCCCAATCATGGATTTCTATGACGAAAACAAATCAGCTACAACTGTAAGCCAGCGATTCCATTTCCACTTTCCTTCTTTCAAATTGATAGCCGCTGTATGTTTTGATGATCTCGTTCAATGTGTCATCAATTTCTTCCAGCGATTTTTGAGTCACCAGCTTCAATCTGTATTCTTTGATATTGGGAAGCCCTTTCAGGTAATTGGTGTAATGCCTTCTCATTTCATTGATGCCCGTGACCAGGCCTTTCCATTCAACAGAGCGGTGTAAAT
>WBZR01000629.1_pt1 | contig 53349 bp, 42 predicted proteins | sample 5204231 | NCBI WGS metagenome assembly WBZR01 (sample SAMN12412403, study PRJNA552823) | activated sludge metagenome | isolation source: activated sludge from anammox sidestream of wastewater treatment plant... | place: USA: Virginia | collected 2017-08 | reverse complement strand
GTGCATGGGGTTGCTCCCATATAGCCCTCCTTTTCTTTATGGTTTAGTTTCTTGTATCAAAACTATTTTTTACCATATTTGGAGGGCTTTTTCTTTAACCAAGTCTCTCTTTTTCTACTCTACCAAAGAATTTGATTCATTTGTGTACGGGTAACTTAGAATTTATTTGAGATTTGGAATTTACGATTTATGATTTGTATTTTATTTCTCATAGAAAAGTCTCCGCACATTAAATCCCATGACGAACCCCCCAATAACCCCGGCAAGAGTAAATACAAAAAGAAGCAGATCTCCCTGGTCGGTATTAATATAAGGATCACGGGGCGGACGTCCGTATTTCGACGCATATTTACCTACAATACTTACGTCAATACCCGTCCATGCCCCTTCTTCAGATGTTTGCATTACCCCTCCATCAGGATTGTTTCCGGGATTTTCTGCAAATGCACAGAAGGCTGCAGAGAGTAATACCGCCATGGCAAGAAGAGTGCATGGGATGATTGGCAACTTATTTCCCGATGGGTTTTGTGTCATTTCTGATTACTCCAAGATTGAGCAAAATACCTGGACGTCGTTTGTAAATAAAGACCATCACAAACCCCACCACGGCGCCCTCAACAAGACAGAGGATTCCCTGTGAGGTCATCATAAACACTGCAAATATTTCAGCAGTCGCCCGAAAAAATGATTCACCGTTCCTGATCACAAGCAATCCTAACTCAAGCGAGGTGCCAAGATACGTAAAGATATCCGAGACCACACCGGCAAGAAATCCGCACCAAAAGAGCGGCAACCGGCATCGCTGTGCCATTTTAAAGGCAAAATACCCGGAAAAGGATCCCAGAATTCCCATCGAGAAGATATTTCCTCCCAGCGTCGTCAACCCTCCATGGGCAAGGAACAATGCCTGAATCAGCAAGGCGATGCCCGCAACCAGCACACTAACAAAGGGCCCCAGCAACACGGCGCTCAGGCCCGTGCCGCATGGATGGGAAGTCGCCATGCCATTCAGGGCAATGACGGGGATGGGAAAACAGGAAAACACAAACACCGCAGCCCCCAACAGCCCAACGAGAGGCAGGTAACCTGGCATCGACCTCTTCTTCCGCTTTACCTGATAGATACCGATGCCTACGAAAGGCGTCGATACGGCAAACCAGGTAGCAAACCACTCAAAAGGCAGAATTCCTTCCGTGATGTGCATCGCTTCCGCCGTATGTGTCGCAGCAAAAAATAGCAGAAAAATCAAGAAAACGGTAGATATTATTCTTGTCAATGTATTCCCCTTGTCGAAACAAAAAAACCCATGTCTCCGGTAAGGAAGACATGGGTTTTAGAAAAACTGTAAGACCATAGATTTCATACAGGGTGCAGATAAAATTTTGTGTCAGTTCACCGCCGGGCAGAGATCACGGGAAAAAACGACGGGCGCTTTTTGTGCTCTTTCCTTAAAACCCCGGCATTCTCCGCTCCATGCGCAACCGACACAACACACTTTTTCTTTTTTATCTGAATACTCTGAAAAATCTGTGGGTCCGTTTATACCCTTCACCTTCTTTACCATCGAAGACAACGTGAAGTAATTACAGGCAGGTCTTCTGGCTCCCGGATCATCCAACCGGCCACCCTTCCCAGAAAGCCGTTTCGACGGTATTTCCAGTGGTATTGTGACCTTCGTCCCCGGTTACAGCGGCGGGTCCGCTCCCTGTCTCTTGTGATAACGAGTCATGGATTCCCTTTTATCTCCCGCATTTTTGCGGGAGCGTTACCTGTAATTCATCTTATTATTGGGAAAGAACTATTTTAAACACGCAGAGCGATTCTACTTTAAATACGCTCTTCGTGTCAAACAAATTGTTTTTTCTTGCCGTTTGGCAATCACACACACTTCGTCATTTTTCCTTTGATTCTCCATCACAAGAAATATACAATATCGCCTGATGTTCATTTGTGATTTGAGCTTGTGCGCAATTTTCTTGCTAAAGGGGGATATAATTTACATGAGATTGAAAAGAGACGTCCATCCGGTTTTTCTTCCTGCGGTAATGCTTATCATTCTTATGCTCATGGGATCAGGCTGTGCCATGTTTAAGAAAAAAACACTTTTAGTTCCGCGAGAAGCAGGGGATACCCTCGTGGAGATTACCGACCCCACACAACTTCCTCAGTTTAGAGACGATTACAGCCGTGATTCCCTCTTGCAATCGATCGATCATAGCCTTGACTACTTTAAGAGAGTGAAGGCGAATCCGTATGGTTTTCATATGGATGGTTTTTCACACGAAAATCTGGAAGATTCCCTAAAGTTCTTTCGGGAAGGTTTTTTACGCTGCAGAGACACTGCGGAGATCAACGATTTCATCGTAAAAAACTTCAGGGTCTTTCAGGCCATAGGAAAGGCTTACGAGGGACATGTGCATTTCACCGGTTATGGAACGCCCATCTACGATGGAAGCCTCACCCCAACCGGAGAATTTCGCTATCCCCTTTATAAAATCCCGCCAGACTTCAGGAAACCTTATTATACCCGGAGTGAGATCGAGGACCGCAATCTCTTAAAAGGACTTGAAATTGCCTATCTCAAATCCAAACTGGACGCCTACCTCATTCACGTTCAGGGATCGGGGCAAATACGGCTTGCGTCGGGTGAAAAGGTCTATGTGGGGTACGGCGCTGATTCAGGCCACAAATATAGCAGTATTGGGCGTATGCTCGTTATGGACGGGAAGATTCCCGAAGAGGAATTGACCCTTTCGACGCTCATTGCCTATTTTAACCAGCACCCGGGTGAACTCGATTCTTACCTCAGGAAAAACGACCGCTATATCTTTTTCAAGCGGGTCAACTATGCAACCCCCTACGGCTCTATCGGCGTGCCGGTAACTCCTATGCGGAGTATCGCCACCGACAAAAAGGTCTTCCCGGCTGGTGGTTTGGCCTTTGCAGTTATCGAACCAAAGAAGGCAAAGAAGACCTGGAAGTTTTGGGAAAAAGGGACGAGCGGGACAGAAAAATCGTTCTTTGTTCTCGATCAGGATACGGGAAGCGCCATTCAGACCCCGGCCAGGGCAGATGTCTATTTCGGAATCGGAGACCAGGCAATGTATGAGGCCGGGAGCTTAAATACCTACGGACGACTCTATTATTTCCTGAAACGGTAGTTCGCCATGGCTCACTTTAACCGATTTCAGGAAAGGAGATCAGGGCAAAATATTACAATTTTCTCTTGACATTGGCCCGTATTAGATATATCTTCATATACTCAATAATTTCGACAAAGGTAAACTCTGAGTGATCAGGGGGCGCAAAGTAAAGGGTCTTTCTCCACAGTTGAGATAGAGTGCATCTCTTATAAAATAAAAAGATAGCCTTACTGCCGAAGCATTGTAATATTTAGCAGTAAGGCTATCTTTTTAGTAATAACCGTAAAGGGATTGTTTGTCTTTAGCATGATTTTATTAAATACTCATACATAAAAGGGAGTATATAAGCCGCCTAAACGGCAAAGGAGTTGGCTCATGTTACAGGAAGCAAGAGGGCTCCTTTTAAAGATCATGTGTCTTTTTTAGAAAGGAGGAGTAAATGAGGTTAAGGAATAGTATGTACAAATTGTTGTGTATTTCTGGCTTGATGTCGTTTGCACTTTACGGGTGCGGAATGTTCAAATATGAAGCTGGTGTCGAGCATGATAAGCCACCGTACTATCATGGACACGTTGAAGATGAACCACCGGCAAGGCACCTTCGGTCGCATGTACATGAAGCACCAGCTCCTGCACCAGCGCCAGCGCCTCAATCGGATGTCTGCACGGCAGATGGGGCATACCCGACGAATAGCAAGGATTGCTGCAGTGTTATTTATCTGCAAAAAATGGGCCCCTGCAGCGGTAGCGTGGGTCAGGAATATTGCTACGTAATAAAAGCCACGAACCTTACCAAAAGAAAGGTGAAAAACGTAGAAGTTATTCAGACCCTTCCCAAGAATTTTGAGGTGAGAAATTCCACCCCTGAATTGGGCACCGGAAGCGCGGGCGGTGTGGCGAAATGGTTCTTGGGTGAGCTTGGCCCTGAAGAAACGAGAGAAATTAAGGTTTGCGGTATTCCGACACAAAGCGGAAACATGCCTTTCTGCACGGATGTTACGTATAGTTTACCAGAGGTTTGCCTTGACCCGGTCATTACCGAGCCGAGGATAACCATCGCAAAGAGCGCTCCAGCCGAGGTTACCCTTTGTGATGTGATTCCGATCACCTTTACCGTCACCAATACCGGCACGGGCGTAGCGAACAATATTAAAGTTAAGGAGACCTTGCCCGCAGGACTGGAGACGCAGGATGGCAGAACTGATGTGGTCTTAGATGTTGGTTCATTAAATCCAGGCGAGTCGAGAGACGTTGCGTTGACGGCAAAAGCAACAAAAACCGGCACATTTAATAATACTGCGACGGCGGTTGCCGATGGCGGTTTGAGTGCAGAATCCAATACAACCACGACTGCAGTAAGACAACCAGTGCTTGCTATCACAAAAGTAGGCAGCAGCGATAAAGTGTATCTGGGACGCAATATTTCATATGAAATTGTGGTAACCAACAATGGCGACTGCCCGGCGACATCAACCGTTGTTGAAGATAGCGTACCTGATAATGCCTCCGTGGTAAACGCCAGCGAAGGAGCAACCTTATTGGGTAGCACAGTTACCTGGAATGCAGGAACCATACAGCCGCAGGGATCACAGAAATTTACTCTGACGTTGAACCCCAAAGGCATTGGTACCGTGAAAAACACGGTGGCAGCGCGGGCTACCTGCGCAGAAGCCGTTTCAGCAGCAACTTCAACCGAAGTCGTAGGTATTGCTGCAATCCTGCTTGAGGTAATCGATATCGATGATCCTATTGAGGTTGGAAACGATGAAGTCTACGAAATCGTTGTAACCAACCAGGGTTCAGAAACGGGGACCAATATCAAAGTAACCTGCATACTTGAGGATGAAATGCAGTATGTAACTTCTGAAGGACCAACAACGGGAAGTGTTTCTGCTGACGGCATGACGGTAACCTTCGACCCATTGCCAACCCTTGCTTCAAAGGCAAAAGCGATTTGGAAGGTCAAGGTGAAGGCGATGAAAGAGGGTGATGTCCGATTCAAGGTTATTATGACCGAGGATTGCCTGGGCAGACCAGTAGAAGAGACCGAAGCTACACATTTCTATGATTAAGCTTCTCTTTTACTTCAGTGTCTGACACAAGCAGTCGGAGATGAAGTGATGTGAAGGAGACAGGAAGTTTTAGAATCTCCTTGAAGTGTAGTTGATTTTAGTATACAAAAGAAGGCCGGGACGCGTTCACCGACGCACCGGCCTTCTTTGTTTCATGGTAACAGTATCGTTTTTGTGTACTTGTGCAGTATGTTATAAAGGGTATACCTCGCACCCTTAGAATGACCTCAGAGTACGACAACCTGTAATATCTCGTGTTTGCAAACATCAAGTGCATATCTTTGTATTAACCAGATTCAACCTTTTTTGAAAGGGGTTATTGCATGTATTGCCAAAAGAGACGAAATCCTTTGATGCTTATATGCATGGCTGTAATATTTGGTATCTATGGCTGCAGTTACCAGCAAAACGATTTTTCGAACGAGAAACCGCCATATGCACACGGACATCTTGAAAAAGACCCAGGCCCAAGGCACGAACGTTTGCACAAGGGTGAGAACAAAGCCACGTACGATAACCAGGAAGACAACAGGGCCTTTTCCGCCATAAACAAGAAGTCCGGTGTTATCTTTATCGAAAAAAGTGCGCCTCCGGAGATTCAGGTCAACAGACCATTTGACTATCTTATCAAGATTACGAACCTTACCGATGAAAGGGTGCATGACGTTGAGGTAACCGAAACATTTTCCCCAAAATACAAAATAAAAAACACTATCCCCAAATCACGGAAAGGCCCGGGGGAAGGAACCGTAACGTGGTCAATAGGAGACCTGGGACCGAATGAAATGAAAGAAATTCGGGTAACTGGTGTCTCATTAGAAACCGGAGACATGCCGTTTTGTACCGATGTTACTTATAACTTGCCGCCACTCTGCCTTATTGCAACCGCCGTGGAGCCGAAGTTGACAATTACCAAACGTGCGCCCGCGGAGGTTTTATTATGTGATTCGATACCAGTAACTCTTGTGGTCAGTAATACTGGTACCGGCATCGCCAGGAATATCCAGGTGAGGGACACCCTGCCACAAGGATTAAAAACGATCGATGGCAAGAGCAATATTGTTCAGGGAATTGATCTGTTACGGGCAGGAGAATCACGCGAGATTACCTTTACGGCTCAGGCAGACAGCCCGGGAAAGTTTGAGAATTCGGCAACGGTGGTTGCGGACGGTGGTCTGCAAGCCGAATCCAGTATGATTACCACCGTGGTAAAACAACCAGTACTGACCATTGCCAAAAAGGGACCAGAGAGGATTTATACCGGACGCGACATTACTTACACAATCGGCGTAAGCAATAAGGGTGACGGTCCGGCAGCATCATCGGTTATTGAGGACACCATACCCGGGAACGCTACTTTTGTGAAGGCAGGCCAGGGCGGTATATTATCCGGAAACACGGTTACCTGGAATTTAGGGACTTTGCTGCCTCGCGACTCAAGAAAAGTCAGCGTGACTTTACAGGGAAGAGGTCTTGGCAAAATAACAAATACCGCAACCATTAAGGGTGAATGCGCCAGCCAGGCATCAGCAACCGCTGTTACCGACGTAATCGGGATAGCTGCTATTTTACTGGAAGTAATTGACCTGGCGGACCCCATAGAGGTTGGAAGCAATGAGACCTACGAGATTACCGTGACCAACCAGGGCTCTGATTACAGCACCAATATCAGGATCGCCTGTACCCTTGAAGATACGATGCAGTATATATCCTCCGATGGGCCAACCAAGGGAACATGCGTTGGCAAGACCGTGACTTTTGATTCTTTAATAAGCCTTGCACCAAAGGCAGCAACAACCTGGAAGGTCGTTGTGAAGGCATTACGTCCCGGAGACGTTCGCTTCAAGGTCGAAATGATCGAGGACTGTCTGAGGAGGCCAGTAGAAGAGACGGAGGCAACCAATTTTTATGAATAAATTCTGACTGTTGGAGGGAAACCGGGAGATAAAACCAACGAAAACCATTACCCCGCCTCATCTGTATAATGAGGGGATATGCGGTAGATTATAACTTGACACAAAATACTCTCATTAGCTATAATTATGTTTTGATGTATCGGAATTTCAAAGTTCCCGCTACTATCTTACCCGCCCCAAACCCGGTCTCAGGAGGGAATGCAGGGGTGGATTTAATTGTGATGTAAAAATTTGCTGCAGACCTAACTCCAGAATAATTTTCATTAATGAATACCGTAAAACTATCGTATAAGGAGGGTGTTTTTGGAGAATGTATTAAATAAGGAAATAAAAAAGATCATTGACGACTGTCCTGAAGTAGGCCGTATTCTTGAGGAATATGGCATTGGCTGTGTCCCCTGTTCCGTGGGCAGCTGCCTTTTGAAGGATGTTGTGGGAATCCACAATCTTGATCCGGAACGGGAAGCCACCTTGATGTACCGGATAGAAAAGGCTATTTATCCTGATAGAAATGTTTCAAAGCCGGTGATAGATGCATCAAAAAAATCTGCGCCGAAGAAGATCACGTATTCACCACCGGTCAAAAAGCTGGTTGATGAGCATGTTCTGATCAAACGGCTCCTGGCTTTAGTCCCTACCATTGTTGATTACATTGAAAGCAGCATGAAGGTGGATAAGGATCTGGTTTTAAAATGCGTTGATTTTATTCGGACCTATGCAGACAAGTATCATCACATGAAGGAAGAGGATATTTTGTTTAAGTATGTAGACGATAAGGCAGAGGTTATTCAGGTCATGTATAAGGACCATGACACAGGAAGGGGTTACATCAGACAGGTTGTTGAGGGCGCTGAAACGGGGAATAAGGCGCAAATTAAGCAAAATCTGCTTGCCTATCGGGAATTGCTCACCCAGCATATTAAAAAAGAGGATGAAATTCTTTACCCGTGGATTGATCGCCAGCTATCAACAACTCAGGTCGGCGAGATGTTTCGCAAGTGTAATGAAGCGGACGCTTCGGTAGGCGAAGAGCTACCAAAAAAGTATGAGCGGTTTATTACTGATTTAGAAGGAAAATTTTTACAGGAGGTTGTGAAATGAGTGGATGTCCAGGATCAAGAACCATGGATTTTAGCGACAAAACGGCCCAGGAGGGAAGCGAAACGGGAAAGCGCCCTTCTCAACTGAGGCAGTGGCCTATACAGATGCATTTGGTTTCCCCACTAGCACCCTATTTTCAGGGCAAGGATATTCTGCTGGCGGCAGACTGTACGGCTTTTGCCTTTGGAGAGTTCCATAAGGATTATCTCAAAGGAAAGAGCATCGCAATTGCCTGTCCAAAGCTCGATTCTGATCAGGAAGTTTATACTGAAAAGATCAAGGCATTGATTGACGATGCAAAGATTAATACCTTAACCGTCATGATCATGCAGGTGCCCTGTTGTTTTGGATTGGCGCAGATTGCTAAGGAAGGCGCAGAAAAGGCCACCCGCAAGATCCCGATTAAACAGGTCGTTGTCGGGCTGGAAGGAAACATCTTATCCGAAGAGTGGATTTAGCGCCTGGCGCACACCGGTGATAGAAAAAAATCCCTGGGGGGTTTTAAACTCCCCAGGGATTTTTTATGGAAACCTGTTTTTTTAAAGCTGCAGATTTTTCTTTCTTGAATTACATTCCTCTGAACAGATATCGTTGCGCCCGTGAGCTTTCTCCGCGTTGTATGTCTACTATCATTTCTGTGCCCGTGTCCTGGAATTGATACACGAGTTTCCCACCCCGTTCATCTGAGTGAGCAGAAAACAAGACCCTGCCGGAAACCGGGTTACCATCCAGGCTGGCTGCAACAATCTTTAAAGGCAGACAACACGCCGCCTGAAAGACCAGGGTATTGTCAAATGCCAGAAGATGTGAGTAGTGCGGTTTTCTGACACCTTTTTGTCTTACGGTGTTATCTGCCTTTCGCGAAAGAAGGACATGCGTATTATCAGGACGCATCTCAACCATATATTTTTCGCAGGCATCGATCATATTCTCCAAAGAAAGATTAATCCATAATCCCGCAAGCCTCAGCATTGTTTTTGCATCCTCCAAATCCTGTATAATACTATCAGGTGAAGCAACCGATCTTGTCCTCTCTCTGGAACTGAATGCCCTTGGAGCATGAAGGTCAACAAGCGGTAGCATTTCATAGTCTCTGTGCATCGTACTGATTGGCATCAGGTATTATTTCCATATTCTTTGATAATCGCCAGTTTATCAATTTCTTTCATGAGATCATCCATTTCCTCTTTTTGCGGTTCCTTAAAACCTTCTCCCACCTGGTAATGGAATATGGTGCTGACACTTTCCTTAAACATATCTTCCATTGATTGCGTCAAGGCAATCAATCGCACATCGATGTTACTTAGCAAATACGTTATTTGGTCAAAAAGGACGCTGGTTGTCACACCGGAATGGATAAACGAATGACGATCTAAATTACTTTCGATATCATGCATGAACCCTTCAATCTGAGCAATCTGGTTTTGCAAAAGGAGAGTCGCCTTTTCCAGATTCTTTTTCAACAACTGGGAGCTCTTCAAATAGTCAATATGGACGTCAGGCTCCTTGGATATTTTTTTATCTTTATTCCTGGTACATAACGAAATTCGATGGTCAATGTCTTTCACTGCCTTGATCAACTGGTTGAGCCGATTCTCCATAGCTTCAAATTCAGATACATTTTGATAATAACACGTATCTTTTAATTCTTCATGGAATCTCTCGATCTCCGTTAAAAATGCGTCCAATTCTTTTGCGCTATAAGAAAAAAAATCAAAATCATTTTTAAAAGTATTAACCCTGCGGGTCAGAGTTTCTGTTTCTATAATATTTTTCAGACCTGCTTTAATATCAACAAACTTTTTAAAAACAGAATTTTGATGCAACTTTTGCATAAAAACGCCCCTGTTGCTGTTTTGTTCCTTCGCAGGAATGTCTCTGCTGGTAACAAAATCCTCAAGGGACTGTACCGTATTGATGATCTTTCCGTAGGCAACTTCCTTCAATGGTTTGTCAAAGAGAAGACCTTGTAACTCTTTTAATAACCCGTGAGCGGTTTCCTGATCCTGAGTATTTTTCAATATTCCCATGGCGTTCAACTCATTTTGTAGCATTTCAAATTTATTGGATCTGGCAAAAATGGTCTTCAGAGGATCCTGGATGTCCTTTTGTCTCTCCATATCCTTTATTAGCCCTTTCAACTCATCAAGGGTATGGGACAAACTGGTAAATAGCGGCACGGATTTTTTTGCCTCTAAAAAGGCATCTTTCCCGGACACCGTCTTCAGTTTTGATAACTTTTCCAAATTCGCACTAAACTTTCCGATAAGCTGCTGAATGTCTTCTTGTTCTGGTTTTAAGACCTGATCCTGGCGGAAAACGGGCTTTGTGGAAATATTGATCGTTACGGAGAATACCGCCTCAATGCATTTTTTCAGTAAGGAGCCAAATTTCTTTGAGGATTTTTGAGCAAGCTGAATCACATCCTGCGTTCCCGACGCGGCCGCGCCTGTGTCCTTTATCGTTAAAAAATCGAGATATGCAAGAAGTTTCCCGAAAGAATTCAGCAATTCCTGGTAATCATTTTGGAGCATCTGATGCTTTGAAATGGTTTGCAATTTCTTCAATTCATGATAATTTGCCGTTAAATTTTCCTGTTCACTCCGAATGTCAGGTTTGTTTTTCGTGAATTTTTTTGTTAATCGCGCAACAAACTTTTCAATACAATTCGCGTAGGTTAAGAAGAGACCGCATTCCTCCAGAAGCTTAAACTGGCCATTCAGCCTGCCGGACGCAGAATAGATATAACCTGCGTATGCGGGAATACCCTTCCAGTTATTATTTTCAATGATACGCTCAAGCCGCATTAAATCTGAAAATAATTCTTTATTAAATAACAGCGGATTATCCGTTGATGCGATGTGATTAAAAATATCAGCGAAGAAACCAAGGTCATCAATTTTTTCCTCAACGATTTGCATCTCGCTCTCCTGAAGATGAAAGATTCTTAGCTTCAGATAATGCTGCTCTAAATCTAATTTGAGGATCAAAGAGATAAAATGGAGATTGACATAGATTTCCTTCAATCCCGTTGTCGTAAAGACCTTGTTTTTCGTTTCAATTTTATTGAACCGAAGCTCCCTGCCTAATTTTTCCGAAGTTAATGGCAATCCGTTGAGAATTAAGTAGTCGCCGAACCGTCCTGTATACTTTTCATACGATTCCGCGCGGGTAATATAGTTGCGATGGATGTAATCCGGTGCACAAGCATCCGCCTGACCCTGTTCTGTTTCGTCAATGATCAGGAGATTGCTCGCGCCCTTTTCAATTCCTTTTTTGTAATGCAGTACGACATGAGGCTTCATCAGACATTGAATGAGGGACTCAATCTCAGATGGAGTAGCGGTAATGGCCGCTTCCACAAGACCTTTTTCTTTCACGGTAAGGATAGTATCAATTTTGCCGTTATGAAACAACCGCCTGGAAATAATTTTCAGGGTCTTTTCAAAAGAAGTATCGATAACCTGCCCTTGAAACGTAACACGGAAGGCCTTCATCGGTTCCTTTGCCGACTTTCCCCTGGTCCTCGTTTTTACTTCGTCTATCTGTGCCCGCACAATCTCAGAGGTGTGATACTTCTTTTTTAAGAGCTCATACAAATAATTAGATGCTTGAGTTTTCATATGCACAATGTAATAAAACTTTCTGGGACTGTCAAAATAATTCTTATTATCATCAAAGATTATCGAATTTCTATTTGTTCGCCGGATGCAAGCAACTTTTTATGCAAGGCGAAAGAGTAACACTTTAGTTTTTTGAAAAAGTAGGGGCGAAGCATTTGCCTGCTTGGGGTGTGAATACCTTTATGCCAATTTATGGCAAATGCTTCGCCCCTACACCGTGCGGCAACATCGTATTATGGTAATTTTTCAAAAAACTAAAGTGTTACGCGAAAGATAATCTTTTCAGTGGAGTCTTCCACCGCCGTTCCTGACTTTGGCCTTGCAGCCTTCCACCACCTCTCTCTGCCTTAAAATCAACAACATCCATTGTTGTCCCCGTCACGACCAGATTCTCATCTTTTTCAATGTTCTTAGCCGGGGTTCTCCTGTGAAAAATACGTAATGGTGGTCTCCGCAATCATGCCCGTTTGCCTTTCAACTTGTGACCATTGACAAAGCGCGTGTAAGGGACTATTTACATGAAACAATTATACCCTTCAGAAGTAAATGCGCAACTATGTTTTTTGTTCAACATGACGACATCAGATTTTCTTCTCAACAATAGTATCACTTTATTATAATTTTTTATTTGAAGAATAGTTATGATATTATTATAGTATTATCGTAAATGTGTTTTATCCTTTGGGAAGCATGAAAATTACGACCTTGTTTTTCCGTTTAGCGTCTCACATTGCACCTTTGAAACGACCATTTGCGCGCATCTTCGAAATTCCCGTATAAAATTTTTAACATGTAAAATCAAGCATGTTAAGTATTTTCATTACAAAGAACTCTTTTCCTCTTTCTGACGCACTTGGGAAATTTCGGCTGACCCTTATCACCCTTTTCATTCCTTTCTGTTTCTTGCCTTGCCTGTGTCTGGCAGAAGCAGAACAGGAACACATTCTGGAATCAACACCCATAAGCGACGAGGTGATTCTTTTCCAGGAAATCCCCTCAGTTTATAGCGCCTCAAAATATGAGCAGAAGGTAACCGAAGCGCCTTCTTCCGTGAGTATTATAACGGCGGATGAAATCAAGAAATATGGGTATCGAAATTTTTCGGAAATTTTACGGAGCATACGGGGTTTCCATATCACCTATGATAGAAACTATCATTACGTGGGGGTAAGAGGGTTTGGATTGTCCGGAGATTACAATACCCGCATCCTCCTCCTTATCGATGGGCATAGAATAAATGACGCTATTTATGACCAGGCGCCTATCGGTACGGATTTCCCTCTTGATATCGATCTTATCGAGCGCATTGAGATTATCCGTGGCCCGGGGTCTTCCCTGTATGGCACCAATGCATTTTTTGGCGTTGTCAACGTAATTACCAGGAAGGGCAGAGGGTTCAGAGGAGCAGAGGCTTCGGCAGAAGCGGGTACTTTTGAGACATACAAGACGCGTATGAGCTACGGTGAAAAATTTTCCAACGGTCTTGAAATGGTAATTTCCGGCTCTTATTATGAGAGTGAAGGAGATGACCGGCTTTTTTTCCAGGAATTCGATCAACCGGCAAACAACCATGGCATTGCGGAAGATCGGGATCGTGATCAGTTTGAAAATATTTTCGCCGAGATTCTGTATCGTGATTTTACCTTACAGCTAAATTACCATGACAGGGAAAAGGACGTTCCAACCGCCCCCTTTGGCACGCTCTTTAATGAGCAGTTTTTTACTGCTGATGAGCGGGGCTGGGCTGACCTAAAGTACGAACGGATATTTGGCGACCAATTCAGTTTTCTATCCAGAGTCAGCTATAATTTTTATGATTATAACGATGATTATTTTACCAATTCACCGGCTGGAAAATTAAAAACTTCTGATGTCATTGACAGTCAATGGTTACAAGGGGAGGTTCAGATAACCAAAACATTTTTTGAAAGGCATAAATGCACCTTTGGTATAGATTCCCGATATAATATGCAGCAGGACCAGCGCACCTTTAATCATATACAGGAGGGGACAGTTCCCGGTATCAAGCGGGAAATCCTCGATGACAAACGTGAATCAGAGTATTTTGCAGGTTATCTTCAGGATGAATTTACTCTTACCGATTTTTTGACCTTACAGGCAGGCGTTCGGTTTGATTATTTTGAAACCTTTGGGGGAACTGCTAACCCGCGTGCTGCCCTGATTTATACCCCCTTCGAGAAAACGGCGTTTAAGTTCGTCTATGGCCGGGCATTTCGCGAACCAAATGCCTATGAACTCTATTACAGCGACGACACCTCCCAGAAGTCCAGTCCCGATCTTGACCCCGAGACGATTGATACCTATGAGATCATTTACGAGCAGTATTTTGCAAAATACTTCCGTGGAACCATTGTTGGTTTTTACAACTCAATTGACGATTTCATTTCCTTAACAACAGATCCTCATGACGGCCTTCTCGTGTTTGACAATGTTGACGGAGTTCATGCAAGAGGTTTTGAATTTGAACTGGAAGGAAAATCTGAGCTTGGATTTGAGGGGCGTGCAAGTTATAGCATCCAGGAAGCTGAAGGCGGTGATTCCGGGGGTATCCTGGTGAATTCTCCCAAACACCTGGCCAAGTTCAATATGATTATCCCCATGTTCAAGAGAAAACTTTTTTTAAGCGGTGAAGAGCAGTATACCGGCAAGAGGAGAACAATCATGGGCAGCTCTGCAGGAGACTATTTCATTACGAATGTAACGCTTTATAGTCGTAATATTTTTAAAACACTGGAAGTTTCAGGAGGCGTTTTTAACTTGTTCGACATGGAATATGAGGACCCGGGCGGAGAAGAACACGCCCAGGATGTTATTGAACAGGATGGCAGGGTATTTCGAATCAAGATTACGTACGCATTTTAATTTATTAGGCGATACGTACCGTGCCTGGAGAAAAGATGCCTATCATTCTCAATGCCTTCATTATAGCATTCATTATCGTATATATCAATATTCCCGAAATCTTAGCTGATGAATACCAAATCGCAGTGCTTGCCAGTCGCAACGAATCCCCTTATAAGGAGGTAATTGCGGGTTTTCAGAAAACAATCATAGACCAGAGAAGAGATACAAAGTGCAATGTCTTTATCATGGAAAACGATAAAACGCAAATATCACAAAGCTTTCGTGACATCAAAAAAATCAAACCCAGGGTACTCTTTACGGTTGGAACTGCTCCCACGGTAGAAGCTCTCAAAGTATTTACTGATATACCCGTTGTTGCAACCCTTGTGCTTGATGATGATATGATACTGCACGCACGTAATGCTACCGGGGTAATACTCAGTTTTCCCATAGAAACACAGTTCCATTTGCTCAAAAACTTTCTCCCGGAGGCAAAAAAGATTGGTGTTATTTACAACCCTGCGGAAAACCGGGAAAAAATCCGATCCGCCACAATCATAGCAGAAAAAATGGGGCTCGATCTTCATCCTGTGGATGTCCATTCGCCCAAAGATATTCCCAAGGCACTCAAGACCTTGGCAAGTGGTATTGACATCTTGTGGGGAATAAATGATGCCCTGGTATTTAACTCGCTAACGGCAAAACAAATCTTGCTATTTTCCTTTAGAAATCATGTGCCATTCAGCGGTCTTTCTTCCACTTGGGTAAAGGCAGGCGCTCTGTATGCGCTGGAATATGATTTTCATGATATCGGCGTGCAGTGTGGCGAAAAATCCCTTAAGATCCTGCAGGGGGCAAAAGTAAACTCTCTGCCCGTATGTTTACCCCGAAAATTGCTTTATGCTTTGAATCTGAGAACGGCCAGATACATGAAGATAAAATTTCGCGAAGAGCACATTCATAATGCATATCAGATTTTTGATGAATGATTATGGCAAGGACAAAAGAGACGACGGGAAAGAGACGATTAAGCATTGCGGCGAAGTTTAATCTTCTAACCATTTTTATTATTCTGGTAACTGCGGCAGGAATAAGCTATTTCCTCATACAAAATGCTACTTCTCATATATATCGCAACCTGGTAAATCATGGCTTAATTATTGCCGGCATGGCGTCGCAAACCAGTGAATACTGTATCTACACCGGGGACAAAGAATCTATGAAGCTGATTATTGAAAGTCTGGAAGTGGATGAAGACATTGCCTATGTATGCCTTCTTGATAAAGAAAAAAGGCAACTTATGTTCAAAATCTTTATCCCTGGATTGGTAATTCCACCGCTTCCTCAAGGGGAGATGACAGACGACGGCTTCACCTTCACAACACACTACGAAGAATTTATAAATAGAGAAGATGGGAACCGATACCTCGGCTTCTTTTCTCCCGTAATTGGCTATATCAATAACAAACCAAGCGATGAATTCTCAACCCACAAAGAAAGTGCGAACCAGGAGATTATTGGATATGTTCACCTTGGGTTATCGCTTCAAAACCTTCACAAAAGGATAAAGCAATTTCAGATATCTACGCTGGTCTTTACCTCGCTCTTCATATTTCTTGGCGTTATCTTAACCCTGTTTCTTACAAAAAGAATTACTCTTCCCATCAAGAAATTAAGCTTAATAACAAAAAAAGTATCAATGGGTGTATTCGAACACACGGTTTCTGTTCGCACAAACGATGAAATTTCCGATCTTGCAGCCACCTTTAACCATATGGTCGACCGACTGCGAGCGTATCGCGAGGCGATAGAGTCACACAATCAGGAACTCTTAAATACCAATGAACACCTGTTACAGGAGATCACGATCCGTAAACAGATAGAGAGGGCGCTTGAAGAAAAGACTCGGGAGATTATCCGTTCGAATAAGGATTTGGAGCAATTCGCCTATATCGTTTCCCATGATTTACAGGAACCCCTGCGAAAGGTAATGGTGTTTGGTGATCGGTTGAGTACGAAATATGGACATGCCTTATCCCATGAAGGGCGTGATTATATCGATCGTATGAAAAATGCGTCACAGCGGATGCAAACCCTCATAACCGATCTTCTTGCTTACTCAAGAGTCACCACCCATACCAGACCATTCACCCGGGTTGATCTTGCCAGGCTCATTCAGGAGGTAATCAGCGATCTGGAAATCCGGTTAGAAAGAACGGGAGGACGGGTAATCCTTGGGAATTTACCGACTGTTCATGCTGATGCTGTTCAAATGCGACAGTTATTTCAAAATCTCATCGGGAACGCCCTGAAATACCATCGTGATGGGGTGCCGCCGGTGATTGAGATTCAGACACACTACCCCAAGGGCATGAAGGAAGACCACACACAGACCTCTCACCGTAATGACTTGTGCGAAATTACGGTTGCAGATAACGGAATTGGGTTTGAAGAGAAGTATGCCGAGTACATCTTTGGAATTTTCCAGAGATTACACCGGCGCGATGAATACGAAGGAACTGGTGTAGGGCTGTCGCTTTGCCGAAAAATTGTAGAGCGTCACGGCGGAAGGATCACCGCAACAAGCGCTCCCGGGAAGGGTGCGAAATTTACTATTGTATTACCGGTAGCGCCAGCACAAGAAAAAAGCCATGGAAGGCACAAAGAAATTATTTCCCATCTTAATAGCTGAAGACGATCCGGATGACCGTCTCATCATACACGACGCCTTTGAAGAAGCCGGCATGCATCATGCGGTTCATTACGTCGAGGATGGTCAGGAGTTAATGGATTATCTTTGCTTGCGGGGAAAATACTCCTGGCCAAACCATTCACCGCGCCCGGGTATTATTCTCCTTGATCTGAATATGCCCAAAAAAAACGGACAAGATGCGCTAAGCGAAATCAAATCAGACCCGAGCCTGAAGCGAATCCCTGTTATTGTCATGACAACATCAAAAAGAGACGAGGATATCGGATTTCTGTATGATTTGGGCGCAAATTCATACATCCATAAACCAACGGATTTTGCAACATTAGTAACAATTGTAAAGACGTTATCAAGATATTGGTTCGAAATTGTTGAACTCCCATCATAAGGAGTAGAAATGCGATGAACAATACCCGAATACGAATACTTCTCGTGGACGACGACGAAGATGATTATGTAATAGCCCGTGAATTGTTTTCTGAAATCTCGACCTGGAAACCTGAACTGGATTGGGTAAAAACGTATGACGCAGCAATGGAAATGATCCGGACAAGACAGCATGATGTGTATCTCTTTGATTATCGGCTTGGTCTCGGCGAACACACCGGACTGGAACTCTTGCGTGAAACGATAACCACGGGTTGCAAGGCTCCCATAATCATCCTCACCGGTCAGGGAGATTACCGTGTGGATATGGAGGCAATACGAAAAGGTGCATCGGATTACCTGATTAAGGGGCAGATAAACTCTTCACTGTTGGAGAAATCGATCCGCCATGCCATTGAACGCAAGCGTGCGGAAGAAGCAATCAGATCAGCAAAAAATTATTCGGAATACCTTGTTGCATGCTCGCTCGATATGATTGTTGCCGCCAACTTAGGCTTAGAAATCACCGAATTCAACCCCTCCGCCGAAAAGATATTTGGCTATTGCAAGTCAGAAGTACTTGGCAAATCAATCCGCATGCTGTTTGCAGACGCCATGGAATCCAAACAGATTACTGAAAAAATATTAAAAGAAAAGATTTTTTCAGGAGAAATAAATAAAAGAAAAAAAAGCGGGGAGATTTTTCCCTCCTTCTTATCTGCATCCATCCTGAAGGATATCAATGATAAAGAAATAGGAATCGTAGGTATTTTGCGCGATATAACAGAACGCAATCGTCTTATCGATCAACTCCGGTACAATGCATTTCACGATCCGTTAACAAACTTGCCCAACAGGAATCTGTTCATGGAACGATTGGAGCGCTTACTTGAACACGCAAAAAGAAACAGAAACAGTGCGTTTTCCGTCCTCTTTCTCGATCTCGACCGTTTCAAGGTGGTAAACGATAGCCTCGGTCACCTCTCGGGAGATAAATTGCTGATCTTAATTGCACAAAAATTGAGAGAATGCCTGCGAAGATCGGATACCGTTGCTCGTTTTGGAGGAGATGAGTTTGCAATCCTTCTTGATAATGTCGATGACCACTTCAATGCAAAATTTGTGGCAGAGAGAATCCTGGAAACCTTGAAGGATCCTTTCGTCCTCGACGGACACAAAATTGTTGTTTCTGCCAGCATTGGAATTGTTATAAAAGGCGAACTGTATAATCGTCCGGAGGATATTCTGAGAGACGCCGACACGGTGATGTATCGGGCAAAGATGCTTGGCAAGGCACGGTATGCAATATTTAATATTGAAATGCATGCCCATGCAATGAACTTTTTACAGTTAGAGACGGACCTCCGGCATGCTATTGAACGCTCGGAACTCGTCATTTATTATCAGCCCATTGTGTCATTGGCAACCTCGGAAATTGTTGCCGTCGAATCTCTCGTTCGCTGGCAACATCCACAACGTGGCTTAATTTTACCGGATGAGTTCATTCCCCTGGCAGAGGAAACCCGGGAGATCGATAAGGTTGGCTATTGGGTTATCCAAGAGGCATGCGCCCAAAATAAGGCATGGCATGATATGGGATTTTCAAACATAACCGTCACCGTGAATATATCGTTGTTACAATTCCAGCGTAAGGAATTGCCGGAACAGATCGGAACAATCATTAAAAACACTGGCTTATCTGCCGACGCCTTTGAATTGGAAATCACGGAAAGCACGGTAATGGAGAGCAAGGGACTCGTTCTCGAAATTTTTAAAGAACTGAATAAGATGAAAATCCATCTCATGATGGATGATTTTGGTATCGGTTTTTCTTCAATCAACAGTTTGAAGCATCTTCCTTTCAGCACGTTAAAAATTGACCGGTCTTTAATTTCGGACATTGACACCAATCCGGACGCCTCGGCAATTGTCAAATCCATTATAGACATGGCGCACACGCTGAAAATAAAAGTGATTGCAGAGGGAGTGGAGACACCAGGCCAACTGGAGCTGTTGCGGTCGTATAACTGTGATTATGCACAGGGGTACTTGTTCTACTGTCCCATGAAAGCAGAAGAGATTACCAGCCTGCTGCGACAGTCAAAGAAATATCCGTCAGAAAAGAAAAGTAACATTACGCGTGAATTCAGTCCTTCGTAACTCCGAAAGAAACGATGGGGTTTTTCTTTCATCATATACCGCAGCAGGTAAATTGCGATCATCTCACAAAATATTTTAAAGGAGGTGAATCTATGAGAAGCAAAAATCGGCTCACCGTATTGTTGTTGGTTTTGATGGTCTCGCATGTTTGCACTTTGGTGGTTCGTGCAAATGAAACAACAGGTTTACCGAAGGCATATCTCATTGCCGGCGTACCGCACCATAAGCAAATCACCGGCCTTTCCTGCGGTCCTGCATCCCTTGAAATCCTCTACGATTTCTGGGGGGAGGATATCGATCAAAGGGCTATTACCGATGTCACACGCACCTCTTCAATAGGCACTTATACCTGGGACATGATGCGCGCCGGATATTTCAGCCATTTGAGCAGGGCACAGGGAAGATTCTTTCCCAGCTACGCCCCCAAGGCTGGCTACCCGGAAAGGCCATTGGGTTACGTCTCTTTTTCCCACGCGTCAGACAACCTGTGGTGGACAGACCTTAAAGGATTGATCGCCAGGAATATCCCCGTTGTCTTACTCATGAAATATGCACCGGATGATGCAACCGGACACTATCGGATAATCGTTGGGTATGATGAAGAGAACGGTGTTGTTTACTTTGTTGATCCATGGGGTCGCGACTTAAACAAGATGACAAACCCTGATGGCACCATTACCTGGAGCATGACAGACTTTAAAGATGCATGGAATTATATTGGCTACGGCACAGATCGGCCTTATTGGGGAGCGGTAATAATGCCCTGGAGGGTTACCATTCATACCACCGGTGAAATAGCCCCAGGTTCCATACTTGAAGTAACCGCAGAGATTACCTATCCATGCCTGCAACCGTTCGATTGCTCGGCCTATTCTGCCTTCAATGTCAGCGCAGAAATTATTTTACCTCCAGAAATATCCTTATGGCAGGGAGCATCCAGAATCGACATCGGATCCTTCCAGGCCGGAGAAAAGGTTACCGTTACCTGGCTAGTAAAACTTGATGAGGGCGGACCAGATTCCTCAATCACCGTAAAAGCCACGGGATTTGTCTCCGGTGCTGTTCCAGAAGCCCCCCGGATGGGTGAGAAAACGAAACCTCATAGCAACAAAGGCGAGGGCGGCGACAAGAAGAACAATAGGAATTGTTATCCTGCTTATGATTATACCGACGAAATCGGTGTTGAAGAGCATCTGGAACTGTAACCTACCTGCATTATCCAGGAAGTAAATGGCATAGTATTCCTGTCGCACTTCATAAACATTGATTTATTCATCGCTCGTCGATATTAGGCTTCCAATTCATGATATAAAAAAGCAAGCTCCTGTCAAATTGACACACAAACAAGAATTGTTTACCGGAGAATGCTGTCATAATGGCACACCGATACGAGAGAAAATCATTTCATTCTCATTTTGCATGCGAGATAATTTTGTCTATTTTGTTGAATCGAAACAAGTTAGGTACCATTGAAACAATATGGATAAATCTATAGTAAAACAAGGCAAAAGGCATTTATTTTGCTACTGTTCACACAGATATATAATTTTGTCTTTATTGATAGTAAAAATTTTGGAGGATAGTTCGATATGTCGGCGAAAAAGATTATATTTGACCATGATGCACTTGATACCGTTAAGCTTGGCGTTAAGCAACTGGCGGATGCCGTAAAGATTACCTTAGGACCTCGGGGGCGCAATGTCATTATACAAAAGAGCTTTGGTTCGCCTACCATAACAAAGGACGGCGTTACGGTTGCAAAGGAAATTGAACTTTCAGACCATATGCAAAATATTGGCGCACAGATGGTAAAATCCGTCGCTTCAAAAACCAGCGATGTCGCCGGCGACGGCACTACAACCGCAACGGTGCTTGCAGAGGCGATCTTTGTTGAAGGATTAAAAAATGTTACGGCCGGGACGAATGCGATGGCCATGAAACGCGGCATCGACAAGGCTGTTGAGGCAATCGTAAAAAAATTGAGAGAGATGAGTATCGCGACGAAAGGACGAAAAGAGATTGAACAGGTCGCCACTGTTGCCTCGAATTACGATACCGAAATTGGCAAGATCATAGCCGACGCCATGGAGAAAGTTGGGAAAGACGGGGTAATAACGGTGGAAGAGGGTAAAAGCCTGCAAACCGAGGCAAAATGGATTGAAGGGCTGCAGTTTGATAAAGGTTACCTGTCGCCATATTTTGTCACGAATCCCAATACGATGCAATGCATATTAGAAGACGCCTATATTTTAATTCATGAGAAGAAAATTACTACCGCAAAGCTGTTGGTTCCTCTTTTGGAAAAGATCTCTCAAACAGGCAAACCCTTGCTGATTATTGCTGAAGAAATAGAAGGTGAGGCATTGACTCTCCTGGTAGTCAACAAACTTCGCGGCGCGCTGAAATGCGCAGCAGTAAAGGCGCCGGGGTTTGGAGACAAGCGCAAGGCCATGCTGGAAGACATCGCAATTCTCACCGGCGGCCAGGCGGTTTTTGAAGATCTTGGGATCAATATGGAAACCATCCAGATCAAGGACCTTGGCCGTGCAAAGAAGATCGAAATTGATAAGGAAAATACCATCATCATCGAAGGGGCGGGTGATGGGAAAAAAATCAAGTCTCGTATTGAACAGATTAAAAAGGAGATTTCCATAACCACCTCGGATTATGATCGTGAAAAGCTCCAGGAAAGACTGGCAAAGATGGCTGGCGGCGTTGTGCAGATTAATGTAGGCGCTGCGACTGAAAGTGAAATGAAAGAAAAAAAGGCGCGGGTAGAAGATGCGCTTCACGCCACCCGCGCCGCCGTTGAAGAAGGAATTCTCCCCGGTGGAGGCGTAGCGCTTTTACGGTGCCTTCCGGCGCTGGATGCCTTAAAACTATCCAGTGATGAGGCCGTGGGCGTTGACATTGTCCGCAGGGCATTGCGGGCCCCCTTGCGGCAAATCGCTGCAAACGCTGGGGTAAATGCCGCGATTATTGTGCAGAAAGTGGAAACCGCCAAAGGCAATGAAGGATATGATGCCAGCGCTGACCGGTATTGTGATATGGTCAGTGAAGGGATTATCGACCCGACAAAAGTGGTCAGAACGGCGCTGCAAAATGCCGCCAGTATCTCTACGCTACTCCTGACAACGGATGCCATTGTGGGCAAAATACCAGAAAAGAAAAAGATGCCTCCTATGCCGCCAGGCGGTGGATACGGTGGATACGGCGATATGTATTAATAATAAAATGGTTGTATTCCGAGGCAGTTCCATAATTTTAACCATTTCAGATAAACAAAAAACCCCGCCCGTCTGCGGGGTTTTTTGTTGGTGATGTTTCAATTGCTAGGGATGTGCACGAAATCTGTTACCGTTAAACCTCTTGCACTCGAAATCAAAAATTGATATAGTTATTCCGGTCTTCTGAAAACCGTGGGGGGCAGCCATATTAACGATGTCAATACATTACAACAACCCTTACAAAACGCATGCACACGAGAATCATCTGGAAAAGATTTTTTCAGAATTTTTTACCCTGAATAAAAATATCCCTATGCAGTCGTCGTCCCCATGGCAACCCCCAACTGACATCTATGAAACCCCGGATGATATTGTCGTGAAGATGTCCATACCAGGGATGAAATCAGAGGATATCCACATCTCCTTTTTAGAAGACGTTCTTACGATTCATGGATTGGTAAGTGATGCCTCGCCACGCGAGAGGATCTGTTTTTATCAGGTAGAAATCCGTTACGGGTACTTTGAAAGAAAGATCGTCATTCCCAAATCCGTTGATACGGAAAATATGCAAGCCACCTATAAAGATGGATTTCTCCAGGTTGTTTTGCCGAAGACAAAGCAGCCCTCGTCGCAAAAGATTTCGGTAAAAATTAAATTTCATCAGTAGCTTTTCTGAAAGGGCGTAAGATTCTATGAAAGAGAACGAAGACAAAGACCCGTCAGAACCGAAAATTACGTTACATCAAAAATCCGATACTGAGGAAGAGGGGCGGCTGGATAAACCAAAGGTGCCACAGGAGATGCCGCTCCTTCCCATAAAAGATACCGTGGTTTTTCCTAACATGGTGGCTGCCTTAAGCGTGGTTACGGAAAGAGACATTAAGCTTTTAAACCACGTTCTGGCAGAAAACCGCTTTCTTGCGCTGGTGGCGCAAAAGGATAAAGATCTCAAGGTTGTACAGCAATCGGATTTGTATGATTATGCCACGGCAGCCGTTGTGCTTCAGATGCTGCGCATGCCGGATAATTCCGCCAAGATGCTGGTGCAAGGGATATGCAGGATTAAAATTGATGACTACATCCAGACAGAGCCCTATTTTAAGGTCAAGGTTACGGTTCTCGAAGACATCATTGAGAATGACATGGAAACCGAGGCCCTTGCGCGAAATGCGGCAGACCAGTTTGTCCGCATGATATCTCTGGCGCCGTCCTTGCCGGAAGAGCTGAAGATAGCGATTGTCAACGTTGACAGCCCGAGCCGTTTGGCAGACATGATCGCATCCCACCTGAATATTGGTGTGCCAGAAAAACAAAAGGTGCTCGAAGCCATCCACGTGAAATCCCGATTGCAGAAAGTAACTGCTTTGATTACCAGTGAAATGGAAGTTTTGGAGATGGCCACCAAGATACAGTCGCAGGTAAAAAATGAAATGGAAAAGGGACAGAAAGAATATTATCTGCGGCAGCAGTTGAAGGCGATCCAGGAAGAACTCGGTGAGGGAGACGAACGTGCCGTTGAGATCAAGGAGCTGACCAAGAAGATTGAAGAGGCGAAAATGCCTCCCGAAGCGAAAAAAGAGGCCGACCGGGAATTAAGCCGTCTTGCCAAAATGCCCTCTGCCTCAGCAGAATATACGGTCTCCAGGACCTATATCGACCTGCTGGTCGCCCTCCCGTGGTCAGTCAACACAACGGACAATCTGGATATTCAGGCCGCCCGGAAGACGTTGGATGAAGACCACTACGACCTGGAAAAGGTCAAAGAGAGGATCCTGGAATATCTGGCAGTCCGAAAATTAAAACAGGACATGAAGGGGCCGATCTTGTGTTTTGTAGGCCCTCCCGGCACCGGAAAGACTTCGGTAGGGATGTCGATTGCGCGCGCCATCGGCCGGAAATTCGTGCGGATGTCGCTGGGTGGAGTGCGGGATGAGGCTGAGGTTCGGGGCCATCGGCGCACCTATATTGGGGCATTGCCCGGCCGCATCATCCAGGGCCTCCGGAAGGTAGGTTCAAACAATCCGGTCTTCATGCTGGATGAGATTGATAAACTGGGCGCTGATTTCCGCGGCGACCCATCGGCAGCGCTGCTCGAGGTTTTAGACCCGGAACAAAATCACTCATTTGCAGACCATTACCTGGATGTGCCGTTCGACCTTTCCAGGGTAATGTTTATCACCACGGCAAATCTCCTGGACCCCATCCCTCCTGCCCTCAAAGATCGTATGGAGGTGCTGGAACTTCCCGGATATACCGCGGACGAGAAGGTATTCATTGCAAAACAATTTACCATACCAAAACAACTGAAGGAACACGGACTCACCGAAGAGCAAATCACCATTGAAGATGACGCCATCAGGACGGTCATCAGCGATTACACGCGAGAGGCCGGCATCCGTAATTTTGAGCGCGAAATTGCCCATATCTGCCGGAAGGTTGCCAAAGACATTGCATCAGGGGAAAAAAAGTCAGCGATCATAACGGCCGACCAGCTGCACAATTTGCTGGGACCCATCAAGTTTTTCTCAGAAACAGCGGAACGGACATCAGAGGCTGGTGTCGCAACGGGGCTTGCCTGGACGCAGGCCGGTGGAGACATCCTTTTTATTGAAGCAACGCTTATGGCCGGAACAGGAAAACTCCTGCTGACCGGGCAATTGGGTGACGTTATGAAGGAGTCTGCCCAGGCAGCGATGAGTTATATTCGGGCGAAACTGGCAAAGCTGGGAATTGCCTTCAAGGATTTTCATAAATACGATTTTCACATCCATGTCCCCGCAGGCGCCATTCCTAAAGATGGGCCTTCTGCCGGGGTAACAATGGCAATGGCGTTGATTTCTCTTTTGAAGGAAACCCCCATTCTTTCTAATGTGGCTATGACGGGCGAGATTACCCTGCGTGGCCGTGTGCTGCCGGTAGGCGGCATCAAGGAGAAGGTGCTTGCCGCCAAACGGGCTGGAATCACCACCGTCATCCTGCCAAAACGAAATGAGAAAGACCTGGTCGAAGTGCCTGAAAATGCCAAGAAAGAGATGAAGTTTGTATTTGTAGAAAAGGTCGATGAGATGTTGCCGGTCGTCTTTGGGACAAAAGAGCCGGTAGTGAAAAAGAAAAGGATTTTTAGCAAGGTTTAGTAGTTCAGGTCACCAAGGCACAAAGTCAGGAAGTAAAAATGTAATTGAGGGACTTCATATATGGATATAGCAATTAAAAAACAGGCTAAGAAAGCAATTGAAACCCTTTCTGATAAAAAGGCCCGCGTTGCCCTGGATTTCATCAATTACCGCAGAGGAAGGGAGGAATGGGAGGCGACTTCTGAACTTCTTTCTGACGAAAAACTTTCGATGGATTACAAAGCGGCGAGAGAAGAAATTAAAGAAGGCAACACGGTAAAATGGAAAAATATCAAGAGAAACGTTTGAGATAGAATTTTCCAGAAAGGCCGAGAAATATTACTGTTCTGCAGATGAAAAGACGGTGAGAATTCTCAACAGATGTCTTGAAATTATTGCTAAAGAACCTTTTTATCATGCAAACATAAAAAACTGCATGGAGAGTTTGAAGGAAGCTATAGATACAGGTCGGGAAGTTTAGGAATTGTATAACACTTTAGTTTTTTGAAAAATTACTATAATAACGATGTTGCCGCACGGTGTAAGGGCGCAGCATTTGCCATAAATTGATATAAATGTATTCATACCCCAAGCTGGCAAATGCTTCGCCCCTACTTTTTCAAAAAACTAAAGTGTTACGGAATTGTATATTCTGTGGATGAAGAAGAAAGAATTGTTTATAGTGAAATAATTACGAACAAAAGGTTAAAGAAGTTGGGAATAAGTGACTGCTTTAAAATAATGATGCGCATAGTATAGGTCGCTGCAAAGTTCGGATTTTTAACCTTTTGGATTCGGATTGGGAGACACAACATTGCTAAGAGTAGGAATCATTGGCGCCACGGCCTATACCAGCCTTGAGCTCATAAAAATTCTCCTGCGTCACCCGGAAGTGAAGATTACCTATCTCGGCGTGCGCCGGACTGACCGCCCCAGGATATCAGATATATTTCCCACCTTAAAAAACCTGCTCGACTTGAAATGTGAGACCATTGAGCAGAAAGAAGTTCCTGAAAATATTGACCTCGCTTTTATTACACTGCCGCCAACGATCTCTATGCAATATGTCCCGCTCTTTATACAAAAGAGCATAAAGGTCATCGATTTTAGCGCCGATTACCGTTTCCGTGACAAGTCACTGTATGAACGGTGGTATAAGACGCAGCATACAGATAGTAAGGGAATTGAAACGGCCGTATATGGCCTTCCGGAGCTTTTTCGGGAGAAGATCAAAAAGGCCAGGCTGGTAGGCAATCCGGGTTGTTATACTACGGCAACCATATTGGCCTTAACCCCCTTACTTATGAAAGGGCTTGTCTTCCCGGAAGATATCATTGTGGACGCAAAGTCGGGCGTATCAGGACGTGGACGTGAACCCAAGGAAGATACCCACTATTGCGAATGTAATGAGAACATAGAGGCCTATAGCGTAGGCGGGCATCGCCACAGTCCTGAGATCGAACATATCCTTTCCATGAGGACAAACCAAAAGGTATCTATACAATTTGTCCCTCACCTCATTCCTATGAATCGCGGCATCCTGTGTACCATCTACGCCAAACCAAAACATGGAATGACTGTAGGGGCGAATGGTCATTCGCCCTTCAGTGACCATGAGGTGCATAAACTCTACAAAGAATTTTACGGAAATGGACCCTTTATTCGTCTCAAAGAGGGCCATGAAACACCCAGGACAAAGGACGTAACATACACCAACTTCTGCGATATTGCCACGAAGGTCACAGAAAACCGCATCGTCATCCTTTCCGCTATCGACAATCTTATCAAAGGCGCATCCGGTCAGGCCGTACAGAACATGAATGTCATGTGCGGCTTTGACGAGAAAACGGGGCTGTTATAGACCGGTTGTAGTCAGAAATAGCATACAAAGATTCATTTCTCTGCGTTTTCCGCGCGTTCTGCAGTGCACTCTTACGAAAAAGAGTGGTTGGAGGTGGTAAGGCAGGGAGCAAAAAGCTTGAAATTCCTGTATATAATTTATGTCAAACTACTTTTACACGTGCCTTCTTAAGGCAGCAATATCGTTCAGGAACCGTTCGTTGGAATATTTTCCTTTTTTTACCACCAGGGAAACACAGTGGTTTAACTTTTCCTTATCCGCCTGGGTCAAATCCTTTGAAGTAACCACGATGATGGGAATGGTGTTCGTCTCCGGCGAGGTCTTTAATTTGTCCACAACGTCAAATCCGCTTACCTCCGGCATCATCAGGTCTGAAAGAATCAGGTCCGGTTTGTGGAGAAAAGCCTTATCGATCCCTTCTTTCCCGCCGAAGGCCTTTAAAACTTCATATCCTTCCGAGCCGAGAAGCGTACTGAGTAATTCGACTGATTTCGAATCGTCGTCAATAATCAATACCTTCGTGTGCACGTTGTTGACCCTGGGAGACAATCCGTATGAGGCGAGTTTTGACAAGAGATCGGCTCTGCTGACCGGTTTGCTGAGGTAATCCGTTGCGCCCAGTCCAAAGCCGATATCCCTGTTGTCTACCAGGGAAATTACCAGGACGGGAATATCTTTCACTTCCGGATCTTCTTTCAGTTCCTTTAATACCTCCCATCCGTCTTTTTTGGGAAGCATGATGTCCAGGGTAATGGCAAATGGCTTAAACTTCCTTGCCTTGTGCAGGGCGTCTTCACCATCGAAGGCGGTAATGGTCTGATACCCCGATTTCTTTAAAAAGACGCACAGGAGTTCGCTTGTCTTCGGGTCGTCTTCAACCACCAGAATTACTTCACGGCCTGGCTGGCTTTCGGATAGACGGGCACGTTCTCTTTCTGTTCCGGCGATTTTGTTTACCGGCAAGGTGAAGAAAAAGACACTGCCGACTCCCACCGTACTCTCAAAGCCTATTTTGCCGCCATGCATCTCAACTAATTTCTTCGTAAGGGCAAGGCCCAGTCCTGTTCCTTCATATTTGCGCGCGAAAGAGCTGTCGACCTGCGAAAATTCCACAAATATTTTTGGATAATTCTGTGGGGCTATCCCAATACCCGTGTCGGTGACTTTGACCTCAATACAATCGTTCTCTCTTTTCACCGAAGCGGTATGGAGCGTAATTTTTCCTTTTTCCGGGGTAAATTTAATGGAGTTGGAAAGCAGATTATACAGTATTTGCTTAAACTTGGTCGGGTCAGCAACAAGACGGGCGGCAGAGTCGTGTACTATGGTTTCAATGGCAAGTGACTTTTTACTGGCAAGCCCCTTCAGGGTAATCAAGACGGCATCTATTGCCTTGCCGAGCTCAAATTCTTCATATTTTAATTCCAGTTTACCCGACTCCACTTTGGAGAGATCCAGGATATCATTGATCATCTGCAACAGATGCTGACCACTGCTATGGATGTCGAGAACAAACTCCGTCTGCTCGTCATTTAAATCACCGCACAGTTTATCCCGAAGCACTTCGGCAAAACCAATGATGGCATTTAACGGGGTGCGCAGTTCGTGCGACATGTTGGCAAGAAACTCGCTTTTTGCCTTGTTGGCCGTCTCGATCTTCTTGTTTTGCATCTCGGTAATCCTGACCTTTTCCTCAAGCGCAGCGTGGTAGCTGTGGATATAGGCATCCATAGCCAGTTGCATATCGAGGTTCATAATCTTGTCCATGACCAGGATATAGTCCGTCATCTTCTCTGGCTGTTCTTTGTAAGTCTCAATGATAAGAGGAAAAATCAGCCGGTGATACAGGCAGTATGCGCCAATATACCAATTAGGGTGCAGATCAATGCGGTCGTGTGTTTTTCCCACGTTTAAACGATGTGCAAAGTATTCGTCGTCATACTCCCCCCCGGTGAGCATCAGGAGATATTCCCTTTGCGTGCGCCTGACCTTCTTGACCGTTTCTTCGTCTGACAAAAAAGCCCTGGTTTTATCAAACCGGAGGAGGTGACTGTAAAACTTACTTATGATCGCGTCTGCATGCTGATGGATAAGGCCGTTTAATTCCTTCAGCAAGACGACGTCTCTCCCGGTAAAATCTACATAGTCCTTGCGAATCTGACGTTCCTTTTCGCTCAGGTTCAAGTCATTTATCGGCACGATATGTTCTTCCATGGCAAACACCTGTTTTTCATGAATTTTCGCCCATTCCTTACATCCTAGAAATTTTACCAGAAGTCTTTATGAATGATAAGGAAAAACTCGCGGATTCGATCGTGATGCACAAAGAGCAGGAATAATTTAGTTTTTTGATGGAAAGCTGATGTAACGGCCTGGCGGGATATATACACAAATTATACTCAAGATGCTCATAAAATGTGAATTTTAAATTGATAATAAGGTGGCATGGACAAACTCTGTTTGTCCGTGTTGAACTACTATAAATCACAAATTGTGAGCCTGTGGAGTATAGCAGAGAAATGTTTGTAAAACTCAGACCCAGGGCCATCGTGAAAGCGTCTTTCAGAAAATCCCTGTGATTGGCAAGGGTATTTTCTTTGAGTGGCATTTTCTCTTATTTCCTTACCTGCCCGTTCCCATATACTACAAATTTATACGTCGTGAGTTCTTCAAGTCCCATAGGCCCCCGGGCATGGAGTTTGTCCGTACTGATGCCGATCTCCGCACCCATGCCAAATTCGTAGCCATCGGTGAAACGTGTTGAGGCATTGACGTACACGGCCGCCGAATCGACCTCTTTCGTGAATTTCAGGGCGTTACCGACATGATCGGTGACAATCGCATCAGAATGATTTGATCCATATTTGGTTATGTGACTGATGGCATCGTCTATCGTAGCCACCACTTTTACGTTAAGGATCAGGTCAAGATATTCAGAGTAATAATCGTCCGCCGTGGCATGTTTTATATTTCCTAAAATGCCGCACGACTTGTTGCAGCCCCGGATTTCTACTCCGGCATCGTGCAGTTTTTTCGCCACACCTGGCAGAAAAACGGATGCAATCTTTTCATGCACCAGCATCGTCTCCATGGCGTTACAGGTAGCGGGACGCTGCACCTTTGCGTTAAAACATATCTCCGCAGCCATGGTAAGATTGGCAAATTCATCCACGTAGGTATGACACACCCCTTTGTAATGCTTGATGACGGGTATCGTGGATTTTTCCACTACCGCGCGGATAAGCGATTCCCCGCCTCTGGGAATAACGGCGTCCACATATTGGTCGGCCTTGAGCAAAAAGTCGATGGCTTCACGTTCAACAACCTCCACAAGCTGGATGCACCGCGTGTCCAGTCCCGCCTTCTCCAGGGCAGAGGCAAGGATCTTGTAAATGGCAATATTTGAATGGATTGACTCCTTTCCTCCACGCAGGATAACGGCATTTCCCGCCTTTAAACACAAGGATGCCGCGTCAGCAGTGACGTTGGGGCGTGATTCATAAATAATGGCAATGACCCCGATGGGTACCCGCACCTTCTGAATCTGTAACCCGTTTGGCCTGGTCTGTCCCCATAAGAGTTCACCAACAGGGTCGGCAAGATGGATGATTTGGCGGACGCCTTCAGCCATGCCCTGAATACGGCTGTCGGTGAGGCGGAGACGGTCAATTATCGCCTCGGATAGGCCGGCTTTTTTGGCCACGGCAATATCCTTTTCATTTTCTGCCTTAAGGAGATCTTTTGAGGAAAGAATGCCTTCGGTAAGATAGTGAAGTGCCGTGTTTTTTATGGTGGTATTTGCTGAGGCAATGAATCGTGATGCAGTTTTTGCGTGTTTAACAATTTGATTTACGTAGTTTTCTATATTCATAGTGATAGGAGAGTAAATAATAGGCTGTCGCTACGAGAATAATGAAAGCGGGCAACTGCCAGGGAAATGCACCATCAAAGAGGAATACCTTCCATCGGTTCCGTGAGGCAATGACCTCGGGCTCTTTTTCTGCGGCGCTTTTGATACGGAAACGATATTTTTCGTAAACAATTTCACCATCCCCGGTATAGCCAAGCAGTTCACGCGCCTCCTTTTCTATACGGAGTGGGTCTTTTTTCAGAGCAGCGTATTCATTTTCCAGCCGGGAGTTTTCCGCCTCCAGCCGCGCTGCTTGCTCTTCCAGTGCCGTTTTTGTTTCCAGCATTCGGATTCTCTCCTGCCGCGTCTTGCTAATAACCCAGGAAAAGAAAATCACGATGCTGGCTGTTATGAACACGATCAGCACGAATTTCCTGAAATAGGGATTTCCGTCTGCGTATCTGCTCTTTTCTTCGGAAAGAGAAGGCTCTTTAAGAAGAGGGAAGGACTTCTTTTCACCATCATACCTGTCTATTGTGACATCCTGCATGGTTTGCCTCCATAAATGGCGTTACGAGAAAGGTCTTCTTCAATACGCAAGAGCTGATTATATTTGCCTATTCGATCGGTCCGGCAGAGCGAACCGGTTTTAATCTGTCCCGCATTCGTGGCCACAGCAATATCGGCAATGGTGGTATCTTCCGTTTCCCCTGAGCGGTGTGAAATAACGGTGGAGTAGCCGTTCATCCGGGCCAGTTCTATGGCGTTCAGGGTCTCGGTAAGAGTCCCAATCTGATTGACCTTGATAAGGATGGAATTGGCCACCCCCTGCTCAATCCCTTTGGTTAAGATTTCGGTATTTGTTACAAAGATATCATCACCAACCAGCTGGATTTTGTCTCCCAGATTTTTTGTCAGCTTTTTCCAGCCATCCCAGTCCTCTTCCGCAAGGCCGTCTTCTATGCTGCACACAGGGTATTTATTGGTAAACCGTGTATAGAGGTCGATCATTTCTTCGCTGCTCTTCTTTGCGCCGCCTTCCACCCGCAATGCATATTTACCGTCCTTATAAAATTCACTGGCGGCCGCATCCAGCGCCAGGTAGATATCCTTGCCTGCTGTGTAACCCGCTTTTTGTATTGCCTCCAGAATCAGTTCAAAGGCATCTTCCGTTGTCGTGAGATTCGGGGCAAAGCCCCCTTCGTCGCCCACGTTGGTATTATAACCCCGGGATTTCAGCACCGTCCGGAGGTTATGAAAGACCTCTGCACCCATGCGCAACGCCTCGGCAAAACGGTCTGTGCCGACGGGCATGATCATAAACTCCTGGATATCCAGATTGTTGTCCGCATGTTTGCCGCCATTCAGAATATTCATCATAGGAACCGGCAGCACCTTGGCATTTGTGCCTCCAAGGTAGCGGTAGAGCGGGAGACATAAGGAGTTCGCCGCCGCTTTGGCAACGGCAAGGGAAACGCCCAGCATGGCATTCGCGCCCAGTTTTTCCTTGTTTTTTGTTCCATCCAGGGCGAGCAAGAGATTATCAATCTCAACCTGTCTGACAGCATCCATTCCCTCAAGTTTGTGGGTTATAAGTTCATTCACATTTTTAACGGCAGTTTGCACACCTTTGCCGAAGTAACGGAACGGTTTGTCTGAATCCCTGAGTTCCAGCGCTTCCCGCTTTCCCGTGGAGGCCCCCGACGGCACGGCGGCACGCCCCATCGTTCCATTCGTTAAAATTACGTCCACCTCAACAGTCGGATTTCCCCGGGAATCTAAAATCTCCCGCGCCTTAACACAACTAATGGTAGTCAATGAATGCTCCTGTTTTATATGTATGCTTTTGATGGAAGGTAGGTTACAAAAATGAAAAGCATGAATTTTATAGTATATTTCATAGGCCTTGTCAATCAGATTTTAAAAAACAGCATAAATATTTTACTCGACAAAACGAGAGCCATGTTTTAATATATGGCTATAACTCTGCTCATAGTTCCTCGTTTCGTGTTTCGTGTTTCCCAAAAGGAACGCAACAAGTGTTTGCAAACATTCAAAGCTCAAATCAAGGTATCCATGAGTCAAACAGACAGAGATCATAAACCTGCAGAACCTGCAATAGCGCCACATCATACAAAATCCATGAATACCTGGAAGCACATGGTTGCGCATGTATGCATATGGTTTTTGGTCATTGCGCTGGTCATGGTTTACTTTACCTCAACCGGTTCGCCACAGGCGGGACTCCTGGAGGTTGGGGTGGCAGCGTTCATCTTTATTGCCCTGTTTCATCTCGTAATGAAATTCTTCCCGCTCATTTCTAAGATTATTACCTCAATAATTGCCATCGGCTTTGGGGTTGCATTAATCTTCGTGAATTATCATTATTTAAAAGTTGTAAAAACTGACGCGTCGTTTAAGCAACTTTTAGTGGGAGACCTGCTCGTTCATAAGATCGTAAAGACCATCCAGAAAGAGCCCATTACTTCATTAGCGAATAAAGAGATGCCCCAAACAGTTCCGGAAAACAAGCCGGAAAATCTATCTCCAGAGGTGTCTTTTGATCAACAAACCACGCCCATCGCCAAGCCAATGTCATCTGATCTGAATTCAGTAATATTGCAGGTAACGCCTTTAGCGCCTGCCCTCACAACAAAAACATTCTTTACCAGCGAAAAAAATGCAATTCACGCACTGACAAACAACACATCCGGTGAAATTGCTCACTTACCATTTACCGTAAAAGAATGCGCACCGACAATACGGGACGTTGCAGAAAGATACGACTTGAGCTATGCCATTCTTCCCGTGGCTCTGCGAGACTTACCAAGCGCAGAACTCAAAGAACCAAAGATGCGACCGCCCCTATCGGAAAAGGTCGTATCAATTCCCGTACAATAATGGTGTGGACCGGCACATTGTAGAATGATATATTTTGTTTATCTCTGTTTTTGCGCATGTTGATTGTATTCAAGAGGAGCCATGTCATGAGAACGCATATCTATATTGGTATTGTACTAATGTTATTTATCCTGGGAAATACCGGTTATACCCAGGATCAGGGTAAAGACGACTCTCTAGATGCTGCAATAAATTCGTTTCTGCAGGCCGTGGAAAAAAATCCCCATCACGCTGATGCCCATTATAATCTTGGCATCTTATACAGCGAAAAAGGAATGAGAGAAGAAGCTGTTGCCGAATACAAAAAAACATTAGAGCTCGAACCCAATTATGTAAAAGCGCACAACAATCTCGGCGTAATTTACTATGAAACAGACCGGTTCGATGAGGCTATCGAATGCTTTAAGAAGTCTCTCGCCGCCTCTCCGGAGTATCTTGAGGCACAATATAATTTAGGAATCGCGTATTACGGAAAGAAGCAATATGCCGATGCCGTGGCGGCATTTAAAAAGGCTGTAGAGATTAACCCGAAATTTGAAAAGGGATATTATAATTTGGGCGTCACGTATGCCACCATGGACTCCCCGGATGACTCGCTTGCCGCCTTTAAAAAGACCGTATCAATCAACCCGCAATTTTCAGATGCCTACTATAATATGGGGGTCATTTATACAAAGAAGAACCAGCTTGATGAGGCTATTAAATCCTTACAAAAAGCCCTGGAACTCAACCCAAACGACGACAAGTCTCATTTCGCCTTAGGGGTAATCTATCAGGTAAAGCGGAAGACAAAACTGTCCGGCGGAAGGTAAAACGACACAAGCACGGCTCATTCTTCCTTCTCAACAAGGCAGATCAATAGGAAAGGTTTCCCTTTGCCTTCTGGCAAAGGTCTTGTATGTGATAATAACAGCATACCACCATTCCTTTAAATAACTCCCCCAAGAAAGCAATTTTCTTCTTTGTCTCTCCTTCAACTTAAGGATATAATATCCCCATAATCAGTAGTATAACATTACGGTGCAAAATCTTTTTTTCTCAGATTTTACCCTCCTTGGCTTTGTTATAAGCGCTCAGCGGAACGACAGGAAGGTGTAATTGCGGTCGTGCTGTGCTATAACCCCTAAGGTATTTTTGACATTTTTAGCAAAATATTATGGATGAAATTGACTCAGTCAGGGTTTAGAACCCCGACTGAGTTGACTCATGAATTCCATGCTTTGGATTTTGTTTTTCGCACTCGTACGGCTTCAGCATTATGTCTCTCGTTGTGGTTATAACCACGCTGATTTGAGAGATGGCTAGATATGGAGATTTTGCATGCCTCTTGATGGAGTCTGGCTCTCGGATGAACCCCTCTGGTACAAGGACGTCATTATCTATGAGCTTCACGTACGGGCATTTTACGACAGCAATGCCGATGGGATTGGAGATTTTGAGGGGCTTATAGAAAAACTGGATTATCTGGAGAATCTTGGCATAACAGCCATATGGCTTCTTCCTTTTTATCCATCCCCCCTTAAAGATGATGGATATGATATCGCAAATTATTTTGGCATCCATCCTGATTATGGCTTATTGCGGGACTTTAAGGAGTTTATCAGGGAGGCGCACAGAAGGGGTATGCGGATTATTACCGAACTTGTTCTGAATCATACCTCAGAGCGGCATCCCTGGTTTCAGATGGCAAGAAAGGCAAAACCCGGTTCTGCATTGCGAAATTTTTATGTCTGGAGTGACACACCTGAAAAATATAAAGAGGCAAGGGTCATTTTCAAGGACTTCGAATTATCCAACTGGACGTGGGATCCTGAGACGAAGGCTTACTACTGGCACCGATTTTTCACCCATCAACCCGATTTGAATTATGACAACCCCTTGGTGCAGAAGAAAATCATGAGGGTTATTAATTATTGGCTGGATATGGGCGTTGATGGATTTCGCCTGGATGCCGTGCCCTATCTTTTTGAAAGGGAAGGAACCAATTGTGAAAGTTTACCGGAGACCCACAGATTCTTAAAAGAACTCCGGGCATACCTGGATCGTAATTTTAAAAACCGGATGCTTCTTGCGGAGGCGAATCAGTGGCCTGAGGATGCGGTAACCTATTTTGGAAACGGAGACGAGTGTCACATGGCATTCCATTTTCCCCTTATGCCCAGGTTATTCATGGCAATCTGGACCGAGGACAGGTTTCCCATAATTGATATCCTTGAACAAACCCCCCCAATCCCAGACACGTGCCATTGGGCATTTTTTTTAAGAAACCACGATGAACTTACCCTGGAGATGGTAAGTGATGAAGAAAAAGATTATATGTACCGGGTCTATGCGAAAGACCCTGTGGCAAGGATCAATCTCGGCATACGGAGACGGCTTGCCCCCCTTCTCGGAAATAACCGGCGAAAGGTGGAAATCATGAATATCCTGCTTTTCTCTCTCCCGGGCACTCCCATTGTTTATTACGGTGATGAAATTGGAATGGGAGATAATTACCATCTTGGCGACAGAAACGGCGTGAGAACACCTATGCAATGGAATGTCGACAGAAACGCTGGTTTTTCCCGCGCAAATCCCCAGAAACTCTATCTCCCTCTTATTATCGACCCGGAATATCATTACGAAGCCGTTAACGTTGAAAATCAGGAAAAGAATCAGGCTTCCCTGCTCTGGTGGATGCGCAGGGTCATCGCCATGAGAAAACGTTTTAAGGCATTTGGAAGAGGAACGACTGAATTCTTATTTCCCGACAACCCAAAAGTGCTGGCATTTATCCGGCAATATCATAACGAGGTCATCCTTGTCATTATTAATCTCTCGCGTTTTTCACAAGCAGTTGAGCTTGATCTTTCAAAATTTTCCGGATTTCAGCCAGAAGACATCTTTAGCGGAAATAAATTCCCACCAATAAAGGATACCCCCTATCTCTTTACCCTAGGCCATTACGATTATTTCTGGTTTGTCCTGAAAAAAGAGGAGGCGACCGCACTGTTTCGCAAAATACGACACATTCCTCATATCAGTGGAAACTGGAAAACCATCTTTATGGGAAAAACGAAAGAACTGCTGGAAAGGGAAATCTTACCGCCTTATATGAAAATGTGCAGATACTATGGCGGTAGAATACAGGAAATGCGGGAAATAAGAATTACCGAGACTATAAAAATCAAAGAAAATACCTGCGATGCACAGATGCTTATTCTTGAAATAAAATACCTTACGGGACTATCGGACACCTGTTTTCTTCCCCTTTCCTTTTCATCCGGCGATACGGCGGAAAGCGTCGTCATAGAAAATCCACATGCCGTTGTTGCACACTTGAAGAATGACAATGCCGAAGGAATCATTTATGATAGTATCTACGATGAAGGATTCCGGAGTTATCTGCTGCGGATGTTTGTCAGAAGACATAGGCACCGCGGACTTCATGGCGAACTTATCACCACTACCGGGAAGACGATAAAAAAACGCAAAGAGGATGAACTCTTATCGTTGAAATCCCACGTTATTAAGGGAGAACAAAATAACTCGTCCCTCCTTTACGGCAAGGAACTCATTTGCAAACTTTACCGATGCCTTGATGAAGGGATAAATCCCGAACTGGAAATGTGTGAGTTCCTTACCGATAAGATTCCTTTTCGCCACGTCCCTCCGCTTTTGGGTGCAATCGAATACCGGCGGCACGGAGGTGAATTCCTAACGGTAGGCATGCTTCAGACCTTTGTCCCGAATGAAGGTGATGCGTGGACCTATACCCTTGACTGGATAGGAAGATACCTGGGCAGAATCCTTGCCAGAAAAAATGAACTTCAGGGAATATCCCCCGTTCCCCCTTCTTTTTTTGATCCTGCTCTTCAAGAGACACCCCTCCTATTTCAGGAATTGATCGGTGGTATATATCTTGAAATGGTATCCCTGCTGGGCAAAAGGACTGCCGAACTTCATCTGGCGCTCGCATCGGAAACGGAGGACACAAATTTTGCGCCAGAGCCGTTCACCGCATCCTATCAAAGGTCACTCTATCAATCTATGCAGTCTCGCACAAAAAGGATTTTTGCGCTCCTTAGAAAAAACACGAAAAATATCCCTGATCATCTTAAGGGATTAACGAACGACACCCTCAATCTTGAAAAGGAAATCATGAGTCGTTTCAAGGCCATTTGTACCCGGAAGATATCCGCGGCAAAGATAAGGATCCATGGGGATTATCACCTGGGACAGGTACTCTTCACGGGAAATGATTTTGCCATTATCGACTTTGAAGGCGAACTTGCGCGAAACGTAAGTGAAAGAAGATTAAAGAGGTCGCCATTACGAGATGTGGCAGGCATGATACGTTCCTTTCATTACGCCACCCATGCCACCCTTTTAAAATCTGCCCGCACGAATCCGGAAGAGACCCCGGCGCTGGAACCCTGGCTAGATTTATGGTACCGGTATGTGGGAGGCGTCTTTTTACGGTCATACCTTGAAACGGCTGGAAATGCATCTTTTATTCCAAAGAGCAGAGAAGATCTTGATATTATGCTCAGGGCATATCTCCTGGAAAAAGCTGTTTATGAGATTGGACATGAAATAAACAATCGTCCGGAATGGATTATGATACCCTGCAGGGGAATTAAGCATCTGCTTGAGACCAATTAAATCGTTTGAGATGAAAGAGAAAATCTATGAATACCCTAAGCCTCTTTACGGATCACGATATCTATCTCTTCAAAGAAGGGAACCATTTTCAGCTTTACAACAAACTCGGCTCCCACAGGATTGCAACAAGAGGAACCACAGGCGTCTATTTCGCCGTGTGGGCGCCGAATGCGGAAAGGGTCTCGGTCACGGGTGATTTTAATCAATGGAATAAGGCGTCTCATCCGCTAACACCACGGAAAGACGAATCCGGTATCTGGGAAGGATTCATTGAAGGCATTGAAAACGGGACGGCGTATAAATATCATATCACTTCCCGCTATCAAAACTATACGGCGGATAAAGGCGACCCATTCTCTCTGCGCTGGGAAACCCCTCCTAAAACTGCCTCTCTGGTATGGGATCTGAATTATGCATGGAATGACCGTGCATGGATGCATACCCGCCACAAAGCCAATTCATTGGAGGCTCCGTTTGCTATTTATGAAATCCATCTTGGTTCCTGGAGGCGAGTTCCTGAAGAAGGGAATAGATATCTCACCTATAAAGAGATGGCTCACCAGCTCGCTGATTATCTGAATGAACTGGGATTTACCCACGTTGAACTGCTGCCGATTACCGAGCATCCCTTTTATGGTTCGTGGGGGTATCAGTCCGTGGGATACTTTGCGCCCACGAGCCGGTACGGAACTCCTCAGGATTTTATGTATTTCGTTGATTATCTGCATCAACGCGGAATCGGAGTTATTCTTGACTGGGTGCCTTCTCACTTTCCCGCGGATGAGTATGGTCTCGTCTATTTTGACGGCACACACCTCTATGAACACGCAGACCCAAAAAAGGGCTTTCATCCGGACTGGAAGAGCTACATTTTTAATTATGGCAGAAATGAAGTAAGGAATTTTCTTATCAGCAGCGCCTTCTTTTGGCTTGATAAATACCATATAGACGGTCTCAGGGTAGATGCCGTGGCTTCGATGCTTTATCTCGACTACTCAAGAAAAGACGGGGAATGGATACCAAACCAATACGGAAGCAGAGAAAATTTAGAGGCAATAGCCTTTATAAAAAGATTTAACGAGGCCGTCTATGAAACCTACCCGGACGTTCAAACGATTGCTGAAGAATCAACCGCATGGCCTATGGTGTCTAAACCAACCTATGTCGGCGGCCTCGGATTTGGTATGAAATGGAACATGGGCTGGATGCACGATACCCTGGCATTTTTTACCAAAGACCCGCTCTACCGAAAGTACCACAACAATCAACTTACCTTTAGCATCATGTACGCATTCTCCGAAAACTTCGTCCTCCCCTTTTCCCATGATGAAGTTGTCCACGGGAAAGGGTCTTTGGTGGGAAAAATGCCGGGTGACGAGTGGCAGCGGTGCGCGAATCTCAGGCTCCTCTTTGGATATCTGTACGGACATCCAGGGAAAAAACTTCTTTTTATGGGAGATGAATTTGCACAGGTAAAGGAATGGCACCATGATGAGAGCCTGGAATGGCACGTGTTACAATACCCCTTTCACGCGGGCGTTCAAAGATGGGTCAGGGATTTGAATCATCTTTACAGAAGCAAGCCGGCCTTGTACGAACGGGATTTTTGTTTCGACGGATTCGAGTGGATAGACTTTCATGATTGGGAATGCAACGTTATCAGCTTCATAAGAAAGGGAAATGCTGCGGATGATGTCATTCTTGTGATAAGCAACTTTACCCCCATACTGCGGCATAATTATCGCGTGGGCGTCCCGCTGGGTGGCTATTGGAAAGAGGCATTAAACAGCGATGCAACTATCTATGGGGGTGGCGGACAGGGAAATTGTGGTGGAGCGGATGCGTCACCGGTACCGGCGCACGGAAGAGCCCATTCCCTTTCTCTTACCCTCCCTCCCCTGGGAATCCTCTTCCTGAAGTATGAAGGCAGAACTCGCTGATGGACAGATATATCTGCATTCACGGACATTTCTATCAACCACCGCGTGAAAATCCCTGGCTGGAGGCTATCGAATTACAGGATTCCGCCTTGCCATACCATGACTGGAACGAGAGGATAACCTCAGAATGTTATTCCCGCAATGCGGCATCCCGGATTTTGGACGGTGACGGACGCATCAAAGAAATCGTCAGTAATTACACCCGAATAAGCTTTAATTTCGGCCCTACCCTCCTTTCCTGGATGGAGAAATATGCCCCAGGCATATACCAGGCCATACTCGATGCAGACAGAAAAAGCAGGGAGTGGCGTTCCGGTCATGGAAACGCAATTGCGCAGGTTTACAATCATATCATCATGCCCCTTGCCAATACCCGTGATAAACGCACCCAGATCATCTGGGGAATCAGGGATTTTGAGCACCGGTTTCAGCGCTTTCCTGAAGGCATGTGGCTTTCGGAAACGGCAGTCGACCTGGAAACACTGGATATTATGGCTGAGCAAGGCATACAGTTCACCCTCCTCTCACCCCATCAGGCATTGCGGGTAAGAAAAATAGGCTCGGAAAAGTGGAAAGACGTAAGTGGCGGGCGCATTGACCCTACAAGAGGGTACCTCTGTAAACTGCCGTCAGGGAGGGCAATATATATCTTTTTTTACGATGGCCCCATATCTCGGGCGATAGCATTTGAAAAATTGCTGAACGGAGGAGAGCATTTTGCCCATCGGTTGTTAAGCGGTTTCTCAGATACGCGAAAATGGCCTCAAATCCTTCATGTTGCCACCGACGGAGAGTCGTATGGTCATCACCACCGGCATGGAGATATGTCCCTTGCCTTTGCCCTTCATTATATCGAGTCCCGGGGGCTGGCGCGGCTGACAAATTACGGAGAATACCTCGAAAAAAACCCCCCAGTGCATGAAGTTGAAGTCCTCAGTAATTCCTCCTGGAGTTGTGTCCACGGCATAGAGCGGTGGAAAGGCAACTGTGGATGCAATTCTGGCGGGCATCCCGAATGGAACCAGGAATGGCGCACCCCAATCCGCAACGCCTTTGACTGGCTGAGAGATCAGATGGTGATAAAATACGAACAAAAGGCAAAAAAATATCTGAAAGACCCCTGGCGGGCAAGAGATGAATATATCACCCTTCTCCTGAACCGCTCAGCGGATCAGGTACACCAATATTTTGAACGGCACACGGTGAACGCCCTCGGCACAGAAGAAATCATTTGCATGCTTGAATTGCTCGAAATCCAAAGAAACGCACTGCTGATGTATACCAGTTGCGGCTGGTTTTTTGATGAGCTTTCAGGGATTGAAACTCTGCAGACCATCCAATACGCCGGAAGGGCAATTCAACTGTCAGAAAAAATATTTGGTTACAGCATAGAAAATACCTTTTTGGAAAAACTTTCACAGGCAAAAAGCAATATCGCTGAACAGAAAGACGGCGCGCATCTTTATGAAAAATTCGTTAAGCCAGCCATGATCGACACCAAAAAGGTCGGGGTGCACTATGCCGTGAGCTCGATTTTCGAAGATTACCCGGAACGCACCAGAATTTACTGCTTTACGGTTACCAGAGAGGATTATCATCGGGAAGAGGCCGGGAGAATAAAGATTGCCGTGGGGCGGGTTTCCATCAGGTCTGAAATAATCAAAGAAACCGAACGTTTAAGCTTCTGTGTTTTGCATCTCGGCAATCATGATTTTAGCGGAGGCGTATGTGCTTTTCCCGGAGACGATGCGTATCAGTCAATGAGAGACGAGATGATGGCGTCCTTTGAAAAGGGAGCCTTTGCCGTCATGGTAAGACTGATGGATAAACATTTTGGCATGCACAACTATTCACTCAAACATCTTTTCAAAGATGAACAACGAAAGATCGTACATCAGGTCATCCGATCAACCATTGATGAATTTGAAGAGACCTATCGCAGTATGTATGAGAACAATCGCATCCTGATGAGGTTTCTGCAGGAGACAGGTATGCCCATACCAAGCGTTTTTCGCACCGCCGCTGAGTTTACCCTGAACCAGGATTTAAAAAAAGCATGTGCAGAAGAAAAGGGTCTTAACAGGATACAGGGCATTCTGCATGACATGAAAAAATGGGATATCCCCGTGGACGCCTTAGATCACGAATTCGCACTTCGACGACTAATCGAGGCGTTAATGGATGAATTGCAGGAGAGGCCATCTGATTTTTCCCTGCTTCAAAGGATAGAGCGAAAACTGCATCTCTTCCTTGCGTTACCTTTCGAGATCAATCTCTGGCACGTGCAAAATGTTTATTACGAGATGGCAAAGACCATCTATAAAACATTTCTGCCCAAGGCAAAATACGGCGACCCAGATACCGTTCGTTGGATAGAATTGTTTAAACAGATTGGGTACAAATTGTTCTTCAATGTGCCGGCTATGCTGCCTGACGCCTCAGACGAACATTTCCATGCACGGGGAACTGAATGAACAGAAGGAGCGGCATATTACTTCATATTACCTCCCTTTCGGCTCCCCACGGTGTGGGAGATTTCGGTGAAACAGCTTACCAATTTGTCGACTTTCTTGCCGAAACCAGGCAGTCTTTGTGGCAAATCCTCCCTTTAAATCCCACCTCCATCGTATACGGAAACAGCCCTTATAGCTCTAATTCAGCCTTTGCGGGAAATCATACCTTGATAAGCCTTGATCTCCTGATCCAGGACGGTATCCTCTCAAAATCTGATATGAAAGATCAGCCAACCTTTCTTCATGATTTGGTTGACTATGATATCGTTACTCCCTTTAAAGAGAAAATGCTTCGGGTAGCATACCACAATGTTCGCCACACGCTGGAAAAGAATGGGGAATTTGAGAAGTTTTGTGCCGAAAATGCCCACTGGCTTGAGGACTATACCCTGTTTGTAGCCCTGAAAGAGAACTTTCATGGCGTTGCCTGGTATGACTGGCCTGAAGGCTTACGGCACAGGAGAGAGGACGTCCTGCAAGACCGGAGAAATAGCCTGCGCGACAGAATACTGATGGAAAAGTTTTTCCAATTCCTCTTTTTCCGGCAATGGTTTTCTCTGAAAAAATACTGCAACTCAAAGAACATACAGATCATCGGTGATGTTCCTATCTATGTAACCGACGACAGCGCCGATGTATGGGCGAAACCTGAGATCTTTAAACTGGATGATACCAGCAAACCTCTGTACATCGCAGGAGTTCCGCCTGATTATTTCAGCGCCACAGGACAACGATGGGGAAACCCGGTTTATAACTGGGGTATCCTCAAAGATACGGGATACTCGTGGTGGCTGAGGCGCATCGAATATAACCTGAAACTGTATGATATTATCAGACTCGACCACTTCAGAGGTTTCGTTTCCTACTGGGAAATTCCGGCCGGTGAAAAGACCGCAATCAACGGGAAGTGGGTGGATGCACCGGTAAAGGACTTCTTTAATATCCTGTACCGGCATTTCCCAAGCCTTCCCATTATTGCCGAAGACCTGGGGACGATAACCCCGGACGTAAGAGAAATTATGAGTATGTTTGGAATTCCGGGCATGAAGGTGCTCCTCTTTGCCTTTGGAGACGATTTGCCGGTCAATCCGTATATCCCCCATAACCACACGCCATCCTGTATTGTGTACACGGGAACCCACGATAACAACACGGTGAAAGGCTGGTTTAAACAAGATGCAACCACGGAAGACAAAAAAAGAATGCACAGATACCTGGGAAGGGAAGTTACTGAAGACACGATTCATCGCGAAATGATCCGGCTGGCGATGATGTCTGTCGCAACGATGGTGGTAATGCCCATGCAGGATGTGCTTGGTCTGGGAGAGGAATCGAGGATGAACCTGCCGTCAACTTCCAAAAATAATTGGAGGTGGAGGCTCTCACCGGAACACCTTACCCCTGCTCTCAAACAAGAGATAACGGAAACAACGACCATCTACGGCAGGGGATGATGTAAAAACGAGGGTCTGTAGGAACAAGAAACAACGGACAATGGTGATGTATCTTGTCTGATACCAGAACGGGATATTAGGTAAAACTCTTGGTGATTATCTCGGTGGTATATCAGGTGCAGCAATTATCGTGAACGATAACCATAATGAGCGAAGAACTCCTGCGAAATATAAAACGGAATAATACGATAGCAACCTTGAAGAGGCAACAATGACTGAGCGCACCGGCACAGTGGTCGTTTCGCCGCATCCTGTGGAGTGATTGGTTATGTGTTATTCTGTTAATGTTCCTCCGATGGATATGCCTTTTTGTATCCGTCCATTTACTATTGTCGCAAAATCGACGCCTCTGTTCGTCGAAGACGCTTATCATTCTTGAATCAGGAAAAGTAGTAGATGTCTGCCCAAAAGCAATACCATGGTTTTTTGATTTGTTTTTGCCTTACGGGGACCCCAATCAAAATAACAACGCACTCTTTCACTCCTGCATATATTATACACATATTAATCGTCTCATAATAGAACACACATTAAGCTGTCCGTTTAGCGCTTCAATACTGGAGAAGGAAAGCATACGACGAATCAATACAATTATGAGACCCTTAATAACGCCCCGCATAACCAGGCACTGTCGCACGATGCACGGCGAAAGCCCGCCAAGTGCAGATGTTAGTCGGAATCCTTATCTTTCTGACCGGCCGGGAACAACAGGCTCCTGAACCTCAGGGCGCCAAATCCAAAACCAGCTATCAGTCCGATCACGGCACACGTAGTTATGAGTCTTACAGAGCTGAGATTCAGCCCAAAGATGGCGTTTGCCCAGGATGTCAAAAGAAAGAGAGCTGCAAACGCTGCTGTGGTGACTAGCCCCGAGTAGACTCCGAAGTCCTTCTTTGTTGGTCGAGCCAGACGTTCCAGGTTCCTGACCTGGTTAGCGACCTGCTCGGTGAAGCGCACCATCGCTGTCGCCTGTGGCCCAGCCTTCGCAAGCGTTTCGCCCGCGAGATGGATCTTGTTTCGGAGCGCGCTTAATCCTGGAAGCGCCGTTGTAAAGCTGGAGTCGAAGACCTTTTTCATAATACGCGCAAGCTCCGGTATGGCTTCCAAAAACTGACTTACCCCCGTAGCCAATACCGATGCGATTCGAACCGGTTCAGACATCCCCTCTACTTGACGCAACAGATCTGAGGCGCTCCTTGCATTGGCGTTAACCTCTGCAGCGTTGGCGACTATCCGATCGTATTCGAACTGGTTACTATCGCTGATCGAACGGAAAAAGTCGTAGAACGCTCGGTAAAGATGGGCATAACCTCTAAATGCAAGACGCTCAGGCCGGCCTTCGGTGTAGTAAACATCGGCAACGTTGTTGGCTGCTTTCGATGCTTCCTCAATCAGTGTTCGACCCGTCGCAAGATCGAGCTGCTGCAGCGCCAGCAGTGATGCAATCAGCAGCATCTCGGGTTTCATGTGGTCGACAAGCGGTTTGTATTTGCTGCTAAACGTCCCCGCTTTGTTAAGATAGACCTCTACCGCTTGCAGACGATCAAACGCCCGCGTAATATTCATCGCCCTAACGTCTAGCACACTTTGTGCGTACGCTCCCAGGCCGACAGAGATATCACGCGCATGCGTTTGCCCAAGTTGATCGAACCCCGATGCGGCTCGATCCAGCAGATCAACGGCCGCCACGAAGTCACCTCCCCGAAAGGCGACGTTCACCGCTTGGGCAAAATACCACACTGACTGGAGAGCCGCTTTCAGCGCATCGCGATCCTCTGTGGCTTTGACATGGTCCAGTTCCTGTAGCTTCTCCTCGGCGAAGGTCTGTAAGGTGTCAGGATCGGTGTCAAACGCGGCGTTCAGAGCATCGTCAATGAGTGCTTGCGCGGACTTGGAAACTACGCTGATCTCTCCTGGCTTTCCGTGGTTATTTTCGGACATCTTGTCCTCCTCGTTGTAAAAATAGAACTTCTGTTTCACCTCTGCTGCAACCGCCTTCCGTACCGACTCGCTCTGACGTCCGGCTAATTCCCGGCATCAGCGGCGCTGAGCGCCGTCCGTTACAACCAGTTAGTTGTCTCGGATTTTGAAAACGGTAGCGCCGATCCCTTATGGTCGGCCTGTGCGGGGGATAAACCACCCGCGCTACGTATTTTGCTTCATGCCGATTGTATAGAAAGGTACAAATTTTTCAAAAAACTACCTTGTTATCCTGTCTCTTATTTCTTTATCTCACTCATCGGAATGCCCATCGCCTTGGCAAGGCCCTCGCCGTAAGCCAGATCGGCTTTGAGACAATTACCAATGTGGCGAACCTTGATCTCCTTGGGCACGTTACCCATGGCACGGGCGGTGTTATCGAAGAGCGCCTGTTTCTGCGTGTCGTTTATCAGGCGGAAGAGGCGTCCCGGCTGGGTATAGTGGTCGTCATCTTGCGGGTAGCGGTCCGCGGCGCCATCAAGGGCTAGAGGCGGTTCGCGTAAATCAGGGTTGTCTTGCCATTCATTGTAGCTGTTGGGATCGTAGCCAGGCGTTCCGCCCTGATTGCCGTCGACCCGCATCGCTCCGTCGCGGTGGTACATGTTTACCGGGCAACGCGGACGGTTGACGGGGATCTGGTGGTGGTTGACACCAAGGCGGTAGCGCTGAGCATCACCATAGGAAAAGAGTCGACCCTGTAGCATCTTGTCCGGAGAAAAGCCTATGCCTGGGACCACATTGGCAGGGTTAAAGGCCGACTGTTCGACTTCGGCAAAATAGTTCTCCGGGTTCTTATTGAGCTCGAGAATGCCAACTTCGAGGAGCGGGTAGTCCTTGTGGTACCAGACCTTGGTCAGGTCAAAGGGATTGTACGGCATCTTGGCGGCGTCTTTTTCATGCATAACCTGGATGAACAGCTTCCATCGCGGAAATTCGCAACGCTCAATCGTCTCGTAGAGATCACGCTGGTGACTCTCGCGATCTTTGCCGATGACTGCCTCCGCTTCTGCGTCGCTAAGGTTCTTGATGCCCTGCTGAGTGTGGAAGTGGAACTTCACCCAAAAGCGCTCGTTCCTCGCGTTGATAAGGCTGAACGTGTGGCTCCCGAACATGTGCATGTGCCGATAGCTTGTCGGAATGCCGCGGTCGCTCATCGTGATAGTGATCTGGTGTAATGCCTCGGGCAGCGACGTCCAGAAGTCCCAGTTGTTCTTAGCGCTACGAAGATTGGTGCGGGGATCGCGCTTCACCGCATGGTTGAGACCAGGGAAACGTAGCGGATCGCGCAGAAAGAAAACCGGGGTGTTATTACCAACGAGATCCCAGTTGCCCTCCTCGGTGTAGAACTTGATCGCCGTGCCACGGATATCGCGCTCGGCGTCAGCCGCGCCGCGTTCGCCGGCTACCGTTGAGAAGCGTAGGAAAAGGTCTGTCCTCTTGCCAATCTGCGAGAATATTTTCGCCCTGGTGTACTTGGTGATGTCGCAGGTCACCGTAAAGATGCCATAGGCGCCTGAGCCCTTGGCGTGCATGCGGCGTTCGGAAATCACCTCGCGATCGAAGTGTGCGAGCTTCTCGAGAAACCAAACATCCTGAAGCAACTGTGGTCCTCGCGGCCCAGCAGTCATCACATTTTGGTTGTCTGCCACGGGCGCCCCGGCGGCGGTTGTCAGTTTTTTCTTTTCGTCATTCACTTTTATTCTCCTTTTGCAGTTTGATTGTACAGCTAACGTTTGAGCACAACGGCGGCCCGTCTGAGCCGTCCGCTGGAACGAATTGTTGGACATCTATCCGCTACAAAGGACTAGTGTGCAGACATATTAATTACAAATTATATATTGTGGACAATTTTAGCTATATCGCGCCGCAAAACAGCATTTATATGTTTCGTTATTAATATGTCTCTACACTAGCAACCCCTGTCACAAAAGCCTTCTTATAGGCAACCCCTCTTTCTGACCCTATAACCCCTAACCCGAACGAGTCGGAAAAGTTTTGTGTTTTAGTAACTTGTAAACGTAGTATACAATAATAAGCGAATAGTTATTTTCACCCACTCGTTCGTGTTCGTCAGAAGAAAACGGATTTCTTCACAATAAGGGGATTATCTGTGAAGCTTATCACTGAGACTCACGCGGAGCACATTCGAGGCACTCTTTCATGCTATGACCGTATCATTATTCAAGGCACCTTGCCCCCTTTTTGTTATGCAAAGGGTATGACATCATTTCTGTATGGGGAAAAAAATCCGTATCTTTGACTACCCGCAATTTGCTCAAGGCTTGCGGGACGAATTGATTGCGCACGCCAAAAAGATCGCCAGCGAGAATAACCTGAGTATCCAATATCTCCCGAAAAAGAACTTTCGCCAGGAAGAATGTATTGCAGAAATCCTGAAAAGACGCGGCACCCATCCGGGTCTTGTCCACATCTTTTCAGTACAAGAATCCTGTGCCTCCTATACTCCATGGCACGACAAGAATACCCACAAGACTTTTCTCAAATACGATCCCAGTGGGAGATGCCTTCACTATTATTTCTATTTTATTCATGAAATTTTAGGCCTGTGTTATGTCCGTGTGCCAACATGGATTCCTTTTCGTCTTCAAGTCTATTTTAACGGTCATAACTGGTTAGGGGAACAGAAAGGGGTCAAATCTTTATTGTTGACAAATCTATCTCAACTCTTTGGATCATCTGGGAAAGATGCTTGTTGCCATTCCGTCTTTCCCGTAATCGTTTTCGTCCCACACTCACGGTACTATAGTCTACCCCCATTATTTCCCCTATCGCAGTTCCGCTGAGTCCGCCAAGAACAGAAGGGGTCAAATCTTTATGAAGCTCAGCGGAATAGCGGGCAGGTGGAGCGCCTTGTTAGACAATATTTGATTCATATTGATAGACAGGAACCTGAATAATTTTTGTTGGTTTCTTTTCCTCTTGTAGAAGCTGATCAATGGCCTTAGCTACTGCTGGTTTTATCACTTTTTCTCCACACTGTGTACAAACACCCACAGGAACATTCTCAAAAATGAATAACTTTCCCTTCCATCTAATTTCACGATGCGTGAGTTGTTCCGCGACAGCCCCCCCCGCAATAGAAACAATCACTGTATTTATATTCCTTTCCCATAGGTCAATGTCTCCATTATCGATTTCTTGTGTATGGATCTCTCTATTTTGGCATAGTTGGGATATAAACGGTAACGAGAATCAAATGTCCAGAAGGACTCTTCCCACAAACAACATGAACTGGTATTCCATCATGGGTAAATCCAACTGCCAGACAACTTTCACCACGAGGGTCATTTGGATATTGCTCTAATATTTTACCCTGTGATAAAGTAAATTCCAATTCAGAAACGGTTAAACCATCTGCAATTCGTTCGTCATCTGCGTGAAGTGATATTTCATAGGTCTGCTTTTCAATTCCATTGCGAATAAAATCAGGTGCTATACTCATTCCGATCTATTTCAATGTTGTCAAACGCTTCGCTGCCTCGTTAGACCTGTTGATTGTTGTGCTATTTTCATTAAACTACGCAGGGCTTCATTGACCGAGGCATCATCAGGGAACGTTGCTGCTACATCCGGGCTGAGAAGAACAAGGTTGGCGACTTTCTTATATTCCTTGAAATATTTGCCGCTTATCCCTTTGCCTAGATCCTCTCTTTTATACTCTTTACGCATTTCTTAAAGTTAAAAATCCACGCTCACTAATTGAATGGCCAGGATCATTGAAGGTTAATGCCAGCGGGTCACCGAATATCGTTAACGCCTCATGGAAGGATATGCCATGTTTTTTAAGGTTGGTGTGGCTTTATTTGGATCCCATTCAAATTCCATAGGTTATTTTATCATTTCATCATTTTTAGTCGAACGATAGAACTGCGCGGCGGCGGAACGCCATCCGCACGAGTGACTTGTTATGCCCCTATTATCTCATTCAGTCCGTCAACTACCTGTTCCATTTCCTCAGGAGAAACCCTTCCGATTATTTTTCCAGTTCTCTCAACGGAAAGCGTCCGAATCTGGCTTATTTTTGCCCATGACCGTTTGGGTAAATTTGTGGTTTTTAATTCAAGGGTGAGGGGAAATCCCGCCTTCTGAGGCTGACTGGTTAGAGCTACGGCAATAACTGTCCCTGATCGTTCATTGAATATATCCTGGCTTAAAATTAAAACAGGCCGTAAGCCTGCTTGCTCACGGCCACGTACGGGGTTTAAATCAGCCCATCTAATGTCGCCCCTCAGTATTCGGGCCATTGGTTCAAATCCTCAGTTAAACCTTCCTCCGCCATTGCTTTTTCAAAGGGTTTGTCGAGCTTGGCGCATTCTTTAGCCAAACGAGTGCGTTTAAGACGTTTCAGTTTCTCTTCTACTGCTTCCTGTATTGCCTGACTGCGGTTTTGAAAAACATGCTCACTAACGAGCCTATCTATGTCTTCAATAAATTGTTCGTCTAATGTAATGGCAATTTTTGTTTTTCTCATAATTTACCTTTGGTATTACAATATATCATACCTATGGATTTGTCAATATTTTTCAAGGCATAACGAGATCAATAAGGAGCGGGGGCAATTGCACGAATGAAAACCAAAACAGCGTTATTCCCCGTCGTCTTGGTTGAAGTGTTCGACGTTGCTTTCATATGTATTTTTATATGGTCTGAAATCTAATCCGTGTTGCTTTTCTTTCACTAAGCATTCATATTGCGACAAATGGCTCGCAGTCATTGATATGCCAGTCATCAACGACAGGCATTCAAGTGTCCCGAAGTAAACTGAATATATATCATCAACAACGGAAATCGCCATCCATGCCGCTTTTGCATTGAAGTGCATTTCTGCGTTTTTGGCTTTTATTTCGCAGTCGCTTCCTAAGTTGTATCGGCTGTTCAGTTTGCCAGTCCGTTCATATCTATTTCTTGCTTTTACGCTGATGACGTATTTTTCGCCTCCTCTTTCAGCGTAGAGGTCAGCATAAGGATAATTTCGCTTTTGATCATTCAAGTTTCTGATGTTATTAAAGCCGTTATCCACTAATGCCTTTATAGCCAGCAATTCCCCTAATGCGCCGAGGGATTTCGCTCGTAATGCCGTACATTGGTTTAATTTAATTTGTCTCATGTTTTATCCGTCGAACAAAAAGGTCAAAAGGGGTCAAATCTTTACAGGTTGTCCGAGAATGTTGCCAATAAATGAAAATAAAATACAAAGGAACTTGTGTGTAAATTAAAAGACAATCGATAAACAAGTCAGGAAAAGGTTAACATGTTTCCATCCAAATCATACTTTTATCTCAGGAGCATAAAAAGAGGGAACAGAAGGAGTCAAATCTTTATTGTTGACAAATCTATCTCAACTCTTTGGATCATCTGGGAAAGATGTTTGTTGCCTTTCAGCCTTTCCCGTAATCGCTTTCGCCCCACACTCACGGTACTATTAGTCTACCCCCATTATTTCCCCTATCTCAGTTCCGCTGAGCCCGCCTACCCGATAGAACAAGTCCATCGCTATTTGCCTTATTATACCCCGTTCCTTTTTTATTTCATCAAAACTTTTCTTTGCCTCTTTGCATAACATAATAAAATGGTCTTGCCATCCCAAAAGCATATCATATCAGGTCAGACACAAACTATTAGTAACGTTGTCAAGTGGAGACCTGAGAAAAGTCCTCCAATGTATAGTTGTCCCGCATCAAAGCCGTTGTAGTAATAGGCAAGCCGAATTTTGGTAACGTTCAGCGCCCCGGCAACACTCCATTTGCTCACATTCACCCGCATGTTAACCGTACGCATGACGCGCTCTACTTTACTTGTCGTTCTGCCATTGAGCCTCTTTTCTATCGCCGTAAACATATCAGGCCTGGCATTCTCAAGATAGGATGCGGTATGAGCATATCCCTTCGAC
>WBZR01000628.1_pt1 | contig 53354 bp, 50 predicted proteins | sample 5204231 | NCBI WGS metagenome assembly WBZR01 (sample SAMN12412403, study PRJNA552823) | activated sludge metagenome | isolation source: activated sludge from anammox sidestream of wastewater treatment plant... | place: USA: Virginia | collected 2017-08 | reverse complement strand
ACCGGCAGGCCAAGGTGAAAGCCCTTGGAGCCGGAGTAGAACGCCAACAGGTCATCCTCGGCCACGGCGAAGCGGTCGGAAATGGCCAGGGCGAGCTTGGCAGCATCGGTACGGGCGGCGTCAGGCGAGCCGTCACGGTCAATGTCCCACCAGAGGAACGGCGCGCCGCACTCGCCGGCGTAGCCCTTGGTGGAGCTGGTGCGGGTTAGGTAATCGCGGAAGGCAACGTCGAAGGTAAAGCTGGACAGATACGCCTCGGCGTCACACCGCGCCCGTTCATCGCAGGCGGCATAGGCGTTGAACGCGGCCCACCAATCGATGAGCCGCCTTTCGCCGGAGCACGGCCCCACGATCCGATAGCCGAATCGGCAATCAGATAGGGAGTTCATCGCCGCCCCCTTCCGTCGCGCCGGGCGCGAAGTCATCGTCATCCGGCTTGTCGATACCGAGTACGTCGAAGGTCCGGACGCGGTTGTACTCGGCCCCGTCATCCCCGCGCCGGAGTGCCAGCTTCACCCGGCATCGGATGCCCGGCGGTAGCGGTTGTTCCAGTTGCTCAAGGGAAGTGACGCCGAGCTTCGCCAAATCGCGTTTGGCCATCGGCAAGGCGGCGGCGGTCAGCCAAACATCGTGCCAGAATTGCCGGCCGGCGTGCTCGCCTTCCAGCACCTTGAATGCGAGCTTGTAGCCCGGTGTTCCGCTCTTGGCGGTCGCAAGTTCGCCGCTCACGATCCGGGCAACGTAGGTGCCCGCCGGCAGCGGCGCGAAGTCCGAAGCGGCGGCCGTGCTCGCCCAAGCCGAACGTAGCGACTCGCCGCCGCCGTTGAGAATGTCAGACAGTTTCCGGCGCGCAGCGCCGGCGTTGGTGGTATCATCATCCATAGTTCAAGCCCTTTCGTACTCGCCCGGCGTTCCAGCACCGGGCATTTTATTGTTGTCGGTGAGCAGGTCGCCCAAGTCGGACGGCTCCGGCGTCGGCTCCGGCAATTCCGGGTGCATCGCCAGCCAGTGCAAAGCGGCGGCGCGGTCGATGAGCCGCCAGACTTGCACCGGCCGCGCATGCGCTTCTGGGCGGGTGCTCTTGACGTAGCGGTCGGCAACGATGATGCCGGCCTCGGCCAATTCGCCAGGCACCGGCCCGAATGCCTTGGGATTGATGCCGTCCGGCACCGGCACGGCGGCGCGCACGTCATCGACGGTGCCTTCGGCTCGTTCGATGAGCACGGCCAGAAGTGCCCGCCGAGCGCGGCGGATCAGCGCTTCGCGGCGTGCTGCCAGCAGCGCGAACGCCGACAGCTTGCGGCGCTCGCCTTCGGCGGTTTGATAGGTGGTCGCGGTGTTCATCGTCCGGTCCTCCCCACGGTGCGGACGGCCGGACAGCCAGCCGCAATCCAGTCCAGCACCACCCGGCGCGGCCAGCGAACCAGCGCGCCAAGCTTAATCGGCGCGGGCATGCGCCCGGCGTCAGAAAGTCGATAGACGTGACGGGGGGAAGCGCCGATCATTTCGGCGACGGCGCGGACAGGTAGCAACTCGGCCGGTTGCGTCGGCCCGGCGATGCGCTCGCCGGTGGCGTTAGTCAGGGTTTCGGTCATTCCTGATCCTCGTTCGGGTGCGAAGGGGCGAGCCCGTTGCCCGCGTCTACTTCTCTATTTACGCCGACAACAAACGAACATTACTCGGCACTTGGTTTGTCCGCGCATGACAAAGCCTGCCCCCCGCCGAAAACAGTAGACAGGTATGCACCGGAGCGGAGAAGACGGGTTGAAAAAAATCTTTGGGAAACTAACGGACAAACTATTTGTCCTGAGGTTTGTTTCCGCGTTGTTGCCTCTTAGCGTCCCACGACAGGACCGCTTTCAGATGGGAAAGCTGGATGCCTTGGTAGCCGCAGAAGTCCTTCATGCTCTCGCCCGCGCCTTGGGCTTGCTGCCACTTGGCGATGAGTGCGGTTCGTTTCTCCGCTTCGGTATTTGTCATCTTCGGTCGTCCGCCCTTGTTCTTGCTTTGGTTGTCGCTACCCGCTGGGTTTGCGTCGGGGTCTAGCCGCACCAGTTGCAGGTAGATTTCCGAGAGCGTGCGCCCCAACCTGTCCCGTTCCTCTTGCGGTAAGACCCCATCGTTGCAGCGATCAGCACACAACGGCCAGAGCCAGGCATCAGGCGCGCTCAGCCCCGCCCGAAGCACGTCGCGCTTGCAGTCCTCAACGTAAGTGAACAGCGCCCCCGTCTTGACCAGAACCGCGAAGCGTTTACGGGCAGCGGCCCCCAGGCCCTCATACTCCGGCAGGCCCCATGCCCGCATATGCAGGTACACTTCCCACAGTCTGTAGAGAGCATCGTACCGTTCCGGCATGTTCCAACTCCTGTAGTTGGTCCTGAAAGAAAACAGCGGGGGAAGGCGGTCAGGTTCCGCCTTGTCGGGTTGCAATCCCTATCCCGCGCCGGTGTTCTACGCCCGTTCTTTTGTCACGATCCGCCGCCCGCAATGACGGCATTCACGCAATCGCATTATCACCGACGGCTTGCGCCTTGTGTAGACCACGCGGAAATGCCGGCAGCCGCAGCGCGGGCAGACAATGCCGTCCTTGACGGCGCTCAATACCATCGGTACGCGGTCATCCGACATAGCGTAATCTCCTGCCTTGAAGTTCCGAAAGCCGAATCCGTTCCCGCTTCGGCTCTGTTCGTTGTGCCCCCGTGCCGGGCAGCGCCGCGCCCACCAGTGAAGCGGCCGCCGCGCATCCGACGATGCAGTCCCACCAGTGATTATCCGGCCGGTCAGGTTTCGGCCGCCACTCATCGACGGTGCGGCCATGCCCGACGGTGCGGACGGCCACTTCGGCGATGCAATGGTCAGCCAACAGGCGGTGTTCGTCCTGATTGCTCCCGTACAGCGACAGACAGCCCGTATCGCCCAGGGCAACGGACAGCCGCGCCACGATAAAAGACTTCCAGAAGTTCGCGTCGAAGCGAAAGTGCCGCGCCGCTCTGCGATCCGTCGGCTTGGGTATGTACCAGTTGAAGCCGATGCGGTCGCCTTGGGTGCGGTTGTACTCGGCAATCGGACGGCCCGCCGCGCCGATGCCGATGCCCCGCGACGGCATGAGCACCGCCGCATGGCCGGAGTGTCGGCACACGTCATGTACCACGTCGGGAACGTAACCGGCATCGACAAGGCATCGCTCAAGGCGCATCGGCGCGCCGTCTTCCCGTTCCCATTCGCGGGACGCAAGCGAAGCGGTCAAGGCGTCCAGCCCGGCCCGGATGGAGCCTTCACGCCCCGCCCCCGGCGACAGCATGGCCAGCGTTCGCGGCGCTTTCCGCAGCGCGAAATAGCGGCGGTGCTGGTCCGGCCAGGTGCCGTAGTCGATCAGCCAGCCGGTGAAGTCGGCGGACCACGCGCAGACCGTCCAGTACAGCAGCGAATCGTGAACGTCGATGAAGGCGGTAACGTGCTCGGCCCCGACCGGAACCATGCCACGCCGGATGCCGTTGTGCTTCGCGGCGATCTGGTCGGCGGTCAGCGTCGGCCCGTCGCCTTGTTCCAGACGGATCGGCTCGTTCTGGTACTCGGCTTGGAACGCCGCTTCATCGTCCAGGCGGAAGTTCATCGCATGTTGCACGGCCGACAGTTCATCATCGTGATGCCGCGCCGGCCATGCCGCCACGGCCCCGGCGTCCATCGCTTTGCGGTGCTTGGCGTAGAACGCGGTCGCTTCGGAGCCGTTGCCGCCCTTGCGGAAGCTCTCAGCCCGGAGCCGCCCGTATTGCTCCCACAGCTTTTCGTCTGCCGGCATGGCGTACAGCATCTTGCACCGCTCGCCTTGCCAGCGCGGGCATTTCTGGCGGTCCAGGAGTGCATCGGCCATATCCCCGGCCCTGATCACGGTACAGGGCAGCATCGCGGCGATCTTCCGCCCAGGCCCGGCCATTCCGAGCACGTCGCCATTGATGATTGCCGCCCGCTCGGCGCTTTGCGACGGCGACATTGCCGATTCGCGGGTCTGCGGATCGTCAAGGATCACCAGTTCCGGCCGGATGATTTCGCCGTTGGCCAGGGTGTGCGACTGGCCACGCAACGCCCCGGTCAGCCCGACAACGGACACGGTGGAGCCGCCCACGTTCGCGCCGTCACAGGCATCGTCGGGCATGGTCGGAAATGTCAGCCGATCCGCCGACCAGTCGATGCGCGTCTGTTCGCCCCGGAACAGTTGTCCAACACACTTGCGGGCATTGTTTTCCAGGCGGTGAAGCGGGTAGCAGACTTGGCGGAAGTCGGCGGCCAGGGTGTCATTGAAGGTCAATTCTGTTTTCAGGTGGTCCAGCAACTCGCCCGCCCGCTTTTCGGTCGCCCCGACAAGGCACACGAAACGGCGGTGCCCATACAGCAGCGCCCACAACGCCGCCCGCTCGCAAAGGGTCGTCTTGCCGCTGCCGCGCGGCATGGCCAGGGCGAACAGGCCGCCGTTGAGAACGGCATCCTGCATCCGGGCGATTACCCGAAGATGATCGTCACTCCACGCCAGGCGGAAGGCGTTGGGGAAGTAGGTTTCACAAAATCGGCGGAAGTCGCGTTCGCAGTCGGCGCGGCGTGCCAGGTCGCCCGGCGGCGGGTAGTCGCCGGAGATATCGCGGTCCCTTCGGCTCTGCGCCAGCTGCGCGGCGTTGTCGGATTCAAGTTTGCGTTGGTAGTTCATAACGATTCATCCTGTTATTTCGATTGTTCCCTACACGGTCGGGAGCGCGAAAGCGCCGGGAGTACCTTTTGCGTGTCGCTCCTGTCCATTGCTGGCAACAATGCCCGCCAGTTGCGATAGGACGCATTCTGGCGCGTCCGGTGCCCAAGCCGACCATTGAGTCATCGGGGCGGCCTTGCGTGCCTTGGCGCTCGATTCTCACGGCTTACCACCTTCCTGCCCGGCCAGCAGTCGCCGCACCGCCTCGGCCTTATCTGCCGGCGACAGCGGCAGACCGGCAATCATCGCCATGGCAGCGGCGAAGTCGGCGGCGGCATCGCCCGCGTTGCCCATTTCCGCGTTTGGAGTACAAGCGGGAGTACAAGCGTTCGCAGACGATTTCATAAGTCCAGCATCTACAGCACTTAGAATTGAGTGCTCTCCCCTTGCCAACGTGAATGTCGAGGGTTCGACCCCCTTCACCCGCTTTTCCCCCACCTGTTACAGGTGGGTTTTTTTGTTGCTAAATCATTTTCAACAAATAGTTAACGTTAATCGAACTATTTACATGCGCAATATTGCTCATCGTCTTACGCTGCCTCAGCAACGCTCCTGACTGCTTCCCTTTTAAGCCACTACGCCCGGGCGTTCCGCCCGAAATCCCTTGAATTCTTTCCCTGGCTTCCAGACAATGCAATCCGACTTTCACTTGAGGGCTGCACGGAATGATTCAGATCGATTTAAGTGGCAAGGTGGCGTTGATTACCGGTGGCAGCCAGGGGTTGGGCGAGGAGTTCGCTCGAACGTTGCATCGGGCTGGTGCAACGGTCGCAATCAATTATTTCCCCGACCCACAGGATTCCAACAAAAAACGTGCCCAGGCGCTGGTGGCTGATCTGGGTGGGCGGGCAAGCGCTTACGGCGGTGACGTGCGCAACCTGGGTTCAATGCAGGAAGTCGTCGAGCGGGTCGTCACCGATCATGGCCGAATCGATATCCTGATCAACAACGCTGGCATTTTGCGCGATAAAACCCTCAAAAATCTTGAAGCCCAGCAATGGCAGGATGTGATTGATACCAATCTGACGGGCGTTTTTAATTCCTGTAAAGCGGTGACGCCGGTTCTGGCCGACGGCGGACGGATTATCAGCCTGGCTTCCATTGCAGCAGTTGTCGGTTTCTTTGGTCAGTCCAACTACGCCGCTGCCAAGGCCGGTGTCATGGGCCTGACGCGCGTTCTCAGCCGCGAGCTGGCCCGGCGACGAATCACGGTCAACGCCGTTGCCCCCGGCGTGGTGCTTACGGAAATGGGCAAGAGCATCCCCGCCGAAGCGCGTGCGGAAATGCTCAAAAATATCCCCCTGAATCGACTCGGCGAACCGGCTGAAATCGCGGGGGCTGTCTTGTTTTTATGTAGTGACCTGGCCTCTTACATCACCGGACAGACGCTGCACGTCAACGGTGGATGGATCGCCCCATGAACCGTGCAACAACCCCCAGCTCTCCACGCGATGGAAAACTTTGCAGCACCGATGAAGCGGTTGCGCTGATTAAAGACGGCGACACCGTAGCGTGCGGGGGTTTTGTCGGCGCTGCTCATCCTGAAGGTTTGACCGCTGCGATGGAGCGACGATTCCTGGCGCATCAATCCCCAAAAAATCTGACCCTGCTCTATGCGGCTGGGCAGGGCGATGCCAAAGCCCGCGGCTTGAACCATCTAGCCCATGAAGGTCTGGTGCGGAGAGTTGTTGGTGGTCACTGGAGTCTGGCTCCGCGGCTGGGCAAGCTCGCCCTGACCAACAAAATCGAGGCGTACAACTTTCCCCAGGGTGTGCTTTGTCAGTTGTTCCGCGACATTGCGGCAGGCCGGCCGGGATGTATTACCCACATCGGTTTGGGCACGTTTATCGATCCAGCGGTGGGCGACGGTGGCCGGGTCAATGAACGAACCACCGAACCTCTGGTCGAGCGCATCGAACTGGGCGGGCGCCCCTGGTTATGGTACAAGTCGATCCCGATCAATATCTCGCTGATCCGCGCCACCGCGGCTGATCCAGCGGGTAACTTAATTATGGATCAGGAGGTCATGATCGGCGAAGTCCTCTCCCTGGCGCAGGCGGCGCACAACTGCGGCGGGCTGGTGCTGGCACAGGTCAAGCAGTTGCGCAATGAACCGATTCCGCCACAGCAGGTTTCTGTCCCGGGGATTCTGGTTGACCGCATTATTCTGGCGCAGGAACATGAACACGAGCAGACTTTCGCCGAGTCGTTCAACCCGGCGTACGTTCGCCCGATGTCCGGACCGACCATGCCCGATCCTGCCCCGATGGAGCATGATGAGCGCTGGATCATCGCCGCCCGCGCCTGTGATGAACTGGAACCGGGCATGATTATCAATCTCGGTATCGGCATGCCCGAGGGGGTGGCGCGTGTCGCCTGTCAGCGCGGCATCCTCGACACCTGCACCTTGACGGTTGAAAGCGGCCCAATCGGCGGAATGCCGGCCGGTGGATTGTCATTCGGGGCATCGGTTCACCCCCTGGCAGTGGTCGATCAACCAGCCCAGTTTGATTTTTATGATGGTCGGGGACTCGATTTCACCGCGCTGGGTCTGGCACAGACCGACGGCGCCGGCAACGTCAACGTTTCCCGTTTTGGCGATCGCTTTGCCGGTGTCGGCGGGTTCGTCAACATCTCGCAGACCGCCAAACGTCTGGTTTTCTGCGGAACGTTCACGGCTGGTGGCCTGAAAGTACGCATCGGTGATGGCCAACTGGAAATTGTACAGGAAGGCAAGACACGCAAATTTCTGTCCAATGTCGAGCAAATTTCCTTCAGCGCAGCCCGCAGCCGCGAATTGGGCCAGCGTGTTTTGTATGTCACCGAACGCGCTGTCTTTGGATTGTCGGATGAGGGCCTGGAACTGATCGAAATCGCTCCGGGCATCGATCTGCAGCGGCATATTCTCGACCAGATGGATTTTGTCCCAATCATGCGGCAGATCAAACCCATGTCACCTTCGTTATTCACCTGAGAAATTGGAAACTCGCCATGGTCAGTATTGTTATTGTTGCTGCCAAACGTACACCGCAGGGACGTTTTCTCGGTTCACTGGCCAAGCGCTCGGCTGTTGATCTGGCGGTCCACGCTGCCCGCGCAGCCATGAACAGCGCACAAATCCAGCCCGACTGGATCGATCAGGTGATTCTTGGCAACGTACTTTCCGCCGGGTTGGGGATGAACATTGCCCGCCAGGTGACGATTGGGCTGGAATTACCGATTTCCGTTCCCGCTTTCGTGGTCAACATGATGTGTGCTTCGGGATTGCAGGCAGTTCATCTGGCAGCCCAGGCGATTCGGGCCGGCGAGGCACGCTGCATTCTGTGCGGCGGAACAGAATCGATGTCCAACGCGCCGTATCTGCTGGATCGCGCCCGCAGTGGCTATAAACTGGGCGATGGCGTTTTGATCGATTCGGTTCTGCGCGATGGCTTGACCGATCCTTTCGGACATGGCCACATGGGAAACACGGCTGAAAACCTGGCCCGACGTTACCACATCACCCGCCAGCAGCAGGATGCCTTTGCCGCCCGCAGTCAGCAGCACTACGGCCAGGCGCTGGCGGCGGGTCAATTCACGGATGAAATTATCCCACTCGATGGCTTGTCCACTGATGAGCACCCGCGCCCTGATACCACGGCACAAAAACTTTCCACGCTTAAACCCGCTTTTAATCCGGAAGGAACGGTTACGGCGGGCAATGCTTCGGGCATTAATGATGGGGCTGCCATGCTGGTCGTATGTGATGGCGCCTTTGCCAGGGAGCATGGGCTGAAACCGATGGCGGAGCTGCTGGGCGAAACGGCGGTTGGCTGCGACCCGGCGCTGATGGGTCTGGGACCTGTTCACGCCACCACCGCCCTGTGCAAGCGGTTGGGCATTTCTCCGAACGATTTTGATACTGTCGAACTCAACGAGGCTTTCGCAGCTCAGGCGCTGGCGTGCATCCATGAATTAAAACTGGATGAAGCGCGCATCAATCTTCACGGCGGAGCCATTGCCCTGGGGCATCCCATCGGTGCCAGCGGTGCGCGGTTGGTCGTTCATTTGGCGCACAATATCGCCCGCGGTCGGGCGCGGCTGGCTTTGGCAACGCTGTGTGTAGGTGCCGGCATGGGCATCGCCGCAGCCCTGCAATCCGTCAAATAATCGGCTCTGTTGTCTTGGGATTCCTTGGGCGATACCACGGATGCGCGGGGCGATTATCCGCTGGTCTGCATTGTGATTACCCGGTAGCCTACGTTTGGATTATCCGCCAGCCCCAGCCGGTCGGTACGGCAACTGTAACCTTCTGTGACGTGACGACAAAAACAACGTTAAGCGGCGATTTTCGGCAGCTACGGCGGAAATTGCTTCATGCCGGTTCTGAGAGCTGTTTAATGGGCGATACAGGGCTCGAACCTGTGACCTCACGGGTGTGATCCGTGCGCTCTGGCCAACTGAGCTAATCGCCCGAATAGTACCCGTTCAATGTAGGGTTTTGCCGCGATTAAATCAACACGCAGCGATGCCAAAGCTGGTTGGATCAGGAAATGGTGTCAGCCGTATCGGTTAATCCGTGTTGACCTGAGCCATCAGGCGGGTGGCTAAATCATCCTGCGGTTTGAGACGCAGCGCCTGCGAATAGTAGGTCAGGGCTTGAGTGGGCCGACCCATCTTTTCCAGCACATACCCGATCATGCACAAACTGACGGTATCCGTCCGGTCAAGCATGGACGCCTGATTAAATGCCTCCAGCGCCTCAGCCAGACGCTGCTGACGAAGGCGGACATAACCGGTCAAAAGGTGGGCTTCAGCCAGGGTCGGTTCCAGCGACAATGCCTTGCGCAGGCTGATATCCGCCCGACGCAGATCATCGAGTTGTACTGCGGCTTTACCAAGGCGCACCCACAACGAAGCTGAGGCTGGCTCCAACTGGGTCGCACGATCAAAACTGCCACGGGCATCGCGGGCGCGGCCGATCTGCAAATAGCTTTCACCCAGGGCGGTGTACAGATCGGCGCGATCCTGATATTGATCCTGTTTGAGCAGGCGTTCCAGGCTGGCAGCGGCATCACGATATTCGCCGCCATAAAAAAGCGCCAGTGACAGATGTTCGCGTATCGGCATGTCCTCCGGCGCCAGCACGGCAGCGCGGCGCAGATAATCCATCGCCTGAGCGTAGCGATTCTGCTGCATCAGCAACTGCCCCACCGCATCACGAATGGCAGCGCTGTTTTCAAAGTAGACGACCTTGGACTGAAGAAACGTCAACGCTTCGTCAGCACGGTCGAGCGTTACCAGCATCTCGGCTTCAGCCAGCACATACGCCAGCTCCGTGGGCGCTTTCCCGGCTGCCTCGTGGTAGAACGTCAGGGCGGTTTGCGGTTCCTGCCAGCGCTGAGCCACAACGCCCTGCAGATAGCTCACCTCCGCATTGGCCGGCGCCAGGGTTGAGGCATGGCCCAGGGTTGCGACCGCGCCATCCATCTGCCCCTGCTCAATATAAACCCGGGCGGAGAGGATCAGCGCCGAAAGATGGTTGGGGCTGATCTCCAGCGCCTTGTCCACACTTTTGCGCGCCTGGGGCAATGCCCCAGCATCAAACTGCTGGCGGGCCATCGCATACTGCACCCCGGCGCGGGCATCCTGCCATTGCTGGGTTACTTGTTCCTTGGATGCCTTCTTCTTCGCGGCGGTATCACAACCAAAGCTGGCGGCGACACCAAGGCTCAGCAGCAGCACGATTCGTAAATATCTCATGGTCATACTCAATGGTTATTCCCGACTGGCAGGCCTGATGATGCACTGGTATTGGCACAACGCAGAACCTGCCTGGTCATTGTTTTTTCGATCATCAGCATGCGCGTCACGCATGGTTACTTGCCTTCGATCGACAAATCATTCATCGGGAGTTCAGTAATCATGGTTGGCAGCACGGGTTTGCCGGTCTGGATGGAATCGACCGCCGGGCTGGCAGGTTGGCGTTCCACCATCTGCGCCTGATGGTTGGCGCTGGCCAGCAACCGCGCCCAGTTGTTCCACCATGCGGGCATCGACCACGACCCGGATTCATCCATAAGCAAAGGCGCCTGCGTCAGAGGCATAGCGGCCGGAAGCTGTGTGTGTGGCTCGGACGGAGCTTGCGGAGCCGGCGCTGACTGGGGGGCGATTGCGTCATCGGCATCATCAGCCGGCGTCGCGGGCTGGGTGGCCGGTGCGACAGCGCGTTCCGCCAGAATCGCCCGGGCAACAAAGGTGCGCGTTGTGCTGTTATCGATCGACTTGATCTCCTGGCCGGTCAATTCCTGCTTCAACTTGATCGCTTCGAGGAACTTGGGATTCAGATTGATGGCGGCATTCAAATGCCACAGCGCAGCCTTTTGATCCGGGGTTGCCTTATTCAGTTGGCGCAGCGCCTGGTCATATTCACCCTCGGCCAGGCGTTCGCGGCCCCAGGGCATCATCCCCTGACGCACGCCGACACGCAGTTTTTCCATGTCGCGCATCGCCTCTTCGGAAATGGCTGCGTAGGTTGAATCATCCTGGACGATATGCGGCGTCAGCAGAATGATGACTTCCTCGCGCAGCACATTATCCGTCTGATTACGGAACAGCGCACCGGCCAGCGGCAGGTTGCCCAGAAAAGGAACCTGGCTCTTGCTGGTCGAGTTGGCATCGCGGAACAGACCACCGATGACAATGGTCTGCCCATCCTTAACCATCACGTTACTGGTCACTTCGGTCGTGAACTTGGTTGGCAGGCCATCGGCATTGATGCCGCCGGAGCTGTCTTCGGGGTGGATTTCAAGCCGGACAAAACCATCGTTGCCGATAAAGGGCCGGAAAAGCAGCCGCGTACCGGTTTCCAGAAACTCGACCTTCTGCTGCGTCGCGGTTTCCGTGGTGGTGCTGGTGATGTAACCATCCTGTTTGCCCACCATCACCTCGCCCTTCTGCTTGTTCAACGCCAGCACCTTGGGATTGGCCAGCACGGTGGTATCGGAGATCGATTCCAGCGCGCTGATGAAAATGGAGATGTCACTGTTGACAAAACCGAGCTTCAGCCCGCCGGCGACACCGTTGGAGAAATTGTTGCCCGTGCCCCCGCCGACAATGTTGTTGCTGCCGACCGCCACCGGCGCATTAAAATTGGAACCGGTGATCTGCCCATTGCCGCTGTTGAGCATCGTGCCGAAATCGACACCTCCGACAGCATTGAAGTCGATACCCAGGGCATTATTGTCGCTGAGCGTTGCGCGCAAAATGGTCGCCTCGATCAACACCTGCTGCGGGCGGGTGTCGATTTCCTTGAGAATGCGGCGGACGGCATCGAGGTTGTCCATGTAGTCGGTGACAACCAGGACATCTTCAGCCGCGTGGCTGTTGCCGCCGGCGCTATCCTTGCTTTGGGCGATACCGGTCAGCGATGCCTCCGTGACCGCGAATTTGCCATTTTCACTAAGCACGGGCCTGATCATGGTCAGGGCATTGGATGCCGGCGTGTAGTAAAGACGGAAGACCTCGGTCGTCATTTTCCGTTCGGATTTTTCGATTTCCGCCAGCTCTTTGGCCGTATAGACATAGATGAAATTGCCTTTTTCACGATAGGCGTAGCCATTGGAACTGAGAATGGCATCGAGCGCTTCGCGGATGGTGACATCGTACAGATTGGCGGTCACCGTGCCGCGCACTTCCTTGCTGGCGATGATGTTGCGCTGACTTTGCAGCGACAGCATGCGCAGCACTTCCACCAGCGAGGCGTCATTCACATGGATTTCGACCGTGCCGGCATCGGAGACATTGACATCATCCTTGCTGACACTCTGGCCTGTTGCGGTGGTTGTGGTGACGGGTTCAGCGGATGCATCCGTTGCCGGAACCACCGCAGCGTCCCCACCATCGACGAGTTGGACATTGTTGACGGTTTGAGCAGATTTGGCGGTGGTGGAAGTTGCCAGGTTTTGCGATTGTCCCTGGACTACCCCATCCGTATAAACGGACGATACGGCTAAAAAAAGAATGCCAGCGGTTGCGGTTATTTTGCGCATGAGTGTATCTCCAGTTGCCGATTGGCAATTACCCAAGCGATGCAGCGCGCAGGCTTATCTGGACCAGCCAGTCGCGGCAGCACTTGGCAAGTGCGCAATCATTCCGGGCATCGTCGCTAATTCATGGTGACCGCGAGCTTGATGCCCTCATGCTCGACAATCATCCCTCGCGCCTCGATCTCGAGGACACGAAAAGTGGTCCGGCCCTGTGCCGTATCCACCGCGACGACATCTCCTACACCCACCAGCGTTCCATTCACCATGGCTTGAGGTTTGGCACCCATCATCGTGCTCTGCAGCTTGATGCGCGAAGCCTGAAGCTGCAGATTCTCGATGAGGATGCGCCTCGCCTTCTTTTGATCGGTCTTTACTTCGCGCGACTTTTCCAATTCCCCCCAAAATCCAAGATTCTGGTCGCTCGAAGCGCCGTTAGAACCATCACGACGGTAATAAGACAAATTAACGACAAACAAGTTACGCCGGAGAGGCTGGACAGGCTGATTAGTCCATTCCGTCAGGCGTTCAGCATGTTTGCTGTAACCGATTCGTGGCGGTTTACCGGACGTCTTGATTTTGGTTGCTTGATTGTCCGTCTGGGACACCGGCGCAGCCGATGCCGACGCCGGCGCATTGTCGCCCGTCAGGAGCAATCGCCCCCACAGGATCAGCATGACCAGGATCAGACCGCCGAGAAAGGCCGCCTTCTTGGAATCCCTGGCCAGCATCTGCCTCAGCCGTGCCATCAGATTGTCGGTGCTCCCTGGCATTAGAACTCCAGAAAATAAATACTCAGTACCACCTGCACATCCACCAACCCCTGCTGGGCATCGAGCGAGCGCAGATTCAGGCTGCGGACGCGCGTCAGACGTTTCATTTCCTCCGCCTGGCGAAGGAAGGTGAATACGTCGGCAAAATTACCCTCGAAGGACAACGTGATCGGACGTTCGGCAAACAGCTCGTGATGACGGACATCCCCGGGCTGATTGTTCAACCGGCGCAGGGAGGTCTGCTGCGACAGCGTGGTGATTTCCTTGACGAACTGGCCCAGTTCCTCGCGATGGGGAAGCTGGCGGTCAAATCGATCCAGGCGCAGGCGCAACTGCTGAACATTGTCCGTGACGACCTGCAGGCGGGTGTTCACATCACGATTGGCATTGAGTTCCAGCTCGCGGCGGGAAATCTCCTCGCGAAGTTTATCCTGTTTCTTGAGACCGGGACGCCAATACAGCAGCACAAACGCGACAATACACAACGCCAGAGCAGCGCCCATGCCCCACTGCAATCGGCTGCATGTTTTGACTTGTGTATCTAATCGTGACATACCGGTGGTTTCTGCCAGCCCCGCAGGCAACTGGCTGTGTTTAATCCTGCGTATTGAGATTCACACTGAACAACACTTCAAACTCACGCATGGCGTGACCATTCTGGGCCCGTTCGCGGGCGTAGTTCATGTTGACGGTTTCAAACAAACTGTTGTTGCGCAATTGATTGAGAAAATTACCCAGCTCGACATCCGTCGGCGCCACGCCCTGCACCTTGACCTTGAGCGTGCGATCCACGAGCAGCGGCGCTTTTTCCTTGCCCGACGACGAGGCGACCGTTGCCGAAAGTTCTTTCAAGGAGCCGGGCTTGCGCTGCTGTTCAAAGACTTCCATACTCAAATTGAGCAGCGACATATCCTTGCTCATGGCCCCTTCCAAGGCATTGACAATGCGTGTCGCCTCGACGTGCAGGCCGATTTTTTCCACCACACGCTGCTGGGTCTTGAGCTGGGTGTCGAGTTTTTCCAGTTCATCGAGTTTCGCCAGAACCTGCCGGGTGTCTTTCAATTTGCCACTAAGCCAGCCCACGCGCTGCCGCTCGTTGGACAAGACGGCATTGAATCGAACCATCCCCATACCCAATCCGAGCAGTAGAACCAGCGACAGGTAAAGCTGCCAGCGCATCAACCGGCGGCGCCAGCGCAGACGCGGATACCAACCGGGTAAAAATTCCAGTTCACGCATGGGCGGCCTCCATCACGCTAGAATGACTGGATGTTGGCGCACGGTTGGCGTGGTCAGTTGCTGCGTTTATCTGGCTGACTGCGGCTGGATCAAGAATTGCTTCATCCCCCTGCTCATTGGCGACAGCTCCGGTCGCCTGATCCAGATCAACAACCTGCGCCGCAGATGTCAGGTCGGTGCGCTGGGCGTAGGGGTCGCGCGGTGCGCCATCGCGCGGCGCAAACGGGCCGGCCACCAGACGCATACCAAGACCCAGCGCCAGCGACCATTCGCTCATGACTCCGCGCCGATCGGACGCTTTCATGCGGCTGATATTGACATTCAGCAGCGGGCGACCGGGTTCGACCGGTATCGGCAGATTGCCCGCCAGTTGGGCCAACACCTGGTTATCACACGCCTGCCCACCCATCACCTTGATTTTCGTCGGCCGGTAGCCGCGGAACGTGACGGAGTAGTAGCGCAGACACAGTGACACTTCGCGGGCCAGACTCATCATGACCGATCGGGTTGCATCAAACACCGCCTGGCGCACCGGATCGCGGCGCAGTTCATCCTCGGAATCAGCCGCCTCACCCAGCCGACGGCGCAGAGCGCCAGCTTCAGCAAGGCTGATCCCCAACTGGCGGCTGACCGATTCATCGAGATGGGTTGCGCCCAGGTCGATCGTTTTGATAAAGTTGATTTCGCGTCCGCGCCCGATGATGACCTGGCTGCGCTGCAGACCGACATCGACCAGCGCATGCACGCCATTCTCATCCTCCTTGCGGCGGATAAACCGCTCGGTCGTCCGATAGAGCGCCGCGGGTTCGATATCCAGCGATTCGACAACCAACCCCCAATTGTGCAACTGCTCCAGATACCGGTTCACCTGTTCAGGCTGAACCGCCAGAACAATGACCTCCTGTTTGACATCAGTGGCCTGACGAACTTCGCCAGCGATGATGTGATGCACCATCGAATCATGCACCTCGAAGGGGAACAGATGGGCGGCTTCAAAATTAACCGCCTGCGCCAGCTCCTGGGGTGGCATGTTCGGCAGGCGGATGTTTTTAACATGCACCATTTCGCGCGGCAGGGCTGTTACGATCCGCCGGCCGGAAAAACCTCCCTGGCGCAGCATCTGTCGCAACAACACGCCGATCTGTGCCACGCGCTGCGGATCATCCCACGGGCCGGGGCTAATCTGACGGCGTGCCGCTGCCACCACCGCCAACGACTGCCCCGTGACTTCCAACTGAATCAGCTTGATGCTGTCCGTACCGAAGTCAATGCCAATGGGCTGAATATGTGAGCGCGTCAGTCGGATCATGGTGTCGTAATGGAAATTTCCGCCGTCAATGGCTGAACAACGATCGTCTGTTTGAGTGTGCCGGAGATCAGCGTGACCTTGGCCGCCTCACTCAGTGCTGTGGTCGTTCCGGTGGAATCAAGCAGCAGTGGTTCGCCCAATGAACTGAACCCCAGCGCGTTGCCTGTTTTGGAACCAGCCTTGATGGTGACGCTGTTGATGCTGACACCGGGAATATCCAGATCCTTGTCCCCATTGAAGGTGCGGGAATAAGGCGATTTTTGCACGGGATGAACGATCGGATCAGCCAACGACGGATCGTCATAAATGCCCAGTATCTGTGGTGTCGAGCTGGCCGCAAAATAGACGAAATAGGGCGTCTGCCGGGCGATGGAAAGATTCTGGGCGTACATCAGGTCTGCCATCACCACCCGGGTGGCACTGGCCAGACGCAGATCATTGCGATTGCTGATCTGCGGTATCACGATGGCTGAGGCGATACCGATAATCACCACGACGGTGAGAATCTCCGCCAGGGTAAACGCCGTTGGACGATGTTGGTTCCGATGAGTCATAGCAATGCTCCGACAACGTGCGACGCTCCCAGCGCCCGCTTGTTGCCGACATTCGGCTGCCAAACACCTGCCCAAGCCTGGCATTTTCTGCCCCGACTTCAGCAGGCGTTATTGCTTTTCATCGGAATTTGCGAGCTTCACCTGAAGGTTACCGCCCTCGAGAATCCCGATTATTTTCTCCATCTTGACGTTGATCGCCTTCAGCTCATCGATCTGGGCAATGCGCTGGGCCGCCGGATCGGAAACCTGTGCCTGCGCGCCCGATAACGCCGGCAACCCCGTCCACTGACCCAAAAGGATCAAACTTTGCAAGGCAACCACAACAACCAGCAACCGCGAGGTATTCATGTTTTTCCTACCTTTCCTGAGAAGTTGATACCGGCGACACGCCAGAAGAAATTATCGAATACTTCCCGTCTGCAAACGCAATATTGCTGGTTCCGATAATCTGTGAATTTGATCCCCCGGTCAGCGCCACAGTAAAACTAATCGGGTTAGACAGGTTGTAACGCAAGAAAATAATCCGTCGCTGACGACTCGTTTCTTCGTAAGCATCTGCGTTGTGGAGAAAAATTATTCAGCTTGACAAAATAATCGTGAAGCCCGATAAATACGTCCGTGGGGATGAGGACGGGTCAAGTGTCTGTATTTACAAGGCTCTGACCTTTCTCATGGAGTTGCGATGAAACTAAGCACCGCGCTTGCTGCGACCGGTTTTCTGGTGGCTGCCACGTTTGCCTCGGGGGCAACATTTCAGACGATTTTGACCGAAATTGACCAAAATACTCCGCTGCAAGGTGGGTATAATTTGGCCCTGAGCAATAACGGCCCGATCGCTTTTGTGGATGACGGCAAGCTCTATTACTACAACAGGGTCAATCCTCCTGTTCTGGTTGCTACCGATGCGCAGATCCATTCCATTTCACTCAGCGGCAGTTCGTTACTGACGTACCAAAGCTGGGATAACACCAAGGGGATCAAACAATGGGATGGTTCAACCATCACACAACTGTCTGATCTGAATCTAGCACCTGCCTCTGCGCCGTATTCGGTGAACAGCAGCGGACAGGTGGCGTGGAACCACAAGGCCGCCAATGGTTCGCCAGGGACGGATGAACTGCATCAATACCAGCCCGGCACAGGTGAACTGGCTGTCACCTACTACACAGAATGGAATGAGCTTTCCTCCGCCGGAACGGCCCTTGCGCCCAATGGCACTGCCTATTACATCGACTTTGATGATCCGACTTCCACCATTAAATCAGCTGCGCCCAATGCAGGTTCATTGCCGACGCCGGGCATCAGGCCGACTCGACTTCTGGGCGCCAACAATAATCTCGTGTTGTTTGCCGCTGATGACTACCAAGGCAACGACCCACTGGGCACTTATCTGGTCGACCGTAACAACAACGCTGTCACGCAGCTTAGCGCTAATTACGATACATTTGGCGGCGATGTGACTCCCGGCGGCCGCGTCGCCATTGCTGATCAGAACCTGACTCTGGAACTCTACGATATAACCTATTACGATGGTTCTCAGACCAAACATTTCTCCGATATTTACGCGGATGATTTCAGCTTGTTTCAAACCGACTATACAGCACCCATGATCAATGACAATGCGGCGGGCATGGTGGTCTTTCCAGCCTATATCGATGGTGTACCAACGCTCTTTGCCTGGGATACTCTCCATGACAGCTACAGTATTCTGGCGCAGGAAGGTCAAATGATTCAGGTCAGTGATAGCCTTGATCCGGTCGAAGTTTTATACCTTAATCTTAATCAGGGTAACGGCGGATTGTATAACGACGGATTTTCTGAAAACAACGAACTGGTGTTTTCGTTCATGGATACTGATGGCATCACTCGTATTGTCAGCACGGTGGTTCCAGAACCCTCCCTGTCTGCCCTGCTTGTCATCGGCGCTGCAGCACTGCTGGGACGTCGGCGACAGTCGATCAATTGATCTTCTGATTGACAAACCAAATGAAGTGAAACACGTACACGCCTGATGAGTTTTATCGTCAGGCGTTTTTTATGGTGTTAACCGCCAGATTTCCATTGTTTGACCGTCACCGTTGCAGGAAGTGTTTTATCCAGCGTGAAGACCTCAGCGCTGTCGTTGTCATAACTGAAATCAAAAGTTCCGCGCACCATTGAACTACCGCCCAAGATCACGGTCGCGCCATCAAAATTGACTGTATAGTTGTTCCCCGTGCTTGATTGAGGCCCGAGGCTGCCATTGATCCAGGTGACCCCTTTAATCGACAGTTGTTGTCTCAACAAAAGAGACGTGCTGGAAGTATCAGAGGTCAAAGACCCATTGGTCAGCACCAGGGCGGGGAAGCCCGGTTTGGACCATGATTTCGTGGCGTCAATCGAGCTTAAACCAATTGACCCATCCAGTATGACATCGCCATCAATGACGATCAGGGTTCCATCGAGATTGAATCCAGCCCCGATGGTTAGATTGCCAACGTGCCGATATACCCCGGCTGGATTATTGCTTGATTTGGTCAATGAACGACTGGCGATTCTCCCGGCGGTCGCCGGCAGGCTCTGCGCCTCGTACGTCCGGCCATCATTCCAGACATAGCGCTCATAGGTCCGCAGCGAGTCGGTGGCGATTTGCGCGCGAATCGCCCCGTCACTCATCGGCACATCAGCATCCGTAAACGTCCCTTTTTGCCGTGGCCCAGGGACATTGAAAAAGCTATTAGCCCAGGCACTGCCGCCGATTTTCATTTTCCACTGTGGCGTTAATGCCAGGTTTCCATTGACAGCGATGCTCGCAAAATTCCCCTTACCTTGGCTGGAGAATGCCACACCAGTACCGAAAATCGCCGCCTGTTTATAGATCAATGATGTTGTGGCGGACACCAGCGCCTGGGAATGACCGCGGGCGATGACCTGACCCTGGGCATTTTTGAACTGGGCGACAGAATCAATGCGAAAATGTTGCCAGTCCTGTTCGCGCGTGATGGTGACGGTGCAAAGGCCCTTGGTGCGCAGCGACATCGGGCCGTAGGTGCGGCTGACCAGATCGCCAGCATTATCGGCGATGAATTCGTCCGAAGCGGCGTCACGGCGCAATTTAAGAATACCCCAGTTCACCCCCGATTCAGCCAGATAATCCGCCTGGGCCACACGCGGAAGCGTATCGCTCATCTGCGCCTGCAGCACGCTGGCTGAGAGCATCGCCATGGCTAAAAACGCTGCCGTACCCAGGAGCGCAATCACGATCATCAGCGCCACACCGCGATGTTGTTGTCGATTGGGAAACATGGGCGTCTACTCCACCGGGCTGCGCAGCGTGGCGCTGCCATGGTAGGCCTGCAACGACGACGCATCGTCCTGGCTGCTTGATCTTGCAAACTCGATCGTAAAATCAACCCGCGGCAACTGGTTGGCGCTGGCGGGAATCACCTGGATATCCATCGATTGCACTTTCTCGGCCAGAACGCGGGATTGAGCTTCCGGTTGACCGCCAAAAATGCTGTTCAGCAACCCCTTGACCAACCCGATCACATCCAGCGACAACAGATCGCCCAGGCCGGCCAGCAGGTCATAACGTGTCGTGTTGACACTGACCAGACGCACCTGCTTGGTGGGCGCATCAAATTCCAGAACCGCCATCTCCGACACCTTGGGGCTGCCGCCACCCTCTGGGACAATTTGGCGCAAGGCGAGTGAAACAGAACCGTTGGAACTTGTCTTTTTGGCCCCGATGGTGCGGGCCTCACGCAGCACCTGGGCGACACGGTTGACGGACGCATTCTCCCCCACCGTGCCGAAGCGCGTCATCTGTGTCGCCTGCCAGCCCTGGCCGACCGCCGCCATCACCCCCGCCAGTGCCGCCATCACCAGGCCGGTAATCGCCAGACCGAGCATCAGCTCAATGGCGGTAAAACCCCGCGGGCAGCGCGCGAACATGTCGTTTTTCGTTTCCGCCACTTCAGACTCCTACTGACCAGCCACAATCTGCACCAGCGCAATCACCTTCCCTGTCGGTGTCGTCACGTTGACCGTCACCACCGCCACCGGCGGCAGCGGGTTGAGATTCGACTGGGCAGTGCCTTCAATGTCATCCAGCGTATTGAAGTATTCCACCTTGCTGTAACGGGTATATTGACCGCCACCGGGCAAATCGATCGTTGTGCCATTGGCCAGCGTGATGGATGAAGCCGATGACCAGTTACAATCGCGATAATCGTAAATACTATCGCTGGTCCCCGGCCCATCAACGTAGCTGCGTGAGATGATCTGTTCCATCATCTGCCGCGCCAGCGCGGTGGCAGCGGTGTTTTCATTCAGATAACGATTATTCTGATACGAGGCCCCAAGTGTTGCGCCGATGCCGATTACGCAGGCCGCCAGCACGACGGATGCAATCAGACTCTCAGCCAGGGTGAAACCGCGGGCGTTACAGCGCCGCGCTCGCGCATCGGTTTTTATTCCCAATGACTGCGATTGTTCAGGCTGCGAAGATGGCGCTGTCCCGTTCATCCGCCAGCTCAGTAATTGGCAAAGGCGATTCCCGTACTGTCACTGCCTGTTTTGTTGACGCGGATTTCGCCGGTGGATGGTTTGTACAACCACCCGATGGTTCCGCTGTCCATGGTTTCATCGGCGGTCATCGCGTCATTCAACTCGAGGATTTTCACGCCGGTTTTATCCGTCAGGGGGTTGGTCGGCATTTTGCGCAAATACGGACCATATTTATAAACACTGCTGGCGCTGGCGCCGTTGGGGTTGCCCTGTTCATCCGTATATTCCATCATCTGTCGGACAAAAAAATCCCCATCCTTCAAATCACCCTCCAGAACACCGGGGGAAACATCCGCATGTTGGGCTTTGTAAACCAGGATCTGGGTGCGCAGATAACGCAGATCCTCCTTCAGTACGTTTTCACGGCTGATCTGCGAGGCGTTGGAAAATTGGGGAATGGCAATAGCAGCCAGGATTCCCAGAATCACCACCACGATGAGAATTTCGATCAGCGAAAAGGCCCGCTGCGACCGGCGCTGCGCCAGTGCTCTGGAGTAATGGCCTGTCAACGATTCAATGGAACTGGTGCGATACAGAAAGTACATCTTAATCATCCTGGTATCGATCACGCACGCCTGTTCTCCCTTTACGAGACGCCCGGGGATCAATCCCGCAAGTGGCCGTTAAGCCACCTGCGGAAGGTGTTTTACTTGGCAATTGATTAGTCGGTGATCAGAGCGCCCGTGCCATCAAAGGCCCAGAATTTTCCAGTGCTCTGACTGAAGACATACCCGTCGGTTGCAGCAGCAGTGGCCGAGGCAGCGGCGGCATCAGTCGCCACGACCTGCACACCACTCTGGCTGCGCACACTGTTGACTGGTTCGGTCTGAAGATAAGGCCCGAACGCGCCGGCGGCGTTGATAGCACCTGCGGCATCGGTCTTGCCGGTCAGCTTGGCCCAGCTCCAGTCACCGTCAGCCGGAGCGCCGGCGACGGCATCTTCGGTCGGATACAGATCAGCGTGCTGAACTTTGTACAGCTCGATCTGACTGCGAATCGACTGAACGGTGCTGCGCAAGCTGTTGTTGCGCGCTTCCGTGCTGGCGTTGGTGAATTGCGGGATCACAATGGCAGCCAGAATGCCCAGAATGATCACGACGATCAGAATTTCCACGAGTGTAAAGGCGCTTTGCCGAGTGCGAATACTTCGCATAGTAGGACCTCCTGTTGGTTCCTGTGGTTATCGGTCATTTTGATCGCGCACAACTCAATCGTGTCGCGACCAGTCTGTAACTTTCAATCGCCGCGGACACACGAGCGGCCCGTGGCATTAACACGTTTCGTCGAGCAGACGCACCAGCCAAGGCATCCCAATCCAGGAAGCCCGGCCAGCGCTGGCTGATTGTCATGGGTTGACAATCAACAACACATACTGAAACTCACGCCTCCTTTCCTATCGCGTCGAAGCACGTGCTCCTGATCGGCGCGGCAGAACAGATGGCTATTTGGTCATCGTCGCAACAGTATCGCGACTTAACCATTTTGCCTCATCCGCACCACCGTTACCGACCGTCGCGCGTCCATCGCGCTGCGCCGAGCTAGCGTCAAATCACCAGCCGTGTTCGCTGGTGCCCGATAACAGGAGGTCCAAAACGCTGGAAAGGCGGTCGGAGCATCCATTCGGCAGCGTATCAATCCACTAAACTCGCCAGGGTGGCGAACTGGCGGACCTACGCTTTGCGCATCACCGCTCGAAGCGATGAGTCAGATTCAACCAACCTTATCGGTCCTGAATCTGACGCCGTCTTGCGACGGCTTAGCCCTTTCGGGGATCTCAGTCGAGCCGGTTGCTAGCTCTAACCAACCGGCTGATGATGAAATACGATTAAATTTTTCGCCTGGCAAACTGGAGAAAAAATATCTGTTGCACACGATGGGCAGGCGCGTAAAAAAACCAGCCGAAATATTCGACTGGTTCGATAAAAACATCGCTACAACGCAGTATTGCGCTTAACGGGCAAGATTACGCATCTTGTTGACACACTGCGTCAGCGCCGGCACGGGATTGGCCGGGTCGCCTTCATATTCGATGACCGCCATTCCATCAAAACCGGTTTCATCCAGCGCTTTGACAAATTCAGGCAGATCAAGATTGCCCTCCCCGACAACGACATCTTTCCATTGGCCACGTCGATCAAAGACAAAATCCTTATAGTGCACGCCATAAATCCGTCCCTTGAACAGCTCGCGCACCCACTTCACCGGCTGACCTTGATTCGGGCCGATCTGCATGCACCAGGCGGTGTCGATGTTCACACCAATCCGCTGGCCGCCCAGATCCAGCAGATGACGAATCACGTCCGGCTGACCACCAAACATATAACCGCCGTGGCAGTGAATCCCGACTTTCACGTCATATTCCTGTGCCAACCGCGCCGTCTGCGGAACCACCGTGGCAAAATTCTCCACTTTGAAATGGGCTGAAATGTGCCTGGCCCCGGCGATTTTCAGACACTCAAACCAGTTGCGCTCCTTCTCCGCACCGACAAATGTCTGCACCCCCAGCGAAACAATCTGCACGCCGGCGTCCTGATAGATTTTCACCACTTCCTTGAATTCATTCGGCTTGTCAAAACTTGCATGAACCTCACACAACTCCACCGAACTGACGCCGATTTGGCGCACCAGCTTCGCGACGTGGCGATTATCCTTGATGTCACGAAAACAGTAACTTTGCACACCAAAATTCATCGCTGCGCTGACCGCCATTACAAACTCCTGAAAAATTGCTCACCCTGATCCTCCGACACACCAGCCGCTGTACCGGCAGCCAAAAACGATGCGTCGGTCAATCGCGCCTCACGACCATACTGCTGCATCAATAACTTGGCAATCCCATGCAACGGTGTCCCCTGCGTCATCCAAGGCAAACGCAAGTAGGCGTCCGATAGGCAATCTCTTACGAGCCGCGACCGTCAGGGAGCGGTTTTTGAGCCGATCACCGCTCCCTGACGGTCGCGGCTCGTTAATACATCGACCCTCGCGGCCTACTTGCGATTGCCCCATGCGTCATCCCCAATCCCCCTTGGGCGCGCATGTTCCACGTGGAACATTGCACTGATCCTGATTTGATCCTCAACCTAAATCGCAATCATTGCGTCGCCAACACTCCGGCGCGCAACAACCGGGCGTGATCAAAATCGCGGTATGCGGATGGCTGACTATTCTGACTCTGAGAAATGCCCGAGGCTTATTCGGCGATGACCAACTCACAACCTCGGTTGCGCACGTCATCCCGCTGCGCCTGATCCAATCCGCTGTCACTGATCACCACATCCACCTCATTCAGATCACCCAGATGCGAAAGGGCGCGCTGGCCGAATTTGCTCGAATCCACCAGTAAAACAACCCGTTGCGATTGCTGGATCATCTGTCGCTGCGACTGCACCAGCAACATGTTCTGATTGTACAGCAACCCATCCACCACCCCGGCCACGCTGAAAAACATGGTCTGGTAATGCAGCGTTGTCAACGTTTGTTCGGTAATTGGCCCCAGCAAAACACCGTAACGCGGGTACATCATCCCCCCAGCCAGGATCAACTCCACCTTGTCATCATTCAAAAAAATATTGGCAATCGGCAACGAATTGGTCAGCAACTGCAACGGCTGGCCCTGTAATAATTCAGCCAGATAAAAAGTCGTCGTACCCCCGTCGATCAAAATTGTCTGCCCCGGCGAAACAAACTGACGTGCCGCCGCTGCTATTTTCTGTTTGGCCCCGTGTTGATAAACCATGCGCTGATCAAACGCATACGGACGTGTCGCCGCCCCGCCACGATCTTCGCCAATCCAGATCACCCCGCCGTGCGTTCGTCGCACCTGCCCCTGCTGCTCCAAAGATTCAACATCGCGCCGAACCGTTGAAGTCGATACTCCCAGCTCCCCAGCCAACACTTCCAGATTGACCATGCCACGCATCGCCAATAACTGACTGAGACGAGATTGACGTTCCGGGATCAACATCGCTGTTTCTGGCCATCATGCTCGCGTCATCGCCGCCATATCCCCCACCATGCCACAGGTGCTATTTCCATCTCCAGCCATCTGATCATCGCGTATCAAAAACCCATTCCGCGATTCCTTCGCCCTACGTCAGGGGCGCTCACAGGCACCGCGCCAGTGTCGAACCGGCTGCTTGGACATCCTCCGGCGCAATCACCCCATGCTCGCCATGATCTGATCGGTAATCACCTGCACGATCTGTTCCATCTCATCCGCCTTGACCCGATCCGGCACCAGATGGGCAATGGTCTGCTCCAGACCACACTGGGCGGATGTGGACGGGGCGGGCACAGTGCCTGCACCGGTCGCCATGCGTCCGTGCGTCGCCACGGCGCTGCGCACCCGCGAAATAAAATCGCTCTGACAGGCAGCATTCTGCGGATCCTTGGCCCGCGGATCGTTCATGCCAAAACGCGCTTTCAGCTCGATCAGTTCCTTCATTTCTGCTGATCCCAGCGGCTGAATGCTGCCCACCTCCTTGGCCAGAATCAAAATGCGTGCATACGCATCAACAATCTCCAGCTTGTAATACGTGCTTTCCAGATCCTCCGCAAAACTCACCACGCCGTGATTGCCCAGCAGAATCGTGTTGGAATCCTTGATGAACGGATCAATCGACTCCCCCAGCCGCTTATCGCCCGGTGTGACATACTTGGCTGTATGCACCGGCCCCAGAAACACCTCGGCTTCGGGGTGAATGCAACTGGGCAGATCCACACCCGCCACCGCAAAAGCCGTCGCATGCGGCGGATGCGAGTGAATCACGCAATTCACATCCGGTCGGGCCTTGTATATGTGCGCATGCAACTGAAATTCGCTGCTGCGCCGACGCTTGCCCGCCAGTTGCTTGCCGTTGGCGTCCACCAGGCAAATATCATCCGGTTTCAAAAAACCCTTGGAAATACCCGTCGGTGTCACCAGAAACTTTCCGTTACCCAGACGCACGGAGTGGTTTCCCTCATTGCCAGCACAGAATCCCTTCATCCAGATTCGCCGGCCGTACTCGCACATTTCCTCTTTTAATTTGAACTCGCTGACAAATTTACGCTGCGTTGTCATAATAACTCCTGCGTCAATTCTTTTGGCTTCTTCTATTTTTACCCTGCAATGGCGCTTTTAACTCCCGGATTGCGCCTTCGTCGCCGCACGTATTTTTTAATTTCCGGTTCCATCTCATCCCGTCAAACCCGCGTCCACGTCCACCGTATCCAGAATCGCGCTGTTGTACGCATCAATCGGAACGCGCTTCTCCGGATAAAACGGATGTGTCGCTTCCCGACTTTCACTCAGGGCGATTGTGTCACCCTCGCGCGCGCCCAGATGGTCGTAAACAATCAGACTCTCTTTCGTCTGCCGCGTCCTGCCGGACAGGGCAAAACGATCCTGCACCGCCACCAGCAGAAAACGACCACCGGCCAGGCTGTCATAACAGCGGCTCAGCGTAACTCTGCCAATGACCTTTCCAATTCGCATGATCGCTTCTTATCTCAATTCGTTTAGTTGCTGCTGCATCGCCTCGTCGGGCTTCGGCTGGCTGCGCACAAACCGCGACAGCAGATTCCGCGCCTGCATCAGCGTGAGCTGCGGATGCTCGATCACCAGCACATTGCCAGCCACCTCCCGCAGGCCACTCTCCAGCCCGCGGATCGTCGTAGCCGGCATTGCCCGCAGACTCGAACATCGGTTCGCCCAGACCAACGCTCCAGCCGCGCTGTGCACCGCCAAAATACCACCCGCCGCCTTGCCCTGCTTCACTTGTTCAGCCAGCTTTTTAATCACTTCGACCGTTCTTTTGGGGTCGCTGACAACATCCATCGCCACCAGCGTCGCCTGTTTGTCCAGACCCGCCAGCCCCGCTTTCACCACAGCACACGGTCCATCACACCACCACAACCACGGCCCGGGTAGACACGTCGAACCGACACTCGCCTTGGCTGTGCCCCCGCCACCACAGCAGCTCACCTCATCGCGCGCTGCCGCCATATCGCCATAACCGATCTGCACCTGCTTCAGTTTCGCCCAGTCCCTAGCGGCCGGCGTGAGACGGGCTGAATACGGCAGAACAATACTCCCGTTCGCACGGTATATTTGTTCAAGCTGACGCGCGGTGATAAACATGCTTGATCAGTCCGCCAGCCATCCGCCTGAATCCGGTTGTCCTTCCAATCCGGCGGATGCGGCCTTCGGTTTAATCCTTAATTCCAATCACAAACCAGCGGATCGGACTCTTGTCATTACCCACCAGCTCGCGCGCCGCCTGACCGTCGCTGTTCATAATCACCTGCTGGCCCTCAGCGCTGCCCAGCTTGTCCACCGCAATCACCGGATCACCCTGCGCCTGATTATTGATATCCAGCGGTTGCACAATCACCATCCGCCAACCGTTCAATGACGGATGCTTGATCGTCGCTGTCGCGTGTCCTATCACGGTTCCAAGCTGCATACGTCCATCGGCTGCAACGTTTGCCGCTGATTGATCCGATGCACTCAACCCACGTGGGGTCGTGCCTCATCCAACCAACCGCGGCAAAAGTCTCGCCGCCTAAATCATTCTCATGGCACCGGCGCCCACGGCAACCCGCCGGAACTTGGTATACGTCATCGGGTTGGTAATGCCTTCACCCGTGGGCGTTGCGATGGAATAGCTGCCAAAACCTTCACCCACGCCGCCACCCAAACCGGTTGTGCTCGGCCCGTTGACCACAAAAATAGTCGTTCCCGCCTTGCGACCGAACTCCGTCGCCCGGTTCATGTCGCGTGTATGAATAATGGCGGTATGTCCAAAACCATGCTCCGCCTGCAACGCCAACTGCTGCGCCTCTTCAAAATTGCTGCAGCGCACGATCGGTAAAAATGGCATCATCTGCTCTTCCTGGACGAACGGATGATTCGCCGTTGTCTCACCGATCAGAAGCTGGGTTGCCGGTGGCACGGAAATGCCGATCGCGCTGGCCAGCACGGCGGCATCCTTGCCCACAAAATCCTTGTTCACATGCTGCTTGTTGTCCTTGTCGCTGTAATTGAAGCAGCGCTTGGTCAACTGCTCGACCTGGCCCTGGTTCAACCGATACGAACCATGCTTCTCCAGCTCGTGCATCAGATCCTCAAAAATGCGCTCCACCGCAAACACTTCTTTTTCGCCGATGCACAGCAGATTGTTGTCGTACGCCGCCCCGGTCACGATCGACTCCGCTGCGACGGACAGGCACGCGGTTTCATCCACCACCACCGGCGGATTACCCGGGCCAGCCACAATCGCCCGCTTGTGCGCGTGCAAGGCTGCCCGCGCCACCGCCGGGCCACCCGTCACCACCAACAGCGCCACCCCGCGATGCTTGAACAGCGCATCGGCTGATTCCAGCGTCGGCGGCAACACACAGGTCAGCAAATGTTCAATGCCAAAACGTTGATGAATCTGACGGTTATATTCACGCAGCGCCACCGCCGCACAGTTGCACCCGCTGGGATGCGCGTTGTAAACCACCGCGTTGCCCGCAGCGACCATGTTGATGGCATTGGCGGTCAGCGTCGGAATGCTGTGGGTCACCGGTGTGATGGCGGCAATCACGCCAAACGGCGCGTATTCATCCAGCGCCAAACCCTTGCTGCCGCTGTAGGCTGCCGTGCGCATGAACTCCACACCCGGCACATTTTTCAGAATCTGCAACTTCTGGATCTTATGATCCAACCGCCCGACCTTCGTTTCATCCAGCTCCAGCCTGCCCCATTCATGCGCCTTGTCCAGCGCCGTCTTTTTGAAAATCTGAACGATCTCATCGCGCTCATTCAGCGTCAGACCCATCAATTTCTTCTGCGCCGCTGCTGCTGCGGCCACCGCATCATCAGCATTGACGTGCAAACCATAGCGGCCATCCGCCTGGATGCCGCCGCCGTGCCCGCTGGCTGACGATCCACTGCCTGAACTGGTCAAAGCCGCGCCCAATCGGCGCATCACTTCGCTGACAACTTCCTGAATAAGTGGCTGATCCATGATTTATCCTGGAACCAGGTCACCAGCACCAACCCATCGCCGGTGTCCTATTGTTCCTTTTCTTGACCTTGCTGATAAAACGTCTTGCCATCGAAAACGGCACTGTCCACAATTCCGACAATCACCGCATCGGCTGGCAGATTCCGTGTCTGTTCCGTCATGCGCGCTGACGACCCCTGCGTCACCAGCACAAGCTGCCCTTCGCCGCATCCCACCACATCCAGCGCCACAATCGCGCGATGTGTATGGCCCAGGGCAACAGGCTGCTGACCCGCCTCATCGTATTTCACGTTGAGCGGCTCGACGACAAACAGCGTCTGGCCGCGCAGGACCTTGTCCTTCACGGATGAAACAACATGACCGGTAACGCGCGCCAGAAACATAAAAAGCTCCTCGACCAGTCCTGCGGCAATCACGCCCGCAACCTGGTCCTGCCTTGACTCGATCAGACAATCAACCCGATCGGGTGCTGTTTCGCCCAACTGCATCCGTCGCCACCGGCTGCCTTGCCGGTCAATTGCACCGGACAAAACAACGGCTCTGCGCCCGGACGCGCTGCTGCGCCACAACCGTCAGACCGACCGCCTGATCAGCCCGCGCCTCAGCCCATCTTCGACACATCTTCGTGCGGACGGGCAATCACATGCACGCTGACCACTTCACCGATGCGCCCCGCGGCTTCAGCGCCGGCATCGACCGCCGCCCGCACCGCTGCCACATCGCCACGCAGCGTGATCGACACCAGCCCGCTGCCAACCTTGTGCTGCTCGACGAACTGCACATTGGCAGCCTTCAGGGCGGCATCGCATGCTTCGATCGCTGCGGTAATACCCTTGGTTTCAATCAATCCAATCGCTTCACCATTTGCCATAACTATCTCCGTTTCTTGTTTTTCCAACCGTACTGTTAACTGTACCGTCTTTCGTTTACTCGCCCGATCCCGTCCGTTTCTTCATGACGGGCCAATCATCGAACTCTAATTCGCTGTCAAAACCGCCTGGGTCTGTTTGGCCACGATCCATTCTTCGTTGGTCGGGATGATCCAGATTTCCGCATTGCTCTCCACCGCGCTGATTTTTTCTTCCCGGCCTTTCGCCTGATTCTTATTTTTGTCCAGAACCAGACCGGCCCATTCCAGATTCCGGCACACGCCCTGGCGGATTGCCGCGCCGTTTTCACCAATACCGCCGGTGAAAACCAACGCATCCACACCGCCCAGCGCCACCAGATACGAACCCACATACTGCCGCACGTTTTCGATGAACGATTCCATCGCCAGCGTGGCCCGTTCATTGCCGTTGGCGGCTTCGCGCTCAACATCGCGCATGTCATTGCTGACACCGCTGATCCCGAGCAGCCCGCTCTCCTTGCCCAGCTTTTTCATCGCCTGGTCAAGGTTGACTCCGTGCCCAGTGAGTCGCTGCATGGCAAAAATGTCGAACTCGCCCACGCGGTTGTTATGAAACACGCCCGTCTGCGGCGTCAATCCAAAACTTTGCGCAATGCTGCGCCCGTTTTCGATCGCGCACACGCTGCAACTTCCGCCCAGGTGGCAGGAAATCACCCGCAGTGGTTTACGGTCGATCAATTCCGCCGATCGCTCAGCGATATACCGGTGGCTGGCTCCGTGAAAACCATAACGCCGGATGCCCAGATCCTGCGTCCATTCCCACGGAATCGCGTAAATCTGCCGTGACAGCGGAACCGTCTGATGAAACGCCGTTTCAAACGCCGCCACCTGCGGAACCTTGGGCAACCGCACTGCAAAAGCCTTCATCGCCTGGATGTACGCCGGGTTGTGCGCCGGCGCGATGTCAGCATACTGCTGCTGAATCTCCAGCACCTCATCGGTCACCCGTACCGCGCCGCAGATCGGCCCGCCATGCACCGCCTTGAAACCAATCGCGTCTGGTGGTCGATCCAGCACCTTGATAATCGCATCGATCACCTCGGCGTGCGAAGCGTACTGGCCGCCTGGCTGGCCGATGCGTTCGTAGGTGCCGCGCGCCACCACTTCGCCATGCTGCTCCATGTCCAGGAGCTTGAACTTGAACGAAGTCGAACCGAGATTGGCAACAAGTATGCGCATAAGTAAACCGACTGCCTGCATCAATGACCAATCGCGGCGCTATTACCGACCGTTGCCAATAACGGCGCAGCCCAATTGATCCAGCCAATCCTTTTACAGCGACGAACCACCGCCGCCGGCACCAAAGCCCGCCAGCAGATCCTGATGCGGCCGCGCAATCACATGCGACGCCACCAGTTCGCCCACGCGACCAGCCGCCTCAGCACCGGCATCCACCGCTGCCTTGACGCTGCCCACATCGCCACGAACGATCGTCGTGACAAACGCCCCGCCGATCTGGATCGTCTTGATCACTTCCACATTGGCTGCCTTGCACATCGCATCCGTGGCTTCGACCATGCCGGTCCAGCCCTTGGTTTCGATCATGCCCAGTGCCGTTCCATGAATAGCATCTGCCATAATTACCTCTTATTTTCCAACTGTTGATAATGGATACCCAACGCTCACCTGCGCCGGACGCCAAATGACTGCGCCCCGCCAGGTCGTCAGATTTATTTCTTCACCGCGGCCGCTGCGATCTTCTTCTTGGGCATGACCGCGCCCAGCTCATCGTGCGGACGGGCAATCACATGCACCGCCACCACGCTGCCCACGCGACCGGCTGCTTCAGCGCCGGCGTCAATCGCCGCCTTCACCGCCGCCACATCACCGCGCACAAACGCCGTGACCAGACCGCTGCCGGCCTTGTCCCAGCCGATCATTTCCACGTTCGCTGACTTGAGCATCGCGTCGGTCCCCTCCATGAGGGCAACCAGACCCTTTGTTTCAAGCAGTCCTAATGCTTCGCTTGCCATGCTTGCTCCATTGAGTTGAGTCTCTTACCGCCAACCTCAAGCTGCCAGCACCACTGCTGACAACCGGTCAACCGGTTTCTATTTGATCAGTTCCATATTAACCGCTGTTTCCAGATCACACGAATTGCCCTCATCCGTATCGATGTGCACTTCCAGAATGACCTTGGGATGATGACGAACCTTCAGGCGATCAAACGTCACCCCGCACGGCCCGTCAATCTTCAGCTTCATTTCATCACCATCACGCACCTGATACCAGTCCATGTCCGCCTGCGACATATGCACATGCCGCTGCGCCCGAATCACGCCCTGCGAAAGCGATAGCGCGCCCTTGGGTCCCAGGACGGTCAACCCCGGCGTCTGCTGATGATCACCGCTGATCCGCAGCGGCAAATCAATCCCCAGATAAATCCCGTCCGTATAACTCAGTTCGATCTGCGTGTAATTGCGCACCGGACCAAGAATACGCACATTCGGAATAATTCGTTGCCGCGGCCCCACCAGTGTCACCAACTGCTCGCTGGCAAATTCACCCTGTTGATATAGGTCTTTTAACTTGGTCAACTGGGCGCCAGGACCAAACAAAATCTCAAGATCGCTCGGCGAGACATGCATATGTCGCGCCGAAACATTCACCACCAGAGGATGAGGCGCCCCGCCCGCTTGACCCGATGCCGACCGCTCCCGCGCCACCGGTGGCAATTCGCCACGCAGCCGCTGCTGCAATACCTCGCGGACCAACCGTTCCACTTCCGATCGTTGAAGCCTTGTACTCGTCGCTGTCGCCATTATCGTTCAACTCCATCCGCAGTGTTTCATTATTATGCGTAATGTTTCATATCTTGTCAACTATTTCCACTTGTTTTCATATTATGGCAAAAAGTCGCAACAACGTCCTCTATTTTATTCTCAACATCCACATTTTCAGCAATTTTTAGCTAAATCTGCGCCTTTTTCATTTCAACTCGCAAACTGACCTTCCAGGCAAACGCCAAGTTGTTGCAATACTAGACTACCGGCCACGTTTGACTCAAGATAATCTTCCGCCCGCACCACCCCGTCGATGCACGAACAATAATATTCCAGCATCTGTGCATCGCTGGTCTGCCGCAGGCGTTGGCGCAACACCAGCGCAATCAAATTCAAATAAATCAGCATCGCCTCACGCTGCGCCTGCGTCCGGCTGATCTGCTTGTTTTCGCTGGTCTGCCGGTCGGCATATTCCTTGACCGCATTATTGATCAACCCCTGCAACTTCAGCGCATCAGGTCGGCCACTGTCTAAAATATCCCCCAACTGACGGATCAACTGGCGGGCATGTTCGATCACACCCTCCTGGCTCCACTTCAGCGCAATACCCAACGACCCTTCAGCCAGCCTGGCTGCATCATCGGCAATGGAACTTTCAACACCCCGGCCAATCAGCTCTCTGACAATGCGCTCGTGCGCCAAACCGCCAAAGCGCACCATCTGGCAGCGGCTGTGAATCGTTGGCAGCAACTCCGTCGGTTTGTCGGTCAACAGAATAATCAGTGTCTGGCCCTGCGGTTCTTCCAGCGTCTTAAGCAGCGCGTTTTGCGCCTCGTGGCTCATATACTCGGCTTGTTCAATCACAAAAACCTTGCCATGTCCCAGTTTTGTCTTCAGATTCGCCGGTTTAATCAGATACTCCCGCACCACATCAATCGCCAGCTCCGTCGCTTTGTGGTTCGGCTTTAAGGAAAGGATCAACTGCCGGTGGACATAATGAAAATCAGGATGCGCCTCATTGGTCATCGCCCGGCACGAATCACATTTCCCGCACGCCACCGGCCAACCGCCCGCCCGATCCATCGTCGCATGGGGACACAGCACCACCCCGGCCAGCGCCAGCGCTGTCGTCCATTTACCCACACCTTCAGGGCCGGCAAAAATCAACCCGTGCGGCAGCCGCTGGGCTTTATACGCGCCGGCCAGAAATGTGACCGCCGCTGTTTGATCGAATATGTCCTTCAGCCCTGTCATGATTCCCGAAAAACTTCCCCGGCAACTGTAGTCGCTGCCTGATGAATAAGCCAAACCTTCCGACCGAGGTTAACTTTTTTCGCATCCCGTTGGGATGATCTTCGATCTGGATTATCATATCCCGTGCGTCATCGCTGTTTGAGCGGCCGAAAACCGCGGAAAAAGACTTTCCGCAACGGCCTGCCTCAATCAGCCTCATGAACGCTGCTATGCGCTGGATCATTGGTGATATTCACGGCATGCTCGCTCCGCTGGAAATGCTCCTGCGCGCCATCGACGTCGCCGACGACGAGGCGGAGCTGCTGTTCATCGGTGATTACGTCAATCGCGGATCCGAGTCATCCCAGGTTGTCGAAACCCTGCTGTCATTGCCGGATGCCCGGTTTATCCGCGGCAACCACGACGATATTTTCGATCTGGTCATCAATCGCCAGTGTTTCTGCCTGCACCCCTCAGCGCCTAATCCCATCATGGCCATGCGCTGGTTTCTTGAATACGGGCTGGATAAAACCCTGATCAGTTACGGCGCTGATCCCGCCCTGATCGACGTATTTGTCCGCCAGCCCAGCGACCAGCTCATTAACCAACTCACCGCCGGCGTGCCCCAGCATCACCGCAATTTTTTTCGCCAGCTCCCCGGCGCCATCGATGAAGGCGATTTTTTCATGGTCCACGCCTGCTGGCCTGTTGATGAAAAATCTGAATTCCCCGGTATCAACGCGCGCCTCAAAAACCAGTCGCATCTGCGCTACACCGCGCTGTGGGAGCGTTTCACCGATCAGGACATTACGCGACGCAAATCCTGGCGACGCACCGGTTTCTTCGGCCACACCCCCACCACCAACTACACCAGCGCAACCCGGTCAAACGCGCAGTCACCCCTGCCGCTGAGTGGCCCTCAGATCATGCTGATTGATACCGGTTGTGTGCTCAGCCCCGCCGGCCGGCTCACCGCCTACTGCGTTGACACCGACACCTTCATCCAAGCCACACCTCAAGGCCGGCTGGTCGAAGAAGATTAAAAACATCCGCGCCACGCTGGCAATTGACGCCGATGACGACATCACGATTCACGGATGCTTCCAACCTGGCCACCAGCGCGCCCGTCTGCGCCAGCCCGGCTCGGGTTAACGATTCGCCGTCGCCAACTCCTGGCGCTTGGCCGCAATCGTCCCCAACAACTTCTTGAATGGATGCGTAAACTTGGCCAGTCCTTCCTCCATCAAAAAGGCCTCCAGCGCATTGTCGTCAACCTTTTCATGGATTTCCCGAACAATCTTTTCTTCCGGCAACTGGGCAATGGCGCGTCCGTATGTCTTACCCAGATGCTCCACCGCTTCGATCGTTTCCGGCGGAACCGTCTGAATGTCCGAACCGGCCAGATTTTCCACATAATAATCTTCCGCCTGCCAGCTTAGTTTCTTGCCCGTTGAAGCAAACACGATCTCCTGCTCAAGGCGCAGATTCTTATCCTTCCAGAACTTCTGGTTTTCCGCCCAGACTTCCTTGGCATTGAGGACGCCGACAACTCCCTGGGCATCGTCGCTCAGTTGCGTGATATGTTTGTCGGTATACGCATCGACACGCGATACGAAAATTGAATAGACACTCTTGAAATCCTTCAGCCCATTTTTGCGCCGCTGCGCGCCGCGCCAGATCGCATCGCGCGACGCCAGATACTGCCGCATGGTAAAGCACAACGTCACGTTGATCGTCACGCCTGCCGCAGCCAGCTCCTCCAGCGCTGCAATGCCCCCATCCGTCGCCGGAACCTTGATCATCCGGTTGTCCTGCTCCAGCGCATAGTGCTGACCCAGCTCGATGTATTTCCGCTTGCGGTAGTCCAGCGGATAGTTCACCTCAATATCTTCCAGCAGCGGATCCAGCTCAAAACTCACATATCCGTCATTCCCCTGGCTTTTCTCCCACGCCGGCAGGAACGCCTCCTGCGCATCGGCCACCAGCTCATCGGTCATCTCCCACGCAATGGCGTTGTCATCCATCCCCTTGCCAATCAGCCGGGCGATCTGCTCATCATAATTTCCGTGCTCGATAATTCCTGAAATAATGATCGGGTTGCTGGTGGCCCCCGTCGCGCCACGCGCCACATTCTTCTGAATTTCCACAGGATGAACCGAATCAAGCCACAACTTGGTTCCCGATTGAATCAATGACTGAATTGACATAAATGACCTCATTCTTTCTGCTGATTGTTGTAATGATCTCAAACTGATTCTATGCACGCAATGTAGTCGATTTATTGCTGGTGCGTCATCCAACAAAAGATTTTCGTCTTCTATTTATTACACTTTTCACCTTCGGCCAAGCCGGTTTGTTGATTTTCAACCACTTTTTTATCTCGAAATAGTCGCGGCTCGTTAATACATCGACCCTCGTCGGCTGCATGCGAAAGCCCTGGCACCAACCAGCCGCCCTGTCGCCATAATTTTATCTCGACTGATCTTGCGCTATGATAGCCCCTGTATGACTGCCACCGCACCAGAACTTCCCACCGCCCCGAGGTTTTTTCATCGGCTGCGCGTCTATGCAACCGACATTAAAATTTCACACAGCATCTTCGCGCTCCCCTTTGCCCTGCTGGCGACTTTTGTCGGTGCTGGCGGCATGCCCGCCTGGGGCATACTGGGACTGATCCTGCTCTGCATGGTCACCGCCCGCACTCTGGCGATGTCAGCCAATCGCCTGCTCGACGCCCGGCTCGACGCCGCCAATCCGCGCACCCTTGGCCGCGCCATTCCCAGCGGCCAGCTCTCACGATCGTTCGTCCTCGGCGGCATTTTATTATGCGCTGGTTTGTTCATCCTGGCCACGGCCGGTTTCTGGTTCTGGTACGACAACCCCTGGCCACTCGTTTTTTCCCTGCCTGTCCTGGCGTTCATCAGCGCCTATCCGCTGCTTAAACGCTTCACGCAGCTTTGCCACTACTATCTCGGCGCATCGCTGGCCTTGGCGCCGATCTGTGCATGGGTCGCAGTCACCGCCTCCATCGCGCCAGAGCCTCTGCTCATGGCTGGGGCGGTTCTGCTCTGGACGGCTGGCTTTGACATTATCTACGCCTGCCAGGATTACGCGGTCGATCTCCGCAGCGGCCTCTATTCCGTCCCCGCCCGGCTGGGTATTGCCCGCGCCCTTTGGATCAGCCGATTGACGCATGTCTTTTGTGCTGCCTTGCTGATTGCCCTGGGTCTGGTCTCCCCCCTGCTGGCAGGGCTTTATTTTGTCGGCGTCGGTATCGCCATCGCGCTGCTGCTGATTGAGCATTCTCTGGTTCATCCCAATGATCTCTCGCGAGTCGGGCTGGCCTTTTTCACCATCAACGGCATCATCAGCGCTGTTTTAGGCGTTCTGGGAATAATTGACGTATTCATCCGTTGAACCCATCTTCGCGCTGATTGATGGCCTATGATGGCAGACTGGTGGAGTTGGCGCTCTGGTTCGCCCAATTCCATGGTTGACCTGCAGAACGATACCCATGTGGTTTGACACCCCCGCAACATCACCCGACTGGCACGCCGCCATTCAGCATCTGCGCCGTGTCGAACCGGCTCTGCGCCCGATCATCACCAAAGTCGGGCAGTGCACGCTCTATCCGCGTCGTGATTATTTCATTCTCCTCAGCCAGTCCATTTTTAATCAGCAGATTTCACTCAAGGTCGCGGCTGTGCTTTTCGCCCGTTTTCGCAGCCTCTTTCCCAATCACCGCCCCACGCCGACGCGCGTATTGCAATTCCTCGAAACCGCTGATGAACAGACCCTGCGTCACATCGGCCTGAGCCGGCAGAAACGCGCTTACATCGGCAATCTCGCCCGGCATTTTGTTGATGGCCGCGTTCCGCTGCGCCGTTTTTCCGGTATGAGCGACGAGCAGATCGTTGAATGTCTGACTGAGATCAAGGGCATCGGCCGCTGGACGGTGGAAATGTTCCTCATTTTTGTCCTCAACCGCCCCGATGTGCTGCCGGTTGACGATCTTGGTCTGCGCGATGGTGTGCGCCGGGTTTTCACACTTGACGAGCGGCCAACACCAAAACAGGTCATCGTCCGTGGCGAAATCTGGCGCCCCTGGCGCACCATCGCCACCTGGTACCTGTGGCGCAGCCTCGATGTAGTAAAGACCGACTGACCCGTCGCGCAGTTCTTTTGCTCAATAGCTTCGCACGCCGCGCTGATTCCATGTGCTGCGCACAGTGGCTACTCGAAGCGCACATCCTGGCTGGTCAGTCCGTGGTCGTGCAGATATTTCGCCAGCAACTGGCTGTAACTGGCCTTGATCAACTCCGCCTGCTGCAATCCGAGTTTTTGCCGGATCTGCAGCACCTCCACATCATTCGGCCCTTCAATTTCCACAAACCGGCCCAGATGCGGCAGCTCATCCAACTCAATGCGGCAACCGTCCAACTGCCATGATTCCCGCTTCTTGGCAAAACGCATCGCGCGGACAAACCCCAATGCTTCCAGTAATTGCACTGCTATTTGTTCATCATGCACGATCAACTCAGTTTCCTGCCTGGATTTAAGCTCACCCTGCTGGCGCGGGCCTTTGTGGGTGACCACGATCTGTTTGTTGCCACTGACGACATCTTCACTCGTGCGCACACGCAGCCCCTGATCGCCCGCCAGGAGTTGGCGCGAAGGCGTGTCGAAAAAAATGTTCGTCTCCAGCACCTTCCCCAGCCGCCGACCACCCTGCTGCTTCAAGTGCCCGATCAATGCGCCAAAGTCCTCCACGCGCATTTTTGCCTCGATCTCAATCGCCATAGTGCGCTCCTTTGCATGAGTGTAAAATACCGCTCGATCCACCATGCACGCCCATGCCCGTCATCGGTGCCGGCTTATTGCACCACCATATTGACCAGCCGCCCCGGAACATACAGGCGCTTTTTGACCTGCTTGCCTTCGATCCAGGGTTTGATTTTTGGTGACGATTCCGCCGCTGCAAACACCGCCGCCTCATCGGCATCAACCGCAATCGTAATCCGATCGCGCAATTTTCCGTTGATCTGCACCGGCACTTCAACGCTCGCCTCCACCATGCGATCAGGATCAAACGTCGGCCACGGCCGCCGGGCCAGACTCTTATTGTGCCCCAGCACGCCCCACAATTCCTCCGCCAGATGCGGGGCAAACGGCGCCAACATCAGAACGAAGTTTTCCGCCAGCTCGCGCGGCATCCTCGTCAGCCCCGTCATCTCGTTATTCAACTTGATCAATTCCGCAATGCCGGTATTGAAATGCAGGGCTTCGATATCCTGCCCCACTTTTTTGATCGTCCGGTGCATCAGACGCTCCAGCCCCTCGGCAACCGGTTCATCGACAATCTCAACCACACGGTTGCTCTCCTCATCGCCGGTGATATTGCGATGAACCGAACTCAAAAACCGCGCCATCCCCACAATATCCCGCGTATTCCATGGCTTTTGTGCCTCCAGCGGCCCCATGTACATCTCGTACAACCGGAACGCATCAGCACCATATTCCTCGACGATCTGGTCGGGGTTCACCACATTGCCGCGGCTCTTGGACATTTTGAACGCCCGGGCATCGACCTTGATCGATGGATCGGAGCGCAGCACATAATCCTGCCCCTTCTTCTCCACCAGCGCATCGATCACACTCGTTGCGTACACCTTTTCGCCTGTCGGCTTGTGCGTACCGCACAGACGCACCCCCCGCTTGGTTGCTTCCTCGTGAATATCCGTAATTTCATTGACACTGATCGGCTTGCCGCCTTCGTGTTCAAAAAAGTGAAATTCGGTTTCGCCCAGAATCAGCCCCTGGTTGATCAGTCGCGCAAACGGCTCGGCCGAGCTGACATGCCCCAGATCAAACAGCACCTTGTGCCAGAAACGGGCATACAGCAGATGCAGCACCGCATGTTCAACCCCGCCGACATACAGATCCACCGGCATCCAGTAGCGCTCTTTTTCCTTGTCCACAAAACGCTGATCGTTGGCTGGATCAATATAGCGCAGATAGTACCAGCATGAACCGGCCCACTGAGGCATGGTGTTGGTCTCGCGCGTGAAGACCTGGCCATTGCGCTGGACGCGCGTCCAGCTTGCTGCCTTGCTCAAGGGGGGTTCAGGAGTGCCCGTTGGTTTGAAATCATCCATTTCCGGCAGGGTCAGAGGCAATTCCGACTCCTCCAGCGCATGGGCGTTGCCCTCTTCGTCCAGCAGGATTGGGAATGGCTCGCCCCAGTAGCGCTGCCGCGAAAACAACCAGTCGCGCAACTTATAACGGACTGACCGTTGACCGGTGCCATCCGCTTGCAGCGCTTTGATAATGGTCTGTTTGGCTTGCTGTGTTGGCTGGCCATTGATCAGCGGCGAACCAATCGCCACGCCCTCGCCTTCAAACGCTTTTTCCGGTGTCTGGGTTGAATTATTCTGAGCTGGGTTCTGATCGCCGGCGATGGGCGCTATGGCGCTGACAACCGGCTGCACAACCGGTTTGATCGGCAGGGAAAATTTACGGGCAAAATCAAAATCGCGCTGATCGTGCGCTGGCACCGCCATGATCGCGCCCGTTCCATAACCCATCAGCACATAGTCGGCGATATAAACCGGAATCTTTTCGTTGTTGATCGGGTTGACCGCATAAGCACCGGTCGCCACGCCACTTTTTTCCTTCGTCACCGTCAGACGATCACGCTCGCTGCGCGTCGCGACCGCTTGACGATAATCATCCACCGCCTGTTTCTGCTGCGCAGTCGTAATCTGCTCCACCAGCGGATGCTCCGGCGCCAGCACCATGTACGTCGCCCCGTACAGCGTATCGGGGCGGGTGGTGAAAACGGTAATCACCGGCGTTTCATCGCCCGGCTCATCGGGTTCATCGGCGGCTGGTTTGGCGCTGGCAGCTTCGCCGGCCAGTTCAAAATCGACCTCCGCCCCTTCGCTGCGACCGATCCAGTTGCGCTGCATTTCCTTCAGTGATTCGGGCCACTGCAACAGTTCAAGGTCCTTGATCAACCGATCGGCGTACGCGGTAATCCGCAGCATCCATTGCCGCATCGGCCGCCGCTCCACCGGAAACCCCCCCACTTCGCTTTTACCATCAACCACTTCCTCGTTGGATAAAACCGTCCCCAGCCCCTCGCACCAGTTGACCGGCACCTCATCCATGTAGGCCAGCCGCTGGGCATCGATCAACTGCTGCTGCTCCGATGGACTCAGCTCGCCCCACAACCGCTCCACCCGGACTTCACCGCCCAGTTGTTCCATCCCCTCGGTCGTGGGGTTGATCACAACCTCATTATCCGGCGTCACAACATAATTCTGGTTCATCAACTCGCGGCGCAGATGTTCGATCGGCATTGCTTTCTGGTTGATCGGATCAAAATAACTGTTGAACAGTTGCAGAAAGATCCACTGCGTCCAGCGGTAATACTTTGGATCCGTGGTATCGACTTCGCGATCCCAGTCATAACTCAACCCCAGTGACTGTATCTGCCGGCGGAAGTTGTCGATATTCTCCCGCGTCGTCTGGCGTGGATGCACATTATTTTTGATGGCATACTGCTCGGCCGGCAACCCGAACGCATCCCAACCCATCGGATGCAGCACATTCACGCCCTTCATGCGCAGGTAACGGCTGACAATATCCGTCGCGGTATATCCCTCGGGATGACCGACGTGCAAACCCTGCCCGCTGGGATAGGGAAACATATCCAGCACATACGCCTTGGGCATGCCGCCGGCATCGTGCGGATCCAGCGCTGCAAAGGTGCGGTTATCCAACCAGTATTTCTGCCATTTCGATTCAATCTCGCTGAAGTCATAAGCCATGATCCCTGCCACTATATCGGGATCGTGATCCGGCGAAAGTGCCACTGCGTTCATCGCTTTTATTCGTGGGCGCCGATGCTTCGTTTTTTCAGTTTTTTCTGGTACAATTCGACGCTTTGCACAGTGCGAAATTTCAATGCCCCGCCGGTTGAAAAACCGGGGCTGTTGTAAAGCCCGCCTGTGTCCGTAGTTAACTCCCGCTTAGCGTTAAAATTATGGCTGAAACCACTCCCCCAGCGCCCGACGAAGGGGCGATTGATCGTATCGAAGACCTGCACATCGAACAGGAATTGCAGGATTCGTACCTCACGTACGCGATGAGCACCATCATGGATCGTGCCCTGCCGGATGTGCGCGACGGGCTGAAACCGTCGCAGCGCCGCATCCTCGTCGCGATGAACGATCTGAACCTTGGCCCGCGCAGCAAACACCGTAAATGCGCCAAGATCGCCGGTGATACCTCCGGTAACTACCACCCCCACGGCGAAGCGGTTGTCTACCCCACGTTGGTGCGTCTGGCTCAGGACTGGACCATGCGCAATACCCTCATCGACGGTCAGGGCAATTTCGGATCAACCGACGGCGACCCGGCCGCCGCCATGCGTTACACCGAGGCCCGCATGGCTTCGCCGGCGATGGAACTGTTGGAAGACCTGAATCTCGACACCGTTGATTTTCAAGCCAACTACGATGAAACCCGCCTCGAACCCACTGTTTTACCCAGCAAATTCCCCAATCTGCTGGTCAACGGTTCCACCGGCATTGCCGTGGGCATGGCATGCAATCTGGTCCAACACAATCTGCGCGAAATCTGCGACGCCATTGTCCATGTCATCGACCATCCCGAATGTGACCTGCATGACCTGCTGGATATTGTCCCCGGCCCGGATTTTCCCACGGGCGGAATCATCTGCGGACGCGATGGAATCATCCAGGCGTACAGAACCGGGCGCGGCAAGCTGACCCTGCGCGCCAAGATGCGCGTCGAGGAGGACAAACGCGGGCGCAGCAGCATCGTCATTGATGAAATCCCTTACGGCATCATCCGTCGCAACATCCTTCAGCAAATCGCTGATGCGGTTAAAAAAGACCTGATCACCGACATCAGTGATGCCAACGACCACTCCGGCCGCCAGCACAAGTGCCGCCTCGTCGTCGATCTCAAGCGCGACGGCGACCCCAACGTGGTCATGAACCAGCTCTATCAGCACACGAGCTGCCAGATCACCGTCTCCATGATCAACATTGCCCTGGTCAACCGCCAGCCGCGCACCATGGGCCTCAAGGAGCTGATCCAGCACTTCATCGATCATCGCAAGGAGGTCATCACCCGCCGCACGCGCTTCCTGCTTCGCAAAGCCCAGCAGCGCGGCCATATTCTTGAAGGTCTGATCTTCGCTGTCTGCGATATCGATGAAGTCATCCGCCTGATCCGTTCCAGTAAAACCCGCGAGGAAGCGATTGAAAAATTGCGCCAGCGCGCCTTCCGCATTGCGGCGGATCATCCGCTGGCGCCGCAGATTCCCGCACAACTGCTCGATCGCGCCGCCGAAAAACCGATCATTCTTTCCCAGGCGCAGGCTGAAGCCATCGGGCGGTTGCAGCTCATTCAACTGGTCGGTCTGGAAATCGAAAAACTCGCCAAGGAACTGCGCGAAGTGGCTGAAGAAATCGAAGGTTATCAAGCCATCCTGAATGATGAGCGCCTGGTGCTGGACATCATCCGCGAAGATACGCTGGAGATGAAGCAGAAATATGGTGATGACCGTCGGACGGAAATCACCGGCGCGGTCAGCAGCGTCAACATGGAAGACCTGATCGCCCGCGAAGAGGTCGTCATCACCTTCAGCCACAACGGTTACGTCAAGCGTCTGCCCATCGACACCTACCGCAGCCAGGGGCGCGGCGGCCGGGGTATCCGTGGAACCGAAAACCGCGAAGGGGATTTTGTCGAGCACCTGTTCGTTGCCAACACGCACGACCACCTGCTGTTTTTCACCAACAAAGGCCGGGTCTATGACAAGCGTGTCTTTGACGTGCCGGAAATGAGCCGCACCAGTCTGGGACGCTCGGTCGCCAACCTGCTCGAGTTTCAACCGGATGAAAAAGTCACCAATGTCCGCACCGTCAAGGATTTTGGCAGGGATGAGCATTATCTGATCTTCGCCACCGCGCGCGGCATCATCAAAAAGACCCCGCTCAACGCCTACGCCAACATCCGCACGAGCGGCATCATTGCCATTGGCCTGGAGGAAAAGATGAGCTGATCGCTGTCTCCATCACCAGTGGTCAGGATCATATCCTGCTGGGCACGCGCCACGGTATGGCGATTCGCTTCAAGGAGACCGACGTTCGCCCCATGGGTCGGCCCGCCGCCGGCGTCAAGGGAATCGAGCTGCAGGAGGCGGATGGTTCAACCCCGGCGGATGAAGTGGTCAGCATGATCATCATTCCGCACAACGAGCTGGAAACCTGCATGGTGCTCACCGCGTGCGACAACGGATTCGGCAAGCGCACACCCGTGTCGGATTACCGTCTGATTCGTCGTGGCGGCAAGGGTGTGATCAATATCAAAACCACCGAGCGCAACGGCAATGTCGTCGGGCTGCGCGCCGTCAGCGATGCTGATGAATTGATGCTGATCACCGAAAACGGCATTCTCATGCGAACCCGCGTATCGGAAATCCGCGAAACCGGCCGTAATGCCCAGGGTGTCAAACTGATCCGCGTGGATGACGGCGACCGCCTGGTGGCGATGGCCAAGATCGATGTCGAGGCAAAGGAGGGTGATGAGGAATCAGTCAATGATGCTTCATCAGCCCCTTCACAAGCTCCATCAACCCAGGGCACGGATGATGCGCCGGTGGAAGATGTGGCTGACGATGCCGATCAGAACGACGATGCTGACCCGGACAATGGTGCTGATGATGATGGCAGCGATGAAAACGATCAGTAAACCATCTAATCGCCGCGGCCGTGCCACCACATCTCCAGCATGAGCAGCGCATAAAGGCGGTGGGAATGATCCGCCTGCCCGCACTGGTGTTGCTGCACCATCTGCTCGATGTAGTTGTGGTTGAAATGTGCGCTGGCGAAGGAATCCCGGGCAAATAGCGCATCGTGCAGCAACTGGCGCAGTGACGTGCGGAACCACTGACCGATTGGCAGGGCAAAGCCCATCTTGCGCCGGCGAAACACCTCCCGTGGCAGATCATCGGCAAAAGCCTCGCGCAGCATCCGTTTCGGCCCGCCACCGATCAGTTGATCGCTCGTCAGATTGGAGGCAAACTGCACCACCTCGTGATCCATCAGCGGGCTGCGAACCTCCAGACCATGCAACATGCTGGCCCGGTCAACCTTGGTCAACACATCCTCCGGCAGATAGGTAACACGGTCGATCGCCAGCGCCGCCTGCACCGGATCGCGATGATCCAGATACGCCTTGTACCACTTGTCGCCAATGAGCTGCGGATCGGTGCGCAGCACAAATTCCTCACGAAACAGCCCCAGAAGCTGTTGCGGTTCAAACAAGTGCATGTAACTGGGATAGCGCGCTTCCAGCCGCAGCGCCAGCGATTTTTGAAACCGCTTCAATCGCGCCAACCGCGACTTGGGATGCGCCCCCGGGAGCTTCTGCCACCAACTGCTGCGCGCCAGCGCCCCAATCAGCGGCCATTGATTCAACTGCTGGCTGAGCTGCATGGCGCGATAGCGCTCATATCCGCCGAACAACTCATCCCCCCCATCGCCGGACAGTGCCACCTTGACATACTTGCCCACCTCCCGCGCCAGATAGTGCGTCGGCAACGCGGATGAATCGGCAAAGGGTTCACCATATACCTGCGCCAGTTTCACCAGATCATCGGCTACGGCAGGCGTAACGTGCAACGTGCGATGCCGCAGACCCAGATGACGCGCCACCCGCAGCGCAAAAGGCGTTTCATCATAGCGCCGGTCATCAAATCCGATGGAAAAACTCTGCACATCATGCGTATGCCGCCGCATACACGCAGCCACCACCGAACTATCGATCCCGCCGGAAAGAAAACAGGCGATCGGCACGTCGCTGACCATCTGCCGCCCCACCGCCTGTTCCAGCAGGCGCCGCGTCTGCTGCGGCGCGGTCAAACCATCATGCTCCAGAGGGATCCCGCTATCGAGATAACCGCCGGCATCAAAATAACCCTGGCTGACCACCCCGCGCTCCGTCACCTTCAACCATTGTCCGGGCTGAAGTTTGCTCACGCCGATATAAATCGTGCGCGGCGACGGGATGTAACCAAACAGCAGATAATCCGCCAGGCTCGACGGCTGAACCGTGGTGTCGATCCAGTCCAGCACCATCAGCGCGGGCAACTCGCTGGCAAAGGCAAACGCCTCGATCGGCCCGTCGCCGGCACGGGCTGCCCCGGCCGCAGCGAAATAGAGCGGTTTTTGTCCCATCCGATCGCGCGCGGCAAAAACCGTTTTTTCCTGCTGATCCCAGATGACAAATGCGTACATGCCATTGAGCCTGTCCAGACACAAATGCCCCCACTGCGCCCAGGCCATCAACAAGACTTCGGCATCGCCGCTGGTCTGCCAGGCATAGCCGCCCAATTCCCGGTCGAGCTGGTCGCGCAGGCTGCGATAGTTATAAATCTCGCCATTGAAAACCACACGCCAGCGACCATCGGGGCTGACCATGGGCTGATTGGCGCGTCTCTCCAGATCAAGAATCGCCAGGCGTCGAAACACCAGCCCCACCCCCTGCGCCTCATCGAGATAAATCCCCTGATCATCCGGGCCACGGTGGGCAATGCGCTGACTCATCGCCTCCAGTTGTTGGCGCGATACGCTCAGACGCTGCGAAAATGAAACCACCCCGGCGATACCGCACATAATTCTGCCCGCCAGTGTAAACCGGCGGCTTCCCACCGGCTACGTTGGCGCCATGGTAAAAACGCGCCGACTTGCGCGCGGGGTTGATTGCCGCGCCACTGACCTTAGCCCTGAAGCATCCACAGCCCCAGCACAATCAACCCGCACATCAACACCACCAGCAACGTAATTTTCACCCAGCTATACGGGCGATCCCCCTGCACTTCGCCGGTGCGGGCATTGACGACAAACAAAAACGTGCGGTTGCCATAGTGATAGGCGCTGATCCATACCGGCAGGAGAATGTGCTTGAATGAGATATCGTGATAGCTCGTATTAACCGTATAAATTCGTTGACGGTCGCCGCCGATATCCTGCCGGATGTTCTGGCGGATCGGCTCCTCCATCAACGCCCGGGCCTGCTCAAAACCCTGCTGCAGATTCACCTGATAACTTTCAGCGAAAAAACCAGCCAGATATTCCGGTTGATAGGGCTGAAGGGCCTTCAGATCCCACGGTTCCAGTTCCTGCACGTAGCGCCCGGGCAACGACTGGCTGGCCATGATCAGCACATCATCGAAATCCACCGTTACCTGCCCGTTGGCTGGATACCAGCGCGTTTTTTTGACATTGCGCGACTGCCGCTGCGAGCGCCCGTTGACCATGACCGTGTACCACTGTGTCTCGTAATAATCTTCGCCGCGCTCGCCGACATAAACGGTTTGCGTATTGGTGTCATAGGTCCAGGCAGGCAGGTAGACACCGTTCATCCCGGTGCGCTGATAGGTGCGTTTGAGGGAATCAGGAGCAAACCACAATCCCTTCAACCACCGGCCAAACACTTCCATCGCCTGATCACGGTTGATGGCAAAGGGCAACAGGGCCTTGGGTTTGACCAGACGCTGCGACTGGGCACGGGCTGCGATAATCGGCGAATCACAAAACGGACACCGGCCGGCCGTGACATTAGGCCCCAATGTGGTCTGCGCCCCGCAGGACTGGCAGCGCACGGTCAGAACCTCCGTCATCAAATCCGATGACTGTCCATCATCGACTTCCAGTTGCTCCAGAAAATTCTGCTCGTCAACCGTCTGGCTGGTTGTGGGGATCGGGTTGACATCCCCGCAATACGGGCATGTCATCTCATTCGTCCCGGGCGTAAAAACAAGACCGGCACCGCAGTTGCGACAGGGAAATTGGCGTGGGGCACTCTGCGTCATTCTGGTCAAACCAAAAATATTTTACTCGCGGCGTCCCTGATTGCGCGCTTCGCCCAGCAGTAAATTGCGCATGGTCTGACTGATCTGACCAAACGCCGCCTGCGTATAGCGCGGTTGATCCACCGTTCCGCTGACGCGCACCGTGGTCAGCTCACGCTGCAAAATGCCCGTAATCGCCTGCACATCCGCCAGCAAGGGGAGTTTCAACTGACCAAACGGCCGGGCGGTTCCAGCCACGGTTGCTTCGACCCGGGTATGGCCAAGATCCCAGACATCTTCAAACTGACCCATCGCCCAGATTTCCAGCCCACGATCAAAATAATTCATGCGGGCGATACGGACATTCCCATTTTCCAGTTGCAGGCGCATTTCGCCATAACCGGTGGACTGGCTTTTGCCAGCGCTGACGTGCAGCAAATCATATAAAACACCAAACGCGCCCACACGCACCAGATCGCTGTGACTCAGGCGGATGCGCGCCTCGCCGGTTGAATGGCGCAACTGGGTGGGGTCGATCAGCAGGGTGATATTACCCTCCAGTTGGCCGGTGGCTGCGTTATCTTCCGACTTGATGAACGACCGCCAGAACTGTTCCAGACTGATACCGGTAAACGTGATCCCCGCCTGGGCCGAAGCGTGGAGCTGGCGATAGCGACTATAGCGGCCCCAAAGATCGATCTGTCCATCCATCGCCTCCAAACGGGCATGATCCAGAATCAGCCGCAACGTCTGATCCGTTTGGCCGTCGGCGGAAAAGTTCGGATCAAGATAGAGATCAAAATCCAGGCTCTTGATTTGCGCGCTTTCAAAACAGGCATCGCTGCCGTGAACCGCACCCGCCAGCTTCAGCGGCGCAATGGGTCGATCCTCCGGATCGGTCGGCGTCAAATGCAACTGACCGCCGAACCGCCCCTGCAGGGCTTTCAGTTGCGGCCAGACCCGGCTGATCGCCGCTGCATCCATCTCCGCAAAGCGCACTTCGCCCGTACTTTGCGACGGTTGATCCAGACTCAATTGCGCATGGGCATCGATCTGTCCATCAAACAACGTCCCCTTCATACTGGACACGTTGATGCTGCGTCCTTGAAACTGCCCCGCCAGATCGAATGTTCCCATGTGTTGATCCTGCTGCCAAAGATCGATCGCCAGATCAACCGGGCCGGTTATTTTCGTCGTTGAAAAATCCCATGCCAATGTGCTTGATCCATCCAGCACCACCGCCAGCGGCTGGCCCGGCGGTTGCCAGCGCCATTTCGTCCAGAGCATCTCCGTCTGCACCACCTGCTGATCATCCGGCTGGCCTGTCAGATGATAAACCAATCGGCCACTGGCCGTGCCCTGCGCCTGCTGCATCTGCAAATCGTCCACGCGCAGCACACCGTCACTCAACCTCACCTGGGCCGCAACCCGTTCCAGTTGGATCAGCGGCGCGGATGTATCGCCATTCTCCGGCGCTGATACCGGCGAATTTTCATCATTGGCCTGTGCTGATTTTTTTGGTTGATAGGTCACATGATCAGCATCGAACTGACCTTGAATTTTCGGTTGATCGAAATGGAACTGCGGCCAATCAATGGTCCAGTCCCCATTGAGCTGACCACCCACCCCGCTGAATCCCAGAAACGCCGCGGCTGCCTGCAACGGCAGCGCCCGCACCGTGACCTGCATCCGCCCATCCGTCGGTTGACCCTGCGGATAATCGGCTGTCCCCAGCAAACGCCAGTGCCCCTCCAGCAGCTCAAACTCATCGCTGTGCAATTGCGCCTGATCCGGGCCAATCGCGCCATGCCAGTTGGTAACGACATCCCCAATCTGATGCTGGTTGCTGCGAATCTGCCGGCCGGTCATCTGTCCGGTTAATTTCAACTCCAGCGGTTGAAGCTGACCAGTGACAACCGCGTGACCCGCGGCTGATCCAATCTGCACCGGTTGATCGCCAAGCGTAAAATCAAAGGGATCGCGCCGAGATACGTCGATATTCACGGCCAGCGCACCGGCTTTGGTTAATTCAAGCGAACCCTCCAGCCGCATGGCCAGTTGATCGACGCTGAAATCCCCGCGCTGAAGAATGATCCGATCCCGATCCCCACTGGCTTGCAGATCAAATTGCGCCCGCGAACTGCGGTCATGGTCCAGCGCCACCTCAGCGCCTTGAAGTTGCAACGACCACGGATTGCGCCCCTGCCATGAAAGCCGGCCTTGTCCGGTAATTTGGCCAAGGGCCGGTAATTCCAGCGCCTGCAGAATCAGTCCATCATCACGACTAAGCAGACGAGCGTGAAGCCCGCCCAGATCCATTTGGCGCCCCGCAACGTGCCCGCTGAGTTTTGGCGCATTAATGCTCCAGTCCATCCGATCCCAATCCGAACCCTCTCCCACAATGACAATCTGGCTGGTCAGCGAATGATCCCCAACAACGCTGGAACAATCCGCGCTCATCTGCAGGCGGTGGCTGCCATCCAGCCCTGCTGTCAACCGACCCTGTAATGCACCGGCCGGGCTGGACAGGTTGCCGATGGTCAATTGCTGCCACGCAATTTGGGCTTCAGCGGCGCTGTCGCGGAATTGCCATTGCCCGCTGAGACGCGCGTTGCCACCCGCCAGATTCAATCGCGTCTCAGCCACCTGCAGATGTTGATCGTCGATACGGATTTGACCACCGGCGATGGTGATGGGATCAGCCGCCGGGCTGAGGACAACGACCTTCCCAGGAAAAACAGTCGCCCCTTGATGATCCAATTCAAGGCGCAACGCGCCAGTGGCGGAGTAATCATCCGCCCGCAGCTTCGCCAGTTGCACGCGCGCCGCAAGTCCGTCGCGATGAACCTGTCCTGTCCATGTCCCTTCAATTGTCAGCGGGCGCGGAATCTCCTTCCAGACCGGCTGGAGCACTTGCGCCAAATCAACAGCGCTGATGGAAAGATGGTGCTCCAGATTATGTTGATTGACCTGTCCACGAATCACAATGCCCGGTTGGGCTGACAGATCGACCACATAAGCGCCACCGGTTTCATTGTGACCGGTAAAGTTGATCGAGTCGATGGTGCTGCGGCTGCGCTGGTCGGCGCTGACCAGGTGAATCTGGCAATCCGTCAATACGAGATCGGGCAGTTCCAGATCATCTGGCGGCGAGGTCCGTGCTGGCGTCCCGCGGGCAGCGGCGTCGCGACGATCAGATCCGGTTGACGGTCCGCTGTTCAGGAAATTCAGCGCCTGGATATTCCAGCGCCCATCCGGCTGGCCGAGCACCTGCAGCCTGCCCTGCCTGATCTCCAGCGCGTCGAGATTCAGCGCTCCGCCCAGTGCCAGACGCAACAGGCTGCTGTGATGAACGCGCAGATTCGTTGCCTGAAAAAACGGTTCGGACGCCAGGGGCAGCGTCAGGCTCAGATCATCCAGACGACTGCCCCCCCACCAGCCGACACGCACCTTCCGCAATTGCACCTTCACCCCAAGTTGCTCCTGCAATTGGCGGACGATCAGCCGGCGCGGATAGTCGCTCCAGAGCACCACCTGCACCGCGATGACGACAACCAGCAACAGCCCAATCAGCGCGATGACGCTGCGTTTGGCCCGTCGTCGCCAGCCTGGGCGTGAAGTCGCGTCCCGTGAAGTTGTCAACTCACCATGATCAGCCATGAACGATTCTGCTTTTATTATTTCAGATTCAATGATTGCTGGTTGTCTTAATCGGATGTCGGACCGGCGCGCATCCGCCGGATCAACATTCAAGCTGACATGCGATCACTCCGGGCTGTTGGCGGTTGGAATATCACCGATGGTGCGCGGGCCACTGCCGAAGAACCAGTAGTCCTGGCGCATCGTCCGACCCACGAACGGGCCGCTGGTGGCGATCAACTCGCCGCTGTCGCGCCAGTACGCGACAAAGGCAACCCCCGCAAAGCCCTTCTGGGTCGTGCGTTTGATAATCGCCAGCTCAGGAATTGCCAGCGGCGCCGCCGGCGCGCCGGTTTCGGCATTCACGGTGGCATTGCCCAGATAAATCGCGGGAATGCCCAGCAGAAATTCCGTACGATCAATACCAATTCCGCCGCTGCGCGGTTCGACGATGATTTGCGCGCTGTCACGCTCATCCGTCAGGCGCACACCCGCCAGCAACATGCGACTGCGCAGCTCCGCCAGAAAAAAAGAGGATTCCTGCGCCGGCAATCCCTTGAGATACGTCGCGTCGATATACACTTCCCGATCGCGCAAGGCGCTGGTCGATAATTGATCAACCGCCTCAATCAATGCCGTTGACATGAGAAACTGCTCGGTCGCGGTGCGGGCTGGGTCGGTCACACGCAGCGTCGCGCAGCCGCCAGCCAGCAGCAGGCTAATGACCAGCAGCAGCGATAGTCCAAATGCCCGCGGGCGATGAACCCAATGTTTTGTTGTCGTTGTTCGTTCCATAAACCTCAACGCCATTTGACGAAGCACCCGTGCCAATCTTTTTTACGCGCTCTGAGCTGGTTTGCAAAGTGCGCACCCGACCTGATCCAGCACCATCCGGTTAGTCTACCCGCCAGCCGGGCAACAATCTAAATACAACATCACCCGTCCGGGCTGAAATAAATAAGGTTGATTCACGTGATCCGCGCGCCAGCGTGTCACGGTTGACACCCGCAGCATATCCATCGACCATGATAACCGCTTATGAAACGGATCGTGCGTATTAGCTGGTTGATCCTCGCCCATCTGATCCTGATCGGGCTGATCGTTGTGCTGCTGCTGGCCAACTGGATGCCCGCCATTTATTCCAGCAATTGGTTCAAACAGAAGTTCTCCCCCGCGCCAGCCACCACCCAGCCTTGAACACACCCGCACGCAACAACGCCAGCTATCGTTGGTGGATAAGCCGGTCGATTGGGTCAAGTAAGATTGACGTTCCAATAATGGTTCAGTGCGTCGGTCGATTGGAGATTGGCACGGGCACGGCGCGAGGCGCAGCGCGACGATGGCGGCGCAGACAGACGACTGCGGTCAGGAAAACCGCGAGATACGGGGCGAAAAAGGCGAATCCATGCACGCCGGCGAGAAACGTCAGCGGCAGGAAATGTAACATTCTCATGACAACTTAATTCTAGCGGGCTGACACGTGCAAGGGCCAATAATTGTCGCTCTTGCGCCAACTCAGCCGCTCTTTGAATTAAATTGCGGTAAAATGTAACGATTATGCGGGCTGAAACGTCCGGCAGCTTTTGCGCGGTTATCAGACTTGGCGCGAAAAAACGCGGTTTTCAGCGCCGGCGGTCAGCCAGCATCGCCCAGTCCACCCCGGCCGACGCCGCCAGGACCGAGACCAGCCAGAGCGCGGTGCCGGCCAGCGCGATCCCCATCACCCGCTGCACCTGGATCATCCAGCGGCCGGGGCGTGGCAGCCGCGCCACCAGCCGG
>WBZR01000626.1_pt1 | contig 53548 bp, 48 predicted proteins | sample 5204231 | NCBI WGS metagenome assembly WBZR01 (sample SAMN12412403, study PRJNA552823) | activated sludge metagenome | isolation source: activated sludge from anammox sidestream of wastewater treatment plant... | place: USA: Virginia | collected 2017-08 | reverse complement strand
TCCGGGCCATGTCGTCTTCGCTTCATCAAGAATCTCCTTGCCCATCCGGGCAGTTAAGACTCTCATAAGAACTGGATCAAGTCTCGGGGAGCAGGTCAGATCGACGCCCAATTACTCAAATCAAATCGAGAAGTCACCGCGAATGGAGAACCCGGATGCAAGCTGATAAAAACGGCAATTAACGAGAGCAGCCCAAGACCGAATTGCCATCGTCAGAAAAAAGCTAGATCGTAATGTTCTTGTTGTCGTCCTCGGTCTTCTCGGTCATCGAGTATCCGTTATCCTGTCGGTCTTTGTTCACCTTGAGCTTCTGGTGATACAGTTTCATGACGTCGCTCGCGTCGAGCCCAAGGCACTGGGCCATCGAGATCCAGAAGAAGAGCAGATCAATGACCTCAACTCTGGCGTTCTGCAGGTCAAAGAGCTCGTACCGCCTACCGTCCTTGGCCTCCTGGCACCAATGCTTCCAGTAGGTACAGTTGCGAAGTTCTTCCAGCTCATTCGCTGAGGCGGCGATGTAATTGTTAAGCCATTCGCCGGCCAAGTGAGGGTCGAAGTTTTTGCGAAGCCTCTCGGGGTCAAACCCGATCCGGCGATTGAGTTCGGCTTGATGACTGAAGAGTTCTTCCAGCATGTGGCTTTCGGCTCCCATTTTGGGCTTATTGTACGGGAATGGCAGCCGATGCACAGGCGAGCATTAGACCGGGTCATTCGGGACTCCAATCGCTCATCCACGATCCGGCCGACGGGGTTGGACCGGGCTCGGCAAGCCGCTAAGATGGCCAGCTGTTCCATCGGGGGAGTTGCCGGAATAGAATGGTCAGCAGGCCGAAAACTGAGGTTTGCCTCAGATCAGAAAAACCAACATGCCGACGGACCTAGCAATCGGCTCCGGAGTGGATATTTTGCTCGCCGCTTTGCCGCAGTCAGGTGATTACTTTAGCGCCGTCAAGATTGTGCCCTTCCTCTTGTGCGTCCTTCTCTGGGCCCACAACTCGGCTTGGGTACAGAAGGACACGGTCAAGGTAAAGGTTCCCGCAGGGCCGTGGATTTCGCTCGTATTCGGGACTGGCGCAATCTGCCTCATTCTCTGGCTGTTGGTGCCGATCTACGCCGTCGGAATCGGGCTCTTCGTCGTTCTCTACGGCGCGGCGCTCCTTGTCTATATCTTCTATCGCAATGCACGCGTCGGCCCGAACGACACCGTATTAACTGTGTCACACCTGCGGCGATTGGGTAAGGGCGGGGCCAGCGCCAATGAAGAGCTTTCCAGCCTTGATCGTGTCCGGATCAAGGCGGCCGACGGCAAAACGCCGGCCTGGCCGTCGGACCCCGAGGAAAACGCGGCATACGGCGTTTTGCAGGAGTTGCTCTTCGACGCCATCTGGCGACGGGCGACCGATGCCCGCATGGACTTTGCCCCGGAGCAGCCCGTGAAAGTGATCTATCGCGTCGATGGCATCGACCGATTACGCGACCCCATCGACGCCATCCACGGCCTGCGGATGTTTCAGCATCTCAAGAAGATCGCCGGGATGAACCTTGAAGAAATGCGAAAGCCCCAGGCAGGACGTTTCAAGTGCGCCATCGGCGCAGGCGGAAAGGGCGACAAAACCGTCGAGATCGAGGCTCGCACATCGGGCAGCACCTCGGGACAACGATTCATACTTCGGTTGCTCTACGAAGAACACAAGTTCCGCCTGCCCGACATCGGCCTCACACCCAAGCAACTGCCCATCGTGCAGAAGATCGTTAAGGAAAGTCGCGGGCTGGTGATGTGCAGTGGCCCGAAGGCGTCGGGTGTGTCGAGCACGCTCTACGCAATGCTCCGGGAACACGACGCGTTCCTTCAGAACATCCATACCCTGGAAATCAACAAGAGTCAGGACGTTGAGAATCTGACCCAGCACGTCATCGACGCAACAGGCGGCGAGGTGACTTTCGGCAAGAAGCTGAGGTCGATCCTTCGCATGGAGCCGGATGTCTGCATGGCCTCCGATCTCGCCGACGTTGAGACGGCCCAGATCGTCGCCCAGTACGCCAAGCAAGGCAAAAAGATGTACCTGGGAGTGCAGGCGCGGGACTGCTTCAGCGCCCTGCAAAAATACATCCAGGCAGTCGGCGATCCGGCGATGGCCGCCGCAGGCTTGCAGCTCGTCCTGTCCCAGCGACTTGTGCGCATTCTGTGTACGGAGTGTCGTAAAGGCTATAAGCCCGATCCGGCAATCTTGAAGAAGGCCAATTTGCCCACCGGTGAGAACCGCCCGTTCTTCCGCCCGCCGAATCCCAATGAGGTGGAGGTTGATCGTCAGGGCAATCCCCTGGCCTGTACGATCTGCCAGGGCGCTGGATACATCGGGCGAACCGGGGTGTTCGAGATGCTGGTCATTGACGATGACCTCCGCGCTCTATTGGCCAAGGGCTCGCCGCTTGCCGCTGTGAAGACCGAGGCGCGCAAGCGAGGCATGCTCTACCTTCAGGAAAACGCGCTGTATAAAGTTTATGAGGGCCAGACAAGCATCAACGAGGTCTTAAGAGTGACCAAAGAAGGCCAGTCCGCGTCGGCGCCTGCGAAGGCATCCTGACCGATCCGGCCTGATTATCAGCTTGGAAAGCGGCGAGCCGTCGTTTTCACGCCCTGGATGGAGCGGCCAATCATGTTGTTCTCAATCGTAGTCGCATTAATGGTGATCCTGATCACGGCATTCTGGGCATACCAGGGCTTCTTCAGTTCGCTGATCATGTTCTTCTCCGCCATCGTCGCGTGCATGTTGGCGTTCGGATTCTACGAGAGTCTGAATTCCGTGTGGGCCGACTCGCTGAATTCGATGGTCGGGCTACCCCTGGCCTTTATGCTCATTTTTCTCATTTCCCTGGCCACCCTTCGCTTTGCGACGGACAAGTCCATTCCCGGAAACGTTCGCCTGCCGGTCTATGTGGATCGTGCCGGGGCGGGCGTCGTCGGTTTCTTCAGCGGCCTCATCATTGTCGGCATGGCCCTGGTGGCCATCCAGATGCTGCCGATTGGACCCGCCGTTTTTGGTTTCGATCGAGTGCAGTCCGCACCCGACGGCACGATCCAGACCAAGGGCTTCTTCTTCAAGCCCGACAACTTCACTGTCGGCCTCGCCTCAATGCTTTCCAACGGCCGGTTCGGCGGCGAGACTCCGCTCGAACAAGCAAAGCCCGACATGCTGCTCGACCTTTACAGCGCGCGGGCGAATCCACAGCCCAGCGAGCGCATGTTCCTTCCTGAGGATTGCCTTTCCGTATTGGCATACTGGGAGGCCTCCCAGATCGACGAAGTGACCCAGCGGGTGGACGGCGAGTCACTCGTGCGTGAGTTCACATCAAGAGAGCCGAGCAGCCCCGGAAACAAGCTCCTCGTCTGTCGGGTCCGGATCGATGCCAGCGCGGCGAAAGAGGCGGCGGAGATTCGCTTCCGACCAGCCCAGTTTCGACTGATCGGACCGCCTCCCGCGACGGACGGATCTCGCTCGGCCGAGCCCGAAGTTCGGCTCGCCTGCGGCCTGAGCGACATCTATACCCACAAGGACCACGGCCTGAAGTCAATCGACGCTGCACAGGCAACCCGATTGGTCCGGTTCGGTCCGCAAACAGACTTTATCCTCGGTCCCAACCAGACCCCCGCCATCGGTGACAAGCAAGGCAAGGATGGGCTCGACTTTATTTCCGGCTACAAGTTCGACGTCGCATTTGAGGTTCCGGCGACCTTTGTCCCGTGGTACATCGAGTTCAAGCGCGGTCCGCGCGTTGAGCTGACCAAGAAAATGTTCAAGGATGAGCCGCCCGCCTATGCATCGATCGCGGGCGGGCGAGATGTCCCTGCGGCAGAAAAGAAGACTTCAAAGAAAAAGAAGGACGACGAGAAGTCTGACGCAACAGGGGGAGGCGGCGGCGACGTGAAAGTCGGCGATGCACCCGGTGGAGCGACGCATGTGGCCAACGCCATTGCCGCACGAACCGGCGTGTTTTCGACGATTCCGTTCCCACTCGATGGAAATGACAATGTCGTGCGCAGCGCGGTCCGAGGCGGCAAGCTTGGCGATTGTCACTTCAGTGTCGAGATTCCCGATCCGCCGCCGGCCGATTGGGATGTGAAAGAGTTTGACGTCCCCGGCGGCAAGAAGATGGTTCAGGTCGGCGCCGATAAGAACGACGCTCTCAGCCTGTTCGGCAAGGCGCTGAATTACGCGACCAACGTCGCCGCCCAGATCTATATCGCCGACGATGCAGGCAATAACTACTACGCCATCGGCGTTTATTCCGCCGCGCCGATCGGCGGCAAGATGGTGCTGGAGATTCAGTATCATCCCGAGGCTGATGTGCCCGAGCGGTGCCTGGCCAAGGCGCAAAAGGTCACGGCCAACATCATGCGTGACACGCCCGAGGACCAGCGCAAATTTGGATATCTCTTTTTGGTTGACCCCGGCGCAAAGATTGTCACATTTTCAGCAGGAGCGCGACAGGGCGCCAAACAAAAGCTCGAAATCGACGTCCCGCAATGACCGACCCGCCCTTCGTGTGCGGATGGAGCCGACACGATGCGAACCAAAGCATCTCTCAACACCGCGCAGAATTGCCTCAGACCCCGCGCAACTCAACCGCGCTTCGCCCTGCTGCCCGTCCTATTGATCTTCGCATCCGGCATCGTCGCGGCCCATGAGCCGATGGATTTGCGCGGCATTTCGCCCACTGGTGAATCGTGGTCGGCCCGGTTCATGCTTCCGTCGCCAACGCGCCCGGACCCGGAGACGCTCGTCGAGAGTTTTCAATCCGTGATTGATCGTCTGGTGCGCCGCGTCGGCAGAAGCGTCGTGGCCATCGAGATCGACCGAAGCCCTGGCAGCCTGGGCCGGGATGCCGCAGAGCCCCGCGCCTGGACCAGCACCGGCAGCGGCGTGCTGATCCGCGACGACGGGATGATCCTGACCAGTCAGCACGTCCTTGCCGACGCGCTGGCGGTGCACGTCATTCTTCACGACGGTCGCCGATGTCGCGGGCGCGTCGTCTCTTCTGACGCCCGCGCGGATCTGGCCGTGGTGCAGATCATCGCGGAGGGTCTCGAAGCCGTTGAGATGGGCGATGTGAAGGATCTTCGTCGAGGACATTTCGTCTTCGCCCTGGGCAATCCGCTGGGGCTCGCCGCCGATGGTCAGGCCGCGGTCACGATGGGTCTGGTCAGCGCGATTGGTCGGCCGCTTCCCGGCAGCACTGGTATGGACGAGGACCGCTACTACGGTGACATGATCCAGACCTCCGCGGCGATTCATCCCGGCCACTCCGGTGGTCCCCTTATCGATATTCACGGTCGCCTCGTCGGCGTGCTGACGGCCGTGAGCACGACCTTCGGTGGCGGCGAGGGGCTGGCCTTCGCGGTCCCCATCAGTGCCCGGACGCGCCTGGTGATTGCGCGATTGCTCGAAGGCCGTCCGGTGGAATATGGATACTTGGGCGTAGAAGTGAGCACGCTGTCCGCCGCTCAGAGGCGTGAGGCCGAGGTGTCGGCGGACGGCGGGGTGCTGGTCGATTCGGTGACGCCCGACGGTCCGGCGCGCCAAACCGGCCTGAAGCGCGGTGACATCCTGCTGACAGTTGACGACCAGCCGGTCGGCTCCGCCGACGAATTCATCCAGATCGTCGGTTCGCTCGAGCCGGGCGTCATGATCGACGTCGCGTATCAGCGCGCCGGAGAACAGTTTACGAGCACCCTCAGCGTCGCGAGGCGACCACCTTCGGGCATTGACGAAGGTCCTCGCTCGATCGCTTTTCGCGGGGCGGTGCTCAAGCAGATCGATGCCGGCATTCGGCAACGCTCCAACCTGCCTGAGCACGCACTACTGGTGACGATGGTCGGCGGCGATTCGGCGGCGGACCGCGCAGGCCTTTCGCCGGGCGACGTCATCGTGCGCATCGACGGCGATCTCCTCTCCGCCGATTCCAAATTGCAACTTTCCGAGCGAACCGACGATTGTCTCATCGGCCTGGCGAATGGCGGCTCACTCATCGTGCGCGGGCGCTAGTCGCCGATTGGCGGCGAGTTCAAGACGGCTATACAATTCGCCCCGATTCTTCAAGGACGCTTTCAAAGTTCGCTGTTCAATCGAGAATCATGGAGCCAGTAGGATGCCGAGTGCGAAGCTGACAATTCCCAGCGTGGATGGCCTGGCCAAGATTCTCCGCGACATCCGCGATTTTCCCAAGCCGGGAATCGTGTTCAAGGACATTACGCCGCTCCTGGCTGACCCGGCCGCACTCTCGCTGGCGGTTGAGTTTCTCACTCAGCCCTTTCGCGATAAGCACGTGGACCTCGTAGTCGGCGCCGAGAGCCGCGGCTTCATCTTCGGCACGGCGGTCGCGAGAAACCTGTCGGCCGGCTTCGTCCCGATTCGAAAGCCCGGCAAGCTGCCCTACAAGACCAAGCGCGTCGAATACGCCCTGGAATACGGCACCGATGCAATGGAAATCCACGAGGACGCCATCAGCCCCGGCGACTCGGTGCTCATGATTGACGATTTGCTTGCGACCGGCGGAACAATGGCCGCCTGCTGCGAGCTGGTGAAATCGCTCGGCGGCAACATTGTTGGCGTGGCGTTCCTGATCGAGCTCACATTTCTAAACGGCCGCGAGAAATTCGGCGGCATGCCGATTCACAGCGTGATCCGTATCGGCGACGGTAAGGGCGAGATCACGACCGATTTCTAAAATCATCGTGCCTGCCCCCGTGGTGCGTCACTCCAACTCGCGTATCACGATTGCGCGGCTACCGAAATAGCGACAAGTAGCGCCTTGGCCTTGTTCATCGTCTCCTCGAACTCTTCGGTCGGATGACTGTCAGCGACAATGCCCGCCCCGGCCTGGAGATCGTAAGTCCATCCATGTCCCTCGCCCGGCGTGACCACCATCGTCCGTAACGCAATACACGTGTCCATGTTGCCGGAGAAGTCGAGGTAGCCCACCGAGCCGCCGTACGGCCCCCGCCGAACCGGCTCCAATTCCTCGATGATCTGCATCGCCCGAACCTTGGGCGCGCCGCTGACCGTCCCCACGGGAAATGCTGCCTTCAGGGCATCAACAGCGGTCTTACCCTCGGCCAGTTGCCCCGTAACGTTGCTGCTGATATGCATGACGTGGCTGTATCGTTCGACCGTCATCACGTCGGAAAGCTCAACCGTTCCCGGCGCCGCGACGCGACCCACATCATTGCGACCGAGATCAACCAGCATGATATGCTCGGCCCGGTCCTTCGGATCGGCGAGGAGTTCCTTCTCCAGAGCCGAATCCTCCGCCGCGGTCGCACCGCGCCGGCGCGTGCCTGCCAGCGGGCGGTTCGTCACTACCCCATCCTCCACGCGGCACAAGATCTCCGGGCTCGCGCCGACAAGGATGCACCGAGGGCTCTTCAGGTAGAACATGAACGGCGAAGGGTTCACCACGCGAAGTGCCCGATAGACGTCGAACGGGTCAGCCGCCGATAGCACCCGCAGCCGCTGGCTGAGGACTACCTGAAATATGTCACCGGCGAGGATGTACTCCTTTGCCGCGTTCACGGCCGATTCAAACGCCGCTTGCTTGAACGTACTATCAAATGGAATGAGCGGCCGGGCATCCAGATCAAAATCGCTCGCCAGATTCGGCGCTGGTCCGGCAAGCACCGAGCTCATCTTCTCGATGCATGCGCACGCATCAGCATAGGCCGCGTCAACATTGCCGTCGTCCAGCCTCGCGTGGGCGACCACAAGCATGGTCTTATTCACGTGATCGAAGATGACCATCTCGTCGTAAATGCCGAAGAGCAGGTCATCCAGATTGCGATCGCCAGCAGCCCCCCTGCCCCCTTTCAAGTCTTCGTAGTAACGAATCGTGTCGTACCCCGCATATCCCACCGCCCCACCGGTGAAGCGCGGCATGGCCAATGTGCCGGGAAAGGCGTCGGCAGGATACCGCGACTGCCACTGCTGCGTCAGTTGCTCCAACTGGGCAAGCGGGTCCGTCACCTTGTTTAACAATTCCATCGTGCCGTCAGCCCGCTCGATCGAAGCCGTCGGCCCCTTGGCGCGAAAGACCGCGCCAGGCCTGGCGCCCACGAAGCTGTATCTGGCGATCTGCTCCCCACCGACCACGCTCTCCAGCAGAAAGGCGTGATCGGTCCCGGCCGATAATCGGGCAAACGCACCGACCGGCGTCATCTGATCGGCAAGGAGCCGCCGCACAACGGGAATGGTCCGCGCGGAACCGGCGAGCCCTCTCATGGCCTCAATAGTCGGGTGATACGTTGCCAATGCCGATGATTCCTCTGAACACCTTGCGAGTGAAACGTTGATGCGGCGTCGTGTCGCAATCCGCCAAGCATACTTAGAATACCCGTCGCGTGACGGACACTCCAATATCAAGGCTCCCTGAATCATCGGCTCGTCGCCGTCTCGGCATGATCGCCGCCGTTGTGCTGGCGACGGCCGGAGCCGCGGCGCTGGCGATGCCGTTTCTTCCCCTCGGCTCGACCTGGTCATGGGTTATCAATTCGAAATCGGACCTGGACGGCGCAGGCGTCAATGCCAATCTGCTCTCGGTCGACGCCCGTGGAGCTTTACTCACGCAGCAGCCCGGTCGGGCCATCAGCCTCATCACTGCGCCATTATCCTTGCCAAGCGACGCGGAGCGCACCCTCGTCGTAGAAGTCGCTTGTCCGAAGTTAGCCCTCGACATGCGCAGTTCAAACTCGGTGCTGCTACTCTGGCAGACCGAGGCGAAGGAGTCATATAGCTACAAGGAGTCGTATTTCGCGCTTACCGGCGCGCCGACCCGGCTCGTGTTTAATCTGCCGGAGGAGCCGCAGAAGATCCATCGCCTCGGCGTGCAGTTTCCCGATGTGGACGGCCCGGTTCTTATCCGCTCGTTTGAGATCCCTTCGCTGTCGATCACCGATCGCCTCGCGGTATTCGCTCGACAAGCCGGCGAGCGTGAACCCCTGCGCGGCCACTCGATCAACTTTCTCCGCGGACCATCAATGCTCGGACATGGGGTGAACTACTACCTCGTAGCGTTGGCGGCGATGGCCGTCGGAACCTACGTGGCGATTCGACTGGGGCGCTGGAGGCGAGTCGATCCGCGCGTCCTCGTCGGCATCGCGTTGGCCACCTGGATCATCGCCGACGGCCAGGCAACGGCGAATCTCGATCGCAACATCGTGCTTGGCGTCAAAGACTTCGCCGGAAAACCACGCGAGCAGCAAATCGCACTGAGCGAGGGCGACGATATCGCATGGGCCTATCAGGCCATCGTCGAAGCATGCCCCGAGGGCGCGACCTATGCCGTGCTCAGCGACGACCCCTTCACACCGGGGCATCGATTGGCGTACTTGCTCGCCCCCCTTCGAACTCGAATCGAGGATTACGCGTCAGCCGACTTCGCATTGGTGATCGGCGCTTCGGGCGCGAGCTACGACGAAAATCAGGGAACTCTGCAATATGCCGGTGGCCCTGAGACCCCAGCCGTCCTGAGCGCGAAGAACTCGGACCAACTCTATCTGCTCCGCAGGGAGGCGCGATGATCGCCTGGGCCACCCTCGCCGTCGTCGTTCCGTGGATCACCGGTGGGGCCATCCTTTCGGCACTACCGGGTCGTCGATTCGGCCACATGCACTTGATCGGCGCCGGCTATCTGCTGGGCCAAACCATCGCCATGGCCGCCCTTTACGCCGTTCTGCGGATCGGTGGCGGCAGTGCCCATCCCAGATGGATACTCGCTGTTTTGGCTGTCGCTGCGGTCGCGGCCGTCTGGAAGGCGCGTCGGCATGTGAAACCGCCGGACCCGGTGGACTTGCTCGCGAAAATAACTCGAGGACGTTCGCTGCTCATCGCTGCAATTCTCCTGCTGATCTTCGGCAAGCTTGTTCCTGTCATCGCGTCGAGCCTATTCGTACCCGTGCGCGGCGACGATGCGATTTCGATCTGGCTGCTTCGAGCGAAGGTCGTCACCATCCTCGATCAAATGCCGACCGACCCGGCCCATCCTTACTATCTCGGCGGCGCGGCCCCGGCGTATCCGATGTTCCTTTCGCTGACAGCAGCGTGGATCCCGATGGTGGCTGGGCAATGGCACGAGACACTTGCCGTTCTTCCCTGGCCGCTGACCTACTTGAGTCTGATCCTGCTCGTCGCCGGGGGACTTCGTCGCATCATCGGAAACCTCCCCGCGTGGATCGCCGCGTATCTCGTCGCGTCCCTGCCGCTTCTTCTCCTTCATGCCTGTCGACCCGGTTACGCCGATATGCCATTAGCGGCCTTTCTTGCCGCGACCGTCTTGCATTTGATCAAATGGCGTGAATCCCGGCGACTGCAAGACTTCGCGATCGCCCTCACATTCGCGCTCACCGCCGCGTGTCTCAAGCGCGAGGGACCGCCGCTCGCGCTCATCGCCGTCGCCGGATTCATGATGACCAGTCTCACGGCATTTCGAGCCCTGTCGAGAAATCAAAGAGCGACGGCAGTCACCATGCTGCTGGGAGGCGCGATCATCTGTATCGCTCTGCTCGATTTCTCGGAGCAGTCAGACGCCCTTGCCCAATTTGCCTGGCAACCCGGCGTGGCGGAAGCACTGGTTCGACACGCCTTTGAATGGTCGTCGCTGGGGTTGTTCTTCCCCCTATTGTTAATCGGGCTCGGCTTGCTCGTCGTACGCCGAAGCGCCGCCCACCGCATCACCACGCTGACACTCGTACTTGGGTTCCTCGCATTCGACGCCATGGTCTTCCTGCTGACGCCTCAGGGGCGATTCGCGCTGAACGACCAGACGCCGTCGCGGTTGTTTCTTCAGGTCGCTCCGGCGATGATTCTTCTCATGGCAAGCAGTCTTGCCCGGCCGAAGGAACCCGCATGAGAGAATTGTACGAAATCATGCTCTTATCCGAATTCTCGGCGGCCCACCGGCTGCGCTTGTTGAGCGGCGACTGGGAGCCGCTTCACGGACACAACTGGAAGGTCGAGGTCCACCTCGCGGGCCCCCGGCTCGACGCTATCGGACTCCTCGCGGATTTCACCCAACTCCAGCCGAACCTGAACCGGATCACGGCGGAGCTGCACGACACATATCTCAATGAAATACCGGCTTTTGCGCAGCAGAATCCGTCCACGGAGAACGTGGCCCGCCACATCCACGACCGGTTCGCGCCGCAATTGCCGGGTTCCGTTCGCATCCGAATGGTCCGCGTATGGGAGACCTCCACCTGTGCGGCGGCGTACCTGCCCGACGGCGGCTGAGTCCGGGATGTCTTGATTCTGATGCCGAGTCCTTCGATTGACGATAAAATGATAGCGGAGTTGGATTTTTCGGACGTCTTGTGGCGTCGATTAAGCCCCAGCCAGACAGGCGCCTGCTGACCATGAACCTCGAATGCCAATCCTGCAAGAAGCACCCAGCCACGGTACACATTACCGACGTTCTGGATGGTGAGAAGCAAGAGCGCCATCTTTGCGAGAAATGCGCCGGCGAAGAAGGCATCGCACCCAAGATGCCCGTCCAAATGCCGGTCGGTGAAATCCTCAGCAGCCTCGTCGTTCAAAAGGCTGCCGTTCAGCAGCTTGCCGAGTTGAACTGTCCCAAGTGCAAGATGACCTTCGTCGAATTCCGCAACGGCGGCCTGCTCGGCTGCGGCTGTGACTACGACGCCTTTGAGAAAGCGCTCCTCCCTCTGATCGAGCGCGCCCATGACGGCGCCAGTCACCACATCGGCAAGGTGCCGCGCAGGCTGGCCACGCCCCGGGCCTGTGAGACCGACCTGATTCGACTCCGTAAGGAACTGAATCGCGCCGTCAACGAGGAGCAGTTTGAACGGGCCGCCCGCCTGCGCGACGAGATTCGCGTCATGGAGGAGTCATGATCATCGACACACTGGCAGGTCATCCCGGCGAGTGGCTCCGCGGCAGCGGGCCGATGTCGGACGTCGTGATCAGCTCTCGAATTCGGCTGGCGCGGAACATCGCCGGATATCCCTTTCTGGGAAAAGCCGGAGACGAGCAAAAGCGCGAGATTTCCTCGCTGATTCGTCGTCACGTGGACGCGGTGGCGACCGGCGGCGAGTGGGATTACATCGAGATCGCCAAGACCGACGAGATCGATCAGCAGATGCTCGTGGAGCGGCACCTCATCAGCCGCCAACATGCCGACCCGCGCGGCAGCCGTGGCGTCGCACTGAGCAAAAATGAATCCATCTCCGTTATGGTCAACGAGGAGGATCACCTGCGAATTCAGGTGCTCCGCAGCGGCCTGCAGCTCGACGAAATCTGGACTGAGATCAACCGCATCGACGACCGGCTCGAGGAAAAGCTCGACTACGTATTCCACCCGAGATACGGATACCTGACCGCCTGCCCCACGAACGTCGGCACGGGCATTCGCGTGTCGGTCATGTTGCACCTGCCGGCGCTCAAGCTCACCGGCGAAATCGAGCGTGTCTTCCGCGCCGCCAAGGACATGCGCCTGGCCGTCCGCGGCCTCTTCGGCGAGGGAACCGAGGCGACCGGCGACTTCTTCCAGATCAGCAATCAGGTCACCCTCGGCCGCACCGAGGACGAGATCATCAACGACTTCAAGCACATGGTCATTCCCAAGATCATCGACTACGAGCATCGAGCGCGCAAGACGCTCGTGGAGGAAAGGGCCCTGGCCCTCGATGATCGCGTCTGGCGATCCTACGGCGCGCTCAAAAACGCGCGGACGATCAGCAGCGAAGAAACCATGCTGCACCTGTCGCACCTGCGCGTCGGGATTCACCTGGGACGGATCAAGCTGGTCGATATCAAAACGATCAACGAGCTGTTCCTCATGACCCAGCCGGGGCATCTCCAAAAGCTGCACGGAACCAAGCTCTCCGGCGAGCAGCGCAGCGCCGCCCGCGCCGATCTGATCCGCAAACGGCTGGGTTCGTAGGCTTGTCCCGCAAAAACCCGCCGTTCCAATCACACCACTCAATCTATTGAGCTTTGGAAGTCCTTCGAGTCGTCGTCTCCCAACAGGGCAGGCCGCCGAAGACACAGCCTTCAAGGAACCAAACTGATCGGAAAGCCGCTTCGACGAGCGACTCTTGCCTTGGCGCGGCGATCAAGAAAGCTTTGAATCACCCAGCAGACGCAAAAGGCGGCTACGGAATAGACATACCAATTGGCTAACATGCCAGAGTAGATGATTCTCTTTCGCCCATGTATCCCTACAAAGTGCTCGGTGAATCGCGGACACCCGGGTCGTGTACAATCATGTTCATCAAGGCCGGCCGCCACACCGTGGTCATTGGAAAGAAACGGCCAACCACTGGGATACCAGGGCCCATTACGAAACCACAGATCGAATCGCTTTGCTTCTTTGCATTTGTAAGGCATCACGACATCGATGACGTGATGACAAAGCCGCTCGAGGTTTGGCATTTTCTCCTCGGGCGTCGGAGGATCGATGGCGCCTTCTGGCTGACCGACCCACGAATTCAGATAGATCGTAAAAACTCCCTCTTCAAGATCCCAATTGGCACTGGGGCGAATGACATAGAAATGAACAAGGAGAGTCGCCGCCGCTCCGAATAGTGCGGAGATGGACAGCACAACATAGTAGCGTCTGGATTGACTCAAACGGCACCTGTTAAATTCTATCCTGCTACTATGCGAGAAGCATTCTGATCGCCCTGAGAAAATGTATCATTGAAAATGGATTTTGGCGGGAATGACGCGCGAATGACTCTGACCGTTGTCCGAGGAAGACCTTATGGCAGATTGCGCGTTGATGCAGCGTTGTATATCAGGAAATGTCCCTTGCGATTCACGTCCGGCAGAGGCGCCGGACGCTACGCAGATGCGCAAGCCGCTTTAGCCCGGATACGGCGCGGCCACAGCTCCGGGGTTGCCTTTGTCGATATTAACGAGGCGATAACTAACGTAGAATTGAATTCCGAGTACCGAGGTATAGGAAGGCCTTGGACACAACCAGGATCGAAAGGCACATGAAGGAGTAGGCAGGAAGGAAACAGACGTAATACGACCTAATGAATGTCCTCTGGACTGGCCTTTATCTGCTCAAGTCGCTCGCGAAGGTCGGATGGCAACGCGTTTTGAATGTCAGGCGAAATCAAATTAGCCGCCATCAGGTCTCGAATATGCGCGCGATCAATGTCTCGAAAGGACTGCAGCTTCGTCGCCAAAAGGCCTTCGAGATCAATAACTCGATATCCCGACTTCAAGCGAACTGCTCGATCCGGATCAGGTGCTGGGTGCGCATAGTGGGCTCGAATTTTCTCATTGCCCATCACGAGATAAACGCCACGGCTGGGTTTGGGATCCTCTTTGTCAACAAATACGGTAACCTGAAGTACCTCGGCTTGAACGAGATTGGTACCGGCCAATGCTCGCGATACGTTCGGCAGGTCTGATCGTCGAATCAGCACGTCGACGTCTTTTGTGAATCGGACCATGTCCTCGTCCACCGACGAGACCCACTCCGCAACAGCATTTCCTCCCACGACGGCATAGAGCACACCGGCTGCATCGAGTGCTCGTGTCGTGTCGCGAAGAAGCTTCTCAACTCGTTCGATGGCCACAAATGGAGCCCAGGATGTTCGACATGTTGATAACACAATTCAATTCTAGGGCACCAAAGCACCGGATACAATACATGACAGACGTCCGGCTCAGAGCATCGTTTGCACCCGCCCCAAGACCTTCTCGGGCTCTATTTTCTCTACCTCCACCCCCGACCGCTCCTTCACTTCCACCACGCCTTCCGCAAGCGCCTTGCGCCCAATCGTGATGCGAATCGGAATACCGATCAAATCGGCATCCTTAAACTTGAACCCCGCCCGTTCGTCGCGGTCATCGAAGAGCACATCGATCCCCGCGGCCGTCAGTTCCTCGTAGATCTTCTCCGCCGTATCGACAACATCCTTCTCCCGCGGGTCCAGCGAGATGATCTGCACCGTGAACGGCGCGATCGACTTCGGCCAGATGATGCCCACGTCGTCGTGGTGGGCCTCGATCGCCGCGGCCATGATGCGGTTGAGCCCGATGCCGTAGCAGCCCATGATGAGCGGCTTGGGCTTGCCGTCGTTATCCAGGAATGTCGCCTTCATGGCATCGCTGTACTTGGTGCCCAGCTTGAACACGTGGCCGACTTCGATGGCCTTCTTGAGGCTGATCGGCGAACCGCTGCCGGTCGGTGATAGGTCGCCTTCAACGACCGACCGCACATCGGCAGTCGTCACGTTCTCTCCGGTCAACGGAAAATCCCGGCCGGGGTTCACGTTGACCGCGTGGTAGTCGGTCTTGTTCGCGCCGGAAGCGCCGTTGCGCATCACCGCCACCGCCTGATCAACAATGAGCCGATAGGCCACGCCGGATTTGTCCAGCGTGTGCGGTCCGGCAAAACCGACCTCGGCATTCGTCAGCTTGCGAATCGTATCCGGCGCGGCCAATTCGAGCGTCATATCTGGAAATAATCGGCGAAGCTTATTCTCATTTACCTCGTGGTCGCCGCGAACACAGACAACAACGGCGCTAACGTACCATCCCGGAGTCTGCTTTCCTTGCGCATCGGAATGGGAAACGCCGGATTCCCGAACTAACCGCTTGGCTTCCGCTCCTTCTTGGCTGAGTTTCGATTTGGATATCTCATGCACTTCATACACCAGCGTCTTGATCATCTGCGACGGCTTCGTCTTCAGAAACGCCGTCACCTCCTCGATCGTCCGCTGGTTCGGCGTATGCACCTCTTCGATCGGCTTCATCGCCGACTCGTCCTGCGGCAGCGGCGCACACACCGCTCGCTCCGTGTTCGCGGCGTAGTCACCGTTCTCCGAAAGCGCAACGAAGTCCTCGCCCGCGTCGGTCAGCACCATGAATTCGTGCGACGCGTCACCGCCGATGGGCCCGCTTTCCGCCTCGACGGCGATGTACGGCAAGCCGCAGCGGGTGAAGATGCGACAATAAGCGTCGTACATCTTCTTGTAGCCCTCGTCGAGGCTCTCCTTGTCGCGGTGGAAGCTGTAGGCGTCCTTCATCAGAAACTCGCGCGTCCGCAGCACGCCGCTCTTGGGCCGCGCCTCGCCACGGAACTTCACCTGAATCTGATACAAATTGACCGGCAGGTTCTTGTAGCTGTTCAGATAGGCCCCGGCGATCTCCGTCACCGGCTCCTCATGCGTCGGACCGAGCACCGTCTGGGCGCGCCAGTCCGACTCGTCGCCCTCCTTCACCGGCCGCAGCCGAAGCAGCACATCGCCCATCGCCGCCACGCGCCCCGTCTGCTGCCACAATTCGATCGGGTGCATCACCGGCATGTGCAATTCGATCGCACCGGCCCGGTTCATCTCGTCGCGGACGATTTCCTCGACCTTGCGCAAAGCTCGATAGCCCAGCGGCAAGTAAGAATAGATTCCGGCGGCGAGTTGGCGAATCAGCCCGGCGCGAAGCATCAACTGATGCGAAGCGACGACGGCATCCTTGGGGACTTCCTTGGTGGTGGGGATCAGATAACGAGACCAGCGCATGCACGGCACCTCAGGGTGAAAATCTATAGGTCGTCAGAATCGGCCATTAGTGCATGAACGCCGCAATTTCGCAAGGCGGCGACGGCATGTCAGGACCAAGACGGCGCCGACCGCATTACCCGCCGACTGGAATCGTCAGGACCGGGCCCGGGCCGGCTTCGACGCCCGCCTGCAGCGAACCCAATTGAGAGAGCAACGTGAATGTCGATTTTGAGGCCAGGTCATCGTCTGCGATATAGAACCAGTAGCCGCGATACTGAACCGCCACTGCGGCGTTCCTGGGCTGCAGCCGCTGGGACTGGATTCGCAAAAGATCACCGCTCACGGCGTTCCAGTCGAAAGGCTGGCCATCCTCCGTGCGGGTCTGTGTGACGAGGCCGCCGCGCTCGTGGGCTTTTGGGATGTCGACATTCTGTGAGACATAAAACATGGTGCCCAATAGCGCGCGGGAAGCAATGAAGACGCGCTGAAACCCGGGCGGATTCGGCTCGCGATTCACAACCTCGGTCCCGATGAAGACCACCTCGAATCGATTCTTCCCCGGTGCGAGATTCAGGATGTCTATTAACTCACGTACTTCCGGGCTATCCGCCGCCAGTTCCGCGATCTGCAGTTCAATGCGGCTCTTCGGGCCGCGCAGGACGAAACCGGTGCCATCCTCGGATTTGCGCAGGGTGAAGCCCTCTTTGGCAGCGAGAACAAGATCCTCTCCCTGAATCGCGGCCGGCGGGATCGCATCCGAAAAATCGGAATCCTCGGACACATATCCGAACGCAATCTGGCGACGATCCTGCAGCGTCTGAATGAGCTGGCACACGCGGCGAAATTCACGATACGCAGGCGCATTCCTGGGCGTCGGGCCGCTGGCCGACGTCGCGTTGTCGACGCCGTTGATACTCTGAACGCACAACCGCAGGACGCGATCCGCTCGCCAACCCGATCGTTGCAGCAGCAGCAGCGTGTCCAGGCCGACGGGGGTCATCAGCTGTCGGACGAATTTCTGCCCCTGCACCGGGGAAAAGATTACGGTCGGCCGATCGGCGAATGAGAAGCCGCCGCCGATTTCAAGTGAGTCCGGGTTGATCGGATAGGGACCGACGTTCTCGTTCAGCGTTCCGAGCGCGTCGGTACTCTGCCGGAACTCAAATTGCGCCGAGACGCTGCCGACGTCGAGCACAAATGGAACGTCGCGGTATCTCAGTCGAACGAGGTTAAGCAGAATCTGTTCGTTGCTCGTCTTGCTGATCACCTCGTTGTAGCGCCAGCGGCTTTCGGAAAGCGCCGTCGGCCCCAGGACGCATCCGGCAAGAAGCGATGCCGGGAGAACCATCCAATAGCACGGCAAACTATTCAATCGAATTCGCAATGGGCTGCTCCGGAATTGGTAGTAAAACAGTGTGTTGGTGCGCGACCGTCTGCCTCCGCAATGAGGCCGCCCTGATCCGAGCCGCCGTCGCTGCGCCAAATGTACTGATGAGAATCAACGGGTCGTCGGAATCACCCTATTGTGCAGAAATTTGCCGATTTCGCAAGGTGGAAACCGCTTGGCGGGATTCATGAACTTACCAAGCCATTGCAGGCGTGATGCCATCGCCGCATTGTTCAGCGCTAATACTCCGATTCCGGGCGTTCCTTGCCGCTGTCGAGGTCGGCGTCCGGATCGACGGTCATCTCGTCGGTCACGAACGTAGCGGCGATGGTCTTTGATTTGCAAAAAGCACCGAGCACGTCGATGACTTCCGCATACGGAACCGCAAGCGACTCAGGCTTTCCCTCGGCGCTCAACTCGAATCGATCTCCGAGAAAACGAACCAACTCCGCGACGTTCAGCGGCCCGTCCAGCTTCGGAGATGTCTGTCCGTTGGCGCGGTTCTTATATATGACGGAAAGCTTTTCGTCCTTCGCCTGCGCCGTGATGAGCAGGTGAAGGAAGCGATCGTCGTTGCGGTACTGCAGGTCGGGAAAAATCGCCGGCGGATCGCAGCGCATCTGACGGCCGAAAAGGGCTATGCGCGGCGAACCCAGCCGCTGCACATAGACCAGAAACGGCCCCCCGCTGTCCAGCACGTCGAGGACCGCGTTGTCCCGGTCCAGGACGTACGACTCTACTGTCGGGGTCGCATGGCGTCGGATTGCCAGATACGCGCGGATGCGAATGTCGGTGTCAGTGTCATCCAGGATCTTTCTCAGCACCTCGCCGGCAGCGGACATGTCCGTGGCGTAGCCGAGTTCGTCAATCGCCTGCACCCGATAGGGACTCTTGAGGTTCTGTGCGTGTCGACCGACGGTCCGCATTCCTTCCTTGTCGCCGAGTCGAAGACCTGTACGACCGGCGAAGAAGCTGATCTCGGGCGACTCGGTCGCATAATGCTTGCGAATATGCGGTAGCGCGAGCTTGCCAATGGCCTCCCAGGCCAGGCCGATGGTCTCGTACTCGGCATCGGAATCGGTGATCTCCTCGCCCAGCTCCCGGGCGCGCTGCTCCAGGAACGGCGTACTGCCGTTGATCGTCGTATGCATGATCCGCTCGAGGAAGATGCGCTTTCGGTCGTCGGATTCGTCGGGAATCTTCAGATCGAGGGAACCGGCGCTCATGGCGTCGGCAATTGGGTCAACGACTGAGTAGCGGCTGTTGATCCGATTCTCGATCTGCTGTGCGACGCTGTAGCGAGGGTCGGTGAGCATCAGGCGTATCTTCCGCGGCTCCCTGACGATGCCGCCGCCGAGGACCATCCCCTTGCGCAGGTCAACATTCGACGTCGGCCGTCCGGCGCGGTCGAAGGGACTGACGAACACCGGCCCATCGGCGCGGGCGAGTATCTTGCCCTCGATGATTCCCTGCGGTGTCTCGGCGAAGAGCTTCAGGTCGCACAGCACGAGGCGGCCGCCGACGAGCGACTTGGCCTGGGCACCCATCGCGTCGATGACCACGTCGAAGCGGTCGCCCTTCTTCGCTCCCGGCTTGATCCAACCTGAGACGGCGACGATCGCGGAGTCCTTGCTGCCGAGGATGTCTCCGGCGGGCATGCCCGGCTCGCCGATCTCCTGCATCCGGCGGATTTCCTTGACGAGGTAGTCCTTTACGACCTTGGGCCCATCGGCGCCGCCGGAATCGACGAGACCGGTGACGAGGCCGTATCCGTTGACGCGGAGCAGTCGCAGGCCGTCAATCGTGACGAGTTGGCCGATGGTGCCCTGGAGACCCTTGCCGCGCGAGTCCATGACCGGCGCGGGGGCGGGCTGCTCGCCCTTTTCTTCCCACTGCGACCAGAACTGGTTCCATTCTTCCTTGTCGCCGCATCCGGCGGATGCCATCGACGCGAGAAGGATCGACACCCCCAACAGGAGAGAATTGATTCGACGGAATGAACGAGGACGCATGGGCGGGCAACTCCAATCGCACGGGGGTTCCGACTTAGGATTTATCGGCATTTGCATCGGGCGTGCGGCCGGTGGGAATGTTCTAACTATAGGAGCGGCATCGCCGTTAAGTGCCGATCCCGCAATCCTGACTGATTATTCAGGAATCAGATGTCGAAGTCCAGCCCGGGCCCAGCGACGAGTCGCTGCTTGGGCGGGCGGACGGTCAGTTCCGGCGGTGAGGTCGTCACGGTGCATCCGGCCGGGACGCTCGACGTCAGGAAGGTGGAGCCGCCGATGGTGCAGCCCTCGCCGAGGATGGTGTCGCCGCCCAGGATGATGGCGTTGGCGTAAATGGTGACGTTGTTGCGAACCGTCGGGTGGCGCTTGTAGCCGCGGACCATTCGGCCGCGCTCATCCTTGAGGAAGGACAGGGCGCCGAGCGTGACGCCCTGATAGATCTTCACGTTGTCGCCGATTTCCGTGGTCTCGCCGATGACGACGCCGGTGCCGTGATCGATGAAGAAGCTGCGGCCCATCTTCGCGCCGGGGTGGATGTCGATGCCGGTCTGCTTATGGGCCCATTCCGACATGGTTCGCGGCAGGACGGGCATCTGCATTTCATAGAGCTCATGGGCGTAGCGATAGACGGTGATGGCCAGGAGTCCGGGATAGGCGAGGATCACTTCGTCGGTATTGGCCGAAGCGGGATCGCCGTCGTAGGCGGCCTGAACGTCATAGGCGAGAACGTCGCGAACAGCCGGGATCTGTCCAAGGAAGGCCAGGGTCAGTTCGCGCGCCTTGGCGTCGAAGGGCAGGGCCTGGCCGGTGGGTCCGTTGGGGTCGTAGTTACCGCTGACTTCGTTTGCGTGGCACAGCGAGCGGAACATCTGCAGGTAGAGCTTTTGGGCGAGGCGCGGCAGCAGGTCGCCGACGTGGTAGCGGACATTCTTCGTCGATAGATTCTGCCGGCCGAAGTAGCCGGGATAGGACACTTCCAGGAGCATCTCGATGATCTCGACGATCTCACTGTGGCTGGGGAGGTATCCCCGATCGATGTGCCGCGTGCGCGGATCGGAGGCGTAGTTCGCGACGATCCGATCGACGAGGTCCTGCAACTGGTTGTCGAGGTCGAATTCACCGATCATGCGTCGATTATACACCTCCCCTCGGACGCGGACCATTTGGCCTGACAACGCCCGATATGCCTTTCGGATGCACTGCGCCAACGGCGTCTGGACGAGGAATTTTCTGGAAAAGCCAAGGTGACATACGGTGACACAGGCCTTGCGGGAATTGTGCCAACACAAGTGGCGGGCATGTGTTGGGGCCGGGCGAGATTTTGGTGAAAAATGATGAAAAGGGGCCATGGGGTCGAGGGGGCAAGGGGTCGAGGGGAATGCAATGGCAGCGACACCGACTGAGATGGACGGTCTGCCGAGAATGTGACAGAGATCGGACGATTCTGGTACCGCTTGCTGACGGGCGCGGCTCGGATCGGGAGCGGCGGCACGCGCGTAAGTCGTGCAAAATCGAAGGTGACATAAGGTGACACAAGCCTCTCGGAAATCGTGCCAACACATGTGGCGGGCACGAGTTGGGGCGACGCGAGTTTCAGGTAGTTTTTCTGTGAAACAGGCCTGACATTCAGAGTATGGCTGGATGGGGTTTGTTTCGTGAGTTTTGCCATAACACAGGCCGCCTTCGTGGAGATATTCTTGCTCCGCGTTCGCGCCTTTTGGAACGGTACGGCATACTTCCGAGGACCATCAGGCGGTGAAAGAACGGCCAGATGTTTTGAGAGAGAGACAAACAACGACTCACGCCACGAACGCTTCCGGACCATCGTCCGAGGCCCCATCGCACGCCTCTTGTCAGGTGTGGAACTTCTGTCACGCCATCCAGGCCAAGATAATCCTCGATCCCTTCCTGAGCAGCGGCGTTGCCGTCACGAAAGCTATGCGATTCGCCGGCATTGAGCGCGATCCGTTCTAAATTGCGCCTTGCGGCGGATCGCCGAGGCCAGCCCGAAACCCGCCTGAAGACCACTGTTGGCCGATAATTCGCCCAGTGGTTCTTGCAGTGTGAGTAGTGTCATGTTTTTTATCAAGAAAACTTGACATATCGACCGACATTACCTATTCTTAGAACATGGACAGCAAGGCCGCATCCCTGACCGGCCGCACCGCCACGCTCATTCGCAAGCGAATTGAGAAGGGCGGCGAACGCCTATGGCGACTTGACGACTTTCGCGACCTCTCCCCCATGGCAGCAGCACAGGCGCTTTCGCGCTTGGCGAGGCAAGGAGCCATCGAGCGGGTCAGCAAGGGTATCTACTATCGATCCCGGAAGTCGGCTTTCGGCAGGAGCCGTCCGAATCCCGCTGCCATCCGCAAGCTGGCAACAAGCCGCAAGACTGTGTTCCCTTCCGGCATCGCCGCCGCGAGTCACCTGGGATTCACGACGCAGAACCCGCGACGCGCCGAACTCGCCACCACCGCGCTGAGCCTTCCCCGAAAGCTTTTCGGCGAGGATGCGCTCATTCACACGCGCCGACCCGAGGCGTGGTCGCGGCTTTCCGCGACCGACGCGGCAATTCTTGACTTCCTGCGCAGCGGTGGCAAAACGGGTGAGCTATCGGCGAAGGAGACCATCGAACGGATGCGAACGCTGCTATCAGAACCCGGCCGATACGCGGGGCTAATCGCCATTGCGGACACCGAGCCACCGCGGGTGCGCGCAATACTCGGCGCGTGTGGCGAAATGCTTCGCCGACCTGATAAGGAACTTAATCGCCTGAGAAAATCGCTGAACCCGTTTTCGCGTTTTGATTTCGGGATCTTCGCGACGATGCCAACCGCGAAGAACTGGCAGGCCAAGGGCACGCGCTGATATGCGGCTATTCGAGCATCCGGACTTCGAGCAGGCCATCCTCCAGGCGGCGGAACATTTCCGCGCCCGTGGCCTGCGCCCGGCCTTCATCGAAAAGGATTATTACGTCACCGAGGCGCTCCGCGCCGTCGCCGAAGCGGCCGGCGACAAGATCATTTTCAAAGGCGGCACAAGCATTTCCAAAGGCTGGAACCTAATCGAGCGATTCTCGGAAGACATCGACATCTTTCTCGACCCAGAGGCGTTCACGCCGCCGCTGGGCAAGAACGGTATCGACCGCGAACTGAAAACACTGCGCGACGCAGTCAAGCGACATAAGGCATTTACGTACATCAACCCGGACAAGCCGACAACAATCGGAGGCTTCGGCCGAAACGACGCGTTCTCGTACGCTCAAAGATTCGGCGGACCGGGCGAAGTCCCCAACCGAATCCTGCTGGAGGCCGGAGCGGCCAGCGGAAGGGAACCGACCGAGATCGTACAGATTTGTTCATACTTGGCCCAGTTCCTCAAGGAGACAAACCACACGCTGGGAGCCGAGGACGAGCAGCCGTTCTCGATGCGACTCCTTCACTTCCGGCGCACGTTTGTCGAGAAGATGTTTACCATTCACGCCAAGGTCGAAATCTATAAGCGCGACGGCCGACCTATCGGCACTTATGCCCGGCACTACTACGACCTGTACCAACTTGCCGGACAGCCTCAGGTTCGCGCCATGCTCGAATCCGAGGAGTACGCGAGGATCAAGAGCGATTACGACCGAATCAGCAGGGCGCACTTTGAACGCGACTATCTTCCGCCTGAGGGCATGAGCTTCGCCATGAGCGATGCGCTGTACCCGACCGGCGACTTGCTTGCCGCGATCCGCAGGGACTACGAGGCGCAATGCCGAGTCCTTTGCTTCGGAAGTAGCCCGTCGTGGGACGACGTACAGGGGCGCTTCGCCGAATTGCAATCACTTCTTTAAGCTGCCGTTACCTCAGTTTGCCTGACCACCGTCGCAATCGGGCATTCGGCCGAGGAAATACCTTGACTCTTGATGCGACTTTGTCGGTATTCCGTCGTAACGGCTCATTCACATCGAAAGCCTCCAGCAATCGATCATCGCGCATATGCAGTTCCCAAGTGGTTTACCGGCAAAACACTGTCGAGCTGTGACGATCCTGATTGCGCCCATTTCGGAAAACAATACGCCCGGATGCCCCGTGCAATGTGCGTCGGGAAATCGTTATGCTATTCCGGCACGGCGTCTATTCGGCATTTGGATGAGCGTCTTTTCGGCCGTGCGGGAATCGGGTCACACTCCATGAGCGATCGGCTTTGCAGAATGCAGATGATGATCGCTTTGCCATACGGTGTCGTGGGGGTGTTCTACTTTTCTTTTGGACTCTGTCAGGATTTCAAGCTTTCCAAAGACAGTCTTCAATTCGCATGCCTTATGGGAACCCTATTTGCAAGCCTGACTGTGCTCAGCGTTTGGAGACGATACGTCCACTGGTCCGGGCTACGCGTATCTTCGACTGTTGCCTTGTCACTTTTAATGATCGGTCAAGTTGTCGTTTGGAAGCCGATTTGGTCAACGACGCAGTGCGCAGTCGAGGAATATCAAAAGTTCGGTCAGTCGGGTTCCTGCCTTGGTCTTTGGATGGGAAGCTGCGCACTGGTCTGGTGGGCGGAATACTTCGCCAGGACTTGGCGGCAGAAGGACGTCTTCTCGAATAGGAGGCATCGAATGAATCTGGATAGCGCCCGTCTCATGATTGCGTGGTCACTCGCATTTCTCCTTCCCGGCTTCTTTTTTCTGAGCTGGGCCGGTCTGGAAATCTTCACGTCACTATCAGAGGAAACCGAGGCATTCATTTGCTACGCAGTTTGTGCCCTCATGGCGATCGGAACTTGGCTAACGCTCTGGCGCAAACGAATAGCATGGGAACTCAAGACTGTTGTGTCGACGGCTGCGCTGGTCCTGATCTTTCTGCTTTCTTCCGCGACTGTGCTTCTGCCGAGAAATCCTGTCTCACTTCCCGGCCCCAACCCCGTGCTCTACACAACGATTCGATGGACATTTCCCTTGCTCGCCGCCGCACTGTGGTTCGCCGGCACCGCATGGCTGTGGCGTTCCGATCGCATCGACCTTCCGGCCGGACTGGCGTCAGAGAGCGATCTATCTAGATTCGTTCGATGCGGCAGTTGCGGATACAGCCTCGTCGGCCTGCGCGAGGTCCGGTGCCCCGAGTGCGGGTGGGCATCGACCGTTGATGAGGCGGTTCGCCGGGGATTGGCCGAGTTCATTGAGCTGCGCGGGACCGCCGTCATGTCGTGCAGTGCCGCATCCTGATCGGATTTTACGCGGTTCATGCTTTCGAATGATTGAGCGGATAGGGAGTCGCTGGCCCGCTTCCTTACGGGCGCGGCTCGGATCGGATCGGATCGGATCGGAAATTGCCGGGGAATGGCCGAGTACATCGAACTGCGCGGGGCCTCCGCGACGTAGCAGAAGGGGGTTTCTTTCGCGGGGCGTCCGAAGCGTGTATAAGGACCGCATCGGCCGCGCAGCTTGCGAGGCCCCGGTTGGCTCATAAGTACACGCACGCGATGGACTTTCAATCACTCGGCAATACCAGCGTCGTCGGCCTTCAATGGGGCGATGAGGGCAAGGGGAAAATCGTCGATCTGCTCACCGAGCACTTCGACGTTGTCGTCCGTTATGCCGGCGGGGCCAACGCCGGGCACACCGTACGGATCGGCGACGAGAAATTCGCCCTGCACCTGATTCCCAGCGGCATGCTGCGGCCGAATGTGCTCAACATCATCGGGCCCGGCGTCGCCGTGGACCTGGACATCCTGCTGCACGAGATCGACGGGCTTCGCCGGCGCGGCGTGCATGTCGGCGAGAATCTGCGCGTGTCCCGCCGGGCGCATCTGGTCATGCCCTACCACAAGAAGCAGGACCGCCTCGGTGAGGCGCGGCTCAGCGATGAACGGAAGATCGGCACGACGGCCAAGGGGATCGGTCCCTGCTATGCCGACAAGATGCTGCGAACGTCGGCGCTACGCGTCGGGGACCTTTACTATCCCGAGGACTTTCGAGAAAAAGTCGAGGCCATCGTCACGGATCGCAACACGGTGTTTGCCGCCCTTTACGGCGACAAAGATGCGCTGGCCCCCCACCAGATCGCCGAACAGTGGCTGGGCTTCGCCCATTTGATCGCGCCGCACGTCAGCGACACGACTCTCCTGCTGCACGACGCGATTTCCGAGGGCAAGCGCATTCTCTTCGAAGGCGCACAGGGCAGCCTGCTGGACATCACGCACGGGACCTTTCCCTATGTGACCAGCAGCACCTGCACAGCCGCCGGCGCGGCCCCGGGTGCCGGTGTCGCCCCGTCGGCGATCAACAGTTACGTCGGCGTCGTGAAGGCTTATTCCACGCGCGTCGGCAGCGGGCCGTTTCCCTCGGAGCAGGACAACGCCACCGGCGATCTCATCCGCGAGCGGGGCCACGAATACGGCACCACCACCGGCCGGCCGCGGCGCTGCGGCTGGTTTGACGCATTTGCCACGAGGTACAGCGTACGACTCGGCGGGATGACGCAGGTCGCGGTCATGCACCTCGACACGCTCAGCACGCTCCCCGAGCTGAAGATCTGCACGGGCTATCGCCACGAGGGCGAGATGCTGCGGATTTTCCCCGCGGATATTCGCGTCCTTGAAAGCGTGGAGCCGATCTTCGAGACGTTCCCAGGTTGGCCGGGCGAAATCGCCGGAAGCACCCAGTTCGATCAGTTACCCGAAGCGGCGAAGAACTATCTCGATCGCCTCGAAGAGCTGCTCGGGGTGCCGATCACGCTGGTGAGCACAGGCCCGCAGCGCGACGCAACACTGCACCGAGAGTCGAAGATTCGATCGTACCTGTCGCACCTCCGGTCGCCGGGAAAGGTCGGTGGCTGATGCCGTGGGTGGAGCCGATTGACCCGCAGGTCGCCCTGGGCGTTCCGCGCGAGCGCGTGCCGAATCACATCGCCATCATCATGGACGGCAACGGCCGCTGGGCGAAGCGGCGCGATCTGCCGCGCATTCGCGGACACGAGGCCGGCGCTGACAAGGTGCAGGAGATCGTCCGGCGCTGTTCGCGGCTGGGTGTCGGGTATCTGACGCTTTACTCCTTCAGCACGGAGAACTGGAACCGCCCCCCGTCGGAAGTCGCGCACCTGATGCGGCTGTACGTCGAGTACCTCATCAAGGAGCGGGCCGAGATCATGGAGAACGGCGTGCGGCTGGTGCAGGTCGGTCGGCGAAAGGGCCTGCCGGATGACGTGCTGCACGAACTCGACGAGACGATGCGCATGTCGGCGGGCAACCCCGGCATGACCTTGTGCCTGGCGCTGAACTACAGCGGCCGGGCGGAGCTTACCGACGCGGTGCAGGACATCGCCGTTCGCGTGAAGTCGGGCAAGCTTTCGCCGGAGGAGATCACCGAGGGCACCATCACCGATTCGCTCTACACCGCTGGCATTCCCGACCCGGACCTGCTCATCCGTACGGCGGGCGAGATGCGGATCAGCAATTTTCTGCTTTGGCAGATCAGTTACGCGGAGCTGTTTGTGACCGAGACGTGCTGGCCCGACTTTGGCGCCGACGAACTGGACAGGGCCATCAAGGATTACGCAGGCAGAGACCGCCGCTTCGGCCGGGTTTGAGTTTTAGGCCCTACGATTGCTTCTCAAATTCATCGAGAAGCTGCTGATAGAGCGATGGGGCCGCTCGAAAAGTTGAAGCCTTAAGTTTTGTCAGCACGGTGGGCAGGTCGAGCAACCGTTGTCTTGCCGCGTCACGAATCACGGCCAAAGTACCGGCAACCTTAAGTCCAAGCGAGGCGGCAATCTGTCGCCCATCGCGATCATCCATCAGCAATCGATCGGCATGTACTTCTTGGGCAAGCGAAATCGCCGCGGCTTCGCCCAAATCCAACTGAAGTGCCGAGTCGATTCTTGCGGGGCTTCGCACATCAAGCCAATTTGGTGGAGATGCGGCCCAACTGCGGACCCGCTCCGGGGCACTCTCTGAAAGGAGCTCATCTAGAACCTGAGTTGGAATGAGAATACGGCCGTAGAGCCTGGGAAGTAATCCGTCGGCTTCAACAAGAATCAGATAATTTACGGGAGACGTATCCGCGACAATCAGCATGATTGACGCGCCGCCTTAAGGGCTTCACTTTCATTAACGACGTCTTCGAAGGTCTGATCGAGGTAGACGCCTCGTGCATGCAGCAACTCATCGAGCCGGAAACGATCAAGCCCGAGAATATTTGCCAGCCGGTGACGACTGATCACATTACGCCGGTATAGTTCAATGGCAAGAGACTGCCTGGCTACTTCGTCGAGATTGCTGATCTGACCACGAATGCACTCTTCGATTTCGTCGGGTAAGTCGAATCTGACGGTCATGGCTGCACGTCCAACCTGGAAACCAAGAATATCCTAAAACCTGTATCATCACATGCTAGCAAGGGTCGATGAGTCAAGTCAATCGTGACGTGATTTCACGTGTCGGATCGCGGATATGCCCTGTTTCCTTGCGAGTCCGCGGAGGCGCTCGCCTTGATCCGCGTGCCTCCATAGAATCTCCGACATGTTTCCAACAGTTGATGAACAACTATCGCTATTGATGCGCGGCTGCGAGGCTGTGTACACGGAGAAAGAGCTGCGCAAGCGTCTTGAGAAGAGCCGCGAGGCGAAGAGGCCGCTGCGCATCAAGCTGGGCATGGACCCCACCGCGCCGGATATTCACCTGGGCCACTCCGTCGTCCTGCGCAAGATGCGGCAGTTTCAGGACTGCGGCCACAAAGCTGTCCTCATCATCGGCGACTACACCGCGCGCATCGGCGACCCCACGGGCAAGACCAAGGCCCGACCGACCCTCGACGAGGCGACGATCAAGCAGAACGCCGAGACGTATTTTCAGCAGGCGGGCCATGTCCTCGATACGCGGCCGGAGAAGCTGGAGATACGCTACAACAGCGAGTGGCTGGCGAAGCTCACGTTTGCCGACGTGCTGCGGCTGACCAGCCATATGACCGTGCAGCAGATGCTCCAGCGCGAGAACTTCAAGCTGCGCATTTTGGACGAGACGCCGATCATCGTGACCGAGATGATGTACCCGCTGATGCAGGCGTACGACTCGGTCATGATCGACGCTGATGTTGAGCTCGGCGGGACCGATCAGACTTTCAACAATCTGTGCGGTCGCGATCTGATGGAGAAGCACGGCAAGCCGCCGCAGCTCGTGGTCATCATGCCCATCCTCCGCGGCCTCGACGGCGTGGAGAAGATGAGTAAGAGCCTCGGCAACTACGTCGGCCTCACCGACACGCCCAAGGACATGTTCGGCAAGACGATGAGCATTGCGGATTCGCTTATGAAGGAGTGGTACACGCTGCTGACCACGCTGCCGGACACGGAGATCGAGACGATCACCGACGCGACAAAGACGCATCCGCGCGAAGCCAAGGTCCGGCTCGCCAAACAGGTCGTCGCCACCTACTACGACGCGGCGGCGGCCGATCGCGAGGAGAAACTGTGGGAAGAGGTATTTCGCGACGGCGGCCTGCGGGATGACATCCCGACCATTCAAGTGCCTGTCGCCGAGTGTGAGGCCGACGGCGCGATTGGGCTGCCGAAGCTGATGAAGCTGCTGGACCTCGCCCCCTCGACCAGCGAAGCCCGGCGTTTGATCCAGGGCGGCGGCGTCAGCGTCGATCGGCAAAAGCAGACCGATCCGCAGGCGAAGATCACGCCGACGGATGGCATGCTGATTCAAGTCGGAAAGAGAAAGGCCGCGCGAATCGCGCGGCCTTGAAGATTCTTTAGTTTGCTAAGAAACCCGCCGAACTCAGCGAGGGTTGACCTGAACGATGGGCGGCACCACGTCTTCGACGATCTCGCCTGCCTCCTGGAGCAGGTCGCGGGCCCGCATGATCGAGCCTTCGAGCTGACGGACTTCAACATCCGACGGCGGCCGACCGGAGTTGAGCAGGTCGGCGCGCTTTTCGATCATGTCTTCCATCTTGATGCGGATGGTGGCGTAGATCATGTTTTCCGCCTGGGCCCGACGGGCGGCGTCGTCCTCGATGGTCAGCGGCTTCTGCGCTTCCCATTCCGGCTTGGCCTCGGGGGCGGAGGCCGTCTTGACGGCGGGCGCCGGCTGGGCGGGAGGGGCGCTCGCGGTCGCTGAATCGTTGACATTGGTCTGGGCAGGCGTCGCAGTTGTGGACGCTTGCGGGGTCGCGGCGGCGTCCGTGGTGGACTCGGTTGACGAACCACCGTCCTGACTGCAGCCCGCTGTGACCAATGCGGAGCTGACCACAAGGACCCATGCGAACATCTGGTTTTTCGTGACGCAAAGCTTCATGCGTGTTCCTCAAATTCCATGGCGATTGTTGTTATTTATCGGTGGACCGGGCGACCGCCGATCACTACTTTTCGCCGCCGCTATCCGCGGTAACGCCGGGTGAGCCGGCGGATCCCGGCGCGGCTGCGCTCTCGTCGGGCTTTTTCCAGTCGGCGCCTTCGGGCCGGGTTACTTCAATCTTTGAAGCGATGAGCTTGACCTCGCTGGATGACTTGTCGCGGTATCCGTAGACCGTGACCTTGTCGCCTTGCACGACGTCTTCAAGCTTGTGACTTCGGCCGTTGATCCAGACTTCGGCATCGGGCTGGACACTGCCCGTGAGCGTGATTTCCTGACCTTCGGGGTTGACGTAAATCATGGAGACGCTGTTGTTCTTCAGATCGATCGTCTTGGCGACGCCGACGATCGTCTTCATTTTCGGCGCTTTCTTGCTGTCGTCTCCGCAGCCGGAGAGAAGAACGAACACGAGGCTGCAGAGCAGCGCCGAGGTCAGTCGAAACCGAACTTGATTCATTTGCATGTCGAATTCCCGATCCATCCGCCAAGGCTGAGCGGCCAACTAAGGCCGCAGCCAACCGGCAAACCCGATACTGTAGCCCCTTCCCGGCGTTCGATCAACCGCCCCGGGCCGATGGGGACGTTTACAACTTAAGCGATGAGCAATACTTGCACCAGCCAAGTTGACAGTTGCCGAATTCGCCGGACCATGCGGTGCGTGATGACAGACACCACGCCAGTCGAGCCCGATCCGGCGGTTGCCGAGCCCGGCCCGATTCGGACCTCCAGCCTTGGGCGATTGTGGTTCGGATTCGCGGTGGCACAGGCGATGCTCGTGTGCCTGTGCCCGCTTCTGGCGCGGCTGATCTGGCTGCCGTTTTACTTCGGACTGTTTTTCTTTCTGGTCGGCGGGCTACTGGTCGGCGCGGCGACGTTTCGGCTTGCCCGACCGATTCGACCGATCGGCAGGGGGCCGCTTCTCGGCGGGGCGCTCGTTGTCGGCGTCGTGACGTTTGCGATCGCGACGGTCTTTGAATGCCGGCACTTCGCGAACACCGTCTCCGACCCGCCGAAGTTCGCGACGGCCCGCAATGCCGTGGTGCGCGCCGGCGGTTCGCTGCGGGAGTTCGAAGGCCGCGCCGCGGACGCATTCATTCGAGAGATTACGACGAAGTACGCGAGCATCGGGCCGCTCGCTTACGCGCTGTGGACCATCAAGTCCGGCAAGATGACGCTCGTCGTGGACGGGCAGTCGGAAACCATCTCGACCGATCATGCCGGGTGGGCGTGGCTGGTGCGGGCCCTGGCGGAGATTCTTCTTCTCGCAGGCGGACTGTGGTCGAGCATTGAGTCGCTGCGCTCGCCGACGCCGGTGAGCAACCTGATCGGTCCCGGCGAGGAATACGAAGAGTAGGGGCAACGTCAGGTGAGTCGGACGGCAACCATGGTGATATCGTCCGTCTGTGGATGATTGCGAACGAACTGCTTAATGGCGCGGCGCACGCGGAGAATGATCTCGTCGGGGGCTTCGGATCGGCAGGTGGCAAGTTGCTCCGCCAATCTGGGTTCGCCGAACTGCTCGCCGGTGGGGTTCTCGGCGTCCGGAACGCCGTCGGTGTAGAGCAGCAGCGTCAACGGCGTTCTTGAGCAGTCGATCGTCGCCGCCTGATACGGTTCGTCCGGTTCGATCCCGAGCGGCAGCCTGGCATCATCCACGAGAATGCGCTCTACCGTCTCGCCGCGAATGATGTAGGGCCCCATGTGGCCCGCATTGACGTAGGTGAACTTTCCCTTCGCAGGGTCGAGCAGACCGAATATCCCGGTAATGAATTTCGAGTCACGAACGTTTCGGCAGATCAGCTTGTTGAGCCCGACGATCGTCTTCACGAGATCGGCGTCCTGCATCATGGTGACGTGGACCGCGGCCTGGAGGTTGGCCATGAGCATCGCGGCCGGAGGTCCCTTGCCGGAAACGTCTGCGACGACGATGGCGATGAGCCCGTCGGGTCGAACGAAGAAGTCGTAGTAATCGCCGGACACTCTTTGCCCGGGATCGTTCAACGCGTCGATGGAAACGTTCGGCAGGCGCAGCGGCTCGGACGGGAATAACTGGGACTGAATCTCGCGAGCGAGTTGAAGCTGGGTCTCGATGCGCTGGCGCTGCTTCATTTCATCGACCAGCCGGACATTGGCCAGCCCCATGGCGCCGAGCCGGCCGAGTGCGGCGAAGAAGTCGATGTCCTCCTTGGTATAGCCGCCGGCACTTGTGACGCGATCACCGTAGAGCACGCCTCGAACGCCCTGCAGATACTCCATGGGAACGCACATCGCCGAACGAATCTGGCTGGCGATCATGCTCGCGGTCGGGTCGAAATCGGCGCCGGCGGTGTCGGTGATGAGGATGCGCTCGCCGTTATGAAGCGTGCGATCGATGATGCTGCGGGACAGACGGATTTCCGCGTCCGCCTCGCCGCGGAGGTTGCGGATGAGCACCCACTGGGGCGGCTGAGACGCTTCGCCTGACCAGACGGCGGCCCCGGCTCGCTCGAAACGGAGGTGATCGACGCAGATATCGATTAACTCGCTGAGCAGTTCGTCACGCTCGAAAATGCCGGTCAGGCGTTCGTTGAGTTCGTAGAGAGATTCGAGCCGGCGCTGAGCCAGGGTGACGCGCTCCTCGCGTCCCCACACATTGGTGCTGGCGAATTCGGCGTCCTGGCGATTTTCCTGGAGCACCACCGAAGGAGTGTCCGGGATGGACAGGCGAATCTCGCAACCGCCGATGCCGATCCGATCGAAATTCTTGACCGGGCTCTGAGTGATGGCCCGCTCGTTTAGCAACGTGCCGTTCTTGCTCTGAAGATCCTGAATCCACATCGCCCCGCGATGATCGCGATACAGCCGGGCGTGCCTGCGTGACGCCACCGCGTCGTCCAGGCAGACCTCACACCCGGCGTCGCGGCCGATGAGCCACTCGTCACCATTGAGGGGGACCGAAACGGTTCGGCCGTCGCCATAGCGGATTTGGAGTTGGGTCATGGGAACCGTTCTCCGTCAGGCAGACGCCAGGATTGATGCGGCGAGTCCGTCCAACTCGCGGACTTCGGGGACAAAGATTGACCACTGCCGTCCAATGACACATGGGTCATGATACAGTCGCCGTGTCGGCACCCAAAGTGGGCGCGACGACGCCCTTTGTTAAGCTCAAATTCAGTCACGCACCCTCGACAGCGATCGTAACTTATTGACAAACCTAACAATCGCGTGAGACTCCAGTTATGGGACGGAATGGTCCGATGTAGAGGTAGTGAGGTTCGGCATGGCGGCGACTCGCGCCCGGGCCGCGCAAAATCGGCCGGGCGGATCACTGTTGACGGGGAAGTTATCCTTGTCGCCGCGATCGCTTTGACCCAGAGAGATCAGAAAGCCTGCGCATGAATCCGCTGCTGTGCGAACGATGCGGTCGAAATCTTGAATCCGACGACGCCATCTCGATCATCGAGGGTGTCTGTTGTGCGTGTCGCCGCGCTTCGGCCGACGCCCGAACGGGACGCCTGGCCGCCGGCGCCCCGCGCACCCCGCCTCCGGCCACGCCGCCCAGGCCGCGCCCTCATATGCTTACAGGTCAGGCGGCGATTCCTCCCCGACAACCCGTGAATCCGCCGCGCCCGACGATCGTGACGCCGATGGCCTCCGTGGAGCCCGGCGCAACTCATCGAACGCGCGCCCGGCGGCGCGATCTGCTGATCGGCGTGGCCTTCGGGATGATCCTGACCGTCGGCGCCACCGGTTTCATGATGTGGAAGAACTCGGAGCCAATCCAGCTTCGCCGGGCTGGCTCGGCCGAGCCGGTGCCGGTTCGCGTGACGGTCAAGCCCACCTGGGCGGAAGTAAAGCTCGATGAGAAGCCGATCGAATCGCCGGAAACAGACGGCGTCCTCAGTTTCACCATCCCGGCGGAGGGCGATGAGCTGCATTGGCTCAGCGTCTCTGCCGACGGGTATCACGCGGTGCGAAGGCCGCTCACGGTTTACGGGGGCGTCGGCGAATTGACCATCGAGTTGATCCGCAAGCCGATCAGCGTTTCGCTCAAGACGAATCCTCCCGCCGCAGACGTCTGGATCGACAACCAGCTCAGAGGCACCACGCCCGTTGAATTGACGCTGCTTCCCTGGGAGAAGACGAAGGTCACGCTCAAGCGGCCCGGCTACGCGTCGTTCACCCAGGAAATCATTCCTCCGGAGCGCGGCAGCAAGCTCGACCTGGAATTCCCCCTGGTGCCGAACGAATCGATGCTCCATGTTGCCTCCGATCCCCTCGGCGCTATCATCGCCGTGAATGGCCGCGTGGTGGGCGCTGCCCCGATCGATGTGCCGCTGGATTCGGCGAAGCAGGGCGACAAACTTTCCATCAGCGCCACCTTGGCCGGTTACGCCCAAGCAACGACGCAATTCGTCGTGCCCGGCGACGTGGGCAATGAGCCGCTCAGCACATTGTTGAAACTAACTCGTCCCAAGGCCGAACTGAGCATCGTGACCGTGCCTCCCGGCGCGGAGATTCGGCTCGATGGCCGACCCATCGGGCGAGCGCCCATCGTCGCCCCCTTTACGCCCGAAGAAATCGGCAACCGGGTGGTGGTTGAAGGCGTCATCCCCGGCACACATGTCGGCAAGATGACCGTCCAGGTTCCGCCGGCAGGCGAGCAGCAACGAGTCGTCCTGACCCTTGCCCCGTCCGGCAAGCGCGTCACCTACGTTGTCCTTTCCCCGACCGGAACCGGCACCGATCACGTTCTCTTGATGGACCATCTGGTCGAACAGATTCATCGCATGGAGCCGTCACAGCGATTTGACATTCTGATCTGTACGTCGGACGGCGTTCGCCAGTGGCCGGATGACGGGGCCTTTGTGGCCGCATCGAGCGCGGAGAAGATTCGCGCCTACGATGTCGCCCGGTCGATACGGCCCTCTGGTAACGGACCGATCAACGATGTTGTGCCGGTGATTCGCCGCCTCCAACCGGACATCGTATGGCTCTTTGCCGCGGGGGAACTGACCCGCGAGGCGCTGGACCCCATCGCCGAGGCAGTCCGCGAGAATCGGGCGGTCATCAACATGGTCAAGGTGGAGGCGTCAGGTGACGAAGGTTGGCTTCGCCAGTGGACGCGGCTTCACGACGGCGTTGTGAGCTTCATCGGACCCGCCGTGACACGATCGGTCGCGCGAGATTCATCAGCGATCGACTGAGCCGCGAACCTGGGCCCGTCCTTAGTCCCGCCGCATCTGACTTTGTTCTTGACGACAACGGGGGGCCGATCTAGAGTCCGCACCAACACTTATCAAAGTCGGCACATCCGGTGCGACCGAAAGGATGCGACCATGTCCACGGATCACCGCTCCAGACGATTACCACGCCTCGTTATCGCCTTCGGCCTCTGCGCTTGCTGGCTACCAGGTTGCGGCGACCCGGTGTCTGATACAAAGCCGACCGGCGAGACTCTCAATAACCAATTCGGCGTCCGCGTCGATCGCAGCGAGAACGGCGCGGCACTGCAGGCTCCGGGTGGGCAGGACTCCGATTCGATCATCCCGCAGCGCGAGTTCGCCTTCAGCGTCGTCGGCTCCGCCCCGGTCTCAACAACCATTCTCAGTCCCGAGGGCCGGTCGGCCGCAAGCCAGGCGGCGATCATCGAGGCCCTGGGCTCCGCGATTCGCGAGACACGCAAGGCCCGCGGCCGCTCGACGACCGACTTCACCGCGAAGATCGGCGATCGTCTGACATTCACACAGAAGACCGACGGCGACTCGCGCGAGAGCACGGTTTGCCTGACGTATCGAGGCGTTGAAAACACGATCGTTGTCCGCGACGGCGTTCTTCGACAGCCGCCGGTCGATTTTCGGTTGATTCGGCAGCTTTTCGCGGAGACGAATGGCGAATTCTCCCTCCTGGGAACCGATCGCACGTCGCCCGACGGGATTGTGCTGGCGACCGTCGGCTGCTACGTGCCCGCCGGTTTCAGCGACGAACTCACCCCGCAAAACGTTGCTCAAGGCTCGTTGGAAGAGCCCTAATCAATCGGGATTCCTGCCGCAGTGCCCCGGTCCAAAGCTGCCACCCATGAGGACGTGTTTCCGCGCCCGCGCCATGCGCGCCGCGAGCGCGGCGATTTGTCGATCCCCAGGTCGGTGAGATTGACGGTCGATCTTTCGGACTCGTCGTTGCGCCGTCGCGCGACGGCGCTGATCAGGCAGACTCTTTCAACTCGCGGCGGACTCCGCTGCACCGCTTCAACCGGGAAACGGCAATCGACAAGCGTCCGCCTCATCATAGAGAAAGCACCCAGGCATCCCAGCGAGCAATACTATCGCCTGGAGATTCGCCCCGGACTGATCCGCATCGCGATCGCCGGCGAGGCGTCGCTGCGATGGGCATTGGCGACGTTGATGCAACTGCTTACTTCGGGATGTCGGCGCATCGCCGCGATGACCATCGAGGACTGGCCCGATTTTTCCGTGCGCGGGGTCATGCTCGACGTGAGCCGCGACAAGGTGCCGAGGCTGGCCGAGTTGTTTCGGCTGATCGACCACTTCGCCGACTGGAAGATCAACCAGCTTCAGCTTTACATGGAGCATGTGTTCGCCTACCGCGGACATAAGGAAGTCTGGCGCGATGCATCGCCTTTCACGCCCTCGGAAATCCGCAGCATTGACCGGCGATGTCGCCAACTCGGCATTGAGCTGGTGCCCAATCAGAACTCCTTCGGCCACATGGAGCGATGGCTCAAGCACCCGCGTTATGCGCCGCTTGCCGAGACGGACAAACCGTGGAAGACGCCGTGGGGCACGACACGCGACGATCCCACGACGCTGTGCCCCCAGGACCGGCGATCGATCCGGCTTGTCGCGGAGATGTACGATCAACTGTTGCCGAATTTCGGCAGCCGGCTGCTCAATGTCGGCTGCGATGAGACCTGGGAGCTTGGCCAGGGGCGCAGCAAGGCGGCGTGCGCGCGATTGGGCAATGGCCGCGTCTATCTCGAGTACCTGCTGAAGGTTTATCGTGAAGTCCGGCGGCGCGATCATCGGATGATGTTCTGGGCGGACATCATCATGCAGCACCCCTCGTTGATCCGGCGATTGCCGAAGGACTCGGTCGTACTGATCTGGGGCTATGAGGCCGATCATCCCTTTGCCGAAGAGTGCCGAAGCGTGCGCTCGACGGGCCTGGAGTTTTACGTTTGTCCCGGCACGTCGAGTTGGTGCAGTTTCGCCGGGCGCACCACCAACAGCAGCCAGAACCTGCGCGAGGCGGCGGTGCAGGGCCAGGCCTTCGGGGCGACCGGCTACCTGATGACCGACTGGGGCGACTATGGGCATCGGCAGTATGCGCCGGCGAGCTACGGTCCGCTGCTCTATGGCGCCGGCCTGGCATGGTGCAGGGCTTCCAACGACAAGATCGATGTGGCCGTTGAAGTTGATCGAACGGTTCTAAGCGACCCGGCCTGCGGGCTTGCCAAGCTGTGGGCTCAAGCCGGCGATGCTTACCTCGCGACCGGCGTGACGCTCAAGAACCGCACGGTGCTGTTTGGCGTCATGGAAAAGCAACTCGACGAGGTGGGCACGATCCCCGGCCTGACCGTCGCCGGGTTGCGAAAGGCCCAGGCGCGCATCACAAGCATCCAGCGGGCATCGAAGCGCATCAAGTGCAAGTCGGCCGAGTCGAAGGCGGCGATGGCGGAATTGAAACTCACGCTCCGCGTGCTCGCTCATGCCTGTCGGCGCGGCATATCGGCACTGAACCAGAAAAGGAAAAGCCTCAGCGGAAAGCTGACGGCTGAGCTGGCGAAAGACATGCGAGAGATTATCGCGGAGCATCGACGCTTGTGGCTGGTAAGGAACCGACCGGGGGGACTGCGATCGAGTGTGGGCTATTACCTGGACCTGCTCAATGAGTATGAGAGGCTGGGAGCGAAGGGGCCGACGACTTCATCGAGGCGAAGGCGATCAGCAGTCGTTCGTCGAAGTCGGCCTGCACGGTCCTGATCGCACCGACCATCAGTCGAAGCTTGTTGATATCCACGTCGCCGCAGCAGACATACGACGTCGCGCCGCGATTCCAGGCGAGGACCGAAAGCGAGCGGCCACCCGATGCAGACGGCACTTCAAACTGGCGATAGGGCCCGTCGCTGGTGACATCGCCGCCGGGGATCGGTTCGAACTGATCGGATCGGGGCGTCACAAAGAAAGAAATTCGGCCGGTAGTGGCGGAGGCATAGACAACGTGACCGCCTTCGACGGAACCGACCTCGCTGGGCGAGCAGTAGTTGGCCGACTCAAACCTGTAGTCATAAGCGGACAAGTCGGGATATGAGACGGCCAAACGGTTGTCGAAGTGGGCGGCGACCGCGGACTCAACTTCACCGAGACTGCCGGGTAGCGCCGGGTTCTGGTGCGCTTTGCCGCGGGCCGTGCATTGGCGGTGGACCTTGGCCACGAGCTGCGCGCCGGCGGCGCCGCGCGCGCTGGGGCCCGCGAAGGGCATCTCGGGCACTGGGTTCGTCGTGGGCTGAAAATCTCGAAGGTAAACCACGGCGGAAAACAGAATCGCCGCGGCCACACCGACAAAGGCAACGGCCGAACGCCAGTTTCGACGGCCGGCGCCGCGAGCGAAAGCGGGCTTGGAACCGGCCATGAGCGACTCCTGAACCCGGGCGGCAATGTGCGCCGGGACGCTGATCGAACGAAGGTCCTTCCCGATAGCCTTGCGAAGCTGTTGATGCTCGTCGACCCGGCGGCTGCACGAGGGGCACATCTTCAGGTGATCGAGCACCTCGCAATTCGCCCTTACGCCGAGCTGGCCGTCGGCGAACGCATGCAGAAATTTTTGAACGCTCTTGCAATTCATGGTTCGACTTTCGATGACCTGCCAAGACCGCGACGCGTCGCGTAATCCGCCAACTGCTCGTTCAACTGCTGCCTTGCGCGATGAAGCCGGCTCATCACCGTACCGATCGCACAATCGAGCACCTGTGCGATCTCCTTGTAGCTCATGTCGCCCAAGGCCCAGAGCAGCATGACTGCCCGATACTCCGGCGGCAGCCGCTCAACGGCACGCTTCAATTCCTCGTCAAATCCTTCCCAACTCATGACCTCCGGCGTCAGGGCCGAGATCTCAGCCCCGATATCCGCAGGGAAATCATCCAGGCCCAAATCCGCCAGAAGCGTCGGCGAACGAGCGGCGTCGTGTCGGCTGTTGAAGTAGGCATTGTGCAGAATCTTCAAGAGCCAGGGCTTCGCCCCGTACTCGCGCAACTCAAACGAATCGAATCCCCGATGGGCACGAAGGAACGTCTCCTGAACGAGGTCCTCGGCCTGATGGGCATTACCGCACAACTTGAACGCCAGGCGGTAAACAAGGTCCAAGTGGCAGAGGATCAACTCCCTGAATCGCTCGCCAACCGGGTCGGTCATTGAACTCCTCCCCGGCAGACCACCTTCCGGGAACCCGACACGCCTTCTTAAATCGAGCTAACGTTCACATTTATTCCCGAAAAAGCCGCTTTGCCGCAATGCGCGCCAGCCCCCGAAAACGCATAACCCGAGTATTTTCGGGCCATTATATCACGGCGGGAGGGGGATCAATCGGCCTCGGTCGGCAAAGGCGGGCCGCTCGCCACAGGGGGCACGCCCTCGGGTCGCCCCTTCGGATGCACCGCTCGGCGGCGGTCCATCAGAAACGTCGTTCGAGCCATCAGTTCGGGGGGCAGGAGCTTCTGAAGTGCGGCCTTGGCCTCCCGGATGCCGGTCCGCCGAGACACATGCTGAAGGAGTATGTGCTCGTTATTCATTCTCCCCAGGATTCGGGCCACGTCCTTCACATGCAGGTGATACCCTTCGCGGGCCCTTCGGACATGATCCGCCTCGAAGAACGACGCCTCCAGCAGCAGAACCTTTGCGTTCCGCACCATCTCCAAATCCTGCCAGGCGCCTTCCGCCGTGTCGCCGCAATAGGCGATGAGCGGAACTTCGACCTGGTGTTCGATCTGTACGCCCTTTTTCTTGAGCGCGACCAGTTCAGGCCCGGCAAGCCCCATGAACTCCGCCTTGAGCTTGTGGCGAACGTCGAGAATGCAGAATCCCAGCGCGGCAACTCTGTGATTTACATTGAACGCAGCGGCGATGAGACCTCGGCGAAGCTCGTACCGGTCGCCGTCCGCCATTCCAACGATTTTCGCCGGGGATTCATGCCCTTCTATCCTTCCCCAGACACGCAGCAGGTCCTTGATGGGGTCAACGAGCGCATGCGGCGTCAGGACGCATCCGGGGCTGTTCCCGACGAAGTTTCGCTGACTGAAGTAATACGCGAGTCCGGCGGAGTGATCCATGTGGCCGTGAGACAGCAGGACATGGTCGATGGCGAGAATCTCTGCAGGCGCTTTGCCGACGTCGAAGCAGACGTTGAGCTCCGGCGCGGCAACGACGGTCTCTTCTCCGGCAACGCTGTATCCGAGAATCCTGATGTCGCCGAGTTGATGTTCGACCAGTCGTCCTGCCACAGTCGATGCTCCGTGCCGAGTTGCGCGATCCATCAGAACGCGAGACTGGCCAATTCACAATCCGAAACGCGCAAGGCGGAAGAGTCTAATGCAGAAGCCGGGGCGCGCGATAGGCCCCGAAACGGCAAATTCCGCTTGACACCCAATTTATAGAGTCGTATCTTCCGCCACTATACAAGATGTTGGGGAGTGGGCTCCCGACAGCCGTGGCAGAAAAATGCAATGCCCGTACTGCAAAGAACTCCGCTCGGACAAGGTCATCGATTCTCGGGCGACCGAGGGCGGCACGGTGATTCGTCGCCGTCGACAATGTCTGGCCTGCAACAAGCGGTACACCACCTATGAGCGCGTCGAAGAGACCAACAAACTTCTCGTCATTAAAAAAGATGGCACGCGGGTTCCCTACGATCGAAGCAAACTTCTCGGAGGACTGCAACGAGCCTGCTGGAAGCGACCCATATCCAGCGAAGGGATCGAAGCGATCATCAACGACGTGGAGGAGGAAGTCTTCCGCACGTTTGATCGCGAGGTGCCCAGCCGGTATCTCGGCCAGGCTATTTCAGTTCGGCTCCGCAAGTGCGACAAGATCGCCTATCTCCGCTTCGCCAGCCTGTACCACGAGTTTCAACTCGTCGATGACTTCATCGAGGAAGCAAAAAATATTCTGGACCGCGACAAGCACGACGTCGCCGGCCAGCAGGAATTGTTTAATGAATTACCATCGAGCGACGAATAGCACCATTGTTGTGCGCAAACGAGACGGCACGAACGAGTCCTTCGTTATTTCCAAGCTCCTCAACTGCATTCAAAACGGCCTGACCGCCGGTGGCGAAACCTGCGGTCTGAACCTCACGGCTGCCGGCGGCCTTGCCGAGGCCGTTTTCGAGTATCTGCAGAGTTCCTATTCCGCTTCGCCGGTGCCCAGCAGGCATCTGGCCGAGTTGGTCGAGCTCGTCCTGTGCGAAACGGGGCACGCGTCAGCCAGCATGGCCATTCGCCAACATGCGGCACATCGCGAGTTCTGCCGTCGGCGCATTTTGGTCGCAACACCCCGGCCTTCCGACGGCCGGTTCGCCCAGCGCCGCTGGAACAAATCGCTGCTTGTGCAGCACTTTCGAAGATGTCATCAACTCGATGCGCCGACCGCCCGAATGATGGCCGGCCGGGTTGAGGAACTAGTCTTTAACTGTGGGCTGCGAGTGGTCACCACGGGGTTCGTCCGCGAAGCGGCCCGAAGCGAACTACTCGCCTGGGGGCTTATGCCCGGCGCCCTCGTCGTCAAGCGCAGCTACAGCCCGCGCGGACCTGGAAGCATCAAGGAGTCCTGACCGAGAATTGCTGACAATTGAAAAGCCCGCGCCGCTTGCGGCGCGAACTTGCGGTGAGATCAATCAAGGAAGAGCTGCATTGGATGCAGGTCTCGCCGTTCTAAGGCCTGTCGTAAGACTTCGCCCTCATCCGAGCGCCACGGCTTGGGCACTCGTCTTGCGACAGGCCCTGCTTTTGCGCTTGCCGAAGGCGGCCTATACCCGCGGCCGGCCGATGGAGTAGTAGGTAAAACCCCGACCCTTCATCTGCTCGCAGGCGTACAGGTTCCGGCCGTCAAAAATGACCGGTTGCTTCAAGGCGGCCTTGATTCGATCGAAGTCGGGCGAGCGAAACTCGTTCCACTCGGTGCAGATGATTAGCGCGTCGCCCCCGGCGAGCGCCTCATAGGCATCGTCAAAGTAGGACACCTTGGCGCCGTACACAGTCTCCAGATGACCCAGGGCCTTCGGGTCGCTGGCCCGCACCTTTGCCCCGGCGGCGAGGAGCCCATCGATGATCGTCAAGGCCGGCGCTTCGCGGATGTCGTCTGTCTTCGGCTTGAAAGCGATGCCCCACAGCGCGATCGTCTTACCCGCCAGATTGCCACCGAAGTGCGTCTTGACCCGCTCGACGAGCAGCTTCTTCTGGCGCTCGTTCACCTCGTGAACCGAACTGAGCAGATCGCCGTTCACCCCCGCCGTCTTCGCCACGTGGTACAACGCCTGCACATCCTTCGGGAAACAACTTCCGCCGTAACCGATCCCGGGATACAAAAAGTGCGAGCCGATTCGCGCGTCGTAGCCGATCCCGCTGCGCACCTGATCGACGTCGATCCCCATCGCCTCGCAGATGTTCGCCACCTGGTTGATGAAGCTGATCCGCGTCGAGAGATAGCAATTCGCCGCGTACTTGATCATCTCCGATGCACGGCGCCGCACGATTAGAATGGGATGCTGATTCCGCACGAACGGCTGATAAAGCTCAGCCATCTTTCGCGCCGCCTCCTCATCCTCGCTGCCGATTACCACGCGGTCCGGCCGCTGGAAGTCGTCCACTGCCGAGCCTTCCTTCAGAAACTCCGGATTGCTCACCACGATCACCGGGTGCTTCGCCAGCGGCGTCACCAGGGCCTCCACCCGGTCGCACGTCCCCACCGGCACCGTCGACTTCATCACCAGGATCGTCCGCATGGTTACCGCCTTAGCGATGTCCTGCACGGCCTTCTCGATCATCGAAAGATCGGCCGAGCCGTCGGCCCTCGGCGGCGTGCCGATGGCGATGAAAATGATCTCTCCGTGATCGACCGCCTCTTTGAGATTTGTCGTCGCCCGAAAGCGCCCGCTGTGTAGATTCGCCTTTAGCAGGTCGGACAGCCCCGGCTCATAGATGGGACATTCGCCGCGATTGAGCCGATCGACCTTCTGCGGATCGATGTCCAGACCGACCACGTGATTGCCCGAATCGGCAAGACAGACGCCCGTGACAAGGCCGACATAACCCGTTCCGACGATGGTGATACGCATTTCGCAAACCCCTGCAGTTGGTTGGCCGGAGATTATCGGTGTAATCCGTCGGCGATTCCAGCAAGGGCGGATTTGAAATTAACCGGCGATAATGCTAGGTTCCATGCGTGATCCAGGCGGGCTGATCCTTGTGCCCCCTCGCGGATCGGGAAAACGACCTCAGGAGAGACATCAATGAAGATCAAGATCACCTACTGCGGCCAGTGAAACTACAAACCGCAGGCCACCGGTCTGGTGGCGGAATTGACGGAAAAGTTCGCGGACCAGAAGCCGCAGTTTGAGTTGGAAGTCGGCGCCTCCGGGGTCTTCGACGTCGACCTGGACGGCCAGCGCATCTTCACCAAGAAGGAAGTCGGCCGTTTCCCGATCTACGGCGAAGTCCCGACGGCGATTCAGACGAAGATGCTCAACCAGTAATCAACGCGAGACTCTACCTGAAACTAGAACAATCAAATTACCCGAAGCGGCCTCGCTCCTTCGGCGCGCCTGTGCGCAGGAGGTTCAACTGGTAATTACCGATGTAGCCCTTCGCCTGAAAGTGCTTGAACAAATCGTCCACCGACGGGAAGACGCGCGTCGCCGTCTCGGTGATGAAGGGAGAGGGCTCCTTCTTCGGACGCCAGATGACATAGACTTCCTTCGTGCCTTCGAAGGCGTGCTGAAGCTCGCGCTCGACGCCCGATGACAGGCCGGGAATGCCGCCCGGCAGCTCCGGCACGTAGCTGACGATCATGTCCGACTGGTCGATGAGCTTGAAGTCGCGGGCGTAGATCTGGCTGTCGATGTCCGGGGCGACGTCGGTCACCGCGGGCACGCTGAAGTCGAGCATCCTGCCGTTCACTTCCAGCGTGATCTTGCCCTCGCCGCGCTTCGTCGCCTCGGCCGCTTCAAAGAGCAGACGCTTCTCGTCCAGATCGCCCGGGTCGAAGCAGATGAAATGCTCGGCCAGGGCATCGCGGAAGCCGTCGATCTCCGCCAGCACGTCCGGCATGTCCATGACATGCGACATCGGGAAGCTCGGATAGATTCGCTTGCGATGCTGCTCAAACATGAGCCGATACAGCGACTCCGCCGTGGACGCCGCGTGCCCGCGCGCGAGGACGTAATACTTGCCATGACCGCCGATGGCGTGGGCGAGGATTTCCGTCGCGAGAATCTCCTCCTCGCGCCAGACCATGATGTCCTTCAGGGTATGGACGATATCGTGCTCGCGCAAGAGCCGCTCGTGGACCGCGTCCACGTTATCGACCAGGGTGACGTAAAGGTCGGCGTCCAGCGTCGTCATGTGATCGAAGTCGAACGCCTCGAAGAGCCCGTGCTTCCAGCGAAACGTGGCGTGCGTATTGACGATCACGTTCTCGGTCCGCTCGGCGAGATTGATGATGTCCTTGAAGACCGCCCGGCGTAGCGTGTTCAATCTTGTGCGCGGGAGGTCCAGAATGCGCCCCTGAACGATGTCCGGCGCCTCCTTGTACATCATGTCGCCGACGTTGCAGAGCGCGACCTGCTTGCCTCGGGTCGAGGCGATGCGCACCACTTCCTCGAGGAACTCCTTCTTGTCCACACCGACCTGACCGGTCACCACGACACGAACGCCCTGGTGACGGGACTTGCCGAAAAGCGTTGATGAGGCATTCGCCATAGCGGGTTCTCCGAATCGATCCAGTTTACCCCATCCCCGAAACCTCGCCAAACTCGGTTTCCCCCCTGCCGGAGCATCAGATATTGAAAATCCCCATTCTGATGCGAAAGGCCGAACGATTTCGGACGATATGGCCAATAGCGCCGCAGACGGTTATCCTGATAGCGGATGCACAATAAGCGGGGCCGCCGCGTTTGCCCGATGCGCTCGCAATATTCACCGGGCAACACCCCAATACCCCCGCGTTGCTGCAACGACCGCCTTCGGCACTGGATTTGCTAAATGCCGCCGACCGACCACAAAACCTGGCTCCAAACTTTTCAGGAGCTACTCCACTACTACGTTCCGGAGCTTCCGCCGTCGCCCGCCCTGGTCTTCGGCAGCCTCGCCGTGCTCTGCGCGGGGTTGTTTCTCGTCTTTCGCAGTGGCAAGTCGGAGCGCATGGTCGTGAGTTGCTTCGGATTCATTCTCGGCGGATGGATCGGCTGGCAGGCCTCTGACCTTGTCGGAACGCCCGGACCGATCTCTGCCGCGGTCCTTGGGCTCGTGCTGACCATCATCGCCTATCGAACTTATCGCATCTGGCTGGCCGGCGGATCGGTCGTCGTACTATTCTTCGCCGCGACGACCTTCCAACTCGGACGCGGCGACTTGTCCCGTTACCTCCCGGCCGTCGACGCCGCACGGGGTAAGACGGAAGGCGCAAGAGTGCTGGAGCTCCCCACCTCGGAAGAGCAGCAGCGCAACCAGCTCAATCAGGCCGCCGTCCAACTAGAGAAGTTCAAGGAGAAGGTCATCTCGGAATTGGAGGCGCTCGGCCCCATCGGATGGCTCTTGCCGCTGGCGGCAGCCGTGGTCGGCGGCATCCTGGCATTCTGGGCCCTCCGCATCTTCACCATCATCTGGCTCGGGCTCCTCGGAGCCTGTCTCGCCGTGACGAGCGCCATGACCCTGATCTGCGCCCAATGGCCCGATGCGCGAGATTCGATCTTCAACGAGCCGCGCATCGGCATCGGCCTGATCGCCGGATTGTGGATCGCCGGCCTCCTCCTTCAGGCCAAGGAAGCCCGGCTGCCCAAGCGCGTCATCAAGCCGGAAGGCGGTAAGCCCGCAGCGCAAACGGCGTGACACACATCGACGCATGTTCTACACTCGCTGGGCGTAGGTGAAAGACCCGACCATGCGCTCCATCCGCATTATCTGCATCCTCGCCGGCCGGCACGTTCGGGTGCTGTCGCGCTCGCCTGCGACAATCGCCGTCGTCTTTCTGCCGAGTGTCGTCCTCTACACCATTTTCACCCAGATCTTCGCCGGGCCCGCCGGCCGCCCGTTCCGCGTCGCCGTCATCGACGAAGACCAGTCCCCGGCATCGAGGCGATTGATCGAGGAACTGGTCGAGCAGAATGTTCGCATCATCCGCAATGAAAGTGAAAGCGCCGGCGCCGCGCCCTTGACCGCTGAATCAGCCCAGAACCTGATCCGCAACCAGGGCAAGTTTCGCGTCGCGCTGGTGATCCCAAAGGGCTTCGGCGAGGCCCCCAACATGATGTCAGGCCCACGGCACAAGGGCGTCATCGTCTATTACGACAAGCTGGAACCGACCGAATCGGAGATCGTCGTCGGCATGCTCCAGATGGCCGCCGGCCGTGAATTTTTCGAGGGCATGATGCGCCCGCTTGCCTCGGTGGCGGGTGAACAATCCACGACCGCGCCGGCGAACCAGAAGCTCCTTGTCAGGGTCGATCGTCGAGACGTCACTAGTCAGCGGATGAAAATCGCCGCCAAGCACACCTTTCTCGCGGGCATCGTCCCGATGTTTCTGCTCTTCAGCGCCGCCGCCGCCGCCCGGGCCATCCTCGAGGCACTCGGCACCGGCGAGATGCGCCGCCTCCTCGCCGCCCCCATCACCCCGGCCCACATCCTGCTCGGTGAAATGCTCTACGCCCTGCTGATCGCGATGGTCCAGTGCTACGCCATGTACCTGTATGCGTGGCTGCTGTTCGGCGTGGACATCTGGGCCATCACCGGGGGGCTGCTCCTGCTCACCATCACCACCTGCCTCGCCACTACCGGCTTTGGCGTGTTGATCGGCTCCTTCTGTCGAAATGCGGAACAAATCGATTCGGTCGGAACGGTTGTTGTGCTGGCGATGAGCGCCGTCGGCGGCAGCATGGTTCCCCGATGGATCATGCCCGAATGGATGCAGAAGCTGGGCCTCCTCACCATCAACGGCTGGTCCTATGACGGCTTCATGGGACTCATTCAGGGACAAGGACTGCGGGGCATCATGCCGGAGTGCCTCGTGCTGACAGCGATCGCCATCGGCAGCGCGTCCCTGGGCAGCTATTTGTTCGCCAGAAGGCTCGCCGCCAACCCCACCGGCTGATCGACACCTCGCCCGCGAGCGACCTTCGCCGTCGTCGGCTGCCGGGGGCTCGGCCTTAGATCGTAGCAGACCATCCATCGATCATTTCGTGCCAGCAGCAGCCCGCCCACGACGACGAAGTTGTTCCACGTTCGCCCCTCCAGTATCTCAACCGACCCGATCTCCTCGCGCTCCGTCGGCTGGGCCTTGATCAGCGCTAATCGCCCGTCCTCACTGAGAACCAGCAGGTGATCGTTCACCAAGAGAACCGAGCCGAAGTTGTAGCGCCCCGACCGCCACTTGCGCTCGCCGGTCGCCAGATCTACGCAGCACAGAATCGCCTCGTCGAGCCCATAGGCATGGCCCTGATAGATCACCGACGAGCTGAACTTGTTCTGCATCGAACGAACCAGCGCCCAGACTTCCTCCGTCTTCCACGCATCGCCATCTCGCGTGACTTGCACAACCGAGGCCCCATGACCGTAACCTGCGGAGAGAAACACGCGATCGCCGCCGATCGGCAAAGGCTGCGACGCGTTGATCCACATGAACGTATCCCACGGATGCCGCCAGAGCACCTTGCCGGTGGATGGATCGAGCGATCGAAGCTCGGTCCCGCCGAGGTTAAGCACCTGACGAACCCCACAGATCGTCTCCAGCACAGGCGATGAATATCCCTGCGAGCCCGCCGTCGCCCAGCGCTTCGCGCCGGTCCTGAAATCAAACGCAAAGATCGACGGGTCCGCCTTGCCCGAGTGGGTCACGATCACCAGGTCATCGACGACCAGCGGCGATCCCGAGAGTCCCCAATCCAGGTTCGGAATCGCTCCGCCGTCGAGCAAGTCAGTCTCCCACACGACCTCGCCGGTGTCGGCCGTAAGGCAGTGAAAATGCCCCTGTGCGCCGAGCGCAAAAATGAAACCGTCGTGATAAGTCGGTGTCGCCCGCGGCCCGTTGCCCCCGAGCGTCTCCTCGAACGACGCGTCATAGGCAAACGCCCAGACCTCGCGGCCCGAGGCGACTTCGTAACAGGTCACCGCCTCCTGCTTGCGGCGCTGTTCAATCGTATACGCCCGGCCGCCGGCGACGACGAAGCTCGCATACCCCCCGCCGACCGGCTGACGCCACAATTCACGCGGCGGATCGGCCTGCCAATCGAGCGAGATCGTCTCGTTGCGACAGACGCCGTCCCTGCCCGGCCCTCGAAAATCCGTCCAGCTTAATTCTGCAACGTCATTGACCAGCACTGGGGACTCACCGGCCGCCTGTGCCTGTCGGTGTGCCTCAAGCCTGCCGTCCGGATTGTTGAGCAGACTGTCGATGTCCAGCGAAAAGTCGGCCACGCCACGCATGTATCCGCCGAACCGCCAATACGGCTTAAGCACGATCAGAACCACAAGCACAAACACCGGCAACAGCGCTGCCGCCGACACAACTTTCCAGGCTCGCCTCGGCCTCGGAGCGCGAATCAGCAGAAACAACCCCACGGGATACAGCAGCGCCAATAGCGGATAGACGACACGGCCCCGCAAGTATAGGGGCGTCGGAAGAGTTGCTACTTCGCTCCGGTCGTTTTCGGCGTGGGAATCTTCGCGCACGTGCATCGGCTCCAATTAATCGCCATGGATTGTAGCGCGAACGGTCTATTCGTCACGCGGGGCTGACGGCAATGTGAACCGCCCGGTGGCGCGAAGCGACTCAAACGCGCTCACCACGTTCGGATCGAAGAATGCGCCGCGTTCCGCGATGATCTCCTCCGCGGCCTGCTGCGGCGGCCACGGCGCCTTATAGACGCGCTCGCTTGTCAACGCGTCGAAGATATCCGCCAGATGGGCGATCCTCGCCGCCAACGGAATCGCCTCGCCGGCCAGCCTGTCAGGGTAGCCCGTCCCGTTCCAATTCTCGTGGTGACTTCGGGCGATCTGCCGAGCAATTTCAAAAAACGGCTTACGGGAGAGAATCCGTTCGCCCGCGATGCAGTGAAGCTGCATCCGCTCGCGCTCCGCGCCGTTGAGCGGGCCCGGCTTCTTCAAGATGCTGTCGGGCACCTGCATCTTGCCCACGTCGTGAAGGATCGCCGAATAGCTGTACTCCTCCGCGACATGCTGCGGCAACCCGAGTTCGAGGGCCAGCAGATTCACGTAGTGCTGAATGCGCAGGACGTGCGCACCGGTGTCCAGGTCCTTCGCCTCGCTGGCCACGGCGAGCATGTAGATCGCTTCCATGTTTGCTTCATGAAGCTCGCAGGTGCGCTCGCGGACCTTCTCCTCCAGCCGGGCGTTGCCGCGCTTCAACTCCAGCGCCTGGGCGATGACCGTATCGCTCAGACGAGAGATCACCTGAAACTCCTCCTGGGCGTCGGTCTCGGCTCGCTTCTGTCCGGAAATGTCCGCGACGGTCACGAGCCGATAGTCCGACTCCGGCGGCGACGCACCCAGCGGTTTGCCGGACACGATGATCGGCACCACTTCGCCATTCGCGCGCGGCATCGTGAACTCGCCTTCGTGCGGCTCGTCGAACCGGGACAGCCGCCGTGCGACGGCGTTTTGGTCTAGTTCGGATGTGTAGAGCGATGTGATGTCGCGCCCGAGGAGCTCGGCCGAAGGCTGCCCCGCCATCTCACTGAGCCGAGCGTTAACGTATTTGATTTGTCCGTCGCGATGGAGCAGGAGCGCCCCGCAGTTCAGCGCGTCGAGCAATCTCACCGTTGGTAGTAGATGTGAATCGAGCGTTTCCGGCACGCCGAGTCCTCGCGATCGCCGCGTCGATCAACCGTCGCAGCCCTGTCGCCGATTATAACACCTCAGGCCTTGTCTGCATTCAGCGCCGGACCTGACAGACCCCGCCGTGTCTCAAGTGCCGCCGCACTGACCTGTGACAAGTCGAAGGGTGAACGCGGAAATATCCAGCCCGTCGACCGTGCCGCTCAAGTCAGCATCGGGGCAAGTCTCGTCCATACCATCCAAGAGCCGATCGACAAACGGTACAACGTCGCCGATTTCAACCACGCCGTTCCCATTCATGTCGCCCGGACAGACCGAGCAGCCGCCGCGCGAGAAGTGAAAGAAGTTGAGCAGGTTGATCGCCCCGCCGACAAGGAACGGCCCGCTGATGCTGTTGTCGCCGGTATCGATCAGTCGAAGGTTGTTGCTCGTCGCGACGAAGACGCCGCCGTCGGGACCGTTCTCCAGTCCGATCGGAAAGCCGACGGGAATGCCGACCATCGCTTGCGTGGTGAGGTTATAACGAAAGACATTCCCATTCGACGCGACATAGAGATCGCCGTTGTCGCCGATCTGAAGTCCAAATGTGTCCCCGCTGGTAAGTCCGTCAGAGTTATCGAGCACCGTCTCGATGAATGCCCCGGTCGCGCCGTTGTATGCCAGCACATTGGCACTGTACCGCCCGGCGACATACAACCGGCCATCCGACGCAAAGGCAAACCCGCTCGGCCCGTCCAGCCCACCGCTGCCCGCTGAAACGAATGCATCGATGAACACCCCATCGGGCGAATACCGCAGAATCTCATCCGAAGCCTGACTGGCGATGTAAAGGTTCCCGTCCGGCCCGTGAATCATATAGACCGGATCATTCAGCCCGGTCGCACCGTTGATGAAGACGCCGAGAAACGCCCCCGTCGCCGCGTCGTATCGCAGGACCTGATCGGTCCCGAAGCTGGCGACGATGATGTCCGGCCCACGATCGATGATGCCGTGTGGCTGATCCAGCCCGCCGCTCCCCGCGGAAACGAACACGTCGATCAGCGCGCCGGTCTGCGGGTTATATCGCAAAACCTCGTGGCTGAAGTCGCTGCTGACGTAAAGGATCTGGCCCGAGACCCATGAAGGGAAGAGCGTCGACACCGAAACAGCCAGCATGAGCAATGATCTTCGTGGCATGGCCGATCTCCCCTCCCTCGTGAAGGCCCAGGCAGCCACAGGACTCACCCAGCCATGTTCATATTATTCCCTGGTCGGCCTTCCGAGGTTGCTGTTGCTAAGCAATTGATCCTCTAAAGACAAGCTTTTTTGCAACCTCGTTGCCGTAGTCAGCCTTTTCGCATCCGAACTTGCTTTTCCTCCAACTTGGATGTCTGCTATCATACCAAAAGGAGACCATTCATGCTGTCATCAGATTTCAATTGGCTCGTCGAGCATGGACCCGAGATATTTGAAAAATATCGCGGCAAGTGGATTGCTGTCAGTAACGGCGAAGTGATTGGGGTCGGTGACACGGCGACGCAGGCGGCACAGAAGGCGCGTGAGGCCAAGCCGGACGCCAAGTTCATTCTCGAAGCCGTCGACAGCAGGGCCGATGTAATCTATGCCTGTTTATAAGTGGCGTCGTAGGGCGACCAAACACTTCGGGGAAGTCTGGTTTCCCTATGCAGAGCTTGAACTCCGTACTGCCGACGGCACGTACCAGTCCATTGCGATACAAGTCGACTCCGGGGCGACTGTCTCTCTCCTCAGAAGGTCTGTAGCCGATCTCCTCGGCATCAAACTGAACGCAGGACGACGAATCGACCTGTCGGGAGTTGGTGAGGCCCAAGTTATCGCATTCGTACATCAGCTTCCCATCCGACTTGACGATCAATGGCCAGAGTTGCAGATACCGTTCGCAATAGCCGAAGTTGAGAACGTCCCCAACTTGCTCGGTCGGCTCGGACTATTCGACAATCTTCAAGTCGACTTCGACCCAAGCCTCCGGGAAACACGGCTCACAGCTCGTTGGCTTGATGATGGTGATCGCACGCTGTGGGAATGGATCATCGAGACAGAAGAGCACATCTTCGCAAGCTGGGAGGATTTGCCATGGTCTCTGACCGTCAGGGAGGCTGTGCGCAGAATGATCGGTCGAACGAGTTTGCTTTCTGCGTCTATGGCCGGATTGGCAAAACTACAAAGAACTAAGGCTGGCCCGCTCTTTATTCGAGCGATCTTCGAACTTGCTGTCCAACTGTTCTATCTTATGCGGGATCGAGACACTCGAGCTAAGGACTATCTCGATTTTGAACACGTAACCAGAAAAACTGAAATGGACACAGCTCTAAGCGGTCCAAAGGGCGAATATTCCGACTTGATACGCAATTCGCCGCTGCGGCCTACGGGCGAAAAGAGGGTCGATGCCGAATTCGATCGAGTGAAGGACCGCTTCGCGAATAAGAAGGGCAACCCGCACAAGACATGGTACTGCAAGCAGTTCAAGCAAGTTGTCGATGCCCTGCCTTCGACGCCCTATGACTGGCAGGCAGACTATGCGATCTGGTATGCAAAATACAGCGGTTGGGCTCACGGTGATCCATTCTCAACCAGCCAAGATGGCCAGAAACCAAGTCTCCTACCAAGAGAATGGTTGATGCAATGTTACACTTTCTATGCCAGAATGTTGCTTCTCGTCGCTGACGAAGGGAAAATAATACTCACAGCTGAGCAGGACCAAGGCCTGCGAAACTTGGCAAGAGGCCTGCTTCGCGTCTAACAAGTCAACTGACATCTCGAATAGGCATAGTGGAACTCGTGCTTCCGCTAATAAACAATCGTCCCCTCAATCGGCGAACTCGCCGTCGCATAGAGCTTTCGCGGAATCCGCCCCGCGCGATAGGCCAGATATCCCGCGTCGATACCGTGGGCCATCGCCCGGGCCATCGCCACCGCGTCCTTCGCGTGCGCGATGCCCGTGTTGAGCAGAACGCCGTCCGCGCCCAGTTCCATCGCCATCGTCACGTCGCTTGCCGTGCCGACGCCCGCATCCACGATCACCGGGTACTCCGCATCGCCATCCTTGAGCATCTCCAGAATGATGCGAATGTTGCTGGCGTTCAGAATGCCCTGGCCGCTGCCGATCGGACTTCCCGCCGGCATGACGCTTGTCGCCCCCGCCTCCTTCAATCGACATGCGGCGGCAGGATCGTCGCTCGAATACACCAGCACCGTGAAGCCGTCCTTCACCA